>Ga0163150_10001558_pt1 | contig 38129 bp, 48 predicted proteins | sample OliLakLV19P2IB_FD_148628 | JGI IMG/M metagenome (GOLD analysis project Ga0163150, IMG submission 148628) | Freshwater microbial mat bacterial communities from Lake Vanda, McMurdo Dry Valleys, Antarctica - Oligotrophic Lake LV.19.P2.IB | ecosystem: Environmental > Aquatic > Freshwater > Lake >... | reverse complement strand
ATCCCGCCGGGTTGCACGCTTGGTACAGGAAGCATCTTGGCATCGACGTGCAGGATTGAGGTGGCGCGGCGTTCACCTGGACGGATGACGCCGGCAATCCCACGAAAGGGACAACAATCTGGTCTGTCGGCGCCGCAGGCGGCGACGACTTCGCCCCAAGCAATTCGACCTTCATGGTCAACTACCGCGTTGAGGACTTGGCCGCCCTTCTTCAGGCACTACGCGCGGAGGGCTGCAACGTACTGGAGAAGATCGATGACTCCGAATACGGCAAGTTTGGTTGGGTCATGGACCCGGAGGACAACAAGGTCGAACTCTGGCAGCCGCCTGAAGGGCAATGATTTCCGGGTTCGTGAAGGCAAAGGTAGTTGCCTTCCAGGTCCCGGCACCCGGACGCTGATCGCCGTGTGCTTCGACCAAGGCCTGGACGGATCGGGACAAAGCATCCGTATCGGCGCACTTCAAGCGCCTGGAAGAGGCGACCGCCCAACGCAAGGTAATCCTGGCCGGCAGGACGGACGAACCGCCCAGCACGACGTTCGGGATCGTCATCTTCGAAGCGCCGACGAACGCCGAAGCCAAGGCGTTCATGGATGCGGACCCGACGGTCGCCGATGGCGCCATAGTGGCTGAACTTCATCCCTACTCGGTCGCCCTGATACGCCAATGAAGTACCGCCCCGCCCAGCCTTCCACATGCACTAAGGGAAATTCACCCATGGGTCTTCTCACGCTCGTCAACGTCGCGAAATGATCGAGCGGTGCACGACGGTGGCGCACGCCGGCTGGCTGCCGCTGCGCACGGCCTTGTGGCCCCACGCCAACGCGTCGGAGCATCGGTCCGAGATGGAGTTGTTCTGCACCCGCCTCGATCGTTTTGCGCAGTTTGTTGCGTACGATGAGTCGCGCCAGCCAATCGGCATGATCGAAGTCGCGCTACGCAGTGACTACGTCAACGGCACCTCGAGCTCTCCGGTGGCCTTTCTCGAGGGCATCTATGTCATCCCCGCCGCCAGGGGACGTGGCGTTGCCCGGAACCTTGTTGGCTGCGCCGAGCAGTGGGCGGTCTTGGCAGGCTGCAGCGAGTTTGCTTCGGACGCCCAACTTGACAATGCGGCAAGCCATGCGATGCATCGTGCGCTTGGGTTCAGCGAAACCGAGCGGGTCGTGTACTTTCGCAAACCGTTGCAAGACAATGTGACCTGACTCGTCGTACTGCGCGGAGACCGGTCCGGTGACCGCCGGTTAGTCGGATTGGCTGGAGGGAACAACATGCACGGAAACCAGCGACTCACGGCTTCGCTCGATGGTGCGTTTGTGGTGTTTCTCATTGGGATGCGCGTCAATCGGCCACTGCGCGTCGACAAGTGGCTGCCCGTGGTATTTGCCATGACATGCATGATCGGGGAACTGAGGGCACAACCGCACCTGGGCCTGCTTCACGCTGAAATGTGGACCTCCCGAACCTCCATCATGGTGCAGTACTGGCGCTCCATGGACCAGCTTCTCGGGTACGCGAAGAACAGGAATGCCCAGCACTTGCCCGCGTGGCGTGCATTCAACAAGGCCGTCGGTGACAATGGCTCGGTTGGCATATGGCATGAAATCTATTCGGCAGAGCCAGGCACCTATGAAGCGTTCTACGGCAACATGCCGCCGTTCGGACTGGGGAAGGCCGGACGCCTCGAGCCCGCTGTCGGCAACAAGCCATCGGCGGCCGGAAGGTTTGGACGGGCCGAAAGTGCGTCCTGACTCTGAGTCCTGCCTGAATGTGCCTTTCAACTTCTCATCGTCGGCCCGATCGGCCGGCGCAATCGGAGACCACAATGAACGACGAAGTATTCAACCTCAGCATCCGCAAATTCCTGAAAATGGTCGGCGTGAATTCGCAACGTGAAATCGAGCAGGCGGTGGCCAAGGCGATCGCTTCAAAAGCCATCTCCGGCACGGAGACCTTCCCTGCGAAAGTGAGCCTTGAAATCGCCGGACTGTCGCTGCAGGTCAATTTCGACGGCGAAATCCAGCTGCAATAGTTCGCCAACGGCCAGACGGAGGCGTTACGCCAAACTGGGCACAACCGGCTGCGCGAGATCGCCGGAACCCAGGCCCCAATCCGACCATGTCCGCGGGGCAACGGCAGGCCGGATAGTGTTCGGCCATGCCGCTGCGGCAGGTCACTTCATCATCAGATAGCCATGGTTGATGCCCTGGTGCGCATCATTGACGATCACCGAATTGAGCGACATCGGTTGCCCCGCCGTTCCGAAGCTCGGGTACACGGTAAGGTCGTAGGAAAGCGCCACCCGCTCGGTATTCTGGTTGGTCACCGAATAGGTGTCGTACCAGTTCCCGAGTGGAATGATTTGCGCGTACCAGTCGCCCTGGCTGGTCGCCGGGGAACTCTCCCCAACGCGCCCGGCGTGGGGGAGCACGCTGCTGCCGCGGAACTCGTAGCCCGGCGTCCGCAGGTTCCAGACGATGGCAACGAGCCGATGGCGCGTGCCCATCCGGACGTTGCCGTCAGCCTCGACCTGCAGCTTCTTGCCCCCTTTGCCATCGTCGACGACGTCGACAGCGATCGAGCACGCCGGATAGAAGCAATCCTTGCCTTGTGCATACGGCGCGGTTTCGCGGGTCGCGCAGCCTGCCGCCAGGAACGTAGCGGCGATTGCGATTGCCAGTTTCGTCGTAGTCATTGGAATGATCCCGGATTGGAAATAGGGCCAGCGCCTCTCTGCATGCAGGCGCGTCATCGAGTTCAGCGAACGCAGCCGCCAGTATCGTGGCAACCGAAGCAGGAAACAAGTCGGGACCCTGACGGGCGGTCAGCCTTGGCATACCCGTAGTTGCGCCCGTGGACGCTTGGGCGCAGCATTTCCGCTGCATGGACATGCCTGAAACTGCAACCAACCCGACGAGCCGACTCACGGCCCGCGATGGCCTTCGTTCACAACAAGCCGCAGCACGGCACGCAGTAGCACCGATGTCGCGACTGCTGCTTCTTGCAGTACTCACCTTGATGGAGCTCATGACCATCCCTCACGCCGTTGCCGATGGCTCCGGCCTTGAATTGGCGTCGTACTACGCACAACACATGGCGCTTGTCGATGGCGTGGCTTACGGCTGGACCGCCAATGGCGATCCGCACGAATTGCGTTCCGGCGTGCGCCAGGTTGGCGTCGGCAGGGACACGTGGTTCGCACTTCTCGATGACGGTACGTTGCAACGCTGGAACACGCTGGACGGCGTGCCGACGACGCTGATGCGCGGCGTAAGCAGCTTTGCCGCCGGAAATTCGGGTTGGTTCGGCATCGACACCGCCGGCGTGCTATGGCACGGCTCGGGTGCCCTCCCACCGCAACGGATTGCGGACAATGTGGTGGCGGCCAGCATTGGCGACAGCGCGGATTACTACATCACGCGCGACGGTGCGCTGTGGGTCAAGGGACTCGCGCACCGTGGACAATATGGCGACGGCAAGCTGACTGCCACGACGGCGTTCGTCACGACAGCGCGCGATGCGCTGGCGGTGAAGGCGCATACCGGGCATGCGATCCACCTGCGCCGCGACGGCGTGGTACTGGGCACCGGCGGCAATCGGTACGGACCGCTTGGTACCCATGGCCTTGGTGACAAGGCGGACCGTTGGGGGCGGGTGTTCGACAGCGCCGTGACCATTGCCACCGGTTCGCGCCATTCGGCGGCGATCCGTGCCGACGGCAGCCTGTGGGTCTGGGGCGGTGCGTTCGGCGTCGCACCCACGAAGCTCCACGAGCACATTGCCGTCGTCGCGGCCGGCGATACGTCGACCATCGCGCGCACCGTCGACGGCACATTGCTGCAGTGGGACGAGAGCAAGCTGCCACGGCAGATCGTGCTGCGCCGGAAGTAAACGCGGCGGTTCGCCAGCGGTGCCGCGCGTACACTGGTCGCCTGTTCCCGTCGACCGGTTTGAGCCGGCACCGTCGGCTTTAAGGAGGGCACGATCATGGCGGGACTCGCCACTCACTACGCAGCGCGCGACATCGAGGGACGGATCCTGACGGCATTGCGCGCGGCCGGTTTGAACCCTGACCAGCGCATCGCGCCCGAGCCACTGGGCGCGCTGGATCACTTCCATACGGGGGGACTTCGCGCCTCGCGCGAGTTGCTGGAACTGGCGCGGATCCGGCCCGATGATCGCGTTCTCGATATCGGGTCCGGCTTGGCCGGCCCGGCGCGGATGATCGCGTCCACGATTGGCTGCCGCGTCGATTGTATCGAGATGTCGCCCGACTTCTGTATCGGCGCGAAGCTGCTGAATCGGCTGACTGGCCTGCACGACCGAATCGAGGTGCATCAAGGCAGTGCGCTCGACCTGCCGTTCTCCAGCGATGCCTTCGATGTCGTCTGGATGCAGAACGTCGGCATGAACATCGCGGACAAGAAGACGCTTTACGCGGAAATCCATCGCGTGCTGGCGAGGGGCGGCCGCTACGCGTTCCAGGAAGTGGCCGCAGGCGAAGCCGCCACCGCCTACTTTCCGTTGCCATGGGCAACCGACCCGGCCGACAGCTTCCTCGCCTCGACCGCCGAGATGCGCTTGATGCTGGCGGCAAACGGCTTCGTCGAAGAAGTGTTCGAGGACACCAGCGACGCGCACTTGCGCAGCCTGCTGACCGCCGCCGTTGCGCCAAGCCCGCTGACGCTCGGGGTGTACGTCGACAATCTCGCGGCAAAGGCCGCAAATGCGCGACGCAGTCTCGAGGAAGGCCAGGTCCGGCTGGTCCGGGGTGTCCTTCGGGCGCAATGAATTTGCAGGCAACGCGCTGAGATCCGGCACCGCCGCACAACTGCTGACATGCCCGCAATCCACCGCTGCGATCTCCCGGCTGACGCGCTGCTGTCCCGGTATCAGTACGACGGCGCGTACGCGGACTGCTATGTCGCGACGATCGCGCGGCGCGTCGCTCATGCCGAGTATGTCGAAGCGTTCTATACGACCACGCTGTTCAGGACCGAACGTCTGCTGCTGTCGTTGTTCGCCTCCAGGCCCTCCACCGATGCCGAAGCGAAGCAGCTCGCGGCCGGGACGCGCGACACTTTTGCCGCGTGGACTGTCGAAGCGCGAATTCCCGACCAGCTGCTGCTCGCCGACTTCCAGGGCCGCACGCGGTCGTGGTTGATGGTGCAACTCACGCCAGACGCCGCATCGGCAGGTACGCGACTGTACTTCGGCTCCGCGGTGGTGCCCGCCCGGGGCGCCAAGGCGAATGCGAGTGCACCAACACTCGTCCCCGCGTTTCGGTTGTTGCTGGGCTTTCACAAGCTCTACTCCCGGGCGCTGCTCACCGCCGCAGCTTCCCGGCTGGCGTGACCGCTTGGCGTCGGCCGCACGGCGAGGCATCATTCAGGTTGCACGGCAGGCCATTCCGACCGTTGCCATTCCCGGTGTGCGCCGAATGCCCCGCTGATGCATCGTCCTTGTCCGTGAAAATCGAAGTCGACGATCTCACTCGCCCCGCGGTTCATGCCTTGCTGCAGGAGCACCTGCAAAGCATGTACGAACTTTCACCCGCGAAGAGCGTGCATGCGCTCGATCTCGACAAGCTGCGGAAGCCGGACATCACGTTCTGGACGGCCTGGGACGGGCCGGTGCTGGTCGGCTGCGGCGCGCTCAAGGCGTTGAGCCCGACCGAAGGCGAAATCAAATCCATGCGCACGCCCAACGCGCGGCGGCGCGAAGGCGTCGGACGGGCCATCCTCAGCCATATCATCGAAGCCGCCAGATCGCGGACCTACGAACGCCTCAGCCTCGAAACCGGTTCGCCGGCGGCCTTCAAGCCTGCGCAGACGCTCTACGAAAGCTTCGGCTTCTCGTTGTGCGGTCCGTTCGGCGACTACGTCGAGGATCCGTTCAGTGTGTTCATGACGTTGCGGCTTTAGACGGTGCTGTACTTCACGGTGACCCGCCTCGCCGATGCCGCGGCCGTTGCCACCGGGCTGGGCGGCGCCGTGTTCGGTCAGGAGTACGTGGGGCCGGGGTTCGCGGCACGCAACAGCTACGATCCCGAGGGCAACATTTTCCAGGTACGCGAGTCGCGTTGACGCCGGTTGCAGGGATAGAATCGGTCACCATGTTCCCCACCGACCTCACCCCAGCGCAGGGTGCGCCTCACCATTGCACAATCGATGCCAGGCGCCGCGTGGCGCTTCGTCGTGCCATCGCGTTGGCGGCCTGCTGCGCTTTGCCGGTCCGCGCGCAACAACTTGCACCTCCCGTCACCCAACCGGCTGCACCGACGCGACAATCTTTCATCGATCGAGCGTTCGAAATGCGCCGCATCGCGATCGAGCGCGGGGATCAGCCCTACGGCGCGGTCATCGTGAAAGCAAGAGTGATCGTCGGCGAAGGGGTGAGCGCCGTCATCACCAACAACGACCCGACGGCGCATGCCGAAATGCAGGCAATCCGCGACGCGGCGCGCCGGCTCGGCACCCGCGACCTGACCGGATGCGACATGTACGGAACATCGCGTGCATGCCCGATGTGCGAGGCAGCCGCGTACTGGGCGCGGGTGACGTCGATGGTCCACGGCGCATCGATGGCCGATGCGGGCGCGCCCCGACTGCCTTAGCACAGCAGCTTCACCAACCGGGAAACAGAATGTCCACCAAAGGTTTTGTCGCAACGCACGCCAAGGATGCCTCGTTCACGCGCGGACTGCGCTCGTTCTACGAGTACCGCGACCTTGGCATCCGCGCGGCCACGGACGGGCGCGTCGCGGCCCATGTCATCCGCGCGGCGGCCGGCAGCGAATTCTCGAGCCAGCCCCATCTGCACCGTACGCAGTTCCAGCTCGTGTATGTGCTGGCCGGCTGGATCGATTTCGAATACGAAGGCCAGGGTGTAGTGCGGCTTGAAGCGGGTTCTTGCGTGCACCAGCCCCCCGGTATCCGCCACCGCGAACTGGGCCACAGCGACGACATCGAGATGCTGGAAATCGTGCTGCCGGCAGGATTCACCACGGAGGAAGTTCCCGCCGTCAACGACGCTGGCCCCACGTGAATCTCGCACCGGTCGAGATCAAGGCTTTCGTGCCGGCGTTCGATTTCAATGAGTCGAAGGCGTTCTACCAGGCGCTCGGCTTCGACATGACGTGGTCCTCGGACGCCCTTGCCTATCTCCGGCACGGCCACGCCAGCTTCCTGCTGCAGGCGTTCTACGTGCGCAAGCACGTCGAGAATTTCATGATGCACCTGCAGGTGGAGAACGTCGACGATTGGCACGCGCACGTGCGCGCCAGCAACGTCCAGGCGCGCTTCGGCGTCAAGGTGGGTGAACCCGCCGACCAGCCGTGGGGGATGCGTGACTTCACGCTCTGTCGCGCCGGAACCCGGCCGCCGGATCGTGAAGGAGGAACTCGTGGCAGGCGGGGACGCGCTGCCGTGGCACAATGCACAACGCTTCATCGATCGCTGCGCACTGCTGGCGAATGAAGATTTCGACCAGCACGCGGCGCAGCCGCGGCGGACATTCTTCGATCGCAGCCTGATCGACGTGGCGGCGGCCGTGGGCCGGTCCGGGTTGCGCGCGCCGGCCGTCCTGACGCAAGCACTGGCCACGAAGCGCTATGCGCCGACGGTATTCATGTCGGCGCCATGGAAGGCGCTCTTCGCGACGGACGCCGAGCGCCGGCATGATTTCGATGAAGCCGTGACCGAGTACGACACGCTGGTGCCCACTTATCGTCACCATGGCTACGACATCGTCGACCTGCCGCAGCTCTCCGTGGCGCAACGGGTGGCCTTCGTACTTGCCACCGCGACCGCAAAGGCTCGCGATGCAAGCTGAACTGCGCCTCGCCACGCCGGACGACGCCACCTGCATCGGCGTGCTGGCCACACAGGTGTTCCTCGACACGTATGCGCCCGACGGCATCCGGCCCGCGCTGGCCGCCGAAGTGCTGGAGCATTTTTCCACCGCTGCCGTGGCGCAACTGCTGGCACGGCCTGCCACGGCATTCATCGTGGCCGAGGTCGCGGGACATCTGGTGGGATTCGTGCAGCTGACACGTGGCGCCACCCACAACGCGATCGGCCCCGGCAGCCCCGTCGAACTCGACCGGCTCTATGTACTGTCGCGATTCAACGGGCGCGGTATCGGCACCGGCCTGTTACAGCGCGCCCGCGAATGGTCGATGGCGCAGGGGGCGGTCACGCTGTGGCTTACGGCCTGGGTGGGCAACCAGCACGCGCTGGCGTACTACGCACGGCGCGGCAGCGGCTTTGAAGACGTCGGTGCCACGACGTACACTTTCCAGGACGAGGCTTTCGAGAACCGGGTGCTCGTGCTGTCCCTTGCGCACGAGTCCCGCCGATAACGACGGAGCTCCATCCTGCCCATCGCCCTGCCCACAGGTCAGTATCGCTGCGAGGGTGCATCCTTGGCCGGTTCGGAGTTCCGGGATGCCAACCTCGAAGGCACGACGTGCCACGACGTGAACCTGCGCTGCACCTGTTTCCTAGACGTTGCGCTGACCGGTGCGACGATCCGCAACGCGTGCCTTGGCGACGTGACAATAGACGACGCCAACCTCAACGGCATGCGCATCGAGGGGATCTTGGTCACCGACCTGCTGCGCGTCTATCGCGCACAGGCCAGCACGTGAGTATCACGGCAGGCCGACGTTGGCGCAGAAGTCGCGCCGCGTCGTTCGCTGTCGTCGGCATGGCTATGCTGCTGGCAGGCCGCGCGATGGCGGGCCCATGCGACGCGCCGGCGCATCGCGCATTCGATTTCTGGATCGGGGAATGGCAGGTGCGCACGCCCGATGGCAAGGTTGCCGGCACCAACAGGATCGATCGCGAATACGACGGTTGCGTGCTGCATGAACGCTACAACACCGGTCGTGGCTACAGCGGTGAAAGCCTCAATGCATACGATCCGGGCCGCAAGCTGGCGCGAGTGCGAAGCGCTTCCGCCGCCCTTGTACCGGGTTATGGGCCCACTTCATGCCAGTGCGCAGCGCAAAGTCGACGCCAGCCAAATCACCGGCCCGGAATCGTAAATTTGCCTGCTGTCGAAGGCCGTTGCTGCTTGCCGGGGTGAAATGCCTTAACCTATGGCCTGTCCACGGTAATTCACAAGGAGAAGTCCATTGGCAAAACCTAACTACGAATTTGCGAAGCGCCAGCGTGATCTCGCCAAGAAGCAGAAGAAAGAAGAAAAGCGCAAGAAGAAACTCGAGTCCGGCGAACCCGCCGAACCGACGGCAGAGGATGGCGCCGTGCCGGCCCCCGACGCCGATCCGGTCGCAACCTGACCTGCCAGGGCCCGCTCCATCGTCGTTTCCGGTCAAGCACAACTCACTCTCCGGCTGCCGTTGCGATGACCCCTGTCGAAGTTGTGGAGCGCCAGCTTGCGGCGTATAACGCGCGCGATCTCGATCGCTTCGTCGCCGAATACAGCGACACCGTCACCGTCTGCCGGTTGCCGGCGGCCGAGCCCGCGATCGTCGGCAAGATCCGGTTCGCGGAGTTCTACGCCACGCAGCGCTTCAACCTGCCGCTGCTGCACGCGGAGATCGTGAACCGTATCGTGATGGGCAACAAGGTGATCGACCACGAACGCATCACGGGGGTGCAACCCGCGCCCTTCGAGATGGTCGTGATCTACGAGGTGGACAATCAGCTGATCCAGCGCGTCTGGGCGCTCGGCCCCGCCTAGGTGCTGGGTTCATCGGCGTTTCCGAAGCCGCGCCTGATGGCGACACGATGACCGCGATGCATGACATGCTGGTGCGGCTCTACGCATTGCCGGAACTCGCCCCGGCGCTGGCGCACTGCGCCGCGCAGGGCGTCACGATCCGGCGCGCGCTGGTGCCCGAACAACCCAGCGTGATCGCCTTCATTTGCCAGCACTTTCCCGGCGCCGCGGCGGAAGTGGGCGTCGCGTTTGGCCGGCTACCGGTCGCCTGCTTCATCGCGATCCGCGCCGGGCAGGTCGCCGGCTTCGCCTGCCACGATGCCACCGCGCCCAATTTCTTCGGCCCGGAAGGTGTTGCCGCAGACGCGCGGGGAAACGGTATCGGCCGCGCGCTGCTGCTGGCCACTCTGCATGCGCAGCGGGCCCAGGGGTACGCGTATGCGATCATCGGCGGCGTCGGGCCCGCAGCGTTCTATGCCAGGACCGTGGGCGCCGTCGACATCGCCGGGTCGACCCCCGGCATCTATGCGGGTCTCATCCCGCGCGACCCTTCGGCCTCGTGACCATGACCACCATCCGCCATCTCGCTGCCTCTGTCCTGTGCGCGCTTGCCGTGAGTTTCACCGCGCACGCCGCCGACAACCTGAAGGTCTTTCCACCGCTGGATGAAGGCATGGTGCGCTACGTAATCAACGTGCCGAAGCAGCGCGACGAGGCCGCGTTCAAGGTTGAACTGCAAGTCGGCAAGATAGTGCGCACGGATGCGGTCAACCGCCACTTTTTTGGCGGCGCGATCGAGACGAAGACCATCGACGGCTGGGGCTTCGACCGCCACGTCCTGCGCGAACTGGGCGCGCTGGGCGGCACGCTGATGGCCCCCGACCCCAAGGCGCCACAGATCGACCGCTTCGTCACGCTGCGCGGGGACCCGCAACTATTGCGCTACAACAGCCAGTTGCCGCTGGTCGTCTACGTCCCCAAGGATGTGCAGGTGCGCTATCGGATCTGGCGCGCATCGCACCTGATCCAGCGGGCGAAGCAAGGCTAGCCCGCGCTCGTCGCGGGATCACCACGTGGAACCGGTGCATACGATCCGGCGCGCGCATGCCGGGGATGCCGTAGCGCTGTCGGCTCTGGCCGAGCGCACGTTTCGCGACACCTTCGCCGCGTTCAACGCGCCGGAGGACATGGATGCGCACTGCCGCGGCAACTACGCGCCGGGCATCTTCGCCGGCGAGATCGCCGTAGCGCATATCGTCACGCTGGTGGCGGAGCATGCGGGCCGCCTGACCGGGTACGGACAACTGCGCTGGACCGACGTGCCCGCGTGCGTCACGGGCGCGCATCCCGCCGAGATCGGGCGCCTGTACGTCGATGCGCGATGGCACGGCCACGGCATCGCACAGGCGCTCACCGCGCGGATGGTCGCCGATGCCATCGCCGGTGGCGCCGACCGGCTGTGGCTGGGCGTGTGGGAAAGCAACCACCGCGCTCTCGCGTTCTACCGGAAGATCGGCTTCGTGCCCGTGGGCAGCCACGTCTTCATGGTCGGCCCCGACCCGCAGAACGACTTGTTGCTGGCGCGCGACGCCGCGCCGCTGGCCATGCCATCATCTTCATGAAATTTCCCGAAGGCGCACGATCATGACCCGCACCCTGATCAGTTCCGGTTCCACCTTCGAACGCGACATCGGCTACTCGCGCGCCGTGATCGACGGCGACTGGATCTTCGTCTCCGGCACCACCGGCTTCGACTACGCGACGATGAAGATCGCCGACGATGTCGTGGCGCAGACAGAGCAGTGCCTGCGCAACATCGCGTTCGCGCTCACGCAGGCCGGCGCCTCGTTGCGCGATGTGGTCCGCGTCACCTACATGCTGCCCGACGCGGCAGAATTTCCGGCCTGCTGGCCGGCGTTGCGCAGCGCGTTCGGCGACATCCGCCCGGCCGCCACGATGATCAGCGTGGGGCTGGCCGATCCGCGGATCCGGATCGAGATCGAGGTGACGGCACGCAAGGCTTCCATGACGACAGCAGAGCAGCAGTGAGCGCCGTTCGCGGGGATCCGCTGATCGCCGCAGGGCCGCCCCAAGGCGGTCTCCCCCCGGGGGGAGCGGCGCGCAGCGCCGTTCGGGGGGATCTACCGACCGCCGCAGGGCCGCCCCAAGGCGATCGCCCCCTGGGGGGAGCGGCGCGCAGCGCCGTTCGGGGGGATCTATGACTTTCGACGATTTCATTAAGACCGCGTGGAACGACCACGCCGATCATGCCGACCAGGTGGCGGCACGCCTGGCGGAATCGCAGCACGTCATCGAGAACGCCAGCCAGATCCCGCGCTATGCGGGGCTGGTGACGCACGTCTACGGCGAGCATCTTGGCCAATGGCCGCGCGGGGTGGAAGTGCTGCAATCGCTGCGCGGCATACACGATGCGGACAACAACGCGGATGCCCGTGGCGCGATCACCCGTGGTGTCGCGGCGCTGCGCTATGGCGGCGGCGATGCCTCGGCGCTGGAGCCGCTCGGCGTCGACGATCGCACGTCGGTGCTGGCTACGGTGTCTTCCGCGATGCTGGGAAAGAAAAACTACGTCGCGGCGGTTTCGACACTCGACGCGGCGCTCGAACAGGCGCGCCGTGGCCTGGCAACGGATTCGCCCGCCGTGCGCGCGCTCGCCATCGGCGGCAACAACCTCGCGGCAGCGCTCGAAGAGAAGGCGGATCGCACCTCGGCGGAAACGGCGGCGATGATCCGCGCGGCCGAAGCCGGACTGCAGTACTGGAAGCAAGCGGGCACCTGGCTTGAGGAAGAGCGGGCGCTCTACCGGCTGACCCGCAGCCTGCTGCAGGCTGGGCGCTTCGACGACGCAGCCGCCGCAGCGCAGCAGTGCCTCGATGTCTGCGCACGCAACGATGCCCCGGAGTTCGAGCGCTTCTTCGGGCATGCCGTCCTGACACTTGCGCTGCGCGCATCCGGCGATGACGTCGGCTTTGCCGGCGCGCGGGCGCGGGCGCTTGCAAGCTATGCGCTGGTGCCGGCCGACGAGCAGCAATGGTGTTCGCTCGAACTGGGTGAACTGGGCGTATGACTGACGCCGCCGCGTCGCAGTTCACGCCCATCGAACTGCGCACGCCGCGGCTCCGACTGCGCTTCATCGACTCCGACGATGTCCCGGCGATGCTCGCGATTTTTTCCGACCCGGTGGTGATGCGCTACTGGGCAACACCTCCGTGGACGACGCTTGAACAGGCGCAAGACAGTGTCGCGAACTGCTTGCACGATTATCAAAGTGGCACCGCACTGCGTCTTGGTATAACGCTAGCCGCGCACGCCACGTTGATCGGCACCTGCACGCTCTTCCGGCTCGATCGCGGCAACCGGCGCGCCGAGATCGGCTACGCGCTGGCCCGCGCGCATTGGGGCCACGGCTACATGCGCGAGGCGCTGCAAGCGTTCCTCGCCTACGCTCTGGTGACATTCGAGCTCCATCGGGTCGAGGCCGACATCGATCCGCGCAACGTCGCCTCCGCGCGCACGCTGGAGCGGCAGGGCTTCCAGCACGAAGGCCTGCTGCGCGAGCGCTGGATCGTCGGTGGCAAAGTGTGCGACACGGCGTTTTATGGGCTGCTGGCGCGCGAATTCAAGCATCCACTGCAGGCGCCACCTTTGTAGGCGAGGCTTCAGCCTCGCGGGCAGGTTGCCGCATTGAACCCGCGAGGCTGAAGCCTCGCCTACAGGCAAACGCCGCGCCGAACCCGCGAGGCTGAAGCCTCGCCTACAGGCCACTTGTCGCACCGTACAATCGCGCCATGACCGACGACGCCATCGCTGCACCCCCGAAGGCAACCTGGCGCGAGGCACTGTTCAACCGGCGGATGCTGATCTGCGTATTCACCGGATTTTCGTCCGGCCTGCCGCTCTACCTGCTGATCAACCTGTTGCCTGCCTGGTTACGCTCTGAAGGCGTGGACCTGAAGGCCATCGGGCTCTTCGCGCTGATCGGCCTGCCGTACACGTGGAAATTCCTGTGGTCGCCGCTACTCGACCGCTACGCGTTGCCACTGGGGAGGCGGCGCGGGTGGATGGCGGCGTTCCATGTCGCGCTGCTGGTGTCGATCCCGGCACTGGGGTTCCAGAGCCCCAAGGCCGACATCTGGGCCATCGCCTACCTGGCCGCGGCGGTGGCGTTCTTCTCCGCCAGCCTCGACATCGCGCTCGACGCGTTCCGGCGCGAACTGCTGCCCGACATCGAGTTGGGCCTCGGGAATTCGATCCACGTGAATGCGTACCGGATCGCAAGCCTCGTACCCGGTTCGCTGGCGCTGATCCTGTCCGATCACCTCGCGTGGTCGGCCGTCTTCACGATCACGGCGCTCTTCATGCTGCCCGGCCTCGCGATGACGCTGCTGGTGCGCGAGCCGGATGCCAACGTGCCGCCGCCACGCACGCTGCGCGACGCGGTGGTGGAGCCGTTTCGTGAATTCATGGAGCGCTCCGGCTGGAAGCAGGCGACGCTGGTGCTCGCGTTCATCTTCCTCTACAAGCTGGGCGACAGCATGGCCACGGCGCTGGCCACGCCCTTCTATCTCGACCTGGGTTTCACCCGCACGCAGATCGGCGTCGTGGCCAAGAACGCGGGGCTATGGGCCAGCGTGATCGGCGGCATGTTGGGCGGCCTGTGGATGGTGAAGATCGGCATCAATCGCGGCCTGTGGATCTTCGGGTTCGCGCAGATGGTGCCGATCCTGGGCTTCGCGTGGCTGGCGCAGCTGACGTCCCCCAGCGTCACGGCGCTGGGCGTGGTGATCGCCTTCGAAGCCCTGGGCGTGGGCCTCGGGACCGTCGCCTTCGTGGCCTACATCGCGCGCGCCACCGACCCGCGCTACACCGCCACGCAGTTTGCGCTCTTCACGAGCCTGGCCGCCGTGCCGCGGACCGTGGTCAACGCCACCACTGGCTGGATCGTGGCGCAACTTGGCTGGTTCGATTTCTACCTGCTCTGCACGCTGCTGGCGGTGCCGGGGATGGCATTACTCTTGCGTGTAGCTCCCTGGCATGATCGCGCCGGGAAGGAACCACGTCCATGAATCCGTACAAGTTCAGCGCCATCGCGCATCGCGACCACGATTACTGCAACCCGATCGCGGCGGCCAAGATGGAGCGCCTGCTGGACCTGCTGCCGCTCGACGACATGTCGCGCGTGCTCGACCTCGGCTGCGGGCGCGCCGAGCTGGCGCTGCGGATCATCGAACGCTTCGGCTCGACCGTCGTGGCGGTGGACCGCTCCTCACTCATGCTCGACCAGGCGCGCGAACGCGCCGAATGGACCGGCGCGCTGGGCAAGCTGCACTTGGACGATGTCGACATTCGCGACTTTCGCGCTGACCCCGAAACCTTTCATCTGAGCGTGATGCTGGGCGCCGACGGCATCGCGGGCGGCATGGCGGGGATCTGCAATCAGCTGAAGACCTGGACGCGCGCGGGGGGCTACATCCTGATCGGTGAGGGCTTTTGGCGCACCCGGGCGCACCCGGATTACCTGTCCGCACTGGGCGCCGAGCACGGCAAGTACCTCGACCATCGCGGCAACGTACAGGCCGGCATCGACGCCGGGTTGATCCCCATGCATGCCTCGACGGCCTCGATGGACGAGTGGGACGAATACGAATGGAAGTACTGCCGCGGCATCGAGCGATACGCGCGGGAGCAACCGGAAGACCCGGACGTGCCGGCGATGCTCGAACGCATCCGCAAGTGGCGCGATGCCTATCTGCGGTGGGGCCGCGATACGCTCGGCTTTGCCGTCTACCTCTTTTACCGTCCAGGACCCCGGATCGGTTGATGAACCCCTTCGCCGGCCCTGCCGGCAGCCCACTCTGGCAGAAACTCGGCCTGAAGCCCGGCCAGCGGTTACTGTTGCTCGACCCGCCGAAGGATTTCGATCAGTTGCTGGCTGGCGCCCCGGCCGGCATCGTGCGCATGTCGCGCGTGGCCGCCTTCGACGCCGCAGTGCTGTTTGCCACCACCGTGCGTGCGCAGGAAACGCAACTGGCGCGCGTTCTGCCAAAGTTCGCGTCCGCCGGCATGCTGTGGCTGGCGTGGCCGAAAAAAGCGTCGGGTATGGCCACCGACCTGTCCGACGAAGCCATCCGCCGCATGGGCCTCGCCGCGGGCCTCGTCGACATCAAGGTGTGCGCGATCAACGAGACGTGGTCGGCGCTGAAATTCGTCCACCGGCACGGGCGAACGCTGTAGGCCAGGCGTAGGCGAGGTGTAGGCGAGGCTTCAGCCTCGCAGGTACACCGGCGGTGAACGATGTAGGCGAGGCTTCAGCCTCGCAGGTACACCAATCATCGTTCACACCAATCAGCGCTCACACCAATCAGCGCTCACACCAATCAGCGCTCACACCAATCAGCGCTCACACCAATCAGCGCTCACACCAACCAGCGTTAGCACCCACCAGCGCTAGCACGAATCGTCGTTCACAGGAATTGCGGATCTTTCAAGGATTCGCTTCCATCGCCTCGGCCAGTTCCAGCCACTCCGTTTCCAGCCGCGTCAACTGCCACGTGACTTCGCCCTGGCGCGCCACGCGGGCCTTCAGCGCTTCGCGGTGCTCATCCGCATACGCTTGCGCCCCGCCCAGCCACGCATCGATTTCCTCCTTCTCGATCGTGTACGCGCGCATCTCCTTCTCGATCGCGGCCTGCCGCACCAGGAAGGGCTTGCGCGCGTCGGCCAGCCGTTGCCGGGACTGCGCCTCGGCGCGCCGCTGCGCCTTGCGGTCGCCGCTGTCGACGGCGGTGGTCGCCGCCGCCACCGGTGCCGCTTCCACTGCGCGCGCCGACTCGCGTTCGCGGCGGCGACCAGTCAGGACCCAGTCGCGATAGTCATCGAGATCGCCGTCGAAGGGCTTCACCTGCCCGTCGGCGACGAGCCACAGCGCATCGGTGGTCGCGCGCAGCAGGTGCCGGTCGTGCGCCACCACGACCAGCGCGCCGCCGTAATCCTGCAGTGACTCGGTCAGCGCCTCGCGCATCTCGATATCGAGGTGATTGGTAGGTTCATCGAGCAACAGCAGGTTGGGCTTCTGCCGCACGATCAGCGCCAGCGTCAGCCGCGCCTTCTCGCCGCCGGAAAAGCGGCCGACCTCCGATGTCGCCATGTCCCCCAGGAAATCGAATCCCCCCAGGAACGTGCGGAAATCCTGCTCGCGCGCATCCGGTTCGATCTGGCGCAGGTGCCACAGCGGGGAATACTCCAAGCGCAACTGTTCCACCTGGTGCTGCGCAAAATAGCCAAGCCGCAGGCCATGCGCGACGTGCCGCGTACCGGAGAGCGGCAACAGCGTGCCGCCGATGGCCTTCATCAGCGTGGACTTGCCCGCGCCGTTGGGACCGAGGAGCCCGATGCGATCGCCGGCACTCAACCCGAAGGTGAGGTGCGGCAGGATCGGCGGACGTTCCTGATAGCCGAGCGCCACGCGTTCGAGCAGCACCAGTTGCCGCGCGGTCGCCGCCACCGGCGGAAAGCTGAACTCGAAGGGGCTGTCGACGTGCGCCGCCGCGATCAGCTCCATCCGCTCCAGCGCCTTGATGCGGCTTTGCGCCTGCTTGGCCTTCGTGGCCTTGGCGCGGAAGCGATCGATGAACGATTGCAGGTGCGCCACCTGCCGCTGCTGCTTCGCATAGGTGGCCTGCTGCAGGCCAAGCTGCTGCGCCCGTTCCAGTTCGAACTGCGCGTAATTGCCGGTGTAGCTGTCGAGCTTCCGCTGGTTCACGTGCACGATGCCGTCGACCACACCGTCGAGGAAGTCGCGGTCGTGCGTGATCAGCAGCAGCGTGCCCGGATAGCGGCCCAGCCAGTCCTCCAGCCACAGCACGGCGTCGAGGTCGAGGTGATTGGTGGGCTCATCGAGCAGCAGGAGGTCGGAGCGGCACATCAGCGCCTGCGCGAGATTCAACCGCATCCGCCAGCCGCCGGAGAAACGATTGACCGTGTCCCCGTGGCGATCGTCGGCGAAGCCCAGACCCGACAGCAACGTGGCTGCGCGCGCACGCGCCGAATAGCCGCCGATGATCTCGTAGCGTTGATGCAGTTCGGCCAACGCTTCGCCGCTGTGGTCGGGATCGTGTTCTGCCGCGGCCAGCGCGGCCTCCACTTCGCGCAGTTCGCGATCGCCGTCCAGCACGAAGTCCATCGCCGTGACATCCACTGGGGGCGTTTCCTGCGCGACATGCGCGATGGTCCACGCGGCCGGCAGGTCGATTGCGCCCGCGTCCGGAATGAGGTCGTGCAGCAGCGCGGCGAAGAGGCTCGACTTGCCGCACCCGTTCGAGCCTACCAGCCCGCGTTTCTGCCCGGGGTGCACGGTGAGGTTGGCACCTTCGAGCAGGCGCTTCGCGCCGCGGGCCAGCGTCAGGTTCGTGATGCGCAACATGGTCAGCGCAGCTCGAAGTCGTAGTCGATGATCAGCGGCGCATGATCGGAGAAACGCTTCGCCTTGTAGATCGAGGCGGCGTGCGCGGTTGCGGCAATGCCCGGCGTCGCGATCTGGTAGTCGAGGCGCCACCCCACGTTCTTGACCCACGCCTGGCCGCGGTTCGACCACCACGTGTACTGGTGGGGCCGGATATCCACCTTGCGGAACACATCGACGAAGCCCAGCTCCCCGAAGATCTGCGTCAGCCACGCGCGCTCTTCCGGAAGGAAGCCCGAGTTTTTCTGGTTGCTGCGCCAGTTGGCGAGATCGATGTTCTGGTGCGCGATGTTCCAGTCGCCGCACAGGATGATCTCGCGTCCGGACTTGCGCAGCGTCGCGAGGTGTGGAAGAAATTCGGCCAGGAAACGAAACTTGGACGCCTGCCGGTGCGGTCCGCTGGACCCCGACGGCAGGTAGACGCTGATGACCGATAGATCGCGGAAATCCGCGCGCAGGTAGCGACCCTCGCTGTCGAATTCGGCGCTGCCGAAGCCCTGCGCGAACGTGGCCGCCGCCCGCGTGTAGATGCCAACGCCGGCATAGCCTGCCTTCTGCGCCGCGTGAAAGCCGGCCATGCATTGGCGCGGCGCGCGCAGCGGCGCGGGAATCTCGGCATCGCCGGCGCGAACTTCCTGCATGCACACGACGTCCCACGGATGGCTGCGGGAGAGCCAGTTGCCGAGGCCTTTGCGGTCAGCCGCGCGGATGCCGTTGACGTTAAGAGAGATGACTCGCATGGCTTCACGAAAAGCCGCCGAGTGTACAGGACGGATGCCGGGACGCCGGAGGCCATGATCTGGCCCATGCAATTGCGGAACATTCGCGTCACCGGCCTTGGGGCGCACGTATAATGTTGTAAAAATCAGAATAAAATCAGGATCATGAGCAACTTTCGGCAAGAATTTCTGGCATTTGCGCTGGCACGCGACGTGCTTCGCTTTGGACAGTTCTCTACCAGGGCAGGGCGCAAAACTCCCTATTTCTTCAATGCCGGATTGTTCAATGACGGCGAAAGCCTGCGGCGCCTCGGGCGCTTCTATGGCGACGCGTTGCTGGCCTCCGGGATCGGTTGCGATCAACTCTTCGGTCCGGCGTACAAGGGGATCACCCTGGCCGCCGCGACCGCTATCGCCCTTGCCGAAAAAGGTCACAATTTGCCGTTCAGCTTCAATCGCAAGGAAGCGAAGGACCACGGCGAAGGCGGGACCATCGTCGGCGCACCGTTGGCGGGCCGCGTGGTGATCATCGACGACGTCATCACCGCCGGCACCTCGGTCCGCGAATCCGTAGCCATCATTCGCGCCAAGGGCGCGACGCCGTCCGGGGTCCTGATTGCCCTCGACCGGATGGAACGCGGCCAGGGCACGCAATCGGCAGTGGACGAAGTCCGGACCATGTTCGACATTCCCGTCGCAGCCATCGCCACGCTCGACGACCTGATGCACTTCATCGCCGGCAACCCGGCGCTCGAAACCCATGCGGCCGCGGTAGCGGACTACCGCGCACAGTACGGCACCGCCAGACCTTCAGGCACTATTCCACTGCCATGACTGCTCCCATCCGCCGACCGCCGCTGAAGTCCCCGGTGATGCCCGCGCCGCCCGCGTTGCTCCTGTGCCGCGGCCTGTCCGCTGCCGGTGCCCGTGGCCTCAGGCACCAAGTGCTAGCGCTGCTGCTGATCGCCGCGGCCATCGTATTCATTGGTATTCCGCGAGTGAAAGCGACCACTTACAAGTGGACCGACGAAAAGGGCGTCGTCCACTACACCGACAAGATCCCGACGGAAGCCCTCAACAAGGGCAACGTCGAATTGAACAAGCAAGGCGTGACGGTCAAGCGTACCGAACCCGCCCTCACGCCGGAGCAACGCCGCGGCCGGGAAGTCGAAGAAGAACGCGCCCGCCAGCTGGCCAAGGAACGCGAGATCATTGATCGCCGCGACAAGGCACTGCTGTCCACGTACACGATGGAAAGCGAAATCGACCTCGCGCGCAGTCGCGCGCTCAACACCATTGACGCGCAGATCCAGTCCGCCACCAGCTATTCCGCGCTGCTCAACAAGCGCAAGGCCGAGCTCGACGCGCGCAAGGCCGCAACGGGTGACAAAGGCGTGCCGGCGGTGGTCGAACGCGAACTCACGAACATCAACGTCACGCTGACGGGCCAGGCCGAGCTGATCACGACGAAACAGCGCGAAATGCTGGTCGTGGGCGCGCGCTACGACACCGACAAGAAGCGCTGGCAGGAATTGCGCGCGGCCACCGAGGCCAGCATGCGCGGCGCCAGCAACGTCGTACCCGCGACGACGACCACGCCGGCGAAATAGGCAGCGCACGCGGCCACCCGACGTGGCCCGGCGGCCGACCTGCACACCTGCGATAATCGCGTCTTTGCGCGTCGCGATCGGTTGCCTCCATGGCCCAGTACGTCTACACGATGAACCGCGTGGGGAAGATCGTTCCCCCCAAGCGCGTCATCCTCAAGGACATTTCGCTGTCGTTCTTCCCCGGCGCCAAGATCGGCGTGCTGGGCATGAACGGTTCCGGCAAGTCGAGCCTGCTGAAGATCATGGCCGGCGAGGACCGCGAATTCGAAGGTGAAGCCGTGCCGATGCCCAACATGCGCATCGGCTACCTGCCGCAGGAGCCGCAGCTGGCGCCCGAGCAGACGGTACGCGAAGCTGTGGAACTCGGCATGGGCGACGTGCTGACGGCCAAGGCGGCACTGGAAAAGGTGTACGCCGATTACGCAGAAGCCGACGCTGACTTCGATGCGCTCGCCACCGAACAGGCGCGCCTCGAGGCCATCATCGCCGCCTCCGGCGCCGACTCTGACCTGCAAATGGAAATCGCGGCCGACGCGCTGCGGTTGCCGCCGTGGGATGCCAAGATCGGCAACCTGTCCGGCGGCGAAAAACGGCGCGTGGCGCTGTGCCGCCTGCTGCTCGAAAAGCCCGACATGCTGCTGCTGGACGAGCCCACCAATCACCTCGATGCGGAGAGTGTCGACTGGCTGGAGCAATTCCTGCAGAAATTTCCCGGCACCGTGATCGCGGTCACGCACGATCGCTACTTCCTCGACAACGCGGCCGAGTGGATCCTTGAACTCGACCGCGGCTATGGCATCCCGTGGAAGGGCAACTACAGTTCGTGGCTGGAGCAGAAGGAAGCGCGCCTCAAAACCGAGTCCAAGCAGGAAGGCGCGCGGATCAAGGCCATGCAGACCGAACTGGAGTGGGTGCGCAGCAACCCGAAGGCGCGGCAATCCAAAAGCAAGGCGCGGATCGCGCGCTTCGAGGAACTGTCGTCGCACGAACACCAGAAGCGTAACGAGACCCAGGAAATATTCATTCCGGTGGCGGAGCGCCTCGGCAACAACGTCATCGAGTTCAAGAACGTCCGCAAGGCCTACGGCGAGCGGCTGCTGATCGACGATCTCTCGTTCAACATTCCGCCGGGCGCCATCGTCGGCATCATCGGACCCAATGGCGCGGGCAAGTCCACGCTGTTCCGCATGCTGACCGGCCGCGAGAAGCCCGATGCCGGCGAGATCATCATCGGCTCCACCGTGCAGATGGTCGCGGTGGACCAGACGCGCGAATCGCTGCCCAACGACAAGAGCGTGTTCGAGGCCATCTCCAACGGCCAGGACATCCTCACCGTCGGGCGCTTCGAGATGCCTTCGCGGGCCTATCTCGGCCGCTTCAACTTCAAGGGTGGCGACCAGCAGAAGATCGTCGGCAACCTCTCCGGCGGCGAACGCGGGCGCCTGCATCTCGCCGCCACGCTGTTGAAGGGCGGCAACGTGCTGCTGCTGGACGAACCCTCCAACGACCTCGACGTGGAAACGCTGCGCGCGCTGGAGGATGCGCTGCTCGAATTCGCGGGCAGCGCGCTGGTGATCTCGCATGACCGCTGGTTCCTCGATCGCATCGCCACGCATATCCTGGCGGCGGAAGGGGACTCGCAGTGGTCGTTCTTCGAAGGCAACTACCAGGAATACGAGGCGGACAAGCGCAAGCGTCTCGGCGAGGAAGGGGCCAAGCCCAAGCGCATCCGCTACAAGGCGCTGATGTCATGACAGTGTTGCTGTGGCTCGTCGCGGTGATGCTGATCGTCGTCGGTGTGATCGGCACCGTGCTGCCTGCGCTGCCGGGCGTGATCCTGGTCTTCGGCGGGATCGCGCTGGCGGGCTGGATTGACGACTTTACACGCATCCCGGTGTGGCTGATCGTGATCCTCGGTGTGCTGACCGCGCTGGCGTGGATGGTGGATTACGCGGCCGCCGCGATGGGGGCGAAGCGTGCCGGCGCCAGCAGGTACGCGATCATCGGCGCCACGATCGGCACGCTGCTCGGCATCTTCACCGGCCTGTGGGGCTTGCTGTTCATGCCGCTCTTGGGCGCCGCCATCGGCGAGTTCATCGCGCAACGCGATGTGCGCCTGGCCGGCAGGGTGGGGCTCGCCACATGGATCGGCCTGCTGCTGGGCACCGCGATCAAGATCGCGATCGTGTTCACGATGGTGGGCATCTTCATCGTCGCGCTCGTGCTTTGACCGCCGGCGCCGGCGTGCGGAGTTGCCGTCTTGGCCATGGCGTCCGCGCGCTACCGCGGCGACTATTTGGGACGCGGACGCGGTTCCTTGGCCGCCGGCACGACGAGCTTGCCCTGGCGCAACAACTTGACGCCGGCAGCCAGCGCCTTGGCCACCAACCGCACTTCATCCTGCACCGCAGTGTCCTTGTCGAGTGTGTCGTGGCTGGTCGCATAGGGCTCGTAGTAACCGATGTAGCGATCAAGCTGGGACTTGGTGCCCGCGGCAATGAGCCCCATCCAATCGAGCCAATCGGCCAGCGCCAACCGCACCCGCTCGGTGCCAGCAACGTCTCCGTGCACCACCAGTCCGTAGACGCGCCCCGCCAGATGTTTCGGGTAAGCCCAACCCGATAACTCAAGCGCCTTGGCCTCCGCCGCGTTCTTGCCGGATGTCGACGTCAGGTCAGGGTTGCCGCCGTCGGCGCAAACCAGGCGATCGATCATCAGCTTCAACACACTGGGCGCCTGGTACCAATGCACGGGCGTTACGATCAGGACGCCATGCGCTGCGGTCCATCGCTCGTAGATCTCCGCCATCCAGTCATTGGTCTGGCCCAGCGAGTGATTTGGATAGCAACTGCACGGCCAATGGCAAAGCGGCATTGCGGTCGACGGGCAGCCCTTGCACGGATGAATGTTGCGGCCATATTCCGATGTCACGAGGCTCAAGTCGAGCAGGTCAGTGTCGAGACCCGCCCGCTTCAGCACCTTGATCGCAATATGCGCAATGCGAAATGATTTGGACATCTCGCCCGGACACGTGCCGTCGTTGCGTGGCGAACCGCAGATCACGAGTACGCGCGGGCGTGTCCGCGGATCCTTTTGCGTTGACTCCGCAGTTTTTAATCTCGCTCGCGTGCCCAGCCACTCCACCGATGCCTGATAGTCGGGCTTTGCGAATCCCGCACCGGCAGCATGGGTGACCGGCGCCTTGCGGCCGTCGGCGTAGGCCTCCCACGCGATGGTTTCCACGCGCGCCAAGTCGGGGCCTGCCGTTGCGAACGCGAGATCGGCATGTCCTTGCGCAAAGCGCGAGCCAAATTGCTGGCGCGACAACATAGGTGTCGCCTGACCTTTGCGGATCTTCAGACGCATGCATTCACTGTGCGGAGCGCTTCTTGGGCGTCGTTGCAGGTGGTGATGGGTCAACGGGGGCAAGCATATCGTTGCGAGCTTTCACCAAGTTCACCATCACCGGTAGGCCATTTTGTATTGTCCGCGTGTAGGACCTTGGCGCCGGCGAGCGCAAGACTCGTCCTACCGTTGGGGGGTATAAGCGGAACGATCTTCCTCCGCGAGTGGTGCCATTCGCGATGACTCCGGTGCCGCACGCCACATCTGCGTAAATCGAACCAGCTCGTCCAGCCACCGTAGGCGCTCAATGAGCGGGACGCGTGCATAGGCTTGCAGGCGTTCGTCCGAAATGACGGGCTGAATATTGGCGTCAGCACGCATCAGGTCAGCCCGAGTCGCTTCAGTGACTCCAACGCTTGAATATCCGCAAGATCGAGCGGTCGCCCTGCTGCCCGTTTCATGATGATGAGATCGTTGATCGACGCCACGGGAATGGGGATGCCCTCGACCTCTTTGACGATTGCATTCCGCGACAATTCATCAAACTGCACGGGCAGGGACGTCAACAGATCGACAACCGGACCGTGACCGGCCCGAGGTCGCAATCCGAATGCCACCATGTTTTTTTCCAAGCGCCAGCGTGCCAAGTTTGCGGGGTCGCCGGCATCACGCAATGGTACTGGTGCCACCGGAATCAGCTGGAGTTGTTCGGCGGCATCCAAAGTGGCGCCGAGGTTGTCGCGGTCCAGCGCGACGGCGAGATCGACATCCATCGTTGCGCGTTCAACGCCATGAAGATTCAGCGCAAGCCCGCCCACCAACACGTAACGAGCCCGGTGTTCAGTCAGTGCGCGGAACAGATCGACATAGAACATTCTGACCTCGGGGCGATGATGCCACCAAAGCTAACCCAGCTTCGACTTCAATGTCGCGTTGACCTGCGCGGGATTGGCCTTGCCCTTGGAGGCGGCCATCACCTTGCCGACCAATGCGTTGAAGGCCTTCTCCTTGCCGGCGCGCACTTCGGCGACGATGGCGGGATTGGCGGCAATGGCCTCATCGACGATCTTCGCGATGGCGCCTTCGTCGGATATCTGGCGCAGGCCGCGAGCCTCGATGATCATGTCGGCCGCGTTGTCGCCCGACGCTTCGCCATTCCACATCGCGTCGAACACATCCTTCGCGATCTTGCCGGAGATGGTGCCGTCGGCGATGCGCGACAACAACTTGGCCAACTGCGCAGCGCTCACTGGCGATTGCACGATGCTGGTCTCGGCTTTGTTGAGCGCGGCGGAGACTTCACCCAGCACCCAGTTGGCGGCGATCTTCGCGTCGCCGGGGAGGACCTTCGCAGTGTGCTCGAAGTACGCGCACAGTTCGCGATCGGCGGTAAGCATCGCGGCATCTGCCGCCGTCAGGCCGTACTGCGCCACGAACCGCGCCTTCATCGCCGTCGGCAACTCCGGCATCGACGCCTTCACCTGTGCGACCCACATCGGCGCAATCGTCAGCGGCGGCAGGTCCGGGTCCGGGAAATAACGATAATCCTGCGCGTCTTCCTTGCTGCGCATCGAGCGCGTCTCGCGCTTGTCCGGATCGTACAGCCGCGTTTCCTGCACCACGCGGCCGCCGTCCTCGATCAGCTCGATCTGCCGGCGCACCTCGAACTCGATGGCCTCCTGCATGAAGCGGAAGCTGTTGAGGTTCTTGATCTCGCAACGGGTGCCCAGGGCCTCGCCCGTGCGGCGCACCGACACATTGGCGTCGCAGCGGAAGCTGCCTTCCTGCATGTTGCCGTCGCAGATGCCGATCCAGCGCACCAGGCCGTGCAGCGCCTTGGCGTAGGCCACGGCTTCCTCAGCGCTGCGCAACACCGGCTCGGTGACGATCTCGAGCAGCGGCGTGCCCGCGCGGTTGAGATCGATGCCGGACATGCCCCGGAAATCTTCGTGCAGCGACTTGCCGGCGTCCTCTTCCAGATGCGCGCGCGTCAGCTCGACGAAGAATTCGCCGCGCGTGGGCGACACGATCGACACGCCGCCACCCACGACCACCGGGATCTCGTACTGCGAGATCTGGTAGCCCTTCGGCAGGTCGGGGTAGAAATAATTCTTGCGCGCGAAAATGCTGCGCGCGCTGATGGTGCCGCCCACGGCCAGGCCGAAGCGGATCGCCCGCTCCACCGCCCCGCGATTCAGCACCGGCAGCACGCCGGGCAATGCGATGTCCACGGCGGAGGCCTGCGTGTTGGGTGCCGCACCGAAGGCGGTGGATGCGCCCGAGAAGATCTTCGACACGGTGGAGAGTTGCGCGTGCGTCTCCAGCCCGATCACCACTTGCCAGGTCATGACGCGTACCCCGCGGGTGCACGCGCGTGCCAGTCGGTGGTCTGCTGGAACTGATGGGCCACGTTGAGCAACCGCGCCTCGGTGAAATAGTTGGACTGGATCTGCATGCCGATGGGCAGGCCGCGGCGATCGAAGCCGACGGGGATCGAGATCGCCGGCGCGCCGGTCAGGTTGGCGGCGATCGTGAAGATGTCGTTCAGATACATCTGCACCGGGTCGTCCGTCTTGTCGCCGATCTTGAACGCCGGCGCGGGGGCGGTCGGCCCCATGATCATGTCGCACTGCTGGTACGCGCGCGTGAAATCCTCCGCGATCAGGCGGCGCACCTGTTGCGCCTTAAGGTAATACGCATCGTAGTAGCCGTGCGACAGCACATACGTGCCGGTGAGGATGCGGCGCTTCACTTCCGCGCCGAACCCTTCGGCGCGCGACTTCTTGTACATATCGAGAAGGTCGGTGTATTCGGCGGCGCGATGGCCGTAGCGCACGCCGTCGAAGCGCGACAGGTTCGACGAGGCCTCGGCCGGCGCGATGACGTAGTACACGGGTACTGACAGCTTGACGTTGGGCAACCCGATGTCGACCGTCACCGCGCCCAGCTTGCGGTATTCGGCGAGCGCGGCATCGATGGCGGCCGCCACATCCGGGTCGATGCCGGCGCCGAAATATTCGCGCGGCAGCCCGATGCGCAGGCCCGCGAGCGGCTGCCCCAGGTCGCGCGTGTAATCCTCGCGCGGGCGATCGAGCGACGTCGAGTCGCGCGGATCATGTCCCGCCATCGCGTTCAGCAGCAGGCCGCAATCTTCCGCGGTGCGCGCGAACATGCCGGGCGTGTCGAGGCTGGACGCAAACGCGATCAACCCGTAGCGCGAGCACGTGCCGTACGTGGGCTTCAAGCCGCAGATACCGGTGAGTGACGCGGGCTGGCGAATGGACCCGCCGGTATCGGTGCCGGTGGCGGCGGGCAGCAGCCGCGCTGCCACGGAGGCTGCCGAACCGCCGGAACTGCCACCCGGCACATACGCCAGGTTCCACGGATTGCGCACCGGGCCGAAGTGCGACGTCTCGTTGGACGAGCCCATCGCGAACTCGTCCATGTTGGTCTTGCCAAGCAGCACCGTGCCGGCATTCTTCAACCCGGTGACCACGTGCGCGTCGTAAGGCGCGACGAAATTGGCCAGCATCTTCGAGCTGCAGGTCGTCTTCAACCCGGCCGTCATCAGCACATCCTTGTGCGCGATGGGCACGCCGGCCAGCGGCGGCGGGTTGTCGGTGGCCAGCAGGCCGTCGGCGATGCGCGCCTGCGCCAAGGCGCCTTCGCGGTCGATGGTGACGAACGCATTCAGTGCGACTTGCGCGGTCTCGACCCGATACAGCAAGGCTTCCGTCAACTCAACGCTGGAGAGCTTGCGCGCGCGCAGCGCGGCGGACAGGCCGGCAACGGTGGTGCCAACCATTTCGTCAGCCATGGCCTACTCCACCACGCGGGGAACGAGATACAGGCCATCCTCGACCGCGGGCGCCAGGCTCTGGAACAGCGCGCGCTGATCAACGGCGGTGACGGCATCGTCGCGCAACGGGAGCATCACGTCCTGCGCGTGCGCCATCGGCACGATGCCGGTGGTGTCGACCGCCTGCAGCTCGTTGATCATCGCGAAGATGGCCTCGAGCTTGCGGTGGACTTCTGCGGCGGCGGTCGCATCGATCTCGATGCGCGCCAGATGGGCGATGCGGTGGACGTCGTCGAGAGTCAGAGCCATGGCGCGGGGCCGAACGTGTCGGCCATGCATGCGATCCTGGCGGCGGGGGCGGCCGAGGATCTGGGGTTCAAGGGCAACCGGGACGGGACAGGCGCGCTACCGATGAACCGTAAAACGGCAAAAAACCGCGCCAAATCAGTGCTGAAGACCACGTGCAATGCTATCATAATCGACAATCTTTTGAGCACCCGCACCCTAGCGTCGCGCGGGTTTCGCCCCACCTCCGGGCCGCGCCACCCTGCGGCCCCAATTTGTCAGGTTTGCTGCATACATGTTCGAGTTCTTCAAAGGTTATTTCGGCAGCGATCTCGCAATCGACCTCGGCACCGCCAATACGCTGATCTATGTGCGTGGCAAGGGCATCGTGCTGAACGAGCCGTCCGTCGTCGCCATCCGCCAGGAAGGCGGCCCCAACGGCAAGAAAGTCATCCAGGAAGTGGGCCTCGCGGCCAAAATGATGCTCGGCCGCACGCCGGGCAACATCACCGCCATCCGCCCGATGAAGGACGGCGTCATCGCCGACTTCACGGTGACGGAACAGATGTTGAAGCAGTTCATCAAGAAGGTGCTCGACTCACGCCTCTTCTCGCCGTCCCCGCGCATCATCATCTGCGTGCCGTGCGGCTCGACGCAGGTTGAACGCCGCGCCATCCGCGAATCGGCATTGGGCGCCGGCGCTTCCAAGGTGTACCTCATCGAGGAACCGATGGCCGCGGCGATCGGCGCCGATCTCCCCATCTCCGACGCCACGGGTTCGATGGTCGTCGACATCGGCGGCGGCACGACGGAAGTGGGCGTCATCTCGCTCGGCGGCATGGTGTACTCGGGCAGCGTGCGCGTCGGCGGCGACAAGTTCGACGAAGCGATCGTCAACTACATCCGCCGCAACTACGGCATGTTGATCGGCGAGACGACCGCCGAAACGATCAAGAAGACCATCGGCTCCGCGTTCCCCGGTTCCGAGGTCAAGGAAATGGAAGTCAAGGGCCGCAACCTGGCCGAAGGCATTCCACGCAGCTTCACCGTATCGTCCAACGAAATTCTCGAAGCCCTGACCGATCCCCTCAACAGCATCGTGTCGGCCGTGAAGAGCGCGCTCGAGCGCACGCCGCCTGAGCTCGGCGCCGACATCGCCGAGCGTGGCATGGTGCTCACGGGCGGGGGCGCGCTGCTGCGCGACCTCGACCGCCTGCTGATGGAAGAAACCGGTCTCCCGGTCATCGTGGCCGACGACCCGCTCACCTGCGTGGTACGCGGTTGCGGCAAGGCGCTCGAGAACATGGAGAAACTGCACACGATCTTCACGTCGGACTGATCCGGCGCAGGTCATGCGGCACGTCTCCGCCGATCCGCCGCCGTTCTTCCATCGCGGGCCTGCCCCCCTCACCCGGCTGGCATTCGTCGGCATCGTGTCGATCGCGCTGTTGTTCGCCGACACGCGCTACCGCTACCTCGAAGGTGTCCGGCAAGTGGCGGCCGTGACCATCTATCCGCTGCAGCGTACCGTGCAGATGCCCGGTGAAGCGGTCAGCTGGGTGGCCGCCTACTTCAGCTCCAAGCGCGCGCTGGCCGACGAAAACGCCGGGCTGAAGCAGGATGGTGTCACCAATGCGCCGTCGGTGCAGGGCTACTCGGCGCTGCGCGAGGAAAACGCCAAGCTGCGCGCGCTGCTCGCGATGCGCGAGCGCTATCCCGGCGGCGCCACCGCAGTGGAGGTGCTCTATACCGGCCGCGATCCGTTCACGCAAAAGGTGTTCGTCAATCGCGGCACCGACGCCGGCGTCAAGGCCGGCGCAGCAGTGATCGATGAACTCGGCGTCGTGGGACAAGTCACACGCGTGTTCCCGATGATGGCAGAAGTCACGCTCGTCACCGACAAGGATCACGCCGTGCCGGTACGGGTTGAACGCAGCGGCGTGCGCAGTGTCTTCTTCGGGGCCGGCGCGGGCCGTGCGCCCGAGCTTCGCTTCATGGCGCCGTCCGCCGATGTGCAACCGAAGGACATGCTCTACACGTCGGGCATCGACGGAACATATCCGCCGGGCCTCGCCGTAGCGCAAGTGGAAACAGTCGACCGCGAAACGGGACAGGTGTTCGCACGCATCACTGTCAAGCCGCTGGCAGGTTCGGATCGCAGCAGTTTCCTGCTGGTGCTGGGTGAGAACGCCGCCACGATGGCGCGGCCGGAAGAACCGGTGGACGCGAATGCCGAGAAGAAGACAGGTCGCGGCAAAGGCCGCCGGAACGTGAACTGATGCCATTGTCGAACCCGCAATGAACTTCGCCCGTGCCTCCGCCTTCTCGTCCGCCCGTCCGGAGGAAATCCTGCGCACGGTGAACCCCTGGTTCATCCTGCTCACGTTCTTCCTGGGTTTTCTCGCGAACATCGCACCGGCGTCCAGCTTCACACTGGTGCTGCGCCCGGATTTCCTGGCGCTGGTCATCCTCTACTGGTGCATCCAGGAGCCGCGCTATGTCGGCGTGGGGGTCGCGTGGATGCTGGGCCTCGTGATGGACGTAGGCGACGCCACGGTCTTCGGACAGCACGCACTGGCTTACGCAGTGCTGGCGTATGGTGCCGAATACTTCCGCCGCCGCGTGCAGCGCTTCCCGTTGTGGCAACAAGCACCGCAGGTGGGTGTGCTTCTGCTGGTGTGTGCCGCGCTGGTGCTGCTGGTGCGCGTCGTCGGCGGTGCGCCGCTGCCGCGCTGGACGTACATCGTGTCGCCGATCGTCGGCGCGCTGCTGTGGCCGCTCTTCTCGGTGCTGCTGCAATGGCCGCAGCGCCCGAAGCGCGGACGCGGAGACAACTGACGTGCCACGCCGGCTTTTCGGCAAGCGTTCTGGCGGCTACGACAGCGGCCGCAGCTTCGGCGCGCCCGAGGTCCGCAACTCCGAGCGCGAAGTCTTCCTGTTCCGGCGGCGGTTGTTCGTTGCCGGCGCATTCGCGCTGCTGGCCTTCGTGGGACTCTTCAGCCGCTTCTTCTACCTGCAGGTCGTCCAGCACCAGCACTACCGCACGCTGGCGGAGTCCAATCGCATCGCCATCGTGCCCATCGCGCCCAATCGTGGCGTGATCACGGACCGCAACGGCATCGTGCTGGCGCAGAGCTATTCCGCGTATACGCTTGAACTGACACCGTCGCGCATCCGCAACCTCGAAGCCACGATCGACGAACTGGCCACCGTGGTGGACGTGCAGCCGCGCGATCGCAAGCGCTTCAAGAAGCTGCTGGAGGAATCAAAGAACTTCGAGAGCCTGCCGCTGCGCACGCGCCTCTCCGACGAGGAAGTCGCGCGCTTCGCGGTGAACCGCTACCGCTTCCCTGGTGTCGACATCAAGGCGCGCCTCTTCCGCCAGTATCCGTTCGGCGAAGTGGCATCGCATGTGCTGGGCTACATCGGGCGCATCAACGCCAAGGACGTCGAGCGCATCGCCGCGTGGGATGAAGGCCCCAATTACAAGGGTTCCGACTACATCGGCAAGGTCGGCGTCGAACTCTCCTACGAGCGCGAACTGCACGGCACCACCGGCGTGGAGGAAGTGGAAGTGGACGCCGCTGGCCGCGCCGTGCGCACCCTGTCGCGTTCGCCGCCGGTGTCGGGCAACAACCTGAAGCTTTCCATCGACATCCGGTTGCAGGAAGTGGCCGAGGCCGCATTCGGCGACCGGCGCGGCGCACTCGTCGCGATCGATCCGGCCAGCGGCGACATTCTCGCGTTCGTGTCGAAGCCGGGCTACGACCCCAATCTCTTCGTCGAGGGCATCGACACCGCCAACTGGGAACTACTGAACGATTCCCCGGACAAGCCCTTGCTCAACCGGCCGTTGCGCGGCGCGTATCCGCCAGGCTCCACGATCAAGCCGTTCCTGGCACTGGCCGCACTCGCGTCGGGCAAGCGAACGCCTCAGCAGGCCATCAGTGATCCGGGCTTCTTCCAGCTGCCCGGGTCCTCGTACCGCTTCCGCGATGACAAGCCGGGTGGACACGGCACGGTGGACATGTACAAGTCGGTGGTGGTGTCGTGCGACACCTACTACTACGTGCTGGCCGGTGAAACGGATATCGACGACACCGCGCGCTTCCTGTCGCAACTGTCGTTCGGCCGCAAGACCGGAGTCGACATCGAAGGCGAACTGGCCGGCGTGCTGCCATCGCGCGAGTGGAAACGCACACGCTTCGCGGGCGAGAAGTACCGCGAGGAGCATCGCAAGTGGTACCTCGGTGACTCCATCTCCGCGGGAATCGGCCAGGGATACAACACGTTCACGCCGTTGCAACTGGCCGTCGCGACGGCCACGGTCGCCAACGACGGCGTCGCGTTCAAGCCGCACCTCGTGAAGAACATTGTCAACGTCGGCACCGGCGAGACCCGCAGCGTGGCGCCACAACCGACGCACACGATCAACGTGAAGCCCGAGCACATCGCCTTCATCAGGAACGCATTCGTCGGCGTCAACAAGGAAGGCACCAGCGCCACCGCCTTCCTCAATGCCAAGTACACCTCGGGCGGCAAGACGGGCACTGCGCAGGTGTACTCGCTGAAGGGCGAGAAATACGTCGTCAGCAAGGTGGATGAGCGCTTGCGTGACCATGCGTTGTTCATCGCCTATGCACCCGCCGACAAGCCGCGCATCGCGCTCTCGGTGCTGGTGGAGAACGGCGGCTTCGGCGCGCAGGCTGCTGCACCCATCGCGCGCAAGGTGCTCGATTATTTCCTGCTCGGCAAGACCGAACCGGGGCCTGCCCCCGCCGTGCCGATCAAGGAAGGCGAGGACGTGACCGACTGATGCCCTTCGTCGAACTTGCCGGTCGCGCATGGGAGGCCCTTACCCGCCGCATCGACAACTTTCTCTTTGCATGCGCACTGGCGCTGGTCGGCGTGGGCCTCGTCACGCTGTTTTCCGCCGCCGACCAGAGCATGGCGCGCGTCACCACGCAGGCGATGTCGCTGTGCTTCGCGCTGGTGCTGATGTGGATCATGGCCAACATTCCGCCGCAGACACTGGCGCGCGCCGCGCTGCCGCTGTACGTACTGGGCGTGCTGCTGCTGATCGGCGTCGCGCTATTCGGCATCGTGGTCAATGGCTCGCGGCGCTGGCTCAACCTCGGCATCGTCCGCGTGCAGCCATCGGAACTGATGAAGATCGCGCTGCCGCTGATGCTCGCGTGGTACTTCCAGAAGTTCGAGGGCCGGATCAACTGGAAGGACTTCGCGATCGCGGCGGTGCTGATCATCGTGCCGGTGTTCCTGATCAAACGGCAACCCGATCTCGGCACGTCAGTGCTGATCGGCGCATCGGGATTTTACGTGCTGTTCTTAGCCGGGCTCTCATGGAAAGTGATCATCGGACTGGGCGTGGCCGGCAGCGCCGCCATGCCGTTCCTGTGGAGCCAGCTGCACGACTACCAGCGCGAGCGCATCCTGACGTTCATCGATCCCGGCCGCGACCCGCTGGGCGCGGGCTATCACTCCACACAGGCGTCGATCGCCATCGGCTCGGGTGGCGTGATCGGCAAAGGTTGGCTGAACGGCACGCAGACGCACCTCGATTTCCTGCCGGAGCGGCACACCGACTTTATCTTCGCCGTGTTCGGCGAGGAATTCGGGCTCATTGGCAATGCGTTCCTGCTGGTGCTCTACGTACTGCTGATCGGACGCGCGATGGTCATCACCGCCAACGCCTCCACGCTATTCGCACGCCTGCTGGCCGGGTCGATCACGCTGATGCTCTTCACGTATGCGTTCGTCAACATGGGCATGGTCAGCGGCGTGCTGCCGGTCGTGGGCGTGCCGCTGCCGCTGGTGTCCTATGGCGGCACCGCGATGGTGTCGCTGTTCATCGGCCTGGGCGTGCTGATGAGCGTGCAGGCGCACCGGAAACTGATCAGTACGTAAAAAAGGGGCCTTGGCCCCTTTTTTACGCTGCGGTCGAGAACCGGTACACGGCGCGATGGCGGTACAACTCGCCGGGCCGCAACACCGTGGACGGAAACGCCGGCTGGTTGGGCGAGTCCGGGAAGTGCTGCGTTTCGAGGCACAGCGCCGCGTACTTGCCGCACGGCGCGCCATTCTTGCCGATGAACGTCCCGTCCAGCTTGTTGGCGGTATAGAACTGCACGCCGGGCTGCGTGGCGAACACTTCCAGCACGCGGCCGCTGGAAGGGTCCACCACGCGCGCAGCGCGCTTCAGCCCGTCGCCCGCCCCCAGCACGAACGTGTGATCGAAGCCACCACCAACCACGCGCATCTGCTCGTCCGGCGCGGCCAGGCGGGCACCCACGCGCGTGGGCGCGCGCAGGTCCATCGGCGAACCGGCGACGCAGCGCACTTCTCCCAACGGAATCGATACCGCATCCACCGGCAGAAACGCGTCGGCATGCAGCGTCACGACGTGGTCGCGCACATCGCCGCGTCCCGCGAGGTTGAAATAACTGTGGTTGGTGAGGTTGATCACCGTGGCGCGATCCGTCGTCGCGGCAAAGTCGAGCACGAGGCCATTGTCATCGTCGAGTGTGTACGTCACCGCCGCGCGCAACGTGCCGGGGTAGCCTTCCTCGCCATCCACGCTCACGTATTCGAAGCACACCGAGGTTTCGCCGTCGAGGCGCCACGACCAGTTGCGCTTCGCGAAGCCCACCTCACCACCATGCAGCGAATTGGGCCCCTGGTTGGCGGCCAGCCGATACTCCACGCCATCAAGCGCAAAGCGCGCATGCGCGATGCGATTGCCGTAGCGCCCCACGACGACGCCGAAGTTGGGGTGACGCACGAGATAGGGCGCCAACGCGTCGAAGCCGAGCACCACGTCCTCGATGTGGCCGCCACGATCGGGCACGTCGAGCTTCTGGATCAGCGCGCCCCACGACAACAGCGTAACCCGCATGCCGTGTCGATTCTCCAGTACGACCGATGCCACCGCGCTGCCATCCGGCGCGTGGCCGACGATGCTGGCGGCCGCAGTCACGTTACAACCTTCCGATACAACCGTTGATCACACCACACGCGTACGTCCTCCGTGGGTCGCGCGCCGCCACACCAGCGCATAGACGACGACATTGATCGCGACCACCAGCGCACCCAGCACCAACTGGATGCCCGGCGTCAGTCCACCCGGATAGATCACGGGTTCGAGATAGTGCTGAATGAATCCGCCCGCATAGCCGGTGTCCCCGGCGCGGGCGCGCAACGCGTTCTCGAGTGGCGTCAGCGGACAGATCGCATGCGTGGACTCGAGCCACGCCACCCACGCCACCGCCGGCACATGCAGCCACGCCCACGCCGTGCGGCGCCACACCAGCGCGCCACCGAACACGACGAACAGGATGAAGGCGAAGTGAAATGCGACGGTCGCGTCGGCCAGCACCCGCGCAAGCATCGCGCCGGCCGCCGTTTACTTCCGGCGGCCGCGCGCCTTGGCGGAGCGCGATTTCGCCGGACTGGACTTGGCCTTGCCGGCCGCGCGCGTCGGCGCCGCGGAGTCGTCCTCCGGCGGCTTGTAGTCGCCGATCACGCTCTTCACCGGGCACACCTTGAAGATCGGGCACTTCTTGCAGCCAACGGCAATCGCGACGGGACAGATGACCATGATGACCGCTCCGGGAAGGGCAATGCAGGACTGCGATGATGAGCGCGTTTGCGTTTCAGCGCCAGTAGGCGAGGCTTCAGCCTCGCAGGGTCGATGCTCACCTGTGTGGGCGAGGCTTCAGCCTCGCAGGGTCTCACCCGTGTAGGCGAGATGCTGCTCACCTGTAGGCGAGGCTTCAGCCTCGCAGAGCAGGGTCGATGCTGCGACCTGCCCGCGAGGCAGAAGCGTCACCTGCAAGGGGAACAGGTCCGCACCCGGCCAGCCGGCAACCTCACGCCGCATACCAATAGTAATAAGTCGCAATCCCGAGCAACGCCACCGCCCAGTAGCCCGCCAACGTGGCGCGCATCAGCCCCTTCCACCACCGCACGTGCCAGCGCGCCGGTAGCACGTCGTTCATCTGCAGCACCAGCCAAGCGCCGCCGGCGACCGTCAGCACGCCGAAGATTGCGTGCAACACCGTGATCGCATTGCCGATATCGGTCAGCGCCTTCAGCGTGGGAATCTTGAAGCTGGCCATGGCCGAGGCCATGATGAACAGCACCAGCGCGCCATTGACCAGCACCCACACCGTCTGGTTGATCCGGTGCGCCTCGATGTTACCCGAGCGCGCGAGGACCATGCCCCACGTCAGCCCCAGCACCAGCAGCAGTTCCAGCGCGAGATTGATGTCGGCAATCAGCGGACCGGCGCCCAGCACCCCGCCCACCTCGGCCTTGCCCGCCGCATGCAATGCCCAAATCGCGGCACCGACCACCAGCAGCGCCACAACCCCTGCCGTCAATGCACGCACGCGCACCGTGGCCATGGCGGTCTGCTACGCGGCAGCGTCGGTGAAGATCACGCTGACCGAGAGCGCCGTATCGCGTTGCGCGATGTCGAAGGCCTCCGCTTCGCGTACCTGCGTGGCAAAGACCGGCAGGTCCGCATGCGAGTAGCACCACAACGCGTGCAGCGGAATCGTGCGCAGTTCGGCCGTCGGCGCAAAGCGATATGTCAGCTCCAGCTCGCGCACCAGCGGCGGCTTGGCTTCGCGGCGCGTGGTGAGAACACGCGCCAAGTTCACTTCGAAGTGTTCGCCCTCGCCGCGATTGACCACGCCCCACGAGAACTTGAGTGCATCGTCCGGGGCCGGCGCAAGACCGGTGACTTCCACCTCGCGGTAGAACATCATCATCAGGTCGAGCGCATCGGCGACGGGCAGCGTATCGAGCGCCTTGCCGCGGGCACGGGCGCGTTGTTCAAATTCCTTGGCGAACGCTTCAATGCGCATGGCGGACACTTCAGCGGGAAGATGGCGGAAGAGCTATGGTACCCGCCCGTAGCACCGCCTGCGCCAGCGCGCCGGCCACGAGCCCCCAGAACGCCGAACCCACGCCGAAGAAGCCCACCCCCGATGCGGTCACCAGGAAGATGATCAGCGCGGGTTCGCGTTGCGTGTCCTGCGATCGAGCGCGAACGCGCCAAACGGGGCCAGCACCAGCGTGGCCAGACCGGTCCAGCCGTAGCGCAGCGACAGCCCGATGCAGGTCAGCCCCATGCCTAAGCCCAGCGCCCACATCCACGACGCCACCTCGGCGGGCGACGCGCGCAACGCCTGCGCCGCCGCGAACACGATCACGGCCGAGCTGGTGAAGCCCACCAGCACGGTGACGAAACCGGCCACGACCGCCGGCGCGGAGAAATCGCGGAAAAGGGACATCAATTTCAGCGCGGCGGGATCGCCCAGCTCGGTCCACGCGCCGCCCTTACGCACACAGACGCCTTGGCACCTAAAAGCAGCAGCGCGGCGGCGGTCAGGCGGCAAGATGTGCGGATGACAGAGTTGGCGTTGGACATTGGATGACCTCCAGCGGCAGGCGGCAAACCGGAGTCTACGCGGACGGCATTGATCGAGGCCGTCCCGCGTTGTGACATTCGCACCGACCCCCGACGGTGCTACAGTAATCGGCTTCGCGCGCCGTCCCCCGCAGGAAGGTGTCCCTTGAGCTTTGTCTGGCCGCAATATCTCTGGCTGCTGCTGTTGGCACCGATCCTGGTCGCGGCCTACATTGCGCTCTTGCGCCGGAAAAAAGTTGCGGTCCGATTCGCCGACCTGGGCATCGTGCGGCAGGCCATCCGCCCGGGTCAGGCGCTGCGGCGACACCTTCCACCCGCGTTGTTCCTGCTGGCGCTGATCGCCGCGATCATCGCCATCGCGCGGCCTGGCGCGCTGGTCACGTTGCCGTCCGACGCCCGCACCATCGTGCTGGCCATCGATGTCTCGCTGTCGATGCGCGCCACCGACATCCAGCCCAGCCGCATGGTGGCGGCGCAAGCCGCCGCGCGCGAATTTGTGCTGCAGGTGCCTGCCGACGTGAAGGTGGCCATCGTCACGTTTGCCGGCACCGCGCTGCTGGTGCAGCCGCCCACGCGTAACCGCGAGGACCTGGTCGCCGCCATCGACCGCTTCCAGATGCAGCGGCACACCGCCATCGGCAGCGGCATCATCATGTCGCTGGCCACGATCTTTCCCGACGAAGGCATCAACCTCGAGAACGTGGTGTTCGGCAACAATTTCGGGCCGCGCGACAGTTCGCGCAAGCTG
>Ga0163150_10001557_pt1 | contig 38150 bp, 31 predicted proteins | sample OliLakLV19P2IB_FD_148628 | JGI IMG/M metagenome (GOLD analysis project Ga0163150, IMG submission 148628) | Freshwater microbial mat bacterial communities from Lake Vanda, McMurdo Dry Valleys, Antarctica - Oligotrophic Lake LV.19.P2.IB | ecosystem: Environmental > Aquatic > Freshwater > Lake >... | reverse complement strand
GTTTTAATCGAAATATTTAAATGAGATGGCGTGTGGGCATGTCCATTTTCACCATCCTCACCATGCATGGGAAGCTCGTGAAAAAGAGGGGAGCTTTTTTCAAAGTTAGGGGAAAGTTTATCAAAAATAAATCCGACGAGAATTCCTAAAATAACCAAAATACTAATTAGGATTAGCGCTGTTTTTGGGAAAAGAGCCAGCATGAAAAATCCCTCGTCGCCGGTGGCTGCAATCATTCCGGCAAGCAAGGCTCCAAAAGAATAAAGACGGTGAGTATAAAGCGAAACATTGATAAAAGAGCCAAAGCAACCCGGGGCTCCTCCGAGCAAAACACCCGATAGATATTGATGGCTAGGATGTTTTTTTAAATGATTTGCCACGCCGCCACGGGTCAAAGTGTTAATGTAATCTGCCCAAAGCAGCATGACAAATGCGAGAGCGAGAAACCAAAGTGTGTCATTGAGAAGTTCGCTCATAAAATGCATGGCGCATTATAGCAGTTCAGCCCATAGCAGAAAGCTTATAGCCTATCGCCCGGCACTTTTTGCTATGTGCTATAGGCTATTAGCTATAAGCTTTATATGCATGAAACAACCAGACAGAAAATCCGGAGACGTTTTAACGCCTCCCAACGGTGAAAAAAAGGTGTTGTTGCATTCATGTTGCGCGCCTTGTTCGGGCTCGGTGATTGAAGATATGCATAAAGCCGGGCTCGATTTAACGATCTATTTTTATAACCCCAATATTCATCCCATTGAAGAATATTTGCTCCGCAAAGAAGAGAATATTCGTTACGCAGAAAAGCTGGGAATTCCTTTTGTGGATGATGATTATGATAAAGAACGTTGGTTTGAAATGATGAAAGGCCATGAAAAAGATCCTGAGCGCGGTGAGCGTTGCACGATGTGTTTTGAAATGCGTTTTGTTAAAACGGCTGAATACGCGGCTCAAAACGGATTTAAAATAATCACAAGCTGCCTGGGAATTTCGCGCTGGAAAGACTTTGATCAGGTGACGAATGCAGGAAAAAAATCCGCTTCGCTTTATGCTGGAGTCGAGTATTGGGATTACAACTGGCGCAAGGAAAAAGGTTCTGAGCGCATGATTGAAATTTCAAAAAAAGAAGAGTTTTATCAGCAGCAGTATTGTGGTTGTGCGTATTCGTTGCGCGACACCAATGACTGGCGTATGTCCAAGGGGCGCCCAAAAATTGAATTGGGCAAGGACTATTATCGAGAGGCTGAAAAGTCTGTAGAAATTTTCCGTAATCCGGTTGGGTTAGAGCAAGCGAAAAAGATCTCTAAATAAAAAACCCCCGAACCGAAGTCCGAGGAGTTTTGAAAGAAAAAGAATTAAATCTTTCCGTCCCAGCGTCCACCTTTTCGGTCAATCAACACGTTCCATGCGGACCAAAACTGAAAAATACCCGTCAATCCGAGTGCGGCATGCGTCCAATTCCCGGCCAAATTAAAATGGAAGTCAGGCCTGCGACTGCCGACTTTTCAGTAATTTTTCCATGCGTCGCTGTGTTTGCCGCTCAGACATTGGAAGCAGAAAGCAATGTGATGGCTATAAAAAACGCAGCAAGTAACTTTTTCATGAATCCTCTCCCAGTAAAGAGCTTTAGGTGGTTCGGTGAGCAATATTAAATAGAATCATAGAGTTTCACACGCAGACTTCCAATCTCATTTAAGGGTATAATCGAAAATATGCAAAATCATTTTGACCATATTCTTTTGATTGGGTTCGGTGGGCCGGAATCGCCTGAAGAGGTGATGCCGTTTCTGCGACGTGTGATTGCAGGAAGGAATATTCCGGAGGAGCGGTTGCAAACTGTTGCACATCACTATGATTTGATTGGCGGCAAATCACCTTATAACCCTTGGGCGGAAAAAGTTTCAAAAGACCTTGCGCAGTTGCCGGAAATAAACTTGCCGATTTTTCTTGGGCATCGGAATGCGGCGCCTTTTCTTAAGGATGTCCTTTTAAATATTCATGCGCAAGGTCTGAGGAAAGGCCTTGCCATTATTCTTGCGCCTTTTCGTAGCACAGCTAGTTGTCGTCGTTATAAAGAAAACATTCATGAAGCGTTGCAAGCGAACGGTATCGCTGAAATGCAATACAGCTATTTATCACCCTGGCATAACCACTTTGATTTTGTGCGAATTTTGGCACGGCTCGCGCGTGATTCTTACAAGTCAATTCCCGAGAAGATCCGCGAACAAACAGAAGTTCTGTTTTCATGCCACTCCATTCCGCTGATGGCCGACAAAGCCTGCACTAACTGCATTTACAGCGCAGAATATGAAGCCTGCTGTCGAGCTACAGCCGATGCCGCGGGTTTTTTTGATTGGAAGCTTGTTTATCAATCGCGTAGTGGAGCACCTACACAGCCGTGGCTCTCGCCCGACATTCTTGATTCGATTCGACTCAGCGCTCAATCAGGGAAAAAAGCGGTGCTCGTGATTCCGATGGGTTTTTTGTCAGATAATGCAGAGGTTTTATATGATCTCGATATCGAGGCAAAGAATTTAGCCGAAGAACTTGGGATGAAATTTTATCGCGCTCCGACACCGGGCAATCATCCCGATTTGATCAAGCTTTTTGGAAAACTCATTCAGCAGGCTCAAAACGAAGTTCGAATTCGTGCGACCTGTGCGATTTAGAGAGACTCTTCCTCGATTAACTCTGTTGTTATAGCAGACGAATCTTCAGCTTCGATTACTGGAAGACCCTTTTGTTGGCGCAAAAGCTCGATTTTATTAAGTGGTCGCTCGAGCTGGTTTTTACGGGTTCCGGCCAAACTGTCGAATTCTTTTTGTGCCGCATTAATTTTGCTGCCGAGACTCTCCATTTTTTTGACGTATTCGCCCCATTGTTTTTTAAAAGATCCTAGAAGCGAAAGAATTTCATTCGATGTTTTTTCTAAGGCAAAATTATCCACGGCCTGACGAATAACAGCGAGCACCGCAAAGAGCGTGAGAGGCGAGCAAAAAACAACTTTGTCTCTAAGGCTTTCTTCCAAAAGATTTTGATTTTTTTCATGAATGAAAGCGTAGATGGTTTCATTGGGAATAAAGAGCAAAACATAATCTAATGTCTTTTGTTCGGGGTCAATGTATTCTCGGGTTGTGATTTCTTTGACGCGCAGTTTAACGTCTCTGAAAAAACTACTTAAATAATTATTTCGTTCGATATCATTTTGAGATTCAAGATATTTGAGATAATTGCTCGCTGGAAATTTCACGTCCATGTTGAGCTTCAGATCTTTAGGCAAAGCAAAAGTAAAGTCAGGGCGTGAGTTAGCGCCATCAATTGTTTTTTGTTTGAAATAGTTGATGTTTTCTATGAATCCCGCAATGCGTAAAATATCCTCAGCGATTCTTTCACCCCATTGCCCGCGTGATTTATTGTTTGAAAGTGCCTCGTTTAAGGTTTGTGTCGTTTTGATTAAATCCGTAGTTGTTTTATTTGTCGTTTTGAGCTGAGTAGTCAGTTCGCTAAATTTATCAATGCGGTCTTTTTCAAGAGAGGTGACAAGTTTTGTAACGGCCTCGAGCTTTTCAGAAATCAATTCTTTTTTTTTGTCGAGCTCAGCGGTGTGCGCTTCAGATTGACTGCCCAGTTTTTCTTTGGCGAGGATTAAAAAGTCAGATGAGTTTTTAGAAAGGGCATCACCGGAAAGTTTGCTAAAACTATTTTGAATTTGCGTCTGAGACTCTCGAAACATGGCCTCCGCAAGTTCCTTGACGGTTTGATGGCGGTAAATCTTAAGAATATAAGCCAGACCTAAACCCAAAATAAAGCCGATGATGCCGGTGATCCAAACCATGAAATGCAGCCCTCCTGATTGGCAGATTATAACGCCATTTCGCCGAATAGGCCGCTCAAAATCCGAAAATTTTTATGCGAGAAGCTTTTTGTGGACCACACTCGAGGATGAGCATGGGCTCGCCTCCCCACTTCCGGGAAGTGGGGAGGCTGGAAAGAGGTTTTTGGGCTTTAAAAGGAGTCTCAATAGAATGGCCCAAACAGCCGAAAATGGACTATATGGATTTCGCAATACTTTGTTTCTCATCATTGATGGCGATTGTTGACCCGATTGGTTTGATACCTGCTTTTTTGGCGATTACGCCTGGAAAATCGGCCGAAGAGCGTATTCGAATTTCTGCCTTGGCCTGCACACTGACTTTTCTTGTTCTTTCTGTTTTTGCTTTCTTTGGCCGGCTTATTCTTAAACTTCTTTCCGTCACGTTACCGGCTTTTCAAATTGCGGGTGGCATTTTGCTGTTTTTTATAGCGATGGACATGCTCAATGCGCGCATGACAGGCGTGCGGCAAACTCAATCTGAACAAGATGAAGGCGCCGATAAAACCGATATTGCCGTGACGCCGCTTGCGATTCCGATGTTGGCGGGGCCGGGCGCAATTACAACCGTGATGATTTTAGCCAGTCATGTTTCAGGCGCCGGGGATGCTGTCGTTTTGTTATTGAGTATTTTGGCTGTATCCGTTTTATCGTTCATTGTCTTTTATCTGATCTCAAAACGTGCTTCTCTCGTCAGTGGCATTGTCCAAAAGATTTTTACCCGCCTCATGGGCCTTTTGCTGGCCGCGATGTCCGTCCAGTTCATCCTAAATGGTCTCACTTCCTCGGGTATTTTGACCGCACTTTAACCTCCATTTCACCAGTTTACTTTTAGATTTCCCAAAGGTAAGATATCGCTCCCCATTTGAGGGAATTACGCTCTTATGCCTAACAAGGAGGCCATTATGATTGAACTTTATTACGCAGCACCATCCATTTTTGGACGCAAAGTTCTTGCTGTTCTCAATGAGAAGAACTTGGATTACACCATCAAAAGTATTGCTTGGGGCGATAACGAAAAAGAAGAATATCTTAAGCTCAACCCGAATGCTGAAGTTCCAGTCATGACGGATGACGGCGAAGTGATTTATGAATCAACCGCAATGATTGAATATCTCAATGATGAGTATCCCGAGCCAGCGTTGATGCCAGAAGCATCCATTGAGCGCGCCCGTGTTCGCATGATTGATGATTTCTGTGATCTTCATTTCTACAAATCCTTAATCAAATGCGTTTTGGCTAAAATGGACGGCAAGGAAATCACGGAAGAAATGATCACAGCTATTTCTGCAGACATTGAACGCCTTGATACCTACCTCGGCAAGCAAGAATTTATCGCCGGCAAATACTCATTGGCTGACTGCGCTGTCATGGCAGGCTTGGCATCCGTTGAGCAATTTGGGTTGGCAGGAAAAGTAGGCGTTTCTTCCAAGCTGAAAGCTTATTGGGATCGCTTAAAGCGCAAGCCCGGTTATAAGGGCGCGAGTCTTTTTGAAGTCAAAGAAACAGTAGCCTCTTAAGAGCGCGTATTTTTTAATAACGCGGTTGGGCGGAGCCCAGAGCGAGGAGGAGACAGTGAAGGTTCTTCAAGAGTTTAAAGACTTTGCCATGAAAGGCAATGTCGTCGATATGGCAGTCGGTGTGATCATCGGCGGTGCGTTTGGAAAGATTGTTTCGTCTTTGGTGAATGACATGATTATGCCTCCGATCGGGAAGCTTTTGGGCGGCGTGGACTTTGGCAGTCTTTTCATCGATCTGAGCGGCGCGAATTATGCGACATTGGTAGAAGCGCAAAAAGCAGGCGCCGCAACCATCAATTATGGAGTTTTCTTGAATGCGATTATTAGCTTTTTGATCGTGGCGTTTTGCCTTTTCATGGTCATTAAGGGTATGAATTCGCTCAAGAAAAAAGAAGAAGCCAAGCCCGGAGCTTCGGTTTCTGCTCCGCGCAATGAAATTCTTCTCGAAGAAATTCGTGATCTTTTGAAAAAAAAGTAATCAGTTTTATTTCGTTTTAAAAGCGGCGTACTTCGGTACGCCGCTTTTTTTGTCTGCTCACCGGGCGCCGTCCGTCAGGTCGGTTTGTTATAATTATTTTATGGCGATAAATCTGTTCAAAATTTGGATGCCGGAAAAACATCGCAAGAGCTTGGAAGCTTCTTGGAAAGAAGGTATTCCCGGCAACATTATGATTACGATTACGGAGTTTTATCTCACGCCGTATGCGCTTTTTTTGGGCGCGCCGCATGCTGCCATCGGAATGCTTGTGGCATGGCCCAGTCTTCTCGGATCGATCTTTCAGCTTTTTGCAGCCGAGAGAGTTCGTCACGCAAAAAGTCGCCTCAAATTTTTAATTCAAACGACTCGCATCCAAGGTCTTTTATTGATTGCAGCGTCAGGTCTTTGTTTTTGGAAGGGAGTCGTGCCGATTGTCATTTTAACGCTACTCACCATCTTATTTAAAATAGTCGGTAACTGGATTGCCGCCGCATGGGGCAGTCTCATGAGTGATTATCTCGAGCCGCATGAGCGCGGTCGTTACATGGGCGATCGACAGCTCATTACAGGCCTAGCCGCAATGCTCGCATTAGCATTCGCAGGACTTTTTCTTGATGGGATCAAGCCTTACTCGGCAACGCTTGGTTTTGGCGTGCTCTTTTTTTTGACGGGTGTGGCGCGACTTATTTCTTCGCATCTTTTTCGTCACATGGAAGATATACCGTATGAAGAAAAACCCGAAAGTCGATTTACGTTTTGGATGTTTATCCGTCGTTTCCGGCAAAGCAACTTTGTGCGCTTTGTTCTTTTTTCAGCGGGCATTACTTTTGCCACACAAATTTCCGCACCCTTTTTTGGGATGTACATGCTCCAAGATTTGAAATTTAATTATTTTCAATACATGTCTATCTATCTTGTCGTTGTTTTTGCCGTGCTTGCGGGGTCGCCTTTTTGGGGGCGCGTGGCAGATAAGGCAGGCAATGCGTATGTCCTCAAATTGACGGGAGGTTTCATTCCTCTCGTTCCTTTGCTTTGGTGCATTTCTACAAATTGGTATTACTTGCTCGCGGTACAAATATTTGGAGGATTTATTTGGGGTGGTTACAACCTTTGCTCATCCAATTTTATTTTAGACAGCGTGCGCCCTGAAAAACGTGTGCGCTGTTTGAGCTATTTTAATTTGATTAATGGGGCAGCACTTTTTTTTGGCGTACTGTTAGGTGGATGCCTCGCAACAAAATTACCGCCATTTCATGGATACTCCATGATGAGTCTGTTTTTGGTTTCAGGCGTTTTGAGACTTTTCTTCTACGCGTTGCCGATTAATCGGTTTAATGAGGTTCGCGCGAATGTGCAAAAAGTTTCGAGCCGCGAGCTTTTCTTTAGCGTGCTCGGAATTCAGGCGACGCCGACGGCGCAAGAGCAAGATTAGTTTCGCGTCAGACAGTATGGGATTCGCCGCAAAATAAAGAATTCAAATTTGCTCAGACAGTCCTCGGCTGCGCCTGCGGAACTCGCAAATTCAAATTTTTTATTTTGCATCTTCCTCTCCCAGGTGGGGTGAAGGCTTAAAGCAGAAAAACAAATTACCTCAAGAAAGTTCTTCGAAGCCACGCTACATCAGCAGATACATAATTTTCGCGCATTTCTTATCAAGTTTTCTGTTATGCCTTTTTTGTCCCTGCTTCGCCGAGACAAAAAAATAGATGACGGGAAACTACGTTGAAGAATGATAAGCAATGAGTATAAGCAAAATAAGTGCTGTTCGAGAAAGTAGATCAGCGCAAATTGTTTCTCCGCTTTAAGCCTCCACCCACCATCAGCGAAGATGTTTTTGGAATCGTTTTTACCCTGCGAGTTCCGCAGGCCAAAGGCCGAGGACTGTCTGAGCAGGGGAAGAACGATTCCAAAAACAAGACCGACTTACTTTTCGTCAGAAGTTTTATGTAAAACGGAAACAAGAATTGAGACACCTAAAAGCCCAGCGACCACGCCAAGCGAAAGCCCGATGGGAATGTGATAGTAGTGCGAAGCCAGCATTTTAGCCCCGATAAAAACTAACACCGCCGAGAGGCCGTAATTGAGATATTCAAACATTTTCATCAGCCCCGAAATCGCAAAGAAAAGCGCGCGCAATCCCAAGATCGCAAAGATGTTTGACGTGTAAACGATAAACGGATCACGGCTGACAGCCATGACCGCGGGAATGGAATCCATTGCAAAAACAAGATCGATGATATTGATAAAAATTAAACAAACAAAGGCAGGCGTCAAATGGGTGCGTCCGCCGCTCTTAAAGGTGAAGCGCTCATCTTCAACGTTGGCAGAAACCGGAAAAAATTTTCGAATCAGTTTTAATATCGGATTTTCATCGGGCTTGATTTCATTGTCATGGCTAAAAGCCAGCTTAATGCCCGTGTAAACGAGAAACGCGCCGAAGACATAAATCAGCCAATGGAATTGTTCGATCAGCCATATTCCTGTCAGAATAAAAAGTGCGCGCATAACCAGCGCGCCTAAAATACCCCAAAATAAAACGCGATGATAAAAGCGTGGCGGAATGCGGAAGTATTCAAAGACGATAATAAAAACAAAGAGATTGTCGATGCTCAAAGATTTTTCGAGCAGATAAGCTGTGAAAAATTCAAGCGCGGGCTGAGGGCCTTTTACAAAATAAAGTCCGGCGTTAAAAGCAAGCGCCAATGAAACCCAAAGCAGAGATTGCCAAAGCGCTTCTCTGATTTTGACTTCATGCGATTTTTTGTGAAGGACAGTGAGGTCCAGCCAAAGCAAGAAGATAACGGCCGCATTAAATAGGATCCAGGGTAAAAGATTATGCCAATTCATAAGTGGGGATCATAAAGGGGGTTTGAGTCGGAATCAAGTGTTCTGTGGATTGCTAAATAAGGCAAACCTATCGCTGGACATGGGGCGTCGTCCGTTGGAAAATAGTTCCGAAATTATTTTAAACAGGAGGCATTTATGAAAATTGATATTGGAATTTTGGAAACCGACCGCAAAGAAATTGCCGAAGGTCTTGCGAGACTTCTCGCCGATAGTTATACGCTTTATTTGAAAACACATAACTATCATTGGAATGTGACAGGGCCGATGTTTCAAACGTTACATTTGATGTTTGAAGGCCAATATACTGAGCTTGCGCTTGCGGTGGATTTAATCGCGGAGCGTATTCGCGCGCTTGGTTTTCCCGCGCCTGGAAGTTATCGTGATTTCGTGAAGCTGGCATCGATTCAGGAGGCGGCTCCCGGAACAACTAAGGCGGAGGACATGATTCGCGAATTAGTCGCGGGGCAAGAAGCGGTCGTACGCACTGCCCGCTCTGTTTTTCCGTCCGTAGAACGTGTGAATGATGAACCGACCGCGGATCTTTTAACGCAACGCATGCAGATTCATGAAAAGACAGCCTGGATGTTACGCAGTTTGATTTCTTGAAGTGGATGTTATTACGAGCGAGGCGAAACAATCTTAGGGAAAAATCAAGATTGCTTCGGCCCCGCGGTCCTCGTAATGACCGATAAGGAAATCATTGTGAAATTAGGTGTTTGCGCCTGTTGTGAAGGAGTCAGTCCGCGAAGCGCAGTTGCTATTTACATTATGTTTGTTGGGTCTTCCGGTTTTCTAGTGGGTAAAGATTAGTCATTTGTATTGGTAAAAGCTCTTTAAAAACTTGTTCTGTTTAGGTTGAGGGTGATAAGGTCTTGGGACTTATGAAAACCAAGACTACCTTGAGCCGGCTTTACAACTTTCCCGGGTTCCGTGCGCTTGCACGTTTAAAGTGCGGGGTTTTTCAAGATTCTCACGCACGCGTGATGGAATTGGTCCGGCGCAAAAAAAAACGATTTGCTCAGGGTGTCGGCATCCCTCAGCAAGTTTCTACGATCATCGGGTTCATCGTGTTCGAGATTTGCCTGCCGGCGAAGCTCGCATCTTTTTGGAGTTTGAATACCGGCGCGTGGATTGCCAGAGGTGTCAGGCTGTGAGACAGGAGCGGTTGCCCTGGTTGTCGAATTCACGCCGCGCCACCCAGCGTTTTGCCCGAGAAATTGGACGGCAGTGTCGAGAAACATCGGTGACTCGCGTAGCTCAGATGCACCAGATGAAGTGGGATCAAGTGCGGTCGCTTGAAATGGAGTATATGCAAAATCTGATTGATGAAAATCCGGTGCCACAAAGTCTTGAAGCGATTGGCGTTGATGAGACTTCGATACGAAGAGGACACAGTTACGCGATCATCGTCGCCGATCTCAAGCGCCGCCGTCCGATTTGGATGAGCGAAGTTTTGGGACGCAGCACTGAAGACATGGACGTTTTCTATATAGAGATGGGAGAAAAACGTTGCAGGAGTATTCAGCTGGCAGTCATGGACATGTGGAAGCCTTTTCGTAACTCGCTTCATAAAAATGCCCCCCAAGCGAAGATTGTTTACGATAAGTTTCATGTACTCAACCATCTCTCGGAAGCGCTGGATCATGTTCGACGTTTGGAATACAAGCGCGTGGCGGAAGAAGACAAGCGCTTTATCAAAGGTCAGAGATACACGCTTTTGTCGCATCAAGCCAGCCTCGATTTAAAGGGAAAGCGCTCACTCAATCTTTTACTGAAAGCCAATAAACGATTAAACAAAGCTTACCTCCTGAAAGAATCTTTTGGGCAGCTGTGGGATTACAACAACCCCACATGGGCTTGTAAATTTTTCGACAACTGGAAGAGCCAACTGCGTTGGAGTCGGTTGAAACCATTCGAAGATTTTGTGGCATTGGTTGAACGCCATTGGGATGGAATCATCAGCTACTGCCAGCCCGATCATAAAGTTTCACTCGGTTTCATGGAAGGACTTAACAATAAAATCCGAGTCAGCCAGCGCAGAGCATTTGGCATCCGAGACATGAAATATTTAAAACTCAAAGTCATCACCTCTTTCATTCCAGATCCTTGAAAATGACCAATCTTTGCCCACTAAAATTCCGGAAGAGCCAAAAAAGAGGGGTTTGGATTATTGCTGCGGCATTCATTTTGAGTTTGACCGCTTGCGGTGCCAAAGAGATTACAGGATATCATTACCTGGTTGCGAAAAGAATAGAGGTAAACCCTCAGACCCTTCTTACGGTTACTTTTGTGCGTAAGTTTGAAAAAGAGAGTTGGTGTACGGCGGAAGCAGCGCGCTTTTCAAAGCGAGGGTTTGAGGCTGAATGCCACTATAACGACACAAGTTATGATCCTGCTTTGCGCGGGGAACCCATAGGAAAATGGTATTTATTGCAGCGCATCGGGCGGTTTCCTCCGCTCGCGGTTATTTATGATTTTAACCCGCCTTTGCCTGATGAAGTGGTTCTCTACAATCTAAAACAAATTGCCCCACATGCCGTGAAGTTTGCGGCGTTACATCGCGCGCCCGCGGAAGCGCTTATTTTTTCACCCTCGGGTGATATTCGACTGCGCGAAAATTTTGCTGACAAGGATTAAATAAAAATGCAAAAAAAAGAAGAGGCGCTTTGGCATCATTTTTCGGTTGAAGAAGCGATTCGTCTTTTGAGCGCGAAACCTAAAACAGGGTTTAACGCGGAAGAAGCCGAGCGCCTTCAAAAGGAATTTGGTCTCAACCGTCTTACCGCGCGCCGTGGCACGCCGATGTGGGTTAAGTTTTTACGTCAATTTAATCAACCGCTGGTTTATATTTTGCTTTTAGCCGTGGGCGTAACGGCTTTCTTGCACGAGTGGGTTGATTCTACGGTTATTTTTTTCGTGGTGCTGATTAACGCGATTGTTGGGTTTTTGCAAGAAGCAAAAGCCGAGAAAGCTATTGATGCCCTCTCGCGGATGGTTTCCTCCGAAGCCACGGTGTTGCGAGGCGGAATCAAAAAGCGCATTCCGTCAGAAGAGATTGTTCCTGGGGATGTGGCTTTTCTGCAATCAGGTGACAGTGTTCCCGCGGATATTCGTTTGATCCATGTTCATAATCTTCATGCGGATGAATCGGCTTTAACAGGTGAGTCTCTTCCTGTTGCTAAAAACATGGATGTGTTGCCGCCGGAAACGGTTTTAGCCGACCGTAAAAATTTGGTTTATGCGGGAACATTGATTACAAGCGGGCAAGCGACAGGACTTGTTTTTGAGATTGGAGATAAAACCGAGAATGGGCGCATTGCCCATCTTATCGCGAGCGCGACGGAAATCTCAACGCCGCTAACTGTCAAAATAGCTCAATTTAGCAAGTTGGTGCTTTGGGTGATTTTGTTTTTATCCGCCGCCGCTTTTGCGTTGGGTGTTTGGCGCGGTGAACCTCCGGCCAAAATGTTTATGGCCGCGGTGGCTTTGGCCGTGGGTGCGATTCCGGAAGGTCTTCCTGCGGCTGTGACGATTGTGCTTGCGGTCGGTGTTTCAAGAATGGCGCGCCGCCGCGCGATTATCCGCAAGCTTCCCGCGGTGGAAACCTTAGGCAGCACGACGGTGATTTGCAGCGATAAAACCGGCACCTTAACCGAAAACCAAATGACAGTGCAGGAAATTTTTGCGGGCGGAAAAATTTATACGGTAACGGGGTCTGGATATGATCCTCAAGGCGCGATTCACTTTGAAGAGACTGTATTAAAAATAGCAGAGCATCCCGCGCTTGAGGAATGTTTGCGTGGCGGAGTGCTGTGCAACGAGGCGCAACTTTTAACTGAAGAGGGGCGCGCAAAAATTCAGGGCGATCCCACGGAAGCGGCTCTTTTGGTTGCGGCAGAGAAGGGCGGCTTGGTTCATCATGAAGCCAGTCGCGTTTCACCGCGTGTGGACATGATTCCATTTGAGTCCGAACATATGTTTCGCGCGACCTTGCATGATTCTAAGAAAGGGCGCGTGATTTATAAAGTTGGGGCACTGGAAAGATTGCTTGAGCGCTGTTCAGAAATGACCAATGAAAAAGATGAAACCGTTGCCTTAGATAAGGAGAGCATTCAAGCTGCCGCAAAAGATATGGCAACGCGTGGTTTGCGTGTTTTAGCTGTGGTGCGTCGTTTTATGGATGCGGGTCACGCTAAACTGAACCATGAGCATGTGATGACAGGGCTTACTTTTCTGGGGTTTTACGGCATGATGGATCCACCGCGCGCGGCTGCGATTGAAGCGATTGCACAGTGCCGCAAAGCGGGAATTACGGTCAAGATGATTACGGGAGATCACGCTGAAACCGCGCGCGCCATCGCGTTGCAAATTGGGTTGGTTGATTCTGGGTCGGAGTTGCGGGTGTTAACCGGGCGTGATTTGGAAAAAATCACCGAAAAAGATTTTCCGAGCGTTGCGGAGCAAACGGCTGTTTTTGCGCGTGTCACGCCGGAACAAAAACTACAGCTTGTCAAAGCATTGCAAGCTCGGGGGCATGTTGTGGCAATGACCGGAGACGGCGTCAATGACGCGCCTGCGCTCAAGCAGGCGGATATCGGTGTGGCGATGGGCATTGCCGGAACAGATGTTGCCAAAGGAGCCGCCGCGATGATTTTGACGGATGATAACTTTGCTTCGATTGAAGCCGCGGTGGAAGAAGGCCGCGGTGTTTTTGATAACCTTACTAAGTTTATTGTTTGGACTTTGCCTACGAATATGGGCGAAGCACTGGTTTTGCTGACCGCAATTTTACTTGGGACAACTTTGCCCGCGTTACCGGTGCAATTGCTTTGGATTAACTTGATGACAGCTATTTTTCTGGGACTGATGCTTGTTTTTGAACCGAAAGAAAATGATTTAATGGAGCGTCCGCCGCGAAATCCCAAGCGACCGCTCATTACCGTTCCGCTTTTAATGCGTACCGGAATGGTTTCACTGATTATTTTGGCGGGGTCTTTTTGGCTTTTTTTTTGGGAAATGAACATGGTCGGCGAAACGGTAACGGAAGCACGCACGGCTGTGATCAATGTGATTGTGTTAGTGGAAATAGCCTATTTGTTTAATTGCCGGTCTCTGCATCATTCCTTTTTTTCCATAGGTGCTTTCAGCAATCGTTGGGTCATTGGAGGGGCGCTGGCAATGCTTGGGGCGCAGCTTTTATTTACTTACACCCCTTTGATGAATAAGCTTTTTCATACCGCTCCTCTTAGCGGAAAATCTTGGCTCATGATTATTGCGGTAGCGATGATCTCCTTTATTGCTGTTGAAATCGAAAAATGGATTCGTTTCGGAGGAAAGCGCAGAGAACACGCCATTCCGGAATAAAATGAAAACGAAAGGAGACAGAATTAATAGACTTGCAGGAGCAAGCCCTTGAGGTATTCGCCTTCGGGATGATAAATCGAAACGGGATGATCGATAACATGGCCGGTTTGAGCCAGTATTTTAACCACGCGCCCTAAGATTGTTTTTCGACTAAAAAATTTCCAATCGCCAGATATTTAAGGCCGCTTCCTTCGAACATTTGCAGAGCATCTTTGGGAGAGCAAACCATCGGTTCACCCTTTCGGTTTAGCGATGTGTTGATGAGCAAAGGCAGCCCTGAGAGCTTATGAAACTTCTCAATCAATTCATAGTAAAGAGGGTTGGCTTCGCGTGTTACGAATTGTGGACGAGCTGTATTGTCCACATGCACAATCTCCGGAACTTTATTTTTCCACTCATCGCGTACCTCAAAACAAAATGTCATAAAAGGTGAATCGTGTGTTGTATGTAAAATCTTTGAGCCGTATTCGGAGAGTATGGATGGGCAAAAAGGGCGCCATAATTCGCGAAACTTAATGACGTCATTGATTTTATCAGCCGTTCCCTGAATCGCCGGATTGCCGAGGATGCTGCGGTTGCCAAGTGCGCGAGGCCCCCATTCCATGCGTCCCTGAAACCAGGCAACAACTTCTCCTTGATGAAGAAGTTGGCTCGCGGTTTCTGTGATTGATTTTTGACGCGTAAACTTGTGTGGTGATGAGCTGAAGACGGCTTCAATTTCGCTATCGGTAAATTGAGGCCCCCAGTAAGAGTGGGTCATGGGTGCAATGGCGTGGCCTTCTTCATGTGCGATGATCGCCGCGGCTCCCACGCAAAGGCCCGCATCATTGGAAGCGGGTTGAACCCAAAGATCAGTGACGAGGGGATGTTCGATAATTTTTTTGTTTAGTTTGACGTTGAGCGCGCAGCCACCTGAGAAAACCAAGCGACCACCCATTTTTTTAAGACAATCACTCAGATAATCATCGATTAATTTTAAAGAAACTTCTTCAAAGCGCTTTTGTGTGGCGGCGGCGATATGAATGTAAGGCTCTAATAAAGCGTCGCCCTCTCGCTCTGGACCGAGGCGCTTAACAAGTTTTTTTGAAAAAAATTTGTTAGGGTGGACGCGGTTGCTTTTAATTGCGTAGATATAATCATCATTCACTCGGAAGGTTTTATTTTTAGAGTCGTATGGAAGCAGGTCGCTGAGATCATAGCGTGAGGCGTCGCCGTAAGGTGCCATTCCCATGACTTTATATTCTCCGTCGTCATGCTCAAATCCCAGGTAATCGGTGAGGGTCGCATAAAAAAAGCCAAGTGAGTCAGGAACAATAAATTCTTTGATGATGTGGATTTCACCTTTTTCGTCAAAATAACCCAACATGGTCGATGTAAATTCACCCGAGCCATCCATGGTCATGAATGCGGCACTTTTAAATCCAGAAAAGTAAAAAGCAGAGGCAGCATGCGCGATATGATGTTCAACGTGACGTAAAGTAATACGATTTGGGTCAATTCCGGCAAGTTGCAGTGTTTCGAGTGGGGCGCTTGCAAAATTTTTTTTACGCAAGTGGGCCTTGAGAATTGCTTTGAATGCATAAGAAGGTCTTTTCCAAAGCGCGCGCCAAAAATAGGCCCATTTATGGCGGTCGTAAGCTTCTGGCGAAGCGGCATGCGCAACATGGGTAATGTCTTCGGGTTTCAGTCCGGCTTCTTTTAAGCAATATTGAATGGCGTTGATGGGGTGCGCGCCAACACTGTGCTTATCTCTCGTAAAGCGCTCTTCTTCCGCGGCCGCAATCAGCTTGCCATTGATGATGATGCAGGCAGACGGATCGTGATGGCGATTTCCAAGTCCAAGAACTATCACAGTCATCCTTTGTGAGGGTTGTTTCGAAGTTAAAGCTACATTTAGAAGGGAATGGATTTATCTTATCAGCTAATGATGATTAAGCAACCAGCGTATTTATACAGGATTTAAAGTTCGCAGAGAGCTCGTAATGGGCGTGAATTCAACCGACTTGCAACAGCAGGCCCTTGAGATATTCGCCTTCGGGATGATAAATCGAGACCGGATGATCCATGGCATGGCCCGTTTTAGAGAGGATGCGAACTTCACGTTTGGCGTCTTTGGCCGCGCCGAAAACAATTTTTTGAAAGAGGTCCGGAGTGATGAAAGATGAGCAAGAGGCGGTGTACAGTAATCCGCCGGCAGGTAGTTTTTTGATGGCTGCTAAATTAATATCTTTGTAACCGCGTGCGGCCTGTTGGATTTGACCTTTATTTTTGCAAAATGCCGGGGGATCAAGAATAATGAGATCAGGTTGAAAAACATCTTCCCTTAAGAAATCAAAGACATCGCGCTTTTCGATAAAGTGAGGTATTTTGGGAAAGTTCATCCGCATATTTTCTTCGGCGGATTCGACGGCATCTTCAGAAATATCCACGGACATAATTTCTTGAGCGCCACCCGCAGCCGCCGAAACCGAAAACCCGCCGCTGTAGCAAAAACAATCGAGCACTTTTTTTCCATGCGCCATTCCACGAATAAGATTTCTGTTTTCGCGTTGATCGAGAAAAAACCCCGTTTTTTGCGTCGCGCTCCAATGGATGCGATAGCGTAAGTCATTTTCGAGAATCTCTGTTTTCGTGTTGGGCAAGTTGCCTGCTAAAATCTGATTTTCTTTTTTAAGGCCCTCGAATTCACGCTCCTTGATTTCGCCTTTTTCATAAATAGCGCATAATGAAAAATCTTTTTCGAGGAGAGGCAGAAGAATATTTTTTTGCTTTTCCATGCCTGCTGTCGAAAACTGGACAACGAGAACATTGTGGTAAAGATCTGCGACGAGCCCCGGCAGAAAGTCGCCATCTGAATTAATCAGGCGACAAGCATTTGTCGATGGATTTAAAACGTGCTCCTTTCGAAGGTTGAATGCATTTCGAATTTTCTTTTCAAAGAAATCCGAATCAATAACTTCCTTTTGAAACGTGAGCATGCGAACGGTGATTTGAGAGGCAGCGTTAAAATAGCCGAGGCCCAAAAAATCGCCCGACGCGGATTCGACCTGAACAATATCTCCGGCGGCAATGCTTTCATCCACGGAGTCAATCGCACCTGAAAAAATCCAAGGATGGAATCCCAAAACAGGTTTTTCTTTGCCTTTTTTAAGAATACAGCGGGGGTAATTCATGGGCGGATTGTACAGGTTTTTCTCTGTCATTGCGAGCTGCAGGCGAAGCAATCTATATTTTAAGATTGCCGCGATCGCTTTGTTTTCTCGCAATAAGAGTCATAAGTTGACGAGCTTGATATACTTCACCCATGCACACCCTTATTTCTTTTTTACGAACGAGCAAAACAGCAAGGATTGCTCTCGCGGTATTTCTCGTGTTTTCTTTTGTTGCGGTGTCTGCTCATCATCATGAGGCGAATCATGGCTATGACTGCTCGGTGTGCCATGCGGTTCAAACACTGGCTTTGAATTTTGCCGTGATTTTATTCTTTGTCTGGGTTTCTTCGGTCTCTTCGCGTCGATTTGTCGCGGCTAAGTCGGCCCCGCTTTTTGCTCTCTTTCACGGCGCGATTCTTTCTAATCGTGCCCCCCCTGTTTTCGCGTAAGTTCATTTCCTTTTAAGTCCGGGTTTTTCATTCGGGCTTTTTTTGTTTTGATTCAAGGAGTGTTTATGCGAAAGTTTTTATTATGTCTTTTTACCCTTTGTTTTTTATTGAACTCGGCGTTTCCGCTTTATTCGCAAGAAGCTGGATTCGAAATGCTGCAAAAGAGTATGCTGGATATGCAAAAGAGCATGCAGCAACTTCAGCAAACCATTGCGCAGCAGAATGAAATAATTCAAAAGCAGCAGATTCAAATTAACGCGATTGAAACCAAAACGGCAGTGACCATCCCGATGCCCGGCTCGACACCCGTGATGCCGGGTGGTATGGCGAATCGCCAACTAGACGGACGCTGGAATCCAGAGATTGGTGTGGTGGCGGATATTGTTGGGAATTGGGATTCACCCGGAAACGAAGATGCGGAGGGTCGTGATCGTGTGAGCGCGCGCGAACTCGAGCTTGTTTTGGGCAGCGCGGTCGATCCTTATTCGCGTTTAGATGCGACCATTGCATTTTCAGACTTTGAAGAAGCATCGCTTGAAGAAGCGTATTACACGCATTATGGTTTGCCGCTTGGCGTCACAGGGCGTTTGGGTAAATTTAAACCGCATTTGGGTAAAGCACTTCAGATGCATCGCGATTCGCTTGATACGGTTGATCAGCCGCTTGTGATTCAGCGTTACTTTGGTGTTGAGGGCTACAACAAAGCGGGCGTTGACTTAACCAAAAATCTTGATTTAGGATTACCTGTTTCTCAACAGGTTAGCGTCGGATTACTTGAAGGCGGCAACGGTGAAGACGGAACGCTTTTTAATGAGTCGCGTCGTCATCCTGCTTTATATGCACATCTCAAAAACTATTTTGATGTGACGCCCGAATCAGGGCTCGAGCTTGGGATGTCCTATCTTACGGGTTCAAGTGATACCGACATGACGTTTGGAACCCATATTTTGGGCGGTGACGCGACGTACATTTGGCGTTATGCGGATCAGCGGCACTTTAAATTTCAAGCCGAAACTTTTGCTGGGACGCGGCATGAAAACATTGGTGATGAGTCAGTTGATCCCGATACAGGCGCCTCTTCCTTTCCTGAAGTCGATGATAGTCGTGGATTTTGGGGTAGTTATATTCTTGCTGACTGGCGTTTTAGCCCGCGCTGGGCAGTAGGCACAAGATTTGATCACGTTAGTCTTATTCGCACGCTTGATTTAGTCGATTCAGATGGTCCGGATGTAGGCTGGGCTGCGTATTTGACTTTTTATCAAAGTGAATTCGCGCGTTGGCGTTTGCAGGTCAATCAGCGCAATGTTACCGTCGGAAATAATGAGTATGAGGCGTTGGTACAAGGCACCTTTGCCATTGGCGAACACAAGCATAAGCTTACGTGAAAACGGTTTATCTGCGTTGTTGCAACCTCACAATTTTCGGTCAACGTGCCTTTTAAGCACGCCTCCCTCGATTGTTCATTTGCGCCTAGCATCTAAATCATTTTGACGTAAGCAGCGAAGACCTTTTTGAAGTAATTTTAAATTTGGGCAGATTAAAAAAGGAATTTATGAAAAAGACAGTTTTGCTTTTATCGCTACTATTTTTATCACTTAATGCTTTTGCTGCAGAGAAACCGATTAAAGTTGTTGCGACTACAACGTTCATTGCGGATTTGATGCGTAAAGTCGGCGGCGAGCATGTCAGTGTGGAGTCAATTGCTTCGCCTAAGTTTAACATTCATTTTATTCAGCCGACACCGAATGATGTTCGAAAAACATCCCGCGCCGATTTGTTTGCATTTATGGGGCTGGATTTAGAGGCCTGGGCTGATCCTTTGTTGGAAGCCGCCGGAAATCCCAAGCTGTTTCGCGGGGGTGAGCACAATTTAGATCTTTCCTCGGGGATAACGCTTTTAAATGTACCCTCCGAAAATATCACGCGTGCGCAAGGGGACATGCATCTTTTTGGAAACCCGCATTACACGATGAGCCCGGAAAATGTTTTGATTATGGCGAATACAGTGAGTTTGAAGCTTTCCGAGATGGATCCGGCGCATGCAGCCGATTACGCAAAGAATAAAACTGATTTTGAAGCTAAGATGCGTCAAAAAATTGAAGAGTGGAAAAGTTTCAGAGCGGCAATATCAGGAAATGAAATTTTTTCGCAGCACAAAGATATTGAGTATTTTTCAAATTTCATGGGGCTGAAAACAGAGATGTTTATCGAGCCTAAACCCGGTATCCCGCCGACGCCTAAACATTTAGCCAAGCTTGAAGCCTATGCGCGTGATAAAAATGTGCATGTGATCGTTATGCCTTCTTATTATCCCCGTGGGAACGCGAATAAATTAGCCAAGAAAATCGGCGCGACAGTTGTGGTGCTTGTGCAAAATCCGGGCGAAATCAAAGGGACTGAAGATATTTTTGATTTTTACGCGCATAATGTAAAAGCAATCGTAGCAGCTTTAAAATCAAATTGATTCGTTGAGCAAAAGTGTCAGAGCAATCGCTCTGGCACCATGGAGAATAAAATGGAATTTTTTCATTTAATGCTGTGGCCGTTTTTAGCCTGCTTAGTGCTGGCCGGAATCCATTGTTATCTCGGCCTGCATGTGCTTGAACGGCAAGTTGTTTTTGTCGATCTTGCGCTCGCCCAAATTGCCGCATTGGGCTGTGCGGCAGCACTTTTAGCGGGGTTTGAGCATGACGGTGCTCACGCATATTGGCTTTCGCTTGCTTTTGCGGTAGGAGGTGCCGGGGTGTTTTCTTTATGCCGTTTTCGTGAGCAGAAAATTCCCCAAGAAGCCGTGATTGGGATTGTTTATGCTGTTGCGGCATCAATGATGGTGATGTTTTTAAGCCGATCAGGTGAAGGTGATGAGCATATTCGCGAAGCTTTGGTGGGCAATATTCTTCTGGTCCAGCCTGCTGAAATCTTAAAAGTATTTGTTTTGTACTCGGTGGTCGGATTTTTTCACTTTTTTTTTCGTGAACGTTTTTTACTCATTTCAAAAGATCCGGCGTCTGCTTACGCTAAAGGTTGGAATGTCCGTTTGTGGGATTTCCTTTTTTACGCTTCCTTTGGTGTGGTGGTGACGAGCTCCGTGCGCATTGCCGGTGTTTTGCTTGTTTTTTCTCTGCTTGTCATTCCCGCCACTGCGGCGATGTTATTTGCCCGTACGATTCGTGCGCGCCTTGTTATAGGTTGGGCGATCGGCGGAGCGGGAAGCTTGCTGGGTATGGCCCTTTCTTACTTTGGAGATTTTCCGACCGGAGCGAGCGGGGTATGTGCTTTGGCGGGCATCTTGATTTTACTGAGTGTCGCCGCGTGGCTGCGATCAATGATTCGAAATTAAAATTCGGTCGTGGTTTTCCATCCAAATCCGGAAATCTTTAAGCCCGCGGCTCTTCAGTTCATCCAGCCGATCTTTTTCCATGAGACAGAAAATGCGTTTTGTTTTTTCGGATTGGATTTGCTGCACAATTTCATCAAGCCCTAAAAACCAACCTGCCGCGATGGATTTGTTTTCTTCCTGCATGCTTTCGCGCGTGAGTGTGCCGCGATCACTGCCAACAATGACGATGCGTTTTTTAAGGTGAAAAGGCAGGTCCGAGTATCTGTCAGGGGACGCGTAGACAGCGACTGTATCTTCGGCGGTTGAGTTTTCATTAATCAGAGAAGCAATATCCGCTGTGCTTTGCAGTGGGCTGAGGCGAATCATGCAAATAAAAATGACGATTAAAGTAAGATAGACCGATATCGCCAGCGCAATAATGGCAGCAAGACGGCGATCCTTTTTAAAAAAATAAAAAGCTTCAATTCCGCCTATACCCAAAAAGACCGCGCCAACCGGAATCAGGGGGCGAAGTATTTCAAGTGCGGGAACATGACCCGCAAACAGCAGGCTGATATTAAGTCCAGCCGCACCCACGACGCAGACAATGCCAATGATTTTCCAGCTCCATTCAACCCAAAGATTTGAGAGAGATAGTTCGTCCCGAAGACTCCATTTTGCAAGGAAGGTTCCGACTATAACGGCGATAGGCACTGTGGCGGGCATAATGTAGTAAGGTAGCTTTGAGCGTGGAATGCTAAAAAAAACAAAGATAACGGCAAGCCAGCAAATCAGAAAAATAATTTTATTTTTAAAATCAACACCTGACTTAAGTGCGTTTTTGATTGCCGCCGGGACAAACAGTGACCAAGGAATGGAAACAAGCGGCAAGATGTAGGCAAAAAACCAGAAGGGACGTTTGCGGCCGAAAGTCCCGGATGCAAAACGTTTAAAATGATGATCGAAAATAAAGACGTCTAAAAATTCCGGCTGTTGCTTTGTGATGACGATGAGCCAAGGGATGGTGATGGCGGCAAACACCAAAATACCAAGCCAGAAATGAGTTTTTTTCAATTCCTTCCAATGACTAGTCCAGACGATAAATGCAAAAAAAACAAGCACGGGCAAAGCCAGGCCAATGAGTCCTTTTGCTAAAAAAGTAAGTCCCATAAAAAAAGAAGCGATCAAATAATGCGATGGTTTTTGTTCAAAAACCGAGGTCATAACGAAGAAAAGCGCGGTGCTGAGAAGGAAAATCATTTCCATGTCAATCACCGCAAAACGTCCGACAAGAACAAAGCCCGCAGAGGTCATGAGACATAAAGTCGAAAGCCACGCTGCGCGTTCTCCAAAAAGGCGTTTAGTGAATAAGAATGTCACGAGCAGACAGCCCAAGGCGCTTAAAATTCCGGGCAGTCTCGCGGAAATCGCATTGACGCCAAATAACGAAAAAGAAAGCGCCGTCATCCATGGAGCAAGAGCCGGTTTCTCAAGATAAGGTAAACCGTTGAAATAAGGCACAATCCAATTGCCACTGAGATGCATGGCTCGTGCAATTTCTGCGAACCGACCTTCATCGGATGACCAGAGTGGAATTTGGTTGATTAAAAAAAAGAAAAGAAAGATTGCCGCGACAACAAAAAGAAGCGGATGAATTATTTTTTTGCTCAGCATATTTTTACCGAAAAGAGATTGAAACTTAACGAAAACGTGTCGGAATCATAGCACGACCGAAGCTGTTTTGCCGCGTTTGAAGTGGGAGCGACGAATAAAAGTTGCGAGCATTAGCGATGCTAAAAGGGATAAGAGCGCTGAAGCGAGAAAAGCGAGTTGCGCATTGCCAAATTTCCAGACAGCACCAAAAATCAAACTTGCCGGCAATGCGGCGAGGCCAACGATAAAGTTGTACCAGCCAAAAGCATAGCCACGACTGCTTTCATTTGAAATTCGGGCGAGGAAGGAGCGCTCGGTGCCTTCGGTGAGCCCTGAAAAAAGTCCATAGAGCATAAAAATCAGCCAGATTTGTGAAGCGGAGTTGGCATAACCAAAAAGAACATAAACCGCGGCATAAATAATCCAGCCCACCAAGATTAATTTACGGCGTCCCAAGCGATCGGAAAGAATTCCAAGCGGCATCACGGTCGATGTTTTAACGATATGGAGGGCCATCCAAAGTATGGGAATTTGCGCCGTGGGAATCCCGCAACTTTGCGCATGCAAAAGTAAAAAAGCATCAGAAGAATTGCTCAGTGTGAAAATAAAAAGAATGACCAGATAGTTTCCCAATTTTCCTTTGGGAAATGCCCACGAAAATTTTTCGGAGACAACGGCATGCTGTGTGGGGTGTCTGACTTCCCGGACTTTAAAAAGTATCAGCATGACCGCAATAACCCCCGGAATGGCTGCTAACCAAAAAATGATGCGGAGGTCTTGAATCAAATAAGCAAGTAAACATGCCGAAATAATGGGACCAACAACCGATCCCGCATTATCCATCGAACGTTGAAAACCAAAAGCACGGCCATGGTGGTCAGAGTGTGTTGAATCAGCCAGAAGGGCATCCCGCGGTGATGTGCGCAGACCTTTGCCAATACGATCCGTCGTGCGGATCCCCAAAACCATCCAAGGATTTTGAGCGAGAGCCATCAAGGGCCTAGAAAAAGAAGAAAGTGTGTAGCCGAACAAAACGAGCTTGCTGCGATCTTGCACGCGGTCAGCGCGAATGCCGGAGTAAAGTTTAAGAAAAGAGCAGGTTGATTCGGCGAGTCCTTCAATGAGCCCCAGAAATAGAGTGCTGGCGCCTAAATATTGAGTTAGGAAAATCGGAAGCAATGGATAAATCATTTCTGAAGAAACGTCGGTGAGGAAACTGACGAATCCAAAAACGACTACGTTGGCAGACAGCCCGTAGAAAATGCTTTTAGACTTATTAGTAGGTTCTTTTGGAGTCAAGTGAATCCCATTTTTTTAGAAGCTGAAGACAGGCTTTCCGCTCAAAGCTCTTTTTAATTTTGAGCTTCAGGCGACCTATTTTTTTAAGTGTGGAATTAGAAACCGCGAGTTCATTGAAGCCGCGACGGGAAACATCAGCAATCGATGTTCCGTAAATAATCGTTGAAATGCGTGCCCAGTGAATCGCTGAGAAGCACATGGGGCAGGGCTCGGTGGTGGAATAAATTTCACATCCGGACAAATCAAAACTTTTAAGTTTCTTGGCAGCAACACGAATGGCTTCAATTTCAGCATGGCAAGTGGGATCTTTCTTTTTCAAAACAGAGTTGTGGTTGACGGCAAGGATTTTGCCGTTTTTAACAACGCAAGCGCCGAAAGGCCCGCCCGCGCCCCTTTTGATTCCGATCTCTGCCGACTGAATGGCGCCGTGCATAAATTTTTTCATAAAGCGAATCTCAGTCATGTTAATAATAATTGGATCCAGTTTAAATTTTAAACAGGAGGCGACACGGAGGTAACTGAATTTTCTCTTAAAATATATCGGTCGTTTATCCGAAAAGATAAAAACTATTTTTAAGCATTAAATATGTATTTCTTCGTTAAGCCCGGCCATAAAATGGACGAAGAAATAAGCATAACAACACGGAGGGTTTAATGAGCACTCAAAAAATCTCTTACATTCTGACGACGCTTTTCGTGATTGCTTTTATCAAGTTCCATTTTTTCCCCGGTTAATCTTCCGTTCCGTTTTTCCGGCAGGTGTGTGCAGCGCAGCCGGACAGCTTTAATTTTCTTTTGCGTTATTCGTTCGTCGTTGGGCGTTAATCTCGGCATATCGCCAATGCCATGGCTCGAATGAAATCCCCCATGGATTGTTGCGCGGATAGGAAAGCGTAAAACCATATTCTTCAGCGTGTTTCAACATCCATTGATGTTCAGGCAAGACTTCATACTTTTCAAAATCAGGGTCACCGTTAATTCCTTCCCCGTTAATTAAATCAATGGCGTGTCCGATTGCGAGGTTGTGCTCACTGTAACCCGGCAAAGCACTGAGTTTTCCTGTCTCACGAATCGAATAATGGTGTTCTGTTTTTAAGTAAAAAATAAAAAGCCAAAGTTGGTAAGTGGGTGAGCGATGCGCTGATTCAATATAAAGTTTTTTTCCAATGTCAGTGATCATGGCTTGCATCATTTTTTCGTAGGCTGCATAAGCAGGCTCAGAAACAGCTTGAATAGGCAAGGTGAACGGCTGCCCCCCTTTAAGGATCTTTTGGTTCGAAACCTCGTGGAAGGCTAAGTTTTCTTGATGCGGCTGGGCTGGGGTTTTGACGCCAAGCTCAGACGGACGAAGTCGAAGCATTTTTTTGATCCATTTTTTTTCTTTTTGATTCAATGACTTAAACAGCTCTTTTTCCGTTAACAAGTTGACATTTCCAGTAGCCTTTTTTTGGTCGATGAGAGGGGTTGTTTTGATAAGAATTGAATCAACAATTTTTTGATCTTTTTCTGAAAGTGAATCAAGGTTTAGTCTTTGAGCGAAAGCGGGCGAGTGGGAAAGAACGCAAAAGATGAAAAGGAATATTAACGAAACAGTTTTATTTTTTTTTAGCATGGTAAAAAATGGGTTAATTTTGAGATGAAGAATTGCTGTTTAAGTCTTTCTGGTCACGGTGAGACTTTTTATGCGCGTAAAGTTCTTTATCCGCCGCCGCCATCAAATCTTCAAATGAGGAGGGATTTTCTGGGTCGAAGTATGCCCCTCCGGTGCTGATGGAAAGGTCATAAGCATTTTCTTTTAAGGCGTTATTTTTTTGAAGTTGACTTTGCACGTGGTCAAGCAGCGAAGGCAGCGCCACGGAGGTTGTTTCAAGTGCAATCACAGCAAATTCATCGCCGCCGATTCTTGAGATAATATCTGATTTTCGGAATGTCTCTCTAAACAGATTGGCTGCTCGCACAAGAACACGGTCGCCTTCGGGGTGACCCAAGGTGTCGTTGACTTTTTTAAGGTGGTCTAAATCCATAACAAGCAACCAAAAGCCACGTTTATAGCGCAAGGCAATACGCATTTGCTCATCTGCCAGAAGCCAGAAGCCTCGGCGATTGTAGAGGTCGGTTAGTTCATCTGTTAAAGAAAGGGCGATCATGATTTCGCGAATGCGATTGCGTTCAAATGAAAAAATATAAAACGCTAAAAGAAAACCGAGTAAGATTCCAACCCCAAAGACGGCGGGAGCCTCCCAGCGGTAATGATTTTTTTTAAAAACATCTGAGCTCGTACAAACGACGGTCCAGGGTTGTCCAGCAACATTGATTTCAGATGTAAACTTCCAGCGTTCTTTGAAAGCCTCAGCGCTTTGAGCATTGTAGGTGTAAATCAACTTTTCTTTGGCGCGTATTCCTCGCGCAAAAATACGGATTTCGAGGTCTGTTGTTGTCAGGTTCTTCATCACGGATTCAAGCATTCGTCTCACGTGAAAAGCGACGACAATAAATCCTGCCAGATTTTGCTTTCGTTCTTCAATCGTGTCAGTGGACGAGTGGTTTTTATAGATGGGTGAGAAAACTTGAAAGCCATGACGTGAGGCGGGGGGCTCATGTTCAAACTGGGGCAGTGACATAATAATGGTTGAGGCGGGTCGTCCTGTTTGAATTGATTTCTTGATGGCCACCTGAGTCACGGAATAAGAAGCCTGATCAAGGCCAAGAATATTTTTGTTTATTTGAAAAGGCTCAACATAGAAAACGGGATAGTATTCGTCCCGTTCCTGGGCCGGAAAGATCAGCCCGCGGTGATCATATTGCTTCACTGAAAAGTCAGGTATTCCATGGGCAGCTGTTTCCTTTCGCATCGATTCGATTTCTTGAATGGGGGTGCGCGGAGACCAAGCAAACATATAAATATCTTTTCTGCGTTTGAGAATGTAGTCCGTGAAATCTTTAAATTCAGTGCGATCAATTTTTTGACTTGCGGAATAAAATCCACCGAACTCATCTAGCACCGCAAGGTTATTTTCCAGGGAATCCCGGAGTGTCGTGACGATATTTCGGGCGGTGCGGTCAAACTCGCTTTGAAGGCGAAGATGTTCAAGCTCAAGCATTTTTGCAAAAGTGAGCCCCGTGACGATAATGCTGATCGCCAAAATTAAAATCGAAGGACGATGTTTGAAGAAGGAAGTGGACTGGTGATCCACCAACATGGCGAGATCCTTTGTGTTGCTCAACTGAGGGATTGCTTTTTTCATGTCTTATCCAAGTGTAGCGTGAAAATTTTGAATTTGCTTAATCCCGCCGATTGATTATGAAAGAATCGCCTCAGCCTCAATTTCAATCAACATGTCTGGATCGATGAGATTGCTGACTTCAACCATGGTTGTTGCGGGACGAATTTTCCCGAAAAACTCGCCGTGAGCTTTACCGACTTTTTCCCATTGTGAAATATCTTTGAGATACATGCGGGTGCGCACAACATCAGTGAGCTTGGCGCCCGCTTGAGTGAGTGCGTTTTCAATGTTTTTAAGAGTTTGGACGGTTTGCGCGTAGGGATCATTTTTGCCCACGATCCCGTCAGGACCCGATGCGGTTGTTCCTGAAACATGCACAACGTTACCGACTTTCACTGCGCGCGAATAGCCGAGAATCGGTTCCCATTTTCCACCTGTCGAAATATTTTGTCTTGTCATAAGCCCTGCCTTTTCTATTTTGTTAGCGATGAATAAAGTACCAAAAAATAACGAATAAAGTAAGGGGAAATACACGATATTTCGACTCCGTGGTTTAAAAAATAGGGGATTGAGCCGCAAAAGAAGAAGCCTCATTTTCTCAAACAACTGGTGCTGCGCCCAGAACTCGAAAATGCGGCTTATTCTTTTGCGGCTTTCCGCGCTAGGATGGGTGGAGGCTAGAATCGGAAAAACAATGTGCTCCAACCGAGCTGCTCGAATTCTCCTCATTTTACTTGCTGAAGAAATCAACACGCATTGCTAAGTAAGTTTTCTTTTATGCGTTTTCCTCTCTCTGCTTTTGCCGAGAGAGGAAAGCATATGACGGGAAACTACGTTGAGGTAAGGTCTGGTGGCGGGAAAGAAAATAGTAAACTTCGATAAAGTTGGTTTTATGTGATTTGTTTCTCAATTTTCAGCCTCCCTCCCCACTCTGAAATTGATGGCGTAGAATAAGAGGTTCCGATTTTCGAGTTCTCCGCGCAGACGGAGCTGTTTGAGAAAATTGGAACCTCTTATTCTGCGCCCAAACCCATTTTGTTTTTAAAATAACCATGACAAAGAGAAGTATGTTTTGCGTTGAGCGTTCTGCGTTTAGCTCGTAGAATGCCGCTTATGAATTTGCCCAAAATTGAAACTTTAAGCGAAAGCGAAATCGAAGATACTTGGACGGTGCTGTCGGCTGATGAGCGCGCAGAAGCTTTTTGTCTTTTGGGTCGTGAAGAGGCGCAAGATTTTTTTCTTAAAATTTCAGTCGATGACCGCGCTCAAATTATTCACCGTTTGCCGGAGGGTGAGAAAAGACTTTGGTTTCGTTTGCTTGCACCTGACGATGCCGCCGATTTGATTCAGCATTCACCCAAAGAGCAACGTGCAATGTTACTTGGTTTGCTTGATGATCAAAGCCGCCGTGAGGTTAACGTCTTATTGACTTACAAACAAGATGTCGCGGGCGGACTGATGAATCCTCATTTTGCGCGCGTGCCACCCGATTTGACCGCGGACGAAGCGATTCGTTATTTGCGTCTTCAAGTTCAAGAGCATTTGGAAAATATTTATTACGTTTATGTTTTAGATGAAGCGCAGAAGCTTCTCGGCGTTGTCTCGTTTCGTGATTTATTTAAGGCTGCGCCGGATAAAAAAATTCGGGACATCATGAAAACCGAAGTGATCACGGCAACCGAAAACCAAGATCAAGAATCCGTTGCGCAATATTTTTCGAAGCACAAATTTTTTGCGTTGCCGGTTGTGGATGAATTTCACCGCCTCAAAGGTATTATCACCGCGGACGATATTTTGCATGCCGTTCAGGATGAAGCGACGGAAGATATTCAAAAGCTCGGCGGCGTGGAAGCTCTCGATAAACCGTATATGCAAATGGGTTTTTGGGAGATGCTAAGAAAACGTGGTGTTTGGCTTGTTGTGCTTTTTTTCGGCAGCATGCTTACGGCCACGGCCATGGCTTTTTTTGAAGATGAAATCGCTCAAGCCGTGGTGCTGGCGCTTTTCGTTCCACTTATTATTTCAAGCGGCGGTAATTCCGGCTCACAGGCCGCGACACTGGTTATCCGAGCGATGGCTCTCGGCGAATTTCAGCTAAAAGATTGGGGGCGCATCGTTCGGCGTGAAATTCTTATCGGTCTCGGGCTTGGCGTGATTCTCGCCGTTTTGGGGGGGCTCAGAATTTTAGGCGCCGAGTTTTTGTTTCATTCTTACGGCGAGCACGCTTACCGCATTTCTTTTGTCGTTGCGCTGAGTTTGATCGGTATTGTTACGTGGGGAACTTTGATGGGGTCGCTGCTGCCCTTTATTTTAAAAAAATTTAACTTTGATCCCGCCAGCGCTTCGGCGCCTTTTGTCGCGACGCTTGTGGATGTTTTTGGAATCGTGATTTACTTTTCTTTTGCTGCGCTTATTTTGCGCGGAACGCTACTATAGATTTTCGGGCTCTCGCCTATGCTAAAGCTTCGGCGCAGCGGGGCGGCGCAACAGGCTCGCATGAGCTAAAATTAAGCCGGGCGGTTAACTTTTCTTTGAGCGCTTTTCGGTTTCGCGTCGGATCAAATCATAAAGCAAAATCGCAAGCCCCGTGACGACAAAAAATCCGCAAATATAAAGCGCGGGTGTATTTTCAAGTTGTCCGTCAATGCGAAGTTTTTCCCAAACATAACAACCCGGAATCAGCATCATAATGCCTGCAACGGTGATGTATTCGCGGTGTTTGATGACTGATGACCATTGAAACGGTTCGCGGCTTGATTTGGCGTAAGGTTTTAGTTTTGGGAAAAAGCGCGGCACTTCACGGCAATAATCAGCGTAAGCTGCGCCGAACATTTCACCTAATACCTTTTCTTCCTTTTTCACTGTCCCCATATAAATGAGGACAAAGCCAATCGCAAAAAGAATGACATTCAAAACGTTGTTTGACATCAACACAAAGCCCAAACCTAAAGTAAAATTTCCGATATAAAGAGGATTACGCACAAACGCGAAGGGACCGGAAGAGGCGAGCTTTTGTCCTTTTTTCTCAAGATAACCTGAAGCCAGAATGCGAATCAATTCGCCCAAAAGAACAACGGGAATGCCCAGACGAAAACTTTGCGCGTCAATGCGAGTGTTAAAAATAAGCAAAATGCCGCCCGTCCAAGCGAGCAAAAGACGCAGCTTTTTGGGTTGAAGACGGCGCGGATCAAATATCGATGAAAACATGATTTTTACCTTGATGAATTAATTTGGAATAAAGACCGGAGCAAAGCTTAGCAGAAGTAGCGTCAAAAATCAGCTGTTGGATTTGAATTTTTAAGCGACATTTTTATTTGTAAGAAATAAGTTGGGTTAGTCTTGGGATGATTCATTCGTCTGGCTCAGACAGTCCTCGGCTGCGCCTGCGGAACTCGCCAGACGAATGAATCATCCCAAGACTTCTGCGCAAGTTGGGAGTGGAGGCGCGAAGTCGAAAAACAATTAACTCCGAATGATATTGTTCGAAGTTTCATTCATTGCTATCGCTACAAAATGCTCACGCATCGCTCAGCCTAGTTTTCCATTATGCTTTTTTCTGCCTCTGCTTTGCCGAGACAGAAAAAGATGTGACGGGAAACTTCTTATGCGATGCGGTAGGTTGTGGTGGGAAATATTAATAATGCATTTCGATAAATTAAAGGCAGTGCTCGTTGTTTCTCCGATTCTAATCCACCACCCCACACCGTAAAGATAGTTCTAAAAATAGATTCGAAAATGCGAGTTCCGCAGGCGAAGCCGAGGACTGTTTGAGCAGATTCGAATCTATTTTTAGAACTCAGTCCCATAGCTAATTGACAGATCCTGCGCCAGTTACGTGATTTAAGCTAAATTTTGGCAGGGTTCGTCTGCTGTGATTTATAAATTCCATTGTGCCCTGAGAAGAGGTAGCTCATGACACAGCCGATTCCCGCATAGACGCCGATTTGCGAGCCAAACATTTCCATGGCAAGCAAGATGCAACAAAGCGGAGTCTTGGCGGCTCCGGCGAAAACAGCGACAAAGCCTACGCCTGCGAGCACAGCAGTGGGTAAAGTCAAAACATAACTCAAGGCATTCCCCAAAGTGGCTCCGATGAAAAAAAGAGGCGTGACTTCGCCGCCTTTAAAGCCTGATCCGAGTGTAATTGATGTAAAAAGAGTTTTCGCCAAAAAATCATGCGGCGGCAGATGCGTTTGAAAAGCTTCGACCATGGTTGGAATTCCAAGTCCAAGATAACGATGGGTTTGAAATGCACCTGCGAGCAAAATAATAAAAAGTCCGCCGACAAAAGAGCGGAAAGGCGCGAAAGAAATATATTTTTTAAAAAGAGCGGTCATTTTGTGCGTTGACCAAGAAAATCCTGCACCGGTTAATCCGAACAAGGCTCCGGCGAATGCGATTTGAATTAAGTTGAACCATGATAGATCCGGCACCCAAGGGACAGAGTAAGTGGTGTGAACAACACCCCAAGCCAACGTGACAATATGTGCGATCACCGCTGAAAGGAAGCACGGCAAAATCGAGTCATAACGTAAACGTCCGATTGCGAGCACCTCTAAACCAAAAATTGCGCCCGCAAGCGGTGTTCCGAAAACGGACGCAAAGCCCGCGCTGATTCCGGCCATCAGCAAAATACTGCGATCTTCATGCGAAAGTTTTAGCGGGCGAGTGAGTTGATCGGCGAGCGACCCGCCCATTTGCACGGCCGTGCCTTCGCGCCCAGCGGAGCCTCCGAAAAGATGAGTCGCGAGCGTTCCGACTAAAACAAGCGCGGACATTCTCAGCGGAACAATGCTTTTAGGATTGTGGATTTCTTCCAGCAGTAAGTTGTTGCCCGCTTCAACTGATTTTCCCGCAACATGATAAATCCATCCGACGGCAAGCCCGCCAAGCGGAAGCAAAAAAAGCATCCAAGCATGGTTTTCACGAAAATTTGTTACCCAGTCAAGTGAGATCAAAAAAACGGCTGACGCCGTGCCCGCCAGCAAGCCCACCAAAATAGAAATAAGCGTCCACTTAAAAACTTGCGGCAAAACCTGATATTGCTCGGGCGAAGCGTGACGTGTCATCACTTGTGATCATAGCACTTTCGGCTGTGGTTGTTTAGAGTTCTGAAGCGGCGCTCTTGAGCATCGTTCAATTTATTGGACTGCGTTTTTTTTGGCTTGTTCGGGGCGTGAAGGATAAAGTGGGTTTGGTCTTCGGAGTAGACATTCCTCTGGCTCGGGCAGTCCTCACTTCTCACTTCGTTCGTCGTTGCGTAAGCCGTCTTGTCCTATTTATTTTTGAGACGAGACATGGTCTACGACCACTATGCAGCGCTGAGTATTGTTTTTAAATGGCATTGCCATTTAAATTTGGGTCGAAGCGCTAGTCGCCATAGAAATGTCCACTCCAAAGACTTCCGCGCTAGGAGGAGTGGGGGCCTAAAGTAGAGAAACAGGCGCCTCGATTAAATCATTCGAAGTCTCCTTAGTCATACTTGCCACATCCGTTCTCATGCATTGCTGTAATAAAGTTTCCTGTTTTATTCCATTTTTAAATCTCTGCTTTACTGAGATTGAAAAAGGTATGACGGGAAACATTCATTCGCTTTGCTTGATGCCTACTTTAAGAAGTAGGAATGTTGAGCTTCAGGGAGCTCTAGATAATTACCTTCTGCTCGGATCCGAGAATGGGCTAAGGGCTTTTGGGCTAAGCGCTTTTTGAATAGACTGAGTCTCGTTTTTTGATTTTCCGGGCTATTTATTTATAGTTTTTGCTATACAAAATATCTTTGCTATAAGGTGAAATGTAGACTACTCTTTTATTAAGAAACGGGCATAGCCTTTAAAATGAACTTTAGAAAGCATGTATGAAAAAAACTAATTTAAAAATTGGATTGTGGTTTGGGTTTGCTGCGTGGCTTTTGCTGTGCAGTGGGCAAAGCGCTTTCGCTGACAATGAGTTCGTTGCTGATCAAAATCAAGGCCAATGGACGCCGGTTGCGAATCCGGAAAATCAGAATCATTCAGGAGAGAATTCTACCGCGGCGAATCCTTTGCCGGATGATGGGCTTTCAGGCGCGTCAGTTCTTTTGCCGCCAACGAGAGAAAGCTTAGAAAATGCAGAAGAGATTTCGCTTAAGAAATTTTTGGAAACGACAGATTTATCGCAGGATGATCGACTCAAGCTGCTGGTTTATGCAACAGATTTTGCAGATGCAGTTACGAAGCTGCATTCTAAAGGCACTTCAACCAAACAGGCCACTTCAACCAAACAGGCAGAGAGGATGATGGATCTGAACATTGCGATTCAAAATATATTCGCCTTTGTGGAAGAGCATCAACATAACAAAAATATTGAAGTGGTCATGGCGGCGTGTTTGAATTACGTTTTTGAAAATCTCAAGAAAAAGAAAAAGGAAGTGGGCGCGGAAACCCAAGAAATAAAAATGGCGCAGGGAGTGCTGCGTGATTTGTCTGGCTCAGAAAACGAGAAGCAAACGACGGTTGTTGCCGCTCTGAGCAGGGTGTTGGGAGGCAAGTCTGACACAAATGGCTTTGAAAACAATGCGGCCGCAATCGAAGAGAATCAACGACTTGAGAAGACTATCGGGACAGTGCTCGATGTTTTTAGAGAAAATGCAGTCAAAGAAAATGTGCCCGCCATGCAGCGCGTATTTTACCGCGACAACTATCTCAAGCTTGCAAAACAGATGCGTTTGATTCGTATGCGGCGTTTGCAAGTGATGATGTCTGAACAAAAGCGTATCGAAGAACCCAAAATGGCCCCTGGTTTATAATTAAGAATTTCTCCCCTCAGAGTATCCGGCGTTGCGTTCTTTTTATCTTTGTTGCTTTCTGTATTTTGCTGCCTTTAAAAAACAGCCTCGCGGAGGAATCCTCGCTTGAGGCGCTTCATGCTGATGTCCTTCACCGAGCCGAAGCATTGCATCTTAACCAAAACGATCCTCTTAAAGTTCTTCCGCGCCTGACTCAGGCTGAGCAGGAAAAAAAAGACCGCCCAGAAATTGCGCGTGAAATTCTTGAATCTTGTGTGTTTGATTTAAATTTGATCGAAACACAAAACACGCTTGATGTTCCGGCGCACTCATGGAAACAAGCAAGGCTGGAAATGCTTTTTGATTTGTTGCGCGGATATGCCTTAGCAGCGATTTTGGCATTGCTTGCGATTAAGCTTCCTTGGTTTCGGCGTAAGCGTAAGACGCATCCGCGTGTTGCAGATTTAGGAATTGTTTTTTTGCTTTTGATTGCCGCAGTTATTTTTGGCTGGGCCGATATTCTTCGGTTCGGAGTGGGCGCGTGGAGTTACTTTGATTTGCAAATTGTTTTGTCTGTTTGTGCCGGGCTTGTGGGAGGTCCTCTGCTGGGCGTGGCGGCAGGTTTGATTTTGGCCACGGGGCGGTTTTTGATTCAGCCAGACTTGTGGAATGGATCAGCCGCTTTGCTGATTTCGGGGTTGATCGGGGGGCTTTTTTTCTTCCCCATGCGCGCATTCAAAAAACCGCTCATTTTTTCTTTGGGTGCGGGACTTGTGGCAAGTGTTGTTCACAGCCTGCTTATTTATTTTTCTGAACGCACTTTATTTCCGGGCGCCTATCTTATCGGAGCATCCTTTTTTGTTATCGTGAGCGAATCTTTCGGGGTTTTTATATTTTTTGCTGTGATGCAGGGATTGATTCGCGAAGAAGCGCAGGAGGCCACGGAGCATGAACTTCTGCGTTCGCAGTTAATGTTTTTACAAGCGCAGATTAAACCACATTTTCTTTTCAATGCGCTCAACACGATTTCTGCTGTGTGCAGCACGGAAAAAGCCCCGCGTTCACGGCACCTCATCGGGCGGCTGGCCGATTTCTTCAGACACGCGCTTGAAACCCAAGACCCCGTGATGTCGCTTGGGAAAGAATTAGAATTTGTCGATACTTATCTTGAGCTTGAGCAGGCACGCTTTGGCGAGGACCTGGTGATTGTTCGTCAAATTCAACTTTCGGAACAAGCGCGGGAAGTTAAAATTCCCATTCTCGTTGTTCAGCCGGTTGTCGAAAATGCGATTCGACATGGATTGCGAAAAAAGACAGGCGTGGGAACTTTAACGATTGAGGCGCGCGAACAAGATCAAAACGTGATTGTTTGCGTGACGGACGATGGCGCCGGAACAGATCCGCAGTTTTTCGAGAATTATTTAAAAAAAAATATTGGTAAAGCTGAGGGGTATGGAATTGGTGTGCGAAATATTAATGAAAGGCTCAGACGATTTTTTGGAAAAGGAGATTGGCTGCGTTTTGAAACTTGCGCCGGCAAGGGAACGCGCGTTATTCTTAGGTTTCCTTTAGCAGAGAAGAAAGGCTTATGAAAAAAATCAAACTTTTAGTCGTGGATGATGAAAGGTCCGCGCGTGAAGAAATGGCATCGCTTTTGCGCCAGCATGCGGACTTTGAAGTCATCGCTCTTGCTGAAAATGGGGAAGCGGCTTTGAAACAACTGGCCGAAAACAGCATTGACGCTGTTTTTCTGGATATTGATATGCCGGGAATGACGGGGCTTGAGCTTGCAGGTATTTTAAGTACATGGCCGAATCCACCGCGTGTCGTTTTTGCCACGGCGCATAATGAATATGCCGTGGCCGCCTTTGACGCGAACGCGATTGATTATATTTTGAAACCTTACCGCGAAGATCGCATTGCGCAGGCTTTAGAGAAAATCCGCGAATTTATTCGAAGTGGCTTGACCAATCAAGCGCCGCTTGAAGGACTTGAGAAAAGCTTATTCCAAAGAGGGCTTGTTAAAAAAATGGTCGTGCACAAGAAAGGCTCGAAAGACCGCATTGTGATGGATCCGGCGGATGTGGATTATTTTCACGCGGAGTCCGCGGAGGTTTTTGCGAGAGTGTCCGCCCAGGATTATGTTGTGAATTTGACGCTTAAAGAACTGGCAGATCGTCTGGACACGAGTGGATTTTCTGCCTGCCACAAAGCTTTTATCGTGAACCTATCAAAAGTCGAAAAAATCACACCGCTTTTTAACGGTAATTTTGAAATTCTGCTCAAAAATGCTGCCGGAAAAATTCCCCTTTCGCGCCGATTTGCGAAAGCCATTCGCGCAAAAATCGGCAGCTGGTAATTAACAGTTTAAGGGTTAAAGCTAAAAGGTTAAAACCATAGCTCAAAAGCTGCCGAGCTGTTTGAATGCTGCTTAATAAACTTTCAGGCATGTTTTTTAATTAGAAACCCCCGGCTGTCGTTTTGAGCTTTTACTTTTAACCCTGAACCTTACCAATCTAGCAAGATTGGCTGTGCCGCTTATTCCCCCAATACAACCGCTTATTGTCGCTTTCCAACCGCTTGTCGACTTTGTTTCGACTTATTGAAAGTGTTTAGGCATATTTCTAATAGGAACAAAGAACGCCGCAAGGCTAAGGGGTGATTATGAAAAGCTTATTAGGTAAACAGAAAAAAACAGCATTCATCATGAGTTTTATTATGGCGTTTTCACAGGTGCCGGTTTCATTTGCTCAAGATTTAATTGATCCTGCGCAAAACCCAAACACGGCGGTTGCAAATCCTTTTGAAAATAATGTTCAGTCTCAGGCGGAGAATGCCGTGCCGGAAGATTTTTTTTCTGAAAAACCGCTTTCATCTGCGGCAAAAGTAATCGAGCTTAGCGCTCCTATTAAAGATATGGGCGAGTTTACAGTACTACCAGTTCGCGATGATTATTATGGAAAATTGCCAATCAAGCCAATCAATAAGCCTTTTCAGTTGTCCCCAGCTAAGTCAACGCCAATTATCAATCCAGAGATTATTGAGCCATTGCCTCCTGAATATATCACCAACCGATTACCTGCCGACGAAGCAAAAAATACGTTCAAAGAAATTATAGGTCGCGATATGACGGATAAAGAATCCGAATATTGGTTAGGCCTAGACCGTGAGCAATTTGCCGATCGTTTGAGAGCAACGCGCGTCGCAATCGATGATTTAGCGAATCGTCTTAATTTGACGGAGGAACAGAAAAAATTAATACAAGCCATGTCCGTGGATAGTCAGCAATGGAATGACAGCTGCGTTGATTTTTCTCAAAGAGGTGGGGGTTGCAAGCTCAATATCGTCAATGGCTTCAAAGTTGTTTTGAAACTTCATGACAACACGTTTGAGTTTCGCGCCGGGAACTTAAATCCAGCGCAAGCTGTGGCCATTCTCGCTATGAACGATATGGTTAACCGCGGCGTGGCATTAAAGGATATTCGGATTATTTCAGCCGGATATCATCCGTGGTTTCAAGTAACCGACATGTACGACATTCAACTGACAGCGGGTGGCAATCTGTGGAAATATGGCATCACCGCCCATGACAAAAAAATCCACACTGCGTTTACGGATTATCCCGATCGCGCAGAAGGATATTATCCAGACGGAAGCACGATGATTAGTTACAAGCGCGCGCCGGGAACTTCGGCGCCATATGAAGGCGCGTATTACACGCATACCGATTACATTTTTCCAGATGGCAGTAAAGTCCGCGTTCATTTTAACTATGCGCCTGAGGTAAACGGACCTTATGCGGTTCAGGTTGAAATGCTTGCGATTCAAAAAGCCGTTAGAGACCTTTTAAATCGAGGCGTCAATGTGACCGAGCTCACTTTAAGAAAGTACACCCAAAACTCGATGTGGTCCTGCGGATCAACCGCGCAAGGAATTCAAACCTGCGATTTCAGCGGTGGTTTTATTTTGGAATCTTCCAAAGCTTTATATGAATATCAGGTGACCGCCAAAGGCGGCGAGGCCTTTGTGGAAGGCGAGAATTTTCATACGACGTATTGGGCGCGTTTTATTTCCGAAAAAGCTAAATTGCCGCCCGCGGTGCAAATGTATGTGGATGAACTTCAGAAACAGATCGGTGAAGGTTTTAAAGTAACAGCCGAGCTTCAAAAAGACGGCACTTACCTGATCAGCGTGCGTGATTCAAAAGCTTATGT
>Ga0163150_10001555_pt1 | contig 38204 bp, 42 predicted proteins | sample OliLakLV19P2IB_FD_148628 | JGI IMG/M metagenome (GOLD analysis project Ga0163150, IMG submission 148628) | Freshwater microbial mat bacterial communities from Lake Vanda, McMurdo Dry Valleys, Antarctica - Oligotrophic Lake LV.19.P2.IB | ecosystem: Environmental > Aquatic > Freshwater > Lake >... | reverse complement strand
CAACAAAGGCTGCACCCGTCCGATGTCCTGTCCCACGGCCCGCTGGACCCGCGCCGCGCGCTCCAGTCGAATGGCTTCGCCGGAGAGATCGAATTGTACCGCCTGTGCGTCCTGCGTGGTAAAAAACGCAATCCCATCGCCGCCCGACGCCACCATGCCTTTTGTGATGCCCACGACCGTGTAGGTGTCTTTGCCCAGAACCAGCTTCTCGCCCAGGTTCAGGCCGAGGGACACATCGGCGATCAGTTCGTAGTGGGATTGTGCCAGTGGTCGTCCGGCGGTCAGCGTTACCCACGCGCCATTGTCTTCGGGCCAGGCCAGGCCGTGAACATTCATGCGCAGCGCCCGGCCCTCGTGTTCGCGCTGCACATTGTGGGAAACAAAAGTCCGCGCGCTCGCCACGCCGGGCACGGCGCGCAGACGATGTTCCAGGTTGGCTGGCACACGGGAAACTTCGGCGAACGGCCCGCGCGTGCTGCGTTGCACGACCCACAAATCCGCGCCGATGCGATCCACCACCACGAGCGCGTCGTCAATCATGCCCCGGTAAATCCCGCTCATCCCCAGCACGATCATCAGCAGCAGGCCGATGCCCACCGCCGTGAGCGCGAACCGCCCGACGTTGTGCCGGATGTCTTGGGCCGCCAGGTTCATGATTCCTTGATGCGTTGGCCATCCGCGAGAACCCCGCGCTTGCCTTCGACGGGTCTGAGGAGGGGTTCTCCTTCCTTGAGTCCTTCCAGCACTTCAACATTCTCTCCGCCTTCCAAGCCCAGCGTGACGTCCCGCCAACGCGCCTTGCCACTCGCGGCAACGAAAACCCCTGCCTTCCCGCTACGCCAGACGAGAAAGGGTTTCGGAATCACCAGTGCGGAGGGTTTGCGCGCGGTTTCGACATAGACCTCGGCCCGCTGGCCAATGCTCCATTTCGCCGGCAGTTCCTTCAAACTCACGTCCACGATGAATTCCCTCGTCTCGCGGTCGGCCTCCCGTCCCAGCCGCGCGACTTCGCCGCGAAAACTCCGCGCCGGTTCGGAACGGAAGATCACGCGGACAACCTGGCCGGTGGCGAGGCGTGCCATGGCGGTTTCATCCACCCACGCCGATATCCAGAGTTCGTTCGTGGAGATGAGTTGGAGAATCGAAGCGCCCGGAACAACCACTCCACCGGGGTCGCGGTCCCGACGCACAATCAATCCGTCGTAGGGGCTGAGAATCCGTGTGTCCGAGAGGCGCTCCCGTTGGTAGGCAAGGTTCTTCTCCGCCGTGAACACCTGGCTCTCCGCCTCTGTGATCGCGGCTTGCGCCCGTTTCAGGTCGCTTTCGCCAACACTCAACTGCTCGATGGCTTTGTCGAGGTCCGCCTGGGAACTGACTTTCGTGGCAACGAGATCAAAAATGCGGTTGTGATTCTGGCGCGCTTGTTGTTCCACCGCCCGGGCGCGGGCTTCGTCCACCCGCACGCGCTCAGCGGTCGCCTTTGCGCTCGCGAGAGTCGCCTCGGCCACCTCCGCTTGCCGTTTGAGTTCGCCGTCATCGAGCCGCGCGAGCAACTGCCCGGCCTTCACGGGGTCACCTTGATCCACGAGCACTTCGGCCAACCGCTCTTGGATGCGCGAACTGAGGGTGGTTTTGACCCGAGCCTCCAGCGTGCCCGTGCCCATCACCTGAACGACAACCGGTCCACGCGTCGCTAGATGAGAAACCACGGGGACGGGCGAGAATGTGAGTTTGTAAACGAGCAACCCTGCCAGCACGGCTACGATCAGCAGCTTGAGACCTGTGCCCCGCACGCGGCGGAAAAGTGAAGATGGCTTCACACCGGCGAGCTGATCATTTTTGAGCGTTCCTGTGGTGGGCATAAGTGTGGTGGGTTGTTTGAGCCAATTCATGCGATGTGCATTTTGCTCTTGATGACCATGGCAGCCGTGCCCGACGGAGGGTGTTGTGGCCGCCGAATTTGTAGCTTTGTTTGTTCTGACCCGAGTATGATAAGGCGATCCGAAAAGGGGTGACGGCCTCGACGCAGGATAATGCCGGGAGGGATTTGATCGAAAGTTGCGCTGACTAGCAGCGGAAAGGCGACCGCAAACGTTTTGAGTATGTCATGTTCCATGACTGAAATTTAGTTGTGTTGCGCTCAGGCCGATTTCTTCAGGGTCGGCTTTCACTCGGCTTCCGGCTCAGATTGGAAAGGCGCGAGTGCCTGTCGGGCGATTTCGATGATCGTCTCGCGATCCTCGTCGCTGAGCTTGTCGGCGGTTTCGAAGCGCTCGCGGATTTCGGTCGGGATTTTCACAGCGGCTTCATGGACCGCGTGCTGGGCGTCGTGCATCTGGTCAAGCGAGACGGCATCGAAGAGTTCGGCAGTCAGGGCGAGCAGCACCGCAATCTGGGCTGGCACGGCCACCGGGGCCATCTCCGATTGCTTCAGACAGGCGCGGATGTGACGGCCGTGATCGATAACCTTGCACGTGCTTTCGTCCAGACGTGCGCCGAACCGGGCGAAGGTTTCGAGTTCCTCGAACTGCGCGTAGGCCAGTTTCAGGTCGCCCGCGACCGCGCGGTAGGCCGCCCGCTGGGCCTTTCCGCCGACGCGGGAAACGGATTTGCCGACATCGACCGCAGGCAGCACTCCTAACTCAAACAACGATGGTGAAAGATAGATTTGCCCATCGGTGATCGAGATGAGGTTCGTCGGAATATAGGCGGAAATATTCTGCGCCTCGGTTTCAATGATCGGCAGCGCAGTCAGCGAACCGTCGCCGCGTTCCCTTGAGAGATGGGTTGAGCGTTCAAGCAGCCTCGAATGGATGAAGAAGATGTCGCCAGGAAAAGCTTCGCGACCGGGTGGCCGGCGGAGCAGGAGGGAAAGCTCACGGTAGGAGCGGGCATGATGAGTCAGATCGTCATAAACAATCAGCACGTCGCGACCGGTTTCCATGAAATGCTCTGCGATACTCGTCGCGGCATAGGGCGCAATGTAGGCGAGGCCGGGCGGGTCGTTCCCTTCGGCAACGACGACGACGGTGTATTCCATCGCGTTATTTTCACGTAAAGCGGCCACGGCTTTCGCGATGGCGGAGGCGCGCTGGCCGATGGCGCAATAGACGCAAAGCACGTCCTTGCCACGCTGGTTGTGGATCGTGTCGAGCGCGATGGCGGTCTTGCCGGTCTGGCGGTCGCCGAGGATCAATTCACGCTGGCCGCGGCCGATGGGAATCAGCGCGTCAATGACCATGAGGCCGGTCTGAAGGGGAACGGTGACCGGCGAGCGATCCATGATGGCGGCGGCCGGACGCTCGACGGGAAGGCGCTCGTTGGAAATCACCGGGCCGAGCCCGTCGAGCGGCCTGCCGAGGGGATCCACGACGCGACCTAGCAGGCTGTCGCCCACGGCCACGTCCATGACGCGACCCGTCCGCAGAACCTCATCGCCCGCGTGCAATTGAGCGTAGTCGCCTAGCAGGACCACGCCGATCTCGCCCTCGTCCACATTGAACGCGATGCCGAACGCGCCACCTGGAAATTGCACCAGCTCTTCGAAACCCACGTTGGGCAGTCCGGAGACTCTGGCGATTCCAGTGGACACGTGGGTGATCACGCCTACTTCGTGGGGTTTCAGTTGCGGCGAAAACTTTTCCCGCGCCTGACTCACGCCGGTGAACGCGCGATCAAAGACCTGTTCCAAAGTTTCACTCATGATGTGGCTTCGGTTTTGGCGGGTTGCTTCAAAAGCTCGGCGACGCCCTTTTCAAGCGAAGTCAGGTAGTTCGCGATGCTCCACGCGATCTTTTGTCCATTGGTGCTGAATTCGATGCCACTGACGAGATCCGGCGCGGTCTCGTAGCGGAGTTGAATGTCCGCGGAAAAGGCCTCGTTGAGAGCCTTCTGAATGGCGGCGCGTTGTTCCCCGGGCAGATCGAACGCGCTGCGGACGAGTGCGGTTTCGGTGGAGTCCTTGATGGACTCGGTCAGTTGCGCTTTGGGCGTGTCGTCCAATTCCCCCAGGCGCCGGATGAATGCTTCGCAAGAGCGTTCCTCCAAACTCGTTCCGGTGAGATCTAGCAGTGTCTTCCGGGCGATGCCAAACACCTCTTGTTGGGCGCGTCGGGCGATGGATTGGTTCAAGTTCCTTGAGTCCTTTTCAAGGGTTTCCCGGCGTTTGGCACTCATGTCATCGGCGGCCTTGCGGGCTTCGTCCATGAGTCGCTTGCGTTCGGTATTTGCCTCGTTTGTTGCCTCTTTCAAGAGGTCGGCGCGTTGCGTTTCGAACTCCTCGTTCTTGTGTTGAAAGTCCTTGCGTTCCTTGCTGGCCTCCTCTTTCTCTGTGGCGGCGTCCGCAAGTTCGTCGGCGATGCGTTTTTCCCTCGCATCGATGGCTTTGAGGATCGGGTGATAGAGATAACGCTTCATCAACCACACCAGGATGGTGAAGTTGAGCACTTGAGCCCCGACGGTGAACCAGTCGATTAACATAAACTATTTTCCTGAGGCCTGGGCGATGACGTGATTCCAGAAGGGATTCGCGAAAATGAGAATCATCGAAACGACGAAGCAGTAGATGGCGGTCGATTCGATCATCGCCAGTCCGACAAACAGAGTTCGCGTAATGGTGGCGGAGGCATCGGGTTGCTGCGCCAGGGCGGTTAGTGCGGTCGAGACCGCGCGGCCTTCGCCGAAAGCGGGGCCCATGCAGCCGAAGCTGGTGGTGACGCCGGCGGTGATGATCGAGGTGACTGCGATGAGGATTATGGGTTCCATGGTGGTTATTTCGGGTTGGGATTGGGTAGTGGTTTCGGTTTCTTGGTGCTGGTGGCCGCTGCGATGTAAACGGCGGCGAGAATGGTGAAGATATAGGCTTGAACCATACCTGTCAGCAGGCCGAGCAAGGTCATGACGATGGGAAAGAAAATCGGGGTGATCGTCAGGAGAATGGCGATGATCATGGCACCGCTCATCATGTTCCCAAAAAGACGGACCGAGAGCGCGAGCGTGCGGGACACTTCGCTGATGATGTTGAACGGCAGCATAATGACCGTCGGCTCGATGTAGGATTTCAGATAGCCACCCACGCCCTGGTCCTCGATTCCGAACATTGGCACGGCCACGAACACGCACAAAGCAAGTGCCACGGTGGTGGAAAGCGATCCCGTGGGTGGTTCGTAGCCGGGAAGGATCGTGCATAGGCTGGCGGTGGCGACGAAGAGAAACAGCGTGCCCAGAAAACCAAGATACTTGTCCGGATGGCGCAGCCCGACCTCGCCGATCTGTTTTGAAATGCCGGTGACGATGATTTCCAACAGATTCTGCCAGCGCGACCGTTGATGTTCCGTGGTGAGCTTGCGGGTGATCAGCTTCGAGCCGACGACAAGCAGGATCATCAGGCCCCAGGTGAACACGATGGTGGCGTTCAGTTTGAAAAAACCATGCTCCCAGTAAATGATCTGGTCGGGACTAAGACGCATGATTTGCCTCCTTTTCCTTCGGGCGTGTGAGCCAGGTGATGGCGAGTCGGGCGATGAGGAACCCGAGCAGGCATGAGGCCAGCCGCTGCCATTGCCCGCCGGTGATGAAATAGAAACCCGTGAGGACGATACCCATCCGCAGCAGCGCGCTGCCGAGAAACCAAAGCGCGGCGCGTGGGGATGAAAGGCCCCTGCGGATGGTCCACAAGAGCCCACCGAAGAAGATCACACCGAGAGCGATCCCAGCGATGCCTGATAGAATCCATGTGAGTGTTTCATTCATCGTCATCCTCCTGTTCCTGGTCCATGGCCTTGTGTTCCTTGGTCACCCAGTGCCAGGCATTCACACAACCTAACACCAACCCGCCCACCAGCAGCGCGAGCGTCCATGAACGATCCCCGGGGTGGTGTTTGTCCAACCACAAACCGAGCGCCGCGCCGAGCAACGTGGGCAAAACCACAGACCATCCGACCAGGCCCATCATGCCGAGTCCGAACCACACGCCCTGCGTCGAGCGCCGTGCCTTGAGCTTGCGCGTCGCCTTCTCCCCGATCTCACGGGCCATGGTGGGTGGGGCTTTCACCGGCTGAATGGGGGGCTGGTCACTCATGCTGAAGATTTACGAAACGGCGCAGGAATCCGGTTTCCAATTTCGCCATTACCGAGCGGACGCCTGCCTCGGTCTCGTCGATGGTTAGGAATTCACGTTCAACGGAATCGCGCAATCCGTCGAGATCCGTGCCGACGATCGCCCGCCGGACGGAAACGAGCACGTCTGGGCCGGTCTTGACTAGCACCCCTTCGTCCACGGCGATGAAGACCTCGCCGTCCACCTCCGATTCGTAGGTGAGGATGCCGGGTGATAGAGCCGCGACACAGTCGAGCCGGTGCGGCAGGAGTCCGAAAGAGCCGTCGGGGGTTTCCGCCACAATGCGGGATACACCGGACCTGTCGGCGAAAATCTGGAAGGGGAGTAGCACTTTAAGATTCATGGTTAGCGGTAACTTTATCAGGCTCGGCTTTTGATTTCCCAGTTGGCGTTGCCCTTTTTTTCGCTTCATCGATTGCCCCGATCATGTAGAGGGCACTTTCCGCGTGGTCCTTGAATTCGTCATTCAGGATGCGTTCGCAGCCGTCCAGCGCGTCATCCAGACTGACCAGTTTGCCCTTGAGTCCGGTGAACTGCTCAGTCGTGAAAAACGGCTGGGTGAGAAATCGCTCCAGACGGCGGGCGCGGGCGACAACGTTGCGGTCGTCCGGTGAAAGCTGCTCCAGTCCTAACATGGCGATGATGTCCTTGAGCTCGTTGTATTGGGCGACCGTACGCCGGATTTCCTGCGCGAGGGCGTAGTGCCGCTTGCCGACGATGCCCGGCGTGGCGATCTTCGAGCTGGATTGCAACGGGTCGATCGCCGGGAACAGACCTTCGCTGGCACGCTTGCGCGAGAGTACGATGGATGCAGAGAGATGGGAGAAAGTATGCACCGCCGCCGGATCGGTAAAATCATCCGCCGGCACATAAACCGCCTGAATGGAAGTGATCGCGCCGGTGTCGGTATTCGCGATGCGTTCCTCCAAGCCCGAAAGCTCGGTGCCCATGGTCGGCTGATAACCGAGACGCGACGGCATCTGGCCCATGAGGCCGGAGACTTCCATACCGGCCTGGATAAAGCGGAAGATATTGTCGATCAGCAGCAGCACATCGCGGTGTTCGTCATCACGGAAATATTCGGCCATTGTCAGCGCCGCATGCCCCACGCGGAATCGCGCGCCGGGCGGCTCGTTCATTTGCCCGAACATCATGACCATGTTAGGCAGGACGCCCGCCTCCTTCATGTCGCGGTAAAGTTCCTCGCCCTCGCGACAACGCTCACCGATGCCGCAGAAAATACTCACGCCGTCCTGACGCCCGATCATGTTGTGAATCATCTCGGTGAGCAGCACGGTCTTGCCGACACCGGCACCCCCAAACAGCCCGGCCTTGCCGCCGCGTTCCAGCGGCACCAACACATCGATGACCTTGATGCCGGTTTCGAACATCTCCGACTTGGTGGAACGTCGTGCCAGCGGAGGCGGATCGCGATGCACCGAGCGCCATTCCACATCGGTCAGCACAGCTTCGCGATCAATTGTGTTCCCAAACACATCGAACATCCGCGACAGAATCTCTTTGCCGACGGGCGTCTTGAGAGGCCCGCCGGTGTCGATGGCCGCCATCCCCCGCGCCAGACCTTGCGTCGGTGTGAGCGCGATTCCGCGCACCGTATGCGCGTCACGTTGTGCGAGTACTTCGATCACGATTTTCCGCCTTTCCCCTGCCCGAAGGACGGTGTGGATCGCCGGCAATTGGTCGTCAAACCGAACGTCCACGACACTTCCGCGGACTGATACGATGGAGCCGAGATTGGTTTTTGAGTTCATGCTTTGGTCACCTCGTTTAATGCGGCGTCCGCCGACGCCCCCGTTGGAAGGTGTTTCGGAATGAGGAGGCGCGCAACTTCAATCCGGTTGTCGCCATCCCGTAATAGACATCGAAGCGGTCCGGTGTGCCGAGATCGTCGAGCCGGTCCATGCCCGTCGGGAACACCACGTTCGAGATCGTTTCCCGGAATTCTTCGGGCGATTCCAGCTTCAAAACCGGTTGCGGCGAGCGGTACAGGATCGTCTGCAGATGTTCCTTCGAGAGCACCATCACACCGGCGGAATGGCAAAGCTGATGCCCGATCCGTTCCGAGTGAAGCAAATCCGCTGACATTTCGAGCGCAATCCCCAGATCGCTTGACGAAAGCGCCGGGTCAGTCATCACATAACGCTGAATCGGTTCGACATACGTCACCCGTGCATCTTCGCATCCGCCGCCACCGCAAGGCCGACGCTCGAAAGCCGCTTCCGGATCAAGCGCGAGGCCTAGTCGCTCCACTCCGAACGGATCACGTACCTGAATGGATAAGGCTCCGGCTTCCTTTGCCGGAAAATCGTGATCCAATTCGTCGGCGCCCGGCTGCTTGAAACTGAAAACCTGGCACCCCTGCGGATTGATTCCAGACATCACGTGCCGGATCGCGCCATCCTTGCCGGCGGCATCCATCGGTTGAAAAATCAGGAGCAGGGCATGGCGGTTGGAGGCAAAGTTCAGACGTTGCAGATCGCTCAACTCCGCAACTTGATGTTCGAGGAGTGTTTGATATTGCTTCTTCGACTTGCAAATTGGCTCCGCGGGGGTTGCCCACTGTTTGAGCGCGACCCGTTCGCTGGGGCGCACCCGAAAATCCTTGGAAATGATCTTTGTCTTCATGCTTGGGTGGGTGGTTCGTGAATTGATAAAATCGGTTCTGTTTGGAGTGCTTCGCGCACTTGCCCCAGGCGACCCTCAAACCGACTCCGGTCGTGCGGGGACTCGATGGTGCGGTTGGCCACTTCGGTAAGCCATTCCACTTGTTCATGGAGCGCCTGCCGCCGACTCAAATCGTCTGTCAGACGGGCAATGGTTTCCAGCGAGCCCAGCATCCGCAGCATCATGCCGAGATTGCCTTTGGCGCTTTCCCGGATTTGATCGAAGGATTCGGCGACCAAGCTTTGAAAGCTCGGTCCTTTGGCAATCACGCGCAGTTCCCCGCCCTCGTAGCGGTGCGATGAGGGAATTCGCTGGGTCGCCAACCGCGCCAGAATCGTCGTTAGATAATCCACGCACGTCACGGCCGTCGTGGTGTCGTTGATGCCGGGCGAGAGGGCTCTCAACGCTATATCCACAAGCTGCCGGATGCCAAAGGCCGCGTCCTGTTCCAGTGTGCGATGGCGGCTGAGGCTGAAAGCGGCCTGCAACGCGGCCGTCGTTTCGGAATCCGGAGGAGCCTCCAAAGCAAGCGAAACCAGCGAGGTGTTTTGCACCACGAACTCGCCGATGCCTCGCTCCATTTGCACGACGGTTTTGCTCTTAACCGCCAGACGCAGGAGTGCGGCGTTATCCACGTGCTGAATGTAGCCGCTCTGCCCGGCCAGCACGGACTGCCACTTCAACCCGGCCCGATCGCATGGCGATGGGCCATCGTCGGCTTCGCCTGCACCGTGACCCAGTTGTTTTGGAAATATCCGGTCAATGGACTGGACGGTTTCGTCGGCAACGGAAGCGATGATACTGGAAGCCTGGATCGAGGAGGCGACGTGATGAATGAAGAAGATGAGCACACCCACGCCGCCGACCGCCAGCACGAAACCGAAAAAGACCGCGAGATTTGGAACAAATGCACCCTCGTCTCCCCCACGAATGGTGCGCAACACGATCAAACAATACGTAAAAATTCCGGAGAAGATTCCGAGCACCGCCTGCGTCAGACGGCTGCGCATGAAGTTCCGCAGGATGCGCGAGGTGTATTGGCTCGAAGCCATCGCCAGCGCCACCAAAGTCATGGAGAACGTAACTCCCACGACCGACATCATCGAACCGGCAATCGTGGACAGCATCCCGCGCGCTCCCGCCGCTCCAGCCCCGAACAACCGCGGCCATTGGGCCAGCCAGCGGTCGCTTTCGTTGGAATCGGTTTCGACCAAAACAACCGCGAGCACGACGCTGCCAGCGACAATCAACGAAGGCAGGAACCAAAGGCTCGATCGCAGATTGCTCCAGAGAAGTTTAATTTTGTTCATGGCTCAGTTCTTGTTGTCGCAGCCAAAGCGGCCTTGGCGGGGCGAACGCTGGTGGCAGCACCCAAAAGATTCTCCCCCTCGTCCACCGGCTTGGCTTGACGGGCCTGCTCCTCAAGGATGCCCGCCTCGTTGGACAACCCCGCTTCGGCCTTCGTGGAGACGGCTTCCATTCCCTCCGAGCGCGGCAACTCGACGGAGGAGCTGAGCGATCCAGGATCCTTCGTCGGCTCCTGCTTCGAGTCGAGCATCGTGACGGGGACGCCGTGCGGAAAAACCACTTCTCGTGCCTCGTCCGGCATGCTGATGCCGTGTTGCTGAAAGGCGCGTTTCACAAGCCGGATTACGGAAGATCGCACTTTGAGCCAACTGTGTTCATGGCCATTGATCCAAAAGTAGATTCTCAAATTGACGGTCGCTTTGCCCAAGTCGTCCGCCAGCACCCAGGGCTCTGGTTCCTTCAAGACCGCCGGGTGATCCACCAGCACTTTCAGGGCGACTTCCTGGGCTTCATCAATGGGGTCGTCGTAGCCGATGCCGACGACGAAGTTCTCGCGCCGGTTGGGAGTGGCCGTGAAGTTTCGGAGGGTACTCTTGTAAACAGCGGCATTGGGCACTTGCACGAGATTGCCGTCGGTGGTCAGGAGAACGGTGGTGCGGATATTTAACTGCTGCACATAGCCGGTCACTCCGACGACTTCGACAAGGTCGCCCGTTTCAAACGGGCGCTGGACGCTCAGGAAAATGCTGGCCAAAAAGTTCTCCGTGATGTCGCGGAAAGCGATGCCGACCGCCAGGCCAACCAAACCAGTTCCGCCAACGATGGTCAAAGCCAGTTGGGTCAAACCGGAGACTCGCAGGACGACATAGGTGCCCGCAAGAAACACGATCACGCCCAGCCCCACCGCAAGGACGCCACGCAGAAGTTTCGCCCGGACTCGTGCGCCGAGAAAGTGTCGGGCGCTGCGCGCCGTCAACCACCCAGCCCCCGCCGACAAGGCCAGGATCAACACCGCGACGAGGAGGAACGGGAGGGAGCGGATTACGTCGCGCGACAGTCCCGACAACCCCCTTCGCGCCCCGCTGAAGTCCCAAGCGGACGGCTGGGAGACTTCGATCCGATTGGCCACGGCGACCACGTCCTGGGTGTTGCGCGCCAGGTCGCCCGCCCATTTCTTGATCTCATCACTTTCGGCCCGGCCGTTGAGAAAAACCACGCCGTCGACGACTTTGACCTGCGGCGTTATGAACCAGCCGGTGGCTTCCATGACGCTCTGGAGGCGCTTGCAAATTTCCTCGTCGTGGGCGATTGGCTGCACGGCCACCGTTGCCGGCGCGAGAGAAACTTCCTCAGTCTTGGGAGCAGTTGGAGTCTGCGACTCGGCCACGTCTCCCTGCGCCATGACCGGCGTCATCAGCACGCCCCAACAGAGGAGGCCAAGCAACGCCGCCCGGAAGACTCGGGGGTGGCAGCAAGTCGCCCGTCGCACCAGTAAACGCAGGAGCCAGAGACTCGACCGCAGATTGGTCCAAGGGAGGTTGAGTTTATTCATGGATTCACCTCCGGGCCTGGCGGCGAGGGATCGGTCCGTGTTGCCGTTACCTTTCGCCCGGACTTCCGCTTGCGCCGCGCAAAGGCAGACTCCGAACACGACAACGCAACTGGGGAGATAAACTCCTGGGCTTTTCAGGTAATAAGCAAACGCGCCGGCGCGCTGGTCGCAATCCTCTTCCGCCCAACGTGCCCGGGCCTGCTTGATGGTTGGCCACCAGTTTGATTGCTTGGCATTATGCAACCATACTCGCATCAGCTTGAAATGGTTTGTCGAAACCACCAACCCTCGACGCTGGCTGCAGACGGCAGGCGATAACAATCATGTCCATGCGATTTCGACCTTAACGATCACTCAACCGCCCCAGTTCGTGATCGAGTAAGTTTTCCAACTTATCCGCTGCGCCATGGACGGCCTGCTCCATGTGTTCCGCTTGGTCGGTCACGGCGACGGGCTGCATTCCTTCCAACCGTGCCTCCATGACGCAACGTTTGTCGGAGCCGCCTTTTTGGCTGTTCTCGTCGCTGAGATGTACTTCCACGCGAGTAATGTGTTCGGCGAATCGCTCCAGCGCGCTCTCCACAACGGCCTGCGTCTGTTGAGTTAATTCGTCGCTGCCTTCAATGTTGTTGTCCGTGTTAATCTGGATTTTCATATTTGCGATCGTCCTTGTTAAAAGCGGCAGGTCGCCGCCGCTCCCGTCGTTGTCGGCATCTGGTCGGCGGGGACCACCACAACACGACCTCCGGTCTTGAGCACCAACTCGCCGAGATCGTCCAGCAGATCATCCGCCTCGGGATGGTTCACATCCTTGAACTCCACTTGTCCGGTCGCGCCGTCGATGCGTCCTGCAATCTGGCGATCCGCCTCGACCAGCAGCGTCGCGATCCGCCCAGCCGCTGCAGCCTCCGCCAACTGCTTCACGTCCTCCTGACCGAGGCCTTTGGATTTGGCCACCGCGAATTCGTCGGCCAGTGCCGCCAGCTTCGCTTGATACCGCGGTTGGAAAATGTTCCACGCCCGTTCGCGGAACTCCGCCTTCTGCAGCGCGTCAGGATGGATTTTAATTCCTTCCTCCAACAGGAAAGGGTTCTGGCTCTGCTTGCGGAAGTGACCGTGATGTTCCGGCAACGCCGCGAGAATCAAAGGCAGTCCCGAGGGTTGCGAATGCGATTCGAGAATCGCGCGATCAACAATTCGAAAGAACCGTTCCGTATCGATGTCCATTTCATCCTTCTTATCGCCGTGCCCGTGACGCATGGCCACGCTCGCGCCTCCGGTTCCTCCGTAGGACGCGACGGTTTGATGCGGATCGGTCAACTCCTCGCCCAACGCCTCCGTAAGGGTGCGCGGCACTCCAGACGCGAGTGCGATTTCATCGAGCGCGTCGCGATTGCCCTCGAACAGTTTAATCTCGTGAAGATTGAGCGCCAGCACTTGAAAGCGATCCGCCGATTGCAAAAAGCTCAACAGCGGTTTGGTGTGAAAACTGTCGGCGACCACGGCGAGTTCGCGTGTCGTGCGTTGCAGCCCGAACACCTGGAACAAACCGGGCGCGCCGAACACGGCTAATCCGTCGGTCGTGTGGTTCCAGAAATCATGATCGCGAGACAGCGCCTCGAACGGTTCCAGAAGCGGACGAATCTCCTCTGTCGAATATTTCTTCTGTAACGACTGATCGAGTTGCTTGACCAGATTGCGAAAGCGAATCGGGTCTTCCTGATTGCCGGGATGATGCCGGTGCGTGGGTTGATAAAGCGAGAGGCACGGAGATTCGTGAGCGCTTAACAGCGAAGCGCGAAATTCGTTCGTGAGCAGATTCATAATGTTTCAATCGTGGTGAAGGTGTTACTCAAAGTCTAATTTGCCGAGGCGCGGAAGGACTTTATGGAGGAGGAAAGGGAGGATGGATTGGTTGGGGCGGCCCGGATTGCGGCAGGAGCTTTCATGTTTCCGTTAGGCCTGTTCTTAACGTCTAATGTTTCAGTGAAATATTGTTTTCCACTTCGACCACGCCGGGAACGCCTTTGGCAATGGATTCTGCCGAACGCTTTTGATCCTCGCTCAAAACAAAACCGCTCAGTTGAACCTTTCCTTTGAACGCCGCCACCTGGACATCGGGAAACTTGAATGAGGGCGAGTTCCCGAAGGTGGTCTTTACTTGTTCGGTCAAGTCGTGATCGACCCGCTGTTCGGTCTCGGTTCGCGCGACCGGTTCCCGTTTGCAGCCGATTATACCGGTTTGCAAACAGAAAAGTCCGACCGTGGTCGCTACCATAAGAAGACGGAGTTTTTGCATTTTGTCCTTTCTTCAGACTGGTTCATTCAGTGGAATTGTTTCTTATTTGGGAGAACTCGGTTGACGTGATTTGTCGGGGCATTCTTCGTTCCAATAACCTTCGCGCTGGTAATGCCGATAAAGTCCCGTCTCGTAATCCCGCGTCAACAGAGATTCTTCCGTGAATTCAGGGGAACTTTTGATGGCTTCACGGGAAAGATTGACGAAAACTTTCGATTCGCTCCAGCTCACGCGCTCGATCCATTGCGGCGAGATCAGAACCTTTTTGCCCGGCCACCAATTTCTGGTGTCAACGACCAGGTAACGGATCGCCCACGTCTCATCATCGATGATGAAATCCTCGACATGGCCAATCTCGCCATCCTGTGCCTGAATGTTATGGCCCTGCACCGAGTCAGTGCTGCGCAGATTCGGATCCCAAGCCTCCTGACGACTGACAGTATCCTTCGGTGCTTCCAGGTTGGGCACCATGAAAGGGGCGGCACCGCCCAAGTATGGATAGGGATAAGCGCCCCACGCGTACGTGCCGCTCCAATACATCGGCCAGCCATAATACCCGTAATAGGATTCCTCGAATTGCCGTGAGACGGGCTTGTCACTGTTCAACGACGGACTCCCCTCCATCTGCTTTCTTGTCAGGTCAACGGCGATGTGCTCCTCCGCCTTGATCGCAGCAACCAGCGCATACGGGGAAATCAGCACCTGCCGGCCCGTGAGCCAGTTTCCCGTATTGGCGACCAGATAGCGAATGGTCCAATGGTGATCATCAAAGTAGAATTCTTTGACCTCTCCGAATTCCCCGTCGAGGCTGTCGAGTTTGTATCCCTTTAGAGTTGTGGCTTTATTTAGCATGGTAATTCCTTTGTTTTTAGTGTGTGGCTTTTTCGCGGGCGCCGACCGGCCAACGGCGGACTCCAATAAAACATTAGCATCGCTCGGACGGGTGCGCTATGGGGTCTTCACCCCACTTTGTGGCCGGGAAGGACATCTCCGCCGATTGCAACAAGCTCAACCACGGTTTGGTGTGAAAACTTTCCGCCACAACCGCCAGTTCGGGAACCGGTCGTTGTGCCCCGAAAACTTCAAAGCTTCCCGGAGCGGCGAAGATCGCCTGCGCGTCGCGGGTGTGATTCCAAAACCCCGCGTCGCCGGCCAGTTCCTGGAACGGTTTCAGGAGCCGGGCGATGTCATCCGCGGGATATTTTTGCCCGAGCGACTGCTCCAGATCCTTCTCCAGATTTCCAAAGCGGACCGGATCCTGCCGGTTGTCCGGGTAATGCCGGTGGGTCGGCTGGAAGAGCGAGAGGCAGGGCGGCTACGCACCGGCGAGCGCGCGGCGGAAATCGGCCGTGATTGGAGTCATCATGGGCAGTGGGACTGGGTTAAAGCGGTGGACATTACTGAATCGACTCGGATCGATCTCGCAGCCCTGTTTTTCTCCGGCCGACCGAGCGCCGCTATCGGATGGTGACCTTTACCCCCGGCAGCACTTTCTTCGCGAGATCAAGGGCGTCCCAGTTCGCGAGCCGAATGCAGCCGTGACTGCTCGCGCGGCCGATCGTCTCGGGATCGTCGGTGCCGTGAAAGCCGATGCCATCGCGATTCAACTGCATCCAAAGGATGCCCACGGGATTGTTCGGCCCGGGCGGGAGTTCGCAGGCATTGTCGCTCCGCTCGCCCTTTTGCAGCATCGCTTTGTCCCACCGGAAAGTGGGCATCCAGGCCATGCCTTTGACGAACCACTTGCCCTCCGGCGCGGGGAGCGATTCCGACCCCGCGGTGATCGGATAGCTGCCGACGAGGTTCCCGTTCTGTCTCAATTCCAGCATCTCCTCGGCGACGTCGATCCGGATGGAATACTGCTCTTTTTCCGGCTTCTGATCTTCGGTCGTGGGTGCTTTCGCCTTCCCGCCCTCCGCAGTCTTTCCACCCTTTTCGGTTTAATCGCCATTCGCTTTCATGTCCATCGCATCCTGCACGCTGAAGGGTGTCGCGACATTTGGCACCTGCACCTCATCGCCTTGCTTCGCCGTGCTCCAATCGTAGCCGGGATTGAGTTGCCGCAAGAGTTCGCGGGTGGCGTGAAATTTCTCACTTACGAGTTCCAAAAAATCTGCGTAAAGCAGGCGCTCCACCTTGGACTGCGCGACCGGGCCTTCCGGCACGGAACCGATAAACCGCTGATCGTCCGGCGTGAGGCGGTAAGTCGTGCGCGCCGGATTCGTCGCGTCGAGCGGGTGATCGAATTGCGCCGGGGGCTTCTCGCCGTAGCTCGCGCCGTCGCGCCCCTGCGCCTGCTCGTAGCGGACGAGCGCCTTGCGGGTGAATTCGCCCCAGCGTCCGTCGATCACCCCCGGCTTGAATGCCGAGGCGTCGAGGAAAAGCTGGACCTGTAGCACCCGCTCAACGGGCGCTGGGTTCGGGTCCCCTTCCGGCGGGGCCCCGTGGCCAGTGGCGGCGAAGAGCGCGAGGGCGGCGAGCGTGGAAAATGCGCGGGGAGTGACGGACATGAGAGCGGACATTGTTTCCGGAGATACGCGCGCGGCCCCGCCGCTGGCCTTATCTTCCGCACTGCCTGGGCTGCTTCGATCGCTGCCGCCCGGATGCGTGGAAAGACCGGCGCCGAAAGCTCGAAGAACATTTACCCGGCCAAATCCGCGAGCGGATGCGATCACTTGTTATGCTCTACACCCTCGCTGTTATTCTCCTCATCCTCTGGCTCGCGGGCTGGCTGGGGTTTCATATCCTCGGCAGCTTCATTCATATCCTCGTCGTCCTGGCCATTATCGCCCTCGTCCTGGCTGTGCTTAAAAAAGTCTAGCCGCCGGGCAGTCATGCCCACGATGCCGACATGATCCTGCTCGCCCAGCCTCGGGAGCGGTGAAGGGGCGGCTCGCCTCGGAAGGCATTGCCCGATTCACCAGGCATCTCGCGGTTCGAGCGGGTCGCGCCGGAGGTGCTCTTTCGCGTGGAGCCGGGCCTGCCCTCCAACCTCGTCGGAGTGCGGCTGCCCGGCGGGCCGCTCGTCGGGGTGCGTTCGGAATTTTCGCTCATGGCGGCGAGGGCGTGATTTGATCGATCAATTGCCGTAGTTGGTCCAAATTCACAGGCTTGACCAGATGGGCGAAAAAGCCAGCCTCCTTGGTTCGGCGCAGGTCATCTTCCATGCCGTAGCCGCTGAGGGCGATGGCGGGGACCGGGCGCTGACGCTGTAGCTGCTGCATCAGATCCAGGCCGCTGCCATCCGGCAGGCCGAGGTCGCTGATGACCGCATCAAAGCGCTCCGCCCGATGAATGGTGAGCGCCTCCTGCACCGACCCCGCAGTGGTCACCTGATGACCTTTGATGGTTAGCAGCCGCTGCAGCACCTGGCGCGTCGCCTCGTGGTCCTCGACAATGAGCAGCTTCAGCGTGCGCGTCGGCAGCTCACTCGGCTCCCTGGCGGAGGCTGAGGCGGCCGGCGCGTCGATGGTGGGGAGCACCACGGTAAAGGTCGAGCCGCAGTTGAGCCCCTTGCTCTCGCCGCGGATAACTCCATCATGCCCCGTGATGATGGCCTGCGAAATCGCCAACCCAAGCCCCAGGCCGCCAAATCGGTGCTGAGCCGCAATGGCACCTTGCTCGAACGCATTGAAAATGTGTGGCAGGGTCTCGGCGCTCATGCCGAGGCCGTTGTCCTGGACGCTGATGACAATCCGGTCGTCGGCGTCATTGGTCGTGCTCACGATGATGCTGATGCTGCCGCCGCTCGGGGTGAATTTGACCGCGTTCTTGAGGAGGTTCCAGAACACCTGCTGAATCCGCGTCGGATCTACCAGTGCGTGATGCCGCCTGGCCCCCAGCCTGAGCACGATCTGCACCTGCTTGCCCAGGCCGTCGCTGTGGATGATCTCGTGGGTGTGTTCGAGGAGCAGGTGGATGTCCGAGGCCACGGGCGCGATGCTCAGCTTGCCGCGGATGATGTGCGTGAGGTCGAGCAAGTCGTCAATCAGCCGCGCTTCCAGCTCGATGTTGCGCCGCATCATCGAGAGCTGATGCCGCACATCCTCCGAGAGCGAGGGATCCGTCTCGAGCGCGGCCGCCGTCATGAGCACGGGCGTGAGCGGCGTGCGCAACTCGTGGCTGAGCGCCGCGAGAAAGTCGTCTTTGGCCCTCGATGCGCGCTCGATTTCCACCATCGCCAGGCGCAGGGCCTCATCGGAGTGCTTGCGCTCGGTGATGTCGTTGTGAACGCCGACCCATTCGCGGATCTCGCCGTCCCCGCCGATGACCGGCACGGCTCGGATCGAACACGAGCGCCAAGCACCATCGTGCCGTCGCACGCGGTGTTCGAACTCAAACAGCCGCTTTTCCGCCACCGCCGCATTCCAGGCGTGGATGGTGGGCTGGGCATCGTCGGGATGCACCGCCTGGGCCCAGCCGTAGCCCTGATATTCCTCCAGAGTTTGGCCGGTGAACTGGGCCCAACCGGGCTGCTCGCCCTCCATCATGCCCTCCGCGTTGTTCGTCCAGATGAGATTGCTCACCGCGAGCGCCGCCACGCGGAATCGCTCTTCGCTCCCCCGCAATTTTTCCTCCGTTTGCCTGCGCTCGGCGATTTCCGCCTGCAATTGCTCATTCAATTTTACCGCATCTTCTGTGAGTTCATGCTGGCGCAGCCCGGCAATCAGCAGCGCTTCATTGACCGCAACGGTATGTTGAAGCAAATTGGCGGTCTTCGCCAGTTGGATGATCACTCCCACGGGTTGTTCGTTCGCATCCAGCGTTGGCCACATCGCATACAGCCAGAGGGTCGAGGCGGGGTCGGAATCGTCCTCGTGCGCATGGGTTACGGCTTCACCCGTTTGATATATGCGGTCCAGAATCGGAATGCATTGGTCGCCGCCATGCACGATGTCGGCGAAGGATTTTCCGATGAGATCCTCCCTGGATTTTCCCAGCAGTCGGCAAAAGGCGGAATTCACATGGGACACCCTGTGCGCGCTGCCCTGCACCTCGACGATCGGCAGCGGCGCACGCTCGATGATCATTGCGGCCCGGCTTCCGGGCATCAAGTCATCGATGCGTGGTGTTCGTCCGGCCTTCATAAACTATTATCAGCTTTCAATGGTTCCACGCATTGGCAGGCGCGGCGAGGCTCCTACCGTTTTGCCTTCGGTTCCGGCGGCATCTCGGCCGGCACCTGGCCGATGCGCTCCGGCAGCCCGCTGGTCAGGCGCGCATAATCCGTCTGCCGCGGGCCGATGACGACCACGCCCTTGTCGGTGATGACATATTCGCGGATATCCTTGCTGTGGTTGCCGCCGCGCATTTTGACCACGACCAGGATTTTGCGCATCTGGCCGTCAATCTCCACATAACGCAGCCGGATGATGTCATCCGTGAGAAACGAAATCGTGTAATGGCTGAACTCAAATGAGGTGAACGAGTCCTCGATCTCGACCGTGGTGAAGATCGTCACCCCCGCTCCGGTCAGCGCCGCGATCATGCGGTAGAGCGATTCGCGGAAGTCCTCCCTGAAACCGGGCGCCAGCGCCATCTCGAAGCCCACCAGCGAATCAATCACCAGCCGCTTGGCGTCGAGCCTTTTCACCGCATCGAGGATTTCCTGCATCGTCTCATCCACCGAGAGATCGAGCGGACGCAGGTAAAGCATTTCGAGCTTGCCGTTCTTTTGCGGCGTCTCCAGGTCCAGACCAAAAGCGTTGGCCCGCGCCGCGTAGCCTTTCGGACGTTCCTCGAAGATTGCCGCGATGCCCGCCTCTCCATTGCGCAGACCTTCGGCGAGAAAATGGGTCGCCACTGCCGATTTTCCCGTTCCGGAAGGTCCGGCGATCAGCACGCTGTCGCCTTCCAGAATCCCACCGTTCATCATCTGATCGAGTTCGGGAATCCCGGTGGAAAGACGCCGCCGTTTGAGTGGCCGATCTTTTTTCCCGACCAGGCCCAGTGTGCGAGAGAAGGCCTGCAACCCGTCGCCGGTGATGCGGACGGTGTGCAGCCCCGGCACGGAGTCCTGCCCGCGCAGCTTCATGATTTGCAATTTTCGCACCACGGAATTGCGCTCCACATTTTGCGTGAGCCAGAAGAGTCCGTCGCACACGGTGAACAAGGGGTTGTCGCGCAATTCCCCCTCGGAATATTCGCCGATCAGAAAGGTCGTGGCTTCCCAACTGGTCAGGTACAGGGCCAGGCGCTGGATGAAGCCTTGCAGTTGTCCCTCGGTGCCTTCGCCCATCGCCTTGCGCACCACGGTGCGGAAGGAGTCCACCACCACGATGCTGGGGGCGCACGCCGCCACTTCCCGGATGATTTCCTCCAGCACCGCGCCCATGTCCTTTTCCAGGAGCACATCGCTCAGGTTGATGAAACGGACGGCCTTGCCCAGCTTGGCCGGGTCGAAGAAGGAATACTGCTGCTGGTAGCGCAGCATCTTGATGGCAGGTTCGCCGAGCACGGTAAAGTAAAGCGCGGGCTTCTGCGGGGTCGCATTCGCGAAGATGATCTGATGCGCCAGCGTGGTTTTCCCGCAGCCCGGTGCACCGGCGATGATGTTGAAGGAAAATTCCGGCAGCCCGCCGCCCAGGATTTCATCGAGACCGCGAACGCCCGTCGGCAGTTGGCGGATTTTCACTTTTTCCGGCGGGATCTCTTTTTTTGCCAAAGGGCGTGCGGGCATGGTTTTCTCTTTCATAGTGATTCGGTTGTTCAAAAATTCAGATCATCCAACTCGGGCCAGGCATCGTGCAACAAACGCACCGTCAAAGCCGGGCCGATGAAGGTCACCAGCAGTCCGAGCAACCGCGCGACGAGGACGATCTCGCCCTCGTCAGCCGTGCGCGAATTAAGTTGCACCTCCAGTTCCTGAAGTCCCTCCAACGAGCCGTCCGCCTTGATCTGCAGCACGCGCAGCCAGGAAACTTCCGTACCTGCCAGCGTCAGGGCACGGGAGAAGAGCGAGCGAAAACCGGCGATGCCCATGAGCTTGCCGAGCGGCCCACGCAGCTTCTCGCAAACGCGAAAGGCCGCAGTTTCCCGGACGTCCGCAGGTTCGCCGGGTGCCGCCTCCCACTCCAGAAGGCGTCGGGCAAACTGCTTCAGCTTGGGTGCGGTGCTCACGGGCATTTTTTAACAGGAAAAGAGTTCACCGCAGTCGGCGGCGCGTGATCGAGCCGCAGCGAGCGGACGCTGGCCGTCAGCTCCGCCTCATATTTCTCGAACATCATGAACACCCTCGGCTCGCCAAACTCCGCCGCTTCGCGCACCAGAATTTCCATGGCGAGCATCGTCCTCCCGCACCCCGCGCTCCCGCAGACGAGCGTCGGCCGTCCGGCCGGCAGACCTCCACCGGTGATTGCATCCAGGCCGGTGATACCGGTGGGGGCTTTGGGCAGGGCGGAAATTGTTGCCGGGTCCGTTTTCGTCCTCATGGCTGGGCGAGTCTGTCTGATTGAAGGGACCGTCGGCGATTGTTTTATTCGATGATCGGAATCACAAGACTGATTTGGTTTTGAGGGTGTCTGTTCCAACACGTTCTCCCGGCTCAACGAAAAAGAAAAGGCGCCCCCGCAAGTGTTGCGGAGACGCCTTTTGTCAGATCCGCGAAATCAATCGGTGGACGTCATTTTCTTGCCCCCCACTTCCGACTGGATTTCCTTAGGGCGACCTCGGTCCAGATCATCGCCTCCGGCGTCACGCCCTGGGGCGAGCCGTGTTTCTTGATGGTTTGGCGGACTCCGAGTTGCGCCATCGGCGGCCAATCAGCGAGGATCGACCCAACCTTCATAATGTCCGGCTTGGATTCGCTCTTGGCGTCCTGATCGGCAGGCGTTGCGGACGCGTTATCCACAGCAGCAGCCGGCCTTGCCTTCCGCCTTGCCACCGGCTGGCGCGGACTGAAACTTTTGGCGACATTGGTCGCTGCAAAAGTAGAACGTCTTTCCATCGCGTTCGGCGTGGAGCGCGGTGGCTGGGTTCACGGTCATGCCGCAGATGGGGTCTTTGGTGGTGGTAGTCGTTTCGATCATGGCTGGTTTCTTTCCTGGTTGTTGTTGGGCGCCTTGCGCTGGCAAGCTGTCAGAGCAAGCAGGCACAGCAGTGATGTCTTGAGAAGGCGTTGGAGGGCGGTATGGGGAGCTGTGATTTTCATGGGTGGGCTTGGGCGGCGGCAAGCGTGCCATTGCTGAACGGGTACAGTTTACGCCACGGGGAGACGGGATGACATGGGGTGTTACCCTACCGCCATACGAGTATCGGGGGGACGGACGGTGCCGTTGTTATGTTTTGCCGTCGTGTTTGGCGCGGAGAGCGGCGGCGGCGGTGTCGACGATCATGCCGCAGATGGGGTTTTGGATCTCGGATTTTGATTGATCCACGGTATTGGTGCTTTCTTGCGGGTTGTTACTTTGTTGTGAGCCCGGTTTGACGGCATGTTGCCAAGCCGTCAGCGAGATGAGGTCGTTACCAGGGCGAAGGTTTTTCACGGTCACGCTGGCTACGGCCGGGCTGACCGAACAACCCAGAGCCAACATCGTACCGAGTAGAGGATTCCCGGTTTGTTCGCGTAACGAGGGTAAGGCCATCAGGGTCACTCCGGCCAATCCCAGGCCCAGCGCAAGCGCCTTGATCAGACCGATTTCCTCACCCAAAAGCAGCGCGGCCAGCACGATGATACTGAGCGGTTGTGTATTGCCCAAATCCGAAGCAATGCCCGCACCGGTGTAGACCGGGCTGGCAAACATCGATCCGAAAGTCAACGCAGTGGCCAGCACTCCCATGGGGAGAATCCATCGAGCCAATCGCGGCTCCGGCCACAGCGTTTTACTCCGTATCACCAGCACGAGCAGCAAGACCATCCCGCCCAGGAGAGTTCGTGCTCCCGCAAATCGCAACGAAGGTGCGAAACGATGAGAATCAGGGGATCCGAGGCGCCTTTCACCCCGAGAAAAGCGGCAGAAGACGATCAGAGCCAGAACGATTGCGATGACCGGAATCACGGGATTGGCCGCGATCTCTCCGTGTGTATCTTCCATGCTGCTAGGGCATCAGCCGATCCGACATCACTTGGTTTCCGGATAGCCAGCCGTTCGTAAATCCCGCGCGACGGAGCCCCGTGACGAAGTAGGGGCAACGCCTCGTCAGTCGCCAGGGCAAACCCGAGCGGAAGTTCTCACACGCCAGCACGACGGGCCCCAAGTTGATGCCGTAATGGTACGCCGAGGTCCAGCCCGGCTTTCCCTCCGACTCCTGCGGAAAGGTCAAATTGAAGCTGCACTTCAAGCAATACTTGCCCGTGATCTGCGGGTACACCTCCTTGAAATGCCGAACCGTCGGCAGCACGATCTCCGGGGCATAGGGCAACGAGGCGACCACGGCCCATGGGGCGACGGTCCCGTCGTCCGGGCCATCCGGCACACCGCGAGCCACATAATCAAAAAAGCGGCGCTTGACGCCCGCGATCTGGCGCACCGCCCGACCGGGTCCATCGCTCGCGCTCATCCCCCAGAAATATTGGCCGTAGCCGACGAAGGCGTGCGGATTATGAATGGCATATTGTTGCTGCACGTGGGTCGCGCGCCGACTGTTCTCGAAGTAGTCGCTGTCCTTGCCGCGCATGAAGTCATCCTGGATCCCCCGGAAGTCGATCCACAGGTGCGAGTATTGATGGATAAAGAGCGAGCCGCCATAAACGAGCTCATGACCATAGATCTCCCGCCACTGGTAGGTTGTGGTCCACGCCGCATAGCTTGCCTCGGGCAACGGGTAGGTGGGTGAACCCAGACCCAGCGCGTACAGTAGCAGGGCCTCGTCGTAGCCTTTCCAGCGATAATTCAAAAATCCGCGCTCAGGCTTCCATCCGTGGGTGACCGTCGCCCCGCCGTTCTGTGCCCACTGCCAATCAGCCCGGCGGTAGAGCGCATCGGCCAACGTGCGGATCTCCAGCTCAGCCTCAACATCCTGATCGAAATAGATGGCGGCGATTAACATGCCGGCGAGCAGAAAAGCCGTATCGATTGTAGAAAGCTCACATCGCCCGGTCCGCCGGCCGGTCTGCATGTCGAGGAAGTGGTAGTAGAACCCCTTATAGCCGGTTGCGTCCGTGGCCGTCCCTTGTGTACTCGTCCAAAAAAACCGCAATACCGCCAGTGTTCGTTCGACCGCTTCAGCGCGCGTTATCCACTCACGCTCGACGCCAACGGGATAAGCTGCCAGGGCAAACCCAACGGCGGCGATGCTCGCGGGGGCGTCCGCTTGAGTCTTGTCGGCCACCAAACCGTTCGCCGGATTGGTCTCATGCAGGAAGTATCCGAAGGCATCCCGCTGGAGTGCATCCAACATCTCTGCATCCCTGGCTGGTTGATCCGCGCTCTCCGCCCGTTGTCTGGGCGCGGTTTGATGCGCCTCCGTTTCAGCGGCTTCTTCTACAGCGGATTTTCTCTGGTATTTGTTATCCACAGCAGGATCCAGACTTGGCCTCCGGCTTTGAACCGGCGGGAGTGGACAGAAACTTTTGCCGGCAGTGGTCGCTGCAGAAATAGAACGTCTTTCCCTCGCGTTCGGCGTGCAGGGCACTGGCCGTATCCACAGTCATGCCGCAGATGGGGTCAATTGCTTTGGTATTGGATTCAGTCATGGTTGATGATGCCGGGGCTCCGCATTGGATGTTGACGGTTGGTGTTCATGTGCTGGTGGGTGATCGTCATCCTTTCGGGATTGCGCCGCTGGCGGCGACGACGTTTCCGCGTGCGGCTGCCCGCTCTGCGGCTTTGGTTCCGCCGCCTCTTGACCGTGCCCGTCCGTTTCCCTGCCGCTATGCTCGTGACCATCGACTCCGGGCGAAAAGTTACAAAAATACGCGACCAAGAGTGAGCCGGATACGATTAGTATTAGCAGTGCTGCCAGGAATGATTTGAGATAGATGAGCGGTTTCATCGGCGGATTTCTGCTAGAGGCTGAAGCGTTCGAAGTGGATGCGTCCGGCGGGAACAGGGGCGTTCCGCAAGGTCTGAATCACCTGCTGCAGGAGTGCTGGCGGGGCACACAGGCAGTGGGAGCGGCGTGCTGCGTCTGGCCCAAGGAAGCGCCAGATCCGATCTTCTTCGAGTCGGCCACGCTCGCCTTTCCATTCGTCTGAGGGCTCGCTCAGCACATGCACCACTTTCAGCCCGGCGACGCCGTCACGTTCCATTCCGGCGAGTTCGTCGGGGCATCTCGGCAAATTGGGTGCGCGTTGAAACGTGAGGAAGTGGAATTGTCCCGGAAGATAGTCGAAGCGACAAATGCCCTCCGGCGGCGTCAGATCGATGGTCCAAACCCCTGCGGCTTCTTCGCGCACGTTGATCACTTTGTAGGGATGCCGCCGCAGCAACAGGGTGCGCACGATGCGATGCCAGAGATAGCCCGCGAGCGCCACAAAAAGCAGCACGGCCCAAAGCGATTTCATCCAGATGCTCTGAAAATCTCCGCCTGCGTTCCAGCTATGGAAAAGGCCGAGCGGGCGAATCAGCGCCCGCGCCGAGATTGTGAGCGAATCGCCAGGTTTCGTAGGTTAGCTTGATGATGCCGCGCAGGCTCGCGAGCAACACGTGGACGAGCACGATCAGGAGCGCCATTCGGCCCAGCCAAATGTGCCACATCACCTGCGGGTCAAAGAGTAGCGACCAGCCCGGACCGCCGAGCGCGAGGAGCACGGGATGAGAGATCAATAGCAGCGAGGCGACAATTGCCATCGCCTTGTGAAAGTGGAACAGCATATTCATTCCGAATGGCCGTTCGATCCATTTCAACCGCGCAGAGATCACGAACTGCATGGCGAGGATGGTGAACCCGGTGAGCGCCAGGTTCTTGCCGACTGTGTAGAGGAAGCTGTGGTCGGTCGGCGGTCGGACCAGCGCGACCAGAATCAGCGGCGAAAGCACGAGGGTCACATACATCACCAAGCGTACTATCGCACCCGCCCGTTGGTTTTGTTGGTGGCTCGCCATGAGAGATTATTTCGGTTTTCCTGCGTCTGGAGAATTCAAGCCAGGCGTGTCGGTTCGTGCCGCGGCAAGGGCCCCCCCTTGACCCCAACGCGGGATGAACATTGGAACGCGTTCCCTGTATTCGCGATATTCATCGCCGAATTCTTCCTCCATTTCACGGGCATAATGTTAGGGTCTCCGAACTCACCGAGCCCAATCAGAATTTCATAAAAAAGTCAGGTCCATAGGCGAGACTCGCCCCGAAGTGTGCGGCGGCGGCGACAGCGCCGGCACAGAGTGTGAGTACGACTCCGAGGGTCTTCGGTCCCAGCATGTTTCGTAGCGACAGGACGACCATTGCAACGGCAGCGGTGCCGGTTCCAAGCCATCGGTGCCAGAACAGGAGATTTTCGTCCTGGCCGAAATAGACCGAATCATAGGCATACATCCAGCCGAGCGCTGCTGTGGCAACGGCCCCGATCGCACCGAACCAGAGCAAGACCGGGACTGCCGATCCGTCCTTTTTACGAACCACCTGGTACCACTGGACCAAACTTCCGGCGAGCAGGAAGGCGATCGGAAAGTGGAGCACCATGAGGTGGAACTTTCCGGCATATTTGGTGCCTTTGTAGAGAGTCGAATCCGGTTTGATCCAAATGGCATCCGGTGCCTCGTCAGTGGGTGCAGTGGTTTGCACTGACTCGGGACGATTGCGGCTCTCTTCACCGTGACCGGGGACTGCGGTCGATATGAGAAGCGCAAGAATCAGGGCAAACAGAACCCAGAAGGCTGACGATGGAATCATTTCACCATGTTGCCACAGTGCGGCATTTTGGTGCCCATATAGGGATTCTGCACTTCATCGGCGGACTTTTGGAGCCAGTGGGCACCTTTGCCATCCATCGCCATGGGGCAATGCATCTGGTGCATGGTCTTTTCTGTCTTCGCGACGGGAATGGCGGCGTCGCTAAGTTCCTTGAAATGCATGCGTGCCTGATCGATGTCCTTGCTGTCGGCGATCGCTTGGGCGTGCTTGGTCATGGCGCTGTCTTTGTCGTGCTTGACCATTCCGGCGGCCGCCTTCCTGGCTGCGGCGAGATCGTCTTTGTAGAGAGCTGCCGAGACTGCGGCATAGCCTTCCAGCATGTGATCGGCGTGGGCTTCCTGGGCGGCGGCCACTTGGTCATGCCCCTCTTCCGCCATCACGGCGGGAGTGGCGAAAGCGAAACTGATGAGGGTGAGTGCGAGTGCGTGGTTGATTTTCATGATTTGATGGTTCGAGGTTGTTCCCGGTCAATGAATTCGCCGGGTATGAAAGGTAAAACTCTGACAGCGCATCCATCCCTTGAGTTCTTTTATTTATTTTTTGGAGAGTTGTGGTCAACGGGGGATCAGTGATCACAGGCAATCGGTCTTTCTCGCAGTGCCGGAGATTCGGATTCCACGAAAGGCACGGCGGACCGATCTCCTTTTGATCAAAATCAATGCATGCCAGCGCCTGCTCGACCTGGAGTGGACGCGGTTCGCCAATCGATCCATGATCCGGCATCGGCGCATTTAGCCATTCAGCAAGACGCCGCCCGCCCCAGAGCCGATATTGGCAGATCGGCACGAAGCGCAAAGGATAGAGCACGCGTTCAGCTGTCAACTGATCAATCATCATCAGAATTGGCTGCGAATCGTCTTCAGTTCCTCGCGCCGTTTCGCGGTGGTTTTTGGATACGACATCTTCAGTTCCTTGAACGCATCCAGGATAATTTGTGAAATGATCAATCGGGCATTCTTCTTGTTGTCGGCCGGCACGGCATACCAGGACGAGTCAGCTGTGCTCGTCGCGCCCAGAGCGTCCTCGTAAGCCTGCCTATAGAGCGGCCAGCTTTTCCTATCGGTCACATCCGCGAGGCTGAATTTCCAGTTGTTCTCCGGTTCATCGATACGGTCACGAAATCGCTCGGCCTGCTCTTCTTTTGACAAGTGCAGGAAGAATTTGATGATCCTGGTGCCGTTCCGATGGAGATGCGCCTCAAGATCCAGAATGGAGCGATAGCGGTCCAGCCAAATGGTCTTCGCGTCGGGCAATTCCTCCGGAAGCCTTTGCTTCAGCAGTAGTTCCGGATGCACCCGGCGATGAGCACTTCCTCGTAGTAGGAGCGGTTGAAGATCCCGATCCGTCCGCGTTCCAGCAGGCGGCGGTTCGCGCGCCAGAGAAAATCGTGATCCAATTCCTCGGCACTCGGCTGCTTGAAATTAAAAACCTGGCACCCCTGCGGATTCACTCCGGACATGACGTGCCGGATCGCACCGTCCTTGCCGGCCGCGTCCATTCCCTGGAAGATCAAGAGCATCGAGTAGCGGTCGGACGAATAGTGCAGCCGCTGCAGCTCGCTAAGTTTCTTCACATGCCAATCCAATATTTGTTGATACTCCTTCTTCGACTCGAACAGAGGCTTCACCGTCGTCGGTCGGCGGCCGAGATCCACTTTCTCTCCGGCCTGTACCCGGAATGGTTTTGTAACGATGCATTTGCTCATAATGTTGTCCCTTTTGTGGCGTTCGAGGCTGGCAACGGTGCGGGATTAGACAACTCATCGACCGCAGAATTCCACAGCGCGATCGCCGGTTCGTCGGAGCGGACGTGCGCGTAGGAGAGAATACTGATCGCAGCGGTGTTGAGCAGAAGACGCTCCGCTAGCCCGACGGAAAGGCCGATCCATCGTGCGGCGAGAACGCGGCAAAGATGCCCGTGGGAAAACAGCGCCACATTTCCATCAAGGGTGCGGAGACGGGCAATCAGGCGATCGACTCGCTCGGACATCTGAAGGGGCGACTCTCCATTTGGAGCCCCGTCACGGAAAAGGTTCCACTCCGGCTGAGCCTCACGAATTTCTTCGGGCGTGCGGCCCTCGTAGTCGCCGTTATCCCATTCGGTGAGGTTGGGTTCGATTTCTGGCGTGGGTTTCAACGCCGCGAGCGCACAGGTTTGTCGGGCGCGTTGCAGCGGACTCGTTAAGACATGCGCGAACGGAACGTTCTTGAGGCGCTCCCCGGCCTTTCGCGCCGCCGCTTCGCCATGCGCGGTCAACGGCAGGTCCGTGCGCCCGGTGTATTGGCCGGAGAGCGACCACTTCGTCTCGCCATGACGGATGAGATAGAGGCGCAGTGAGCTGAGTTTGTTAGAGGGCATGATCGTGTGGTTTCCTTGCTCATGCCTTGTTTTCCAAATCCGCCACCTTCGCCAAACGGCGGCGATGCCCCTCCTCGCCCATGAATCGTGCGGCGAGAAAGGTTTGCGTCAGTTCCCAGGCGAGCGCATGGCCCACGACCAAGCCGCCGAAGCAGATCATATTCAGATCGTCATCCTCGACGCCTTGATGCGCTGAAAAGTTTTCGTGAACCAGACAGGCTCGCACGCCGGGAATCTTGTTGGCCGCGACGCACGCGCCAACGCCGCTGCCGCAAATGGCGATACCACGTTCCACTTTTCCTGCGGCCACTGCGCGGGCCAGCGGCACGACAAAATCCGGATAATCATCATCCGGCACGAGTTGACGGTCGCCGAAATGAATCACTTCCGCACCGGCCTCGCTGAGCATCTTGGTTAGATACTCCTTCAACTCATAACCGCCGTGATCGGCTGCGATGCCGACGACCTGCGAAGTATCCAACGCACAATACATGTCGAAAGTTGAGGATCGTGTCATGTCGGGTCCGTTTCCATCGTGGCGACAAATTTTGCTTCCCGCGCCGCCTGGTTGCAACGCGCGCGATGCAGCAGTGCCGTCTGAGCCGCCGCCACATTGGCTTCGTCCCCGAGCCAGATTTCCATCGCAGGCTGCTGGATCGCACGGGCAAATGAAAACGCCAACGCCCAAGGCGCGCGCGACTTGAATCGAACATTCATGGCGTTCAAACGGGCCGAGGCGAGTTCAGCGGATTGACCGCCAGACAGGAAGGCGATCCCGGGAACGGCTGCCGGGACGGTGCGCAGGAAACATTTCACCGTGGCGTCCGCGACTTCATCGACCGTTGGCTGATCAGGACAATCCAGTCCCGGCAGCACCATGTTTGGCTTCAGGATCATGCCCTCTAGCAAGGCGCGCTGGCAATTCAACTGGATGAAAACGTTTCGCAACGCTTCCTCGGTGACTTTGAGACACCGCTCCAAAGTATGATCGCCGTCCATGAGAACTTCTGGTTCCACGATGGGAACCAGCCCGGCCTCCTGGCACAATGCGGCGTAGCGGGCCAGCGCGTGCGCGTTGGCTTCGAGGCCGCTACGGCTGGGAAGGCCATCGCCCACGACGACTACCGCACGCCATTTGGCGAAGCGCGCACCCATTTGAAAATACTCTTTGAGGCGCCCACGCAAGCCGTCCAGGCCTTCCGTGATTTTCTCATCGGGATGACCGGCCATGTCCTTGGCACCGGTGTCCACCTTGATGCCGGGAATGATTCCCGCGTCGCTGAGAACTTTGAGAAATGGGGTGCCATCCATTTTCTGCTGGCGGATCGTCTCGTCGTAGAGGATCGCGCCGCTGATGGACTCGCCAAGACCGGGTGTGGTGATGATCAATTCCCGATAAGCGCGCCGGGCCTCCCCGGTCTGGGGAATCCCCAGCTTGGCGAAGCGTTTATTGCAGGTGGGATCGCTTTCATCCATCGCCAGGATGCCTTTGTCGTCGGCGACCAGCGTCTTCGCGGTGTCAATCAGTAGTTGTGCATTCATATTGAATCGCTCCATTTCCAATTCCGAATTTCCGGTAGGTCTTGGCCGTTTGCATCAATGTATTGCTTGTGCTCAATCAGCTTGGCTTGGAGTTGCTCCTTCAGGGCGATTCCTTTGTCGCCCGTTTGGGGCAGGCGGTCGATCGTATCCATGACGAGGTGGAAGCGGTCGAGATCGTTCAGCACGGTCATGTCGAAGGGCGTGGTGATCGTGCCTTCTTCCTTGTAGCCGCGAACGTGGATATTATCGTGATTCGTGCGGCGATACGTCAGCCGGTGGATCAACCACGGATAACCATGGAAGGCGAAGATGATTTCCTTGTCCTTGGTGAATAGCGCGTCGAACGCGTCGTCAGTCAGGCCGTGCGGATGCTCGCTGGACGGTTGCAGTTTGAAAAGGTCGATGACATTAACCACGCGGACTTTCAGGTCGGGCAGATGTTCGCGCATGATGGAAACGGCGGCAAGCGTCTCCAGCGTGGGCACATCGCCACAGCAGGCCATGACGACATCGGGTTCGCCGCCGGCGTCATTGCCTGCCCACTCCCAGATGCCGATGCCTGCGGTGCAGTGTTTGACCGCTTCGTCCATCGTCAGCCATTGCGGTGCCTGATACTTTCCGGCGATCACGACGTTGACGTAGTGGCGGCTGCGCAAACAATGATCCCAAACCGAAAGCAGGCAGTTGGCATCCGGCGGCAGATAGACGCGCACGACGGAGGCTTTCTTGTTCACGACGTGATCGATGAAGCCCGGGTCCTGATGCGTGAAACCGTTGTGCATCTGCTGCCACACGTGGGAGGCCAGCAGGTAGTTCAAGGATGCGATGGGCGCACGCCACGGAAGTTCAGCCGTGACCTTCAACCATTTGGCATGCTGATTAAACATCGAGTCAATGATGTGGATGAAGGCTTCGTAACAGTTGAAAAGACCGTGCCGTCCGGTAAGCAGATAACCTTCAAGCCAGCCTTCGCACTGGTGCTCGCTCAGCATTTCCATGACGCGACCGTCCAGGGCGAGGAACTCATCGTTGTCCTGCGTGCGCGCGTCCCACTGCCGTTCCGTCACCTCGAACACCGCGGCCAGGCGATTGGAAAGCGTTTCGTCCGGACCGAAGATGCGGAAATTGCGTTGTTCGCGATTGAGTTTGACCACGTCGCGCAGGAACACGCCGAGTTCATGCGCATCGGCGGCGCGTACTGATCCGGGTGACGGCACGTCCACTGCGTATTCGCGAAAATCCGGCATAATCAGGTCGCGAAGCAGCAGGCCACCGTTCGCCTGTGGATTTGCGCCCATGCGCCGTTCGCCCTTGGGCGCGAGTTCGGCCAGTTCCGCTTTCAACCTGCCTTGCGCATCGAACAGTTCATCCGGCTTGTAACTGCGCAACCAGTCCTCCAGCAGCTTGAGATGTTCGGGATGCGCGACCGGGTCGGAGAGCGGTACTTGATGCGCGCGGAACGTGCCTTCGATTTGCTGGCCATCCACCCACTTCGGGCCGGTCCAGCCTTTGGGTGATTTGAGGACGATCATCGGCCAGCGCGGGCGCATCGTGTTGCCATTGGCGCGAGCTTCGTGCTGGATGCGTTTGATCTCCTCCATCACCGTGTCGAGCGTCGTCGCCATGGCTTCGTGCATCAGAGCCGGTTCATGTCCCTCGACGTAATAGGGCGTCCAGCCGTTGCCTCGGATGAACTGATCCAGTTCCTCCGGTTCGATGCGCGCGAGAATGGTCGGGTTGGCGATCTTGTAGCCGTTGAGGTGCAGGATCGGCAGGACCGCCCCGTCGGTGACCGGGTTGAGAAACTTGTTGGACTGCCATGCCGTTGCCAGCGGACCGGTCTCGGCCTCGCCATCGCCGACGCAGCAGGTCACAATGAGGTCGGGATTGTCGAACACCGCCCCGAATGAATGGCTGAGCGAATAGCCCAGTTCACCGCCCTCATGAATTGAGCCGGGACATTCCGGCGAGGCATGGCTGGGGATTCCGCCCGGAAACGAGAACTGCTTGAACAGCTTTTGGAGTCCAGCCTCGTCTTGACTGATAGTCGGATAAATCTCGCTGTACGTGCCTTCGAGATAGGTGTTGGCCACCACCGCCGGCCCGCCGTGTCCCGGGCCGGAGACGTAAATCATGTCGAGGTCGTATTTGTTGATGACGCGGTTCAAGTGGACGTAGATGAAATTCTGTCCCGGCGTCGTGCCCCAATGGCCGAGCAGCATGTGCTTGATGTCCGCGAGGGTGAGCGGCCGCTTGAGCAACGGATTGTCCCGAAGATAAATCTGGGCAACCGAGAGGTAGTTTGCCGCCCGCCAGTAGGCGTCGATCTTTTGCAGCAGTTCCGGGGTAAGTGTGTGGGTCTTCATCATTCAATCCTTTGTATTCTTTATTTCTGGTTTCAAAATGCGGCACACCGAGCGTGCAATCATCAGTTCTTCGTCTGTGGGGATCACACGAACCGTAACGCGGCCTTCGTCTGCGGAAATCACCGACTCCGTTGCCGCGTTTTGCGTTTCATCCAATTCAATTCCGAGGAAGCCGAGTCCTTCGCAGATGCGGGCGCGGACGAGCGGCGCGTTTTCACCGATGCCGCCGGCGAAGACCAAGGTGTCGAGGCCGTCGAGTGCGGCGGCATAAGCGCCAATCCACTTCTTCACCTGATAGCAAAACAGCGCCACTGCTTCCGCCGCCCGAACATCCTGCGTTTCGTGTTCGAGCAAGTCGCGCATGTCAGAGGTGGTTTCGGATACTCCGAGCAGTCCGGACTCGTGGTTCACCATGTTCTGAAATTGCGCCGGGCTCATTTGCTCGGTGCTCGCCAGGTAGGAGACCAGTCCCGGATCCAGATCTCCCGAGCGGCTGCTCATCACCAATCCCGCCGTCGGTGTGAAGCCCATGCTGGTGTCGATGCTCTTGCCGTCGCGCACGGCGGCCACGCTGGCGCCGTTGCCGAGATGAGCGAGGATCACACGCCCTTTCGTTGCCGCCGGGTCGCCGAGGCGTGCGAGTTCCTCCATCAGGAATTCGTAGGACAAACCGTGGAAGCCGTAACGTCGAACGCCAGCCGCCTCGTAGCGTCGCGGAATCGGCAGCAGGCTGGCGACCCGGGGCATGGTCCGGTGAAACGCGGTGTCAAAGCACGCCACTTGAGACAATTCAGGATGGCGTTGGCGGAACGCCTCCATCAATTCGATCTCAAGCGGCAGATGCTCCGGGTCATACGGCGTGATGCGGCGCAATTCATCGAGCAACCCTGGCGTGACTCGTTCCGGTTCGCTATGTGTCATCCCATGCACCACCCGGTGTCCCACGGCTCTGACCGAGGCAAACACCTGCTGCGTTTCGAGCCAATCTATTAGAAAAGCGACCGCCGAATGGTGATCATCCGCGTTGATGGTGCGACGGTCCGATGGTGTTCCGGAAGAGTCCTTGAAGGTCAAGCTCATGCCGCTCTGACCGACGCGATCCACCTTCCCCACCAGCCGCCGCCGCAACGGTTCGACCTCCCCATACAGCGCAAACCGGATGCTCGACGAACCGCCGTTGATTGCCAGAAGAGACAACGGCTCGCGGCTGGCCTCCACTGGGCTTGCTGAACTTTTCAACTGATGATTGATGGGCATGTCAGGATATACTTTGCCGAGTTCGATTCATTTCTTGTCGTAGCTTTCCATTTACACGGATGGCTTTTCGTGGTGTCCGCCGAATTGAAACCGCATTGCGGATAAAAGCTTGTCGGCATACTCCGCCTCTCCGCGTGAACTGAAGCGTGAGTAGAGGGCCGTGCTGAGCACTGGCACCGGCACGGCTTCGTCAATCGCTGCCTTGATCGCCCATCGCCCCTCACCGGAATCCGAAACCCTTCCGGCGAACTGTGCGAGAGCCGGGTCCTGGGCCAAGGCGCTGGCCGTCAGGTCGAGCAGCCATGAGGCGACCACGCTGCCGCGCCGCCAGAGTTCGGCGATGTCGCGCAGATTGAAGTCGTATTGGTAGTGCTCCGGGTCGCGCAAAGGCGTGGTTTCCGCATCACTGGCGTGATCCTGTTTGCCGATGTTGGCCCCGCGCAAGATTCCCATCCCTTCGGCATAGGCCGCCATGAGGCCATACTCGATGCCGTTATGCACCATTTTGACGAAATGGCCGGCACCATTGGGACCGCAATGCAGGTAGCCTTGCTCGGCGGTGCCCTCGATCTTTTCGCGGCTCGGCGTGCGCGGAATAGCTCCGACACCCGGCGCCAGCGTCGAGAAGATCGGGTCCAGGTATTTCACTGTCTCCGGTTCGCCGCCAATCATTAGGCAGTAGCCACGCTCCAAACCCCAGACTCCACCGCTCGTGCCGCAGTCCACGTATTGAATGCCTTTGGGAGCGAGTTCCTTTGCGCGCCGGATGTCGTCAATGTAATAGGAATTGCCGCCGTCGATGATGATGTCACCTTTCTGGATCTTGCTCGCGAGATCGTTCAAGGTCTTGTCCACGACTGCCGCGGGGACCATCAGCCATAGCACCCGCGGCGCTTTCAGTTTCGCCACCAGTTCGTCGAGCGACGACGCGGCAAAGGCCCCTGTCTCTTTGGCAAACGCCTCCCGCGTTTTCGCCGTGGCGGAATGGACGCTGACCGTATATCCAGCGGCCATTAAACGGCGCGCCATGTTGCCCCCCATTCTTCCGAGGCCGATCATTCCAAGTTGCATTTGCGGAGATGGCTTCATCGTTTCTTCTCGAGGTCTTCGATTAGCGCATTCATCTCGGCGATCTCTTTGCGCTGCGTTTCGATAATGCCGTCCGCGAGCTTCCGAACACGCAGATCGGAAATGTGTGCGCGCTCGCTCGTCAGAATCGCAATCGAATGGTGCGGGATCATCGCCTTCATCCAGGAGACGTCCTCCACCGTTGCCTGACTGCGCACGAGCCAAAGCGACGCGGCGAAAACAACTGCGCTGCCCACGAAGATGCCAATGTTCGCTTTCCGATTGTCATACATCTTCAGCATGAAGCCGAGCATGACGACGGCCATCGTCGCGCCCATGACCAGCGCCATGTAAGCGCGGGTCTCGCTGAAGAAGATGTGGTCCAGCGCGTAGGTATTGAGATACATGAGGCCAAACATCACGATCGTGGAGGTCGCGATCATCGCGGCGAATTTTGGGTATGGATTCATTTTCACAACTGTGGGCTTCTTTGGTTTTGCTGCTTCAGCGAACAATGTATTCGCAAATTCATTTCTCGTTACGGCTGCTGGGCTCGTGCGCGTGGACATTATCCACAGCAGCATCCAGATTTGCCCTCCGGCTTGGCACCGGCGGGCGCGGACAGAAACTTTTTCCGGCAGTGGTCGCCGCAGAAGTAGAAAGTCTTTCCATCGCGTTCGGCGTGGAGTGCGGTGGCCTCGTCCACGGTCATTCCGCAGATGGGGTCGATTGCTTTGGTATTGGTTGGGTTCATGTTCGTTGTTGTTTCTGGTTTGTTTTAATTGTGCTTTCGATTTCGGTTGCCCGTGGGCTGGAGAGATTCAATCGGACGTTTCGTCTCGCGTGCTGGTCATGGCACCTCATTGACCCCAGCGCGGGATAAACATCGGCACCCGTTTCCGGTATTCGCGATATTCATTGCCGAATTCTTCCTCGACTTTTCTCTCCTCACTTCGCGCCAGAAAATAATAGGCGAGAACGATGACGGGGAATAGCGCGACGGAAAAAACGGTGGGCCAATGCACGATACCCTCGCCGAACAGCGCGATGAAAAGTCCGGTGTATTGCGGGTGCCGCACCAGCCCGTAGAGTCCGTCGGTCACGAGCCTATGCTGCTGCCGGACGCGATGAAGCCGACGCCATCCCTGCATGAATATTCCAAAGCCGGCGAACAGAAGAATGTAGCCGAGGATCATCGCGATCATCATTCCCATCTCGCCGACCCCCAGCAGCGTGGACCAGAGACTGGCGTTGAGATTGGTCTGATCGAGACCGAAGAACCGGACGAGCAGATAGATGGTGAGCGGAAAGCCGTACATCTCCGCATAGAGGGCGATGATGAATGCCTGGACCACACCGGCGCTGGCCCACTCCTTCCATGTCTTCGGGGCGAGGTAGCGGTAGAGTAGCCATGAGGCTACCACGATTACGATCAGGGCGAGGCCCCAAGCTCCGGAATGTGCGATGTGTTCTTTCATGATTTTGTTTCAGGTTGAGGTTCGGCTTTGGGTTCATCTTTCCGAATCTCCCGCTCCGACTTCTCCTGATCCTGCACTGCTTGAACGTCCTCGCGCCCTAGCTCCTCGTAGAGTTCGTGGACCCGCTTGACGGTCTGTGGTGGCACATTGGACGGTGTCCCAGCTTTTGCCTCAGGGTTGGGTTCGGCTTCGGCTTCGGTAGCATTTTTTTGGATCTCTCGCGTTGCCTGCTCCCAGTCCTGATTGGCTGAATTGCCTTGGTGGTCTCCCTTCTCGTAGAGTTCATACGCCCGCTTGGTGATCTGCGGCGTCAAATCGGATGGCGTCGTGGCTTTGGGCTGCGGCTCGGCCTTCGCTTCAGGCTTGGGTTCGGCTTCAGCGTCGGGCTTGGGTTCAGCTTTAGGCTGTGATTCGGGCTTCGATTCCGTCATGGACTCAACCTTGGCTTCAGGTTCGGTCTCTTCTTTCGCCTCGGGTTGAACTTCCGGCTTCGGGTCAGCTTTGGCTTCAGGCTTGGGCTCGGCTTTGGCTTCAGCGTCAGGCTTGGGTTCGGCTTTGGCGTCGGGCTTGTCTTCGGCTCTTTCGTCGGTTTTGATTTTCAGCAGTCGCGCGTTGACGGCCACAATCACCGTGCTCGCCGCCATCAGCACCGCGCCCAGGGCGGGAGTGAGCAGCACGCCCCACGCATAGAGTGCCCCGGCCGCCAGCGGAATGGCGACGACGTTGTAGCCCGTGGCCCAGACCAGGTTTTGAATCATCTTGAGGTAAGTGGCGCGGGAAAGCTTCAGGATGGCCACCACATCCGAGGGATTGCTTCTCACCAGAATGACGTCGGCGGTCTCGACGGCGACATCCGAGCCGGCTCCTATGGCGATTCCCAAATCAGCCTGCGCCAATGCGGGGGCGTCGTTCACGCCGTCGCCGGTCATGGCCACCAACTGGCCCCGGGCCTGGACTTCTCTCACTTTGGCGGCTTTGTCCTGCGGCAGGACTTCGGCGAAGTATTCATCCAGACCGATCTGGTCCGAAACCCATTTGGCGGTCGCTTCGTTATCGCCGGTAAGCATCATGCAGCGAATTCCCATTTCCTTGAGTGCCGCGACGGCCTTCTTCGATTCGGGCCGGATGATGTCGGCCAGGGCCATCGCTCCTTTCAGCGCCCCGTCCACGAGGACAAACACCACCGTCTTACCCTGTCCTTGCAGTGGCTCGACGCGTTCGTCCGTCATCTCAATGTTCTGTTCGCGCAGGAAGCCCGGACTCACCACCTTGATCTCCTTGCCCTCGACCCGGCCTTCCGCGCCTTTGCCCGCAATGCCTTTGAAGTTCTCCACCGGCGAGTTTTTCTCGGAAGCGTCGGCAATCGCTTTGGCAATGGGATGTT
>Ga0163150_10001553_pt1 | contig 38278 bp, 39 predicted proteins | sample OliLakLV19P2IB_FD_148628 | JGI IMG/M metagenome (GOLD analysis project Ga0163150, IMG submission 148628) | Freshwater microbial mat bacterial communities from Lake Vanda, McMurdo Dry Valleys, Antarctica - Oligotrophic Lake LV.19.P2.IB | ecosystem: Environmental > Aquatic > Freshwater > Lake >... | reverse complement strand
CGGTCGAGGATGGTTGGGCTCATCGATGAACCTCGTCTGGTTTTTTAAACTTAACCATCGCCTCGGGAACGGATAGGTCGTAGTCGCGCTGGTGGTGAGACACGAGATCAGGATTGCTATCCCAACGCAGAAGTTTGTTTTTGTTTTCTGGAAGCTTTGCAGCCTCGGCGCCAGCCGAACAGGAACAGGTCCGCACGTAGGAGTAGCGAAGAAACTCGGACTTCTTGCGGATGTTCATGAGCCCCATGCCGTAACAGTGTGGGCAATCGTTATATTTCCCGAGCGCAAGGGTTGAGCGAACCGAGTCGTTCGGGTCTTCAATTTGATACTCGTTGCGGACGAGCACCATCGACTCCTTGATTTTAGAAAGAGTTGGCGGATTCATCTGTTCGCAAATAACGCGGCTCACCGCCTTTTCAAGAATAAGAAGTGGTGTATGTTGGAGCTGCTCGAACATCATGGCGATGCGCTCGGTCGGATAAAAACGTTCGCCGTAAACCGATTTGAGCCGGTTCATGGCGAGTGCGAAGTCTTCTCTCGTCACGTTCCCGCCCCGATTTCTAGAAACCCCTGACCGGATGTTGATGGTGATTGGCCAGCCTTGATCCAGTCGTTGAGTTTGGCCTCGTCAGGGCGCTGCCCTGGAACGCGAGCCGCATGCTTGGGCCAATCTCGCTCGAACCAGCTTGAGAGCGCCTGGGCCCATCCTCGACGATTCTGCGGGCACTTCCTTGGGTTGAGTCGATAGTAACCAAACGCCTTGATTAACTCCCTGTTCAAAAACTCAGCATCTGGATGAAGCCTCGACCACTTTTCAAGAACGTGGCGAGGGAGAAGGTTCAAGAGTTCAATCTCGTTCTGTGGATTTACTGGTTCAGAAAGATTCAATGGCCGACCCGCCGTCGGCACACTTCCCGATTTATCGGGAACGGGTGCAAGCGTGACCACGCGTGCTTCCCTTCCCTTCCCTTCTGTTCCCTTCCCTTCTGTTCCCTTCCCTTCCCTTCCCTTCTGTTCCCCACGTGCATGCACGTGCGTTTCCGTGACGCGTGGGCCACACGTCAGAACCTCACAGTTTTGATCTGACCACGCCGGCAATTTTGATTGGGCTTCGCGTCCGTTGATCACTTGATGATCGCGAAACGTCGGGATGCAGCCAAATTCGTCAGTCTTGGAACGGTAACGAGTGATAAAACCCGCGCCCCAAAGCTCATCCAAGATCAAAGAGACATCGACGATATCGAACGGAAGGATGTCCAGCTTGATCGAGCCTGGTCGCCACTTAAAGCGGCCCTCGCGGTCGCAGACGGCAAAGAGTCCGATCCAAAAGAGACGCACAGGAAGCCCGGTTTTCTTTTCTAGATCGTAGAGTTTCTCGTGCCGATACACCTCTGGCTTTACTGTTCTGATTCTGACCATATAGTCCCCCCGGACCCCTGTTGAATTCTTGGTGCGTGATTTAGAAATGCTGATATGATGTCGATGAGAAGACGGTGACGAGCGAACAGATTCGGAGATGAATCTCGGCTCGATTTCCGACCCAATTCCGCGACCGATGGTTGCGTCGATGTGCTTCTATTTGCGTTCATTTGCGGATGAGAGCACCGCATCGTGAGTGAAGTATAACCAGGATAACTATTCGATTCCCCTAGGGAAACATGCGGTTTTCTGCTAAGCAATAATGGTGGCGTTGTAATCCGATTGGGGACGCCACTTCGTTTATTCCTCGCTATGAAACCACAGACAAACGTCTCTTTCCGACCCAATTCCGACCCGATCATAGCTTAACCTCGATCGATTCCCGCATCGCTAACACCGACTCCTGGGTCACCTTCACGTAATGTTTTAAGGCAGTCTGAAGCGACGTTCGGTAGAGCTTACAGATCACGGCCTGAGGATTCTTCGGGTCATTAAATAGATTCGTGAGACAGGTGTGCTTAAAAGTGTGGCTGGTCCAGTGCCATCCAAGATCAGCCCGAACACGCCAATCCGACCAATCAACTTGTTGCTCGCGAAGGGACTTCTGATTGTCCATTTGTTGCGGGAAATAGAGCGTTGTTCCTTCCGCTTTTCGGCGTTCGCGGAGCTTTCGAAACGGCTCAATCAGCGACAAATGAATGGCGTTTTCTCCAACCTTCTTGGCCTTATTGGTGCCCGATGACCAACGGTACGCCGGCACCTCGCGGTCCAAAAGGATACGATTGAAGTCGAGCTTTAAGGTCTCATCGACCCGTGAACCCATCGTGTAAAGGAAGTGAACGAGCAGTGCCTCGACGTCATTTACGGCTGTTGAATGGATGCGAACGAACTCTTCGTATGTAAAGACCCGTTCCTTTTTAAGATCGCGCTTGGCTTCATTCACGAAGCGGTTGGGATCTTTGAACCTAAGCTTTGACGGAAGTAGCGGCCGGTCGCCGTCTAACTTCTCGTGCAGGTAGGCGCAAAAGTTATTGAAATATTTGATTGCGTTTTCCATTTGAATGTCCGGGTGATTGACTCTCCACCACGCACACCATTCCGCAAACGAATCTCTAGTGATCTCGTTCGGGAACTGCTTACCCCAAAACTCTTCGATCTGTTTTGCCGCGCGCCTGATGTTGTTCATCGTGTCGTACTTATGGCCCTCGCTCTCTTTTAAAAGGAGCCAGGCTTTGATTTCGTCCTGAACAAGCGTGCGAACGTGGCGCTGCTTTCGTCCGATGCGCCGATCAAACTCTTCGTTCGCGTAACGCTTGGCCTTAACACCGTCCGGTGTTTTCTCTTTGGTCGTGAACTTAATCTTTTTCCCATTGTGACTCTTGATAAAATAGATGACCGACGACGATGGGTCCACAAAGTAGAACTCCCAGGTCTTACCATCGGAATGCACATACGGAACGAAGGACTGAGCCATCTAGTTTTGAATTTCTCGCTTCTTCATCCAGAGCCGAACCTTTTCAGGGTCGAACATAAAACGGTTACCGACCTTCATCGCCGGGAAGCCGTCGTTCTCAATGCGCCGCTTGACCGTGTCCCACGACCAATTGAGAACATGATCTTTCAATTCGTCGTAAGTCATGAACTCACGGTTTTTCTTTTCGCCCACTATCTTCCCCCGCTGTTTTCACTGGTCCCACTCGTCTCTCGCTTTTTCTCCTTGATGCCACTTGCTGCCTCATCTGCTGTCTCAAACATTAGGATGCTAACGCCCTGATCTTGCGTGATACCAAGCTCATTACATGCACGAGCAAACGCCATCACTTCCGTGAGCTTTTCTTCAATTATGTACTTATCCCAGAGATCGCGGATCTCTTTTGGAGTCGGACGATTCTTCATCACTCGGCCTCTGGCGGCTGTTGATCTAACGCGCGTTTAGTTTTAACAGCTTCAAGTTGTTGAAGGACCTCGGCTCCATACTTATCAAACTCTTGTGCGTGGTATGGGAACTCAGATCTAAATTCATTCATCGCCCTCATAAGCCGCGCGCGCTGGTCGCCCAGATCTAAGATGATGCGGTGAAGGTTTCTTGCCGACTCTTCGATCGCACGACCAAGGAGCGCAATGGCCGCTCGGTTTTCTTCGTTGCCGTGAAGCTTGTTCATCGATCACCAGCATTGCCGATGCCGCCGTGCTCAAGTCTATTCTCACAGTGATCACTGAACTCAGCTTCTTCGATAAAGCTTTGGGCCGCTGTAAGAAATTTTTGCGTCTTTGCGTTTGGTTTCTTGTTATCGTCCTTTAATTTTTTGAGCACGCGCCCAACCGTTGCCGCCAAGACAGGAAGCTCGATCTCACTAAGATGCTTGCCTCGGATGGACGAGTCGCCAAAATCGATGACAATATCACTCGGGTCATCAGGCGGTAGCTCCTCATGTTCCACTGCAATCTCATTTGCTTTCGGCAGTGGTGTGTCGATAACAGCGCCTTCGTCGTCAACGTTAGCGCCGAGCTCTTCCGCTGTGTACACAACACCAGACAAAGCATCGGGAAACATAGCGCGCGCCATCGAGGAAATGCACCGAGCTCTAAGCATCGCAGCAGGGTAAGTGACCCACGGTCCCTTGCCCGTGAGGTTCGCACGCCTAGCATCTTCCATTGAAAACTTAAACGTCGTCGCTGTTCCGCTAGGTCTTTTCGCTGAGATTTCGCACGTCGTCTCATCAGTCTTTAAGAAATTAACAACAGCGCCAGGCACGTTCCGGTAAATCATTGATAGCATTAGTTCTGCACTCATCGTTGGTTTACCGTTGATCACAGCTATCGACGAAAACGCCTGCATCGCAGGGATGCCAAGCTCTCGGCCCTTTAGCATTATAATAACGGCCTGGTCAGAGTTGCGTATCCCCGCAGGCAAGAAGCCTGAGCCTACTGCCATCTTGCCAAGTTCTTTCATAGTTTGAAACTCTTGGACTGTGGGCATAGTTGTTTGTTGAACGGTCAGGTTACTCATTTACTTTCTCCCTGGCGTGTTGGCGTATTGTCGAATCGATTGACCGACTTCAAGTCTTGCGCCCTTAACCGTCATGCCCATCTTTAAATCTTCTTTGATCCGATTCTTGTCGATCTTAATTGTCTGAGGAACGACGACAGTGTACGCGCCATCGATAGCCTTTTCGTCTTCGATGAAGACAGATGGCGGATTGTTCTGAAGCTTGAACCTAACATCCACGCCATAGATTTCTTCAGCCTGCATATTGATCATCGCCTGCTTTAAGTTTTGTTTGCAGCGCTCGATCACGCTCTTTGCGGCAGTCGACATCTTCAGTAACATCGACGCACGTTCATTATAATGGAGCGCAAGGGCGTCCATCCTCTCCATTAAAAGAGAATAATTCTCCACCTTCTGCGGTAGCTTGATATCGATTTCAGCCAGCATTTCCTCGAGCTGCGGGGTTAATTCGCCGCCGCTCTCAGCCAGCATCATCTCGATACGAGCAGACTCTTGAGCTAGGATAACCAGTGACTTCTTATCGTCTGACACTTTGAGCCTCCGTTTGAGATTTCAGTTCAGCGGAAACAGTTGAGACCGCTGCGCCTATCAGCAAGGCAACCAATGCCAAGATCGCGAAAACTGTTTCAGCATCAATTCGCCTCATCGTTTTCCCCATCGTCATCAGGCTCATCGAAAGCATCATCGTCATCAAAGTCGTCAAAGCCTGCGGCTGCATACTCGTAGTTTTCATCGCGCTTGCGCTCTTCGAGTTCCCACTCAGCGGCTGAATAGAAGGTTGCGGTAAGCGGTGGTTGCGCGATAGGCGGGCGAGATTCGAAATGCTCGTCTATCCAAATATTGAGATAGGTCACGATCGGATCAGGCCCGGCGAGGTCGGCGACGACTTCGCCTGTGTTCAAATTTCTAAGCTTGAGTAAAGACAAAGCTACGCCCTTCCGGCTGTAGCCGGTTCATTTTTCTTGGACTATCTGTTAAGTTCTGTTAAACGTGCGGCGGTTAAAGACCGCTAAGAAACCGCACTTTTTGAACTCCTAAGCGGAAACAAAACGTCTTCCGGCTGGTTGAGTGTGGTTGCCAACCTTTGACGTTGTATCTTGGCTGGGGCTTTACCCCTGCGTGCCTTTGCGATCGTGTCTGATGGAACTCCGCTTTCGACGGCAAGGCGAGAAATGCCATCTGGGCGATTCTCGTAAATCCATGCGTCGATTAGGTCCCGGTCTACGCTTCGTTCGTCTTTCATGGTGTCTATTAGACACGGCTTCCCGTTGGCTGTCAACGGTTAACAATGGTTGCAGTGTGAAAAAGATAGGTTCAGGCTTTAAGTGTTGGGAAAGACGCCAGATTCTGTCAGCAATATTATTCGTGCGCGGCGCGAGAAATTGGGATTTACCCAAGACGAAGTCGCGCGCGCGGCAAAGGTTCCACTTAGAACATACCAGGACTAGAAACTGGAAAGTCCGAACCCCGGTTTGGCACGCTTAAGTCCCTGGCGAGCGTCCTGTTTCCACGACTGTACGACATACTGGTGAGTTGACCTGAATCTGTCATGTTGTGACAATCTCAACATGAAGATACGAGGCTGTTATTGGCCGGATGTAGGTGCAGTTGGTTCAGCCAAGGTGCAGGTTGATAACGGATGTGACCCGCGAGTAGCTCAATTCTTCCCGCGCTATATGGTGAAGAAGATCCCCCCTCCATGTGCCAAGATGCGCTTTCAAGAAGCAACCGAGTATGAGTGGCGGCAGGTCGCAAAGATCTGGGAAGCAGAAGATCGCGGCGATGATTTCGCTACAATGATGAACCCGCCGAAAATTCATTAGTCCAAAGCCTGTCGCTCTCGTCTATTGCGGTCCGAAGTATAATAGCTATTGGGTGATCGGGCCTTCGTTTGCTTGCGGCCCTGGACATTGCAGCCCTTAACTGATCACGGTCATCAAGAAGTTGAAGTAAGATTTTTTGATCTAGCTTATCAACCAGATCATACAGATCACCAATCGCTTCAATTTGATTTCGAAGCTGCTCAATCGTCATCGCTTGCATCGCGTTGATCGGCATCGTCTCGTTGGTCTGCTCGCATCTCAACCAAGAGATCTGCCTGAAGCTTGCCGTGCTGTTTGATTTCACTATCAAGAAGAAAGTCTTCGATGCGCTTGATCTTTGGGAAGATTCTTTTGTCTCGAGACTTAAGATCTTTTCTCAACTTCTTAATTTGAAGTGGCGCCATGACAATCGCAACGGCAAGACCAAGCATCGCAGCCGCTGCGGTAGTGATCAATGTATCGATGGCTTTATCGCCTAATCCTGCGATGGTTTCTAAAATCATTTCATGTACCCGTATCTCGGCATGAGAACAGCGACGAGATCCTTCCGTCGATCAAACCTGCGCATTCGCACATAAGCGTTTTGCTGGGCGGCTGCTTCAAGAGATGTCGTCTTGCTTCCGCCCCCGCCAGCCTCCACGATCGACGTATCATCGATCATCATCGCAACATGCGTGATTTCTTTTACCGACTTTCCATAAAAGCAAAGCGCCCCGCAGCCAAGAACCCTGCCCTCAATATGATTGTCAAATCCAACAAAATATTGAAATAGCTGCTGAGCGTTTTGATCACCAGGCGGATCCATGTCGACCGAAGCTAAGAACTCTTGCACAAGGCCAGAGCAATCATAACCTAAGATCGGATCATCACCACCCCATCGATAGGGAAGACCGACAAAACTCATCATGTACATTTGCAAGAGCTCAATCATCATCGCCCCTTCTTCAGCGGGAGTAAGTCTCTCGATGGAACAAGGGTGTAGTCGTGCAAGATCAAGTCGTCACACGGCAGGATGTGGCCATCACCGTTGGCCCAAGAACAGCCCTTATCGTCATGAGAGTAGACGAAGGTGTCGAGATCATAAGATGCTCTTTGGCCAAGCGACACACAGCCAACCGATGCCGCTATCACGCAGCAAGCGATGAAGATCAAACAAGCCAAGAGCAAATCATCTAAGCGCATCGCGAAGACCTTTGGCCGCAGCAATCGCCTCAGCTCTCGTTCTTGCTGCCTTCGCATCATCGATTGCAGTGACGAGCCTTTCATTGTCAGCCTTGTCCTGCGACTTCAAATAGATCTCGGCCAATATAGTAAGAAGTCTTACGAGTAAGATCACGCATCTGGTTTCTTCTTAAAGACCGCGGCTGCTTTTTTCAGCACGTTAAAAACAAGCTGAAAGATACTGTTTGCTTTGATTCCTGGAATGAGAGCGAGCGCTTCGCTTATTGCCAGCAATGCGCCTAAGATAAGAGCTAATGATTCATGACTTTCCATAGATCCCCCTTTGTTTACTCACTTACTTTTACTATTGCGAAACGAGCGCCCGCCGCTGCGCTCTGAAATCCTGCCGTGCCTGTGTTCGTATGCGCACGGATAACATCGCCGGCTGAGAACCGGCCCGTGTACGAGCACACGGATCGCTCGTTTCCTGTTCCTACGCTCGTTATGATTAAGAGCTCCTCGTCTGACACCAAATTCACGTCGGTCGTGAGGTTTGCCGAATTCAGCGTGATACCAATCCCTGGCGCCCCCGAGGTGCCCTCGTCTGAATAGCTGATCGCATAAACTCCAGGAGTATTAAGCGTAAACGAGGCGCCATCCGCTGCGGTGTTAGCGTAAGTGATTTCGGCGCCGGAATAGATGGACACAGTGCTGAATTTTCGGATCTTCGTGTTGGTCGAGCCGAAGCCGTTGCCAGTATAAAGGCGAACGTATCCAGAGTTGGCCCCCACTTTTTGAAATGGCCATAGCGAAATTTCAGAAGGTAAGGCAGCCCATGTTCCCGCAGTCGTCTGATTCACAGTTAGGCGACCGATGAGCCTGGCCGCTACTCCAGCCCGTAGAGTTGTCGAATAGATGCTTTCAGGCGCGTCCGCAGCACCCGCCCCGCCTTCGGCAACAGTCGATAAGATTGACCCGTCATCGTATAGTCGAGACGAGACCGCAAGCTCTACCGTTCCGGCATTGTTAATTGCATAGACATAGATATATTGCGAGATACCGTTTCGGTGGCCGAGCGTTGAGCCCGAGCTAACAACAACCGACAGCGCACCAGTAATGCTGACCATGCTGTAGGTGCCTGTCGCGGCAGTGGCACTTCTAAATGGAATGCGCACTGGAGCTGCGGCAGAGGCGCCTGATCCAGCAGCGTCGTTAAGGTTGATGGTAAGGGCGTTTGATGCAACCGAGCACGCAAGCGAAAGGTTCAGCGGTGCCGATGATGACGATGTGGTTGTGTTATCAAGTGTCAGTTGCGTAACCGAGGCATTGGAAAGTGTTCCGAAATCAAGTCCCGACCAGTTGTCAGGAGATCCATCTGTGTCGGCGGCAAGCTGTGCTCCGGTTCCTGCGGCGCTTAATACAAGTGACGTTGCACCGTTGATCGTGTCAGTTACACTTCGGCTGATCGTTACGTTGTTGCCAGCGGTTGTAAGTTTAAACGCCACGTTAAACGGGAGTGAGAGGCCTGAGATCCCTGGAAGAGTTATCGCGATAGCGCCAGCAGACGAGTTGATGTCAAACAGCTTTCCGTTATCAGCTTGGGCCACGGTGTAGGGACTGCTCGCAGATGTTAGGTAAACCACATCGCGAAAGAATGCAGACGCTAATGCAGCAGCCGCATTTGATGCGCTCGTTCCCGCCGCCGTTGCTGAGCCAGATGCCGCGGTTGCAGACACACCAGCGGCTGTTGCTGAACCCGCCGCCGCTGTTGCACTTGCCGCAGCTCCCGAAATCTCATCAGCTGTAGGTCCCAAGATAAGCCCATCGCCAGCAGCATTAACAATGAATGATGCGCCTGGGTTGTCTGCAATATCAGCAGGCAGAGCAGTATCAAACCCAGAAGCCGCAACGGTCTCAGGTAACTTCATCGAGCGGTCAATCTCGTCTTGCTGCTGAAGATCGATCATGATGACTTTATCGAGATCATCTTCTTGGTTTGAGCGGTAATACTCCCCACCATTTCGAATGTCTGTGAGCTGCTTAATCGCCCGCTTACGTCTGATCGTGAGAAGCGAGCCGGTCGCTAGGTTTCCAGCAACAAGAACAACGTTTCCACCAGCGGTTTCACCAACACCCGTTACCGTGTAGTCGGTGGTTAGTGCTAAGGTAGTTAAGACTCCGGCCACATCTTTAGTGACAAGGAGCTCGGTGTTGAGAAAGATCTTAAACCCGTAAGCGTAAGTGGCTGTTGTGTTGTTTCCAACGTAGTCATTACGACTGGTTGTTGATGATAGAGACATCGATTCCCCCTAATATTCCAGTCGTTTCAGTTGAGTTAATCTCAACAACATCGACGTGCGAGTTCAAGTTGAAACGTCTCATCTATTGGACGCTTCCTGGTTTTCCGGTCACTAATCCTCTGGTATAGTCAATTGGCCCTGTCGGCTCTGCTCGGCCTTCTGTAACATCGGCCATGTAAGAGAGCGGCTTTAAGATCGGACCCGTTGGGATTCCGCTCATTAAACCAATTGCAGTTAGGACATCGCGCGCAGCTTTCTTCTTTGATCCATCGTTTGCAATCGCTTCGTAAACAGAATGCGGCGCAGAGACCGCACTCTCAACCATAGAGATTGCTGGGCTTGTCGTGATCTTATCGTCATAGGCTTTATCGTTAAACGCATTAACGCTAGCTTTAACCGATGGCCCTATGATCGGGAACATTGCTGTCGCCGTACTAAACTGCGAAGTGAAGAACGTGGCCAAGAGATCGTCTAGATACTGATCGTCATCATCTTCATCGATGCCATTCCCCATCGACTGAACAAGCAGGTCACTCAGGAATGCCGGCAGCATGAAGCCCATTGTATAGATGTAGACTAAGCGCCCAGCACCTTTTCTGAGTCCAGAGTCCCTGATGGTTTTCGTGAACTCAGTGCCAAGCAAATTCGCCTGCATATTAAAGTAAGAGTAGAACATCGTAAAGAGTCTCGACAGTGGTGAGCCGGCCTCGAAACGCGAAACGTCTTCTGGATTCATTGAGCCTTGGGTCTCTCTGACCGCAGCGTCTGCGGATCGAACAGCCGTCGCCTCATCGTGACCAGCTTCAACTGCCTGCTCATAGGCGCCGCCCCAGACACTTAAATCAACAAAGCCTTGCGCCGCACTTTGCAGGAAGTAACCATGCTCTTTAACGAAGTCCTGGAGCTTTTCAAATTTCGATGGATTGATTGAGATCTCATCAACGATCTTGTTTACTTCCATCACCTGAGTCGCGGTGCGGGTTACCATGAAAGGCGATTTCTCATTCACCATCTTTGCGTAAGCCGCTGGTGATTTAATGTATTGCACGAACGCATTTCGCAAATGCTTTGGCTTTACTTGCACTGCTGCAATCGTGAAACCAGTGATCTGCTGGATGGTGTTGGTGACATTCCCTAACATCGTCTGAAGACCAGCACGGCTTCGAAGGTTCTTGGCGAACCGATCTAAGAGCTTTCCCGCCTGACCGCGAGAAGGAGTTGATACCATCTGTTGAGCTGCGCGCTGAAGCCAAGGGATAATCATCTCACTTGCGATCGTTGGATCGACCTCCGCAAGCTTACCTCTGAATCCCTTATCCATCATGATGCGGCCAACTTCTTTAACCCGCGGCTCGATGTTGATGAATCGCAATACTTTATCTAGGTGGCTCCCGACCATTCGGATGTCGAGCGCAAGTGGAGCGACATACTGCTCAACCCGTGACTTCGTAAAGCCGCGGCCAGTAGTTGGAAACATAAAGGAGTTATTTGCTTTAGTAAGGTTATCCTGTTCGGTGCGAATGGCGGCATCTTCAACCATCGTCTGATCAACGATTGCCGGAACATAGCCGCCGCGGTACTCGCCCCATGGTGTTTGCACAGCGTTTGCCGTCACTTCATTAAAGTAAAACCCATACATTGCCTTGTGGGCTTTTTGCGCATCGGGCTTCATGGTCTCGAGTAAATCCCAAACGCCTTGCGCAAAGTCGTAGTCAGCTTTCGTGAGCACGCCATCTCGAACCATCTTTAAGATGAAGGCATCCCACCGAGATGTATCAAGTGAACCATCAGCAAACTTTGATCCCCACTCGCGACCAAGAAGAAGCTTTTGTTTGTTTGATTCGTTCCCAGTGTGAAGTATTGCAGCTACGAGCTCCGCTTTTCCTGCAAAGGTGTAGTCTAAGTTTTCCGCTCTTATTGGAGCAGTGCTAGCGCCCGGCGCCCACGCCTTTACCAGATCCTGATACTGCGTAAGCACGCGCACTTTCTCTTGTCGGTACTTCACAACGGCATCAGAAATCGGCTGCCAAACGAACTTTCTAAATGTGCCGTTCGTCACTTCGCCATCGATTGCGTGCACCCACGACTCAACCCTTCTCAGCGCAGCTCTGCCACCCAAGATCTGAAGCTTAGTCTTTTCCCACTGGGTCACGGCTTTATCGTAACCGAGTTTTTGATGCGGTTCTTTAACGGCATCAATGCGAGATGAGAGGTGTCCAATGATCTCATCTTTTTCCATTCTCTTACCGTCGATGACCATCATGCGGCTCGATCGCGAGAGATCCCAAAGGGCGGCTACGGTATCGGCCATAACAGTAAAGTCATCGAAGCTAATTTCTTTATAAGGACCGGGACGAAGCCCAGAGTTTTCGATGATCGCAATCGCTGATTGATACGCGTCTGGATCGTACTTCTGCATCGACGACAGGTACTCGACAGCCGACCTCTCTGATTGTCCTAGGCCATGTTGAGCCAAGATCGCGCGAGCGACATTAATCAGATCAATATCACGAGTCTTCGCAAGATCAGCGTCTTTACCTTTTAGTTTATTAAATCTCTCCTGAGACTTTTCAACAAATTCCTGCGCATCAGTAGCGGCTCTAAAGAGTTCAAGGTTTAGAAGCTCTTTTCGTTTTGCTTCATACGCTCCGCGAACATCACCTTTTGCGAGTAATATGCCGGCTTGTTTTGCGGCCTTCGCCGCCGCACGTTCAAAGGTGTAGGGCTTAATCTCGCCGATGGTTTTACTTGCAATCATCGCAACGGCTTGTACTTTAACGTCTGCACGCTTAACGGGTCTACGAGCGACGTGGCGAATGGCTTCTTTAACTAGTGGCTTATTGTTTTCAAATAGATGCTCAAGTTCTAGCTCTAAAACGCGCCCTTGTTTTTCATTTAGAACTGCGTCGATTGTATCTTGAGAGAGCGTCTCGTTCATCACTGCATCAGGATAGAGAACATCCATTCGAGCTTTGGTTTGCTGCTCAATGTAAGTCTTCTTATCAGGCGAGTTCGCTATCTGATTAAGAAGATCGTCGGCTGATTCAAAGCCTAAAAGCTCTGCTGCTTGCTCTGGATGAATGCCGCCCTCGCGCGCATATAAATATGGACGCGGGAGCCTGTCGAGAAACTCTTTGCCGTATTGATCAACGATCGATTGTCGATCAAGTTTAATCGCACCAACACCAGCCGGAAGCTCTGAGCCATCAGGCATCTTCCCGCGCTGAAGAATTGAAAGTGCGCGGTAAATCTTTTGGCCATTGGCCTCAGTCTCAACTCGCGCTTCAACTTCTTTTTCTTGTTCTCGATACGCCGCGTGGCGCTTTCGCATTTCATGCGCCATCACTTTCGTAGTGATCTGCTCTTCTGCCGCAAGGTGCGCTTCTCTGATTGCCTCAGCGTACTTCTCTGCACGCTCTGGATTCATCCCGGCTGCGATTGGATCTGTGTAAAGCGGCAGCGCGTGGCCTTTGACCGCATCAGCTAACTGTTCGTCTGTTGCGACGAGACGGTCCATCACTTCCTTGATCTCAGGAGTGAGTTCGACTTTGAGGCGAGCTAAGTTCTTATAGACGCTGATCAGCCAGACTTTAAAGTGCGCAAACGCTGCTCGAAGCTCTGGAGTTGGAGCTTCGCCTTTAGCTAAGTAAAGCTCAAAGCCGCGCGCAAACTGCTCGTGCTGATCAACACTTAATAGCTCGCCGTCTTTAGCGCCAAGCCACTCGCGGACTTTCTGGTAGTCATCTTTTAAACTTTGAGACGCTGATGAATCTTTAGATAGATCCTGCATCACCTCTAAATAAAAATGGCCGGTCTCGTGCAGGAAAGTGCTTAGGTTCGCCTTACCCTTGAAGAGATCGATGTTCATTGTTTTATCGGAGTTAATATCGATCCTGGCATTGGCGGTGTCGGCTTTGTCGCCAGATTGAAAGAGTGATATCCCCTGCTCGACTTTCGCCTTCATCGCCGGCGTGATAACGATCTGAAGGGCTTCGATATCTCCGTCGTCCTTCAAGTCAAACTTCGCGACTTCGATCTTCGCAGCCGGATCAAGTTTCTTGATGATCTGGCCCGCGACTTTTGGAATAAGCTTGTCGTAAAAGAACTTCATTCCTTCGGCGCGAGGATTCTTTTCGCCCGATGGTTTTTCTTGCATCTCTTTCCAGACCGATTCGGTTAGGCTTCCGAGCGATCGAGCGTTTCGTTCGCGGTGCAAAGTGGCTGTAATAACTTTTGCGAGATCCTCTTTTGAAGTGACTGTTTCGCCATTGCGCTCAAGCTGCTCGCCGCTCGCGCGAGCCCTCGCTTCGATGTCGATGCCATCAGCCATACCGCCGCGCTGTCGAAGCGAGCCTACGCTGAACGTGCCGTCATCGGTTTTGTTCCAAGAGATGTTGTCGGTGCCCCAGCGTTCGATGTGGGTCGATGCCGGCATCCATGCAACGGCGTCATAACCTTGTTCCACAGCCATCAAGATCAGACGCTTAAGAGTGAGGGCGGACCATGCTTCCGTGTTTTTAAACGGGAAGTTTGGGACGGCGTCATTTTCAGAGACGGAATTCTTTTCGGCGAGCAGTTCATCGGCCTTGAGGCGGAGGGCGGCTAAGTCCTTTGCGAGTTTCCCGGCTTGAGCGACACTGTTAGCGATCCGCATTTTGTCTATAGTTTTATCAATTTCGATGCTTGTGAAATTAAGCGCTTCGTCTATTTCCAGAAGTTTCACCTTGCGCTCTTCCGGCGAAAGCTTGTCGTCACCATTGTAACCAAATTCGCGACCTTGCTGATGCGTGTCGGATTGGATCTCGTCGGCAACCAGAGTCTTTCGCCCGTTTAGGTCGACACGGTCAGTGAGTCGTAAGTGCGCTAAGATATTCGCGTGGTTACTAAAGTGACTCTCGTAAACGTAAGGCTTTGTGCCCTCAGGGTTCGGCGTCGTGAGAAGAATCTCGCGGTAGTTCTCGCCGCCCTTCTTTACAAACTTCTTAAACCTGGTCTTTCCAGTTGGCGCGTTGACGTCTGGCGCTGCGCCTTCGACGGCAAGCTCTGCGGTCTTTTCTGGCGAGATCATTTTTTTGTCGATAAGAACTTCGATCGCTTCGGCTTTGGCCGCGTCGATAGTTTTCGCCGCGAGCGGGACTGATTCCCCGGCAATCTTAAACAAATATCCCGAGACATCATTCCCGATGACGCGGCCTCTTATAAGTCTAGCCTTAATCGGAAACATGACGCTGTTTTTTTCATTGGTGTGGTCGTTGTAAGTTTCGCGGGCCTCATGATGAGCGGCGTTTTTCGCTTCTTCAAGAACATCCTTTTCGTATTTAGCCTTCGTGTAGTTCTCGTCTTCAAGCTGCCAGCCGTGTATTTCTCTTGCGTCCTTTATGAATCGATCTTTGTCTTTTTCGAAAAGCGCATTTCCTCTTTTCGTGAGATCGCCCGCGTTCGGCTCTGATTCAGAACGACCAGCGGCCCATCTGATGTCAGATGGCTTTATGAAATCGGCGACCAGCCCGCCGAGCTTTCCCGCCTCGATCATGTGAGGCAAAAGTTTTACTTTAGCTTCTTCGAGATTGTAGCCCATCCCGTCCTCGACCTCGCTCGAGTACCACCCGTTATCATCGGAGCCGCTGAGCGTCCAGCCGGTCGCAGCGTCTTTTACCGTATAGACGGCGTTAGGATAGTCATCGGACTCGACCGCCTCTAGCGCCAGATTTTTGGCGCGATCCTCTTTCTCTTTCTCTATCGCACTGTCGAGCGAGCTTTCGTCGACGTTGCCGTCTTCGTCAGTGTGGTCGTCGACAAGCTCCGCGCGAAGATCGGACGACCTTTCTTCGTTCCAATAATCGTCACTGAAATACTCCATCTCATTTTTAAAGTGGTAATCGTCGCTTTCGTGATCCCGCTCGGGCTCCTGCCAGTCGGTTTCCCCCAAGATTTCGCTTTTATCGGCATGCTTGAAATCGTCCGAAAGAACGACCTGCTCGATCTTCACGCCGTTATCTTTTAAGAACTGAGCGACCGCCGTCTTCGAGACCTTTCCTTCAACGCCCTTGAGCCAGTCCAAAACACCAGTGTGCTCAAGCTCCTCGCCCTTAATGCCGGGAAGATTCTTGATGCGGTTGGCAAGGTCGCCTGCCGGCATCTCTTTAAAATCCATTTTAGAAACTTCGGTCTCAAGCTGCGAGATAAAACCAAGCGTGCTTTTGTTCGATTGAAAGAGTGAGAAGCCTTCCTCTGTCGCGGTCTTCTTAAGTTCCGGCGTGATGTCGACTGAGTGGACTTTTGTGCCCGACCCGATAGTTTCTCTAAACGCCTCGGCCTCGGCCTTGGTTTTGAATGCCCGCCCTTGCACCAACGAGTGGATTGAACTTGAATTTGGATCTGATTTAAATACTCCAAAATTACCCTGAGTGTTCTTGCTTACATAGTAAACTAAGTCGTTATTGTTGGACTGGATCTCAGTTTCCCCAACCGTCGCGCCGAATTTCTTCACGAACTTGCGGGTGTAGTCGACGAGGATCTTGTCGTAGAAACCCTTCATGCCCTCGCCGCCGACTTTGAGATCAACGCCAGTGTACGAGAATTCTGCCTTTGAACCGACCCATGTTTTCTTGCCTTCGTCTGCGATGATCTTCTTTGCTAGGTCCTTGCCGAGTTGATCTTCTAGCTTTGCTTCAGCAACGGATGGGACATTCTCGATCACACGTCCCTCGCGAATCACTCGAATCGCCCAGGTCCCGTCATCGTTCTTGCTCGAAATAACTTCATCGACTTGCTTTGAAATATCATACCGCTCGGCTTGCTGTTCGCCGGTCGTCCACGCAACGCGGTCATACCCGCCTTCAGCCGCCATGCGGAGAATGCGTTTCATCGCGTACTCGTGCCAGGTTTTTTTAAGTGGGGCGTCGGGGACTGTGTCCGAGTTTTTGCCAATGAATAAACTCATGTAGTCGTCGGCTAACTCTTGAGAACCACCGGCAGCCAATATCTCTCTGGCATTTGAGTATTCGAAAAGATTCTTGAGCGGAAGGGCTTCGACTTGTTTTCGGACTTCTGCTTTTCTAGCAGTCAAAGCCTCGTCGGTATAACCCTTCTTCCGCCCCGCTTGATGCCAATCACTTTGAATCTCTTCAACGAAGAGAACTTTCTTCCCATCAGCATCGGTGCGGTCGTTGAGCCTGACGTGCGCGAGGATATTCTTTTCTTTGTAGTGGCGAGACGTGTAGTTCGCCCTTTGTTGATTCGCCGATCTCTGCGCAGCGGCCTCGTACTCGGTTTTCAAATCGCGTTCGGCGTCAACATCAGCCTGCGTGATGTAACCTTTTTCAAGGGCGATCTCTTTCGCCTTCTGCCAACCACCGCCATTCTGGATAACCTTAAGCGTCGCCTTGCTAATTTTATCTGTTGCAGCTTTCCACGCATCTCGTGCCGTGTAGACGGCTGGCACATCAACGGGCTTCATCGGAAGCGTGAACAAAACCTCGCGGTAGTTCTTGCCGCCTGGAAGGGTTTGTTCTTTGAACTCGGCCGCGTCCGAAGTCACATCCTGAATCTGCAAATCATTGGCGCCGAGGAAGTCTAAGAACTCTTTCTTGGTGACGCGCTCTTTGCCTTCAAGGAACCCATCAACGCCAAGCCATTTAATTTCCTCTGGCTTGATCTCTTTGAGCATCCCGCGAATCTGCGCAGGATCAGCGGAGCCGCCCATCTTTTGTTCGACGGTCTGAATTAGTTTTGAGAATGTCGGCGGTGCGGGCTTCGCAGGATAAACTTCCGCGACATTCTCTGCGGCTTGGGATTGGAAGAGTTGACGAGATCCGAACGGCCTGTTGTTCTGAGACCAGAGTGCGTTGCCGTTTGCGGTGCGTGTTTGCTTCCGACGATTGGTGATCTTTTTACCCGTCGCCGCTTCCGCCGCTTCGTACATTGCTGTTGCGATCCCTTTACGCCGATGCGCTTCGTTCACCTGCACCGTAGGTTCAAGCGAGAACGAATCCTTCGCTGGACGAATAAAGTCAGGTGCATCTTCTTGGGTTACGAATTCAGCCGAGCCAACGATGTTGCCGGCTTTGTCTTTTGCCGTGACCCTGTGAAGTGTTGGATCACTAGCATCGGTCTCGCTTGAAATCGAATAGCCTTCTTTTTTCCAATCGCCGCGCGATCCCTGATTGTACTGCGCTGCTACTCGGCCATCTGTAGGAGGGATAATAACCTCGGCACCATCACTCGTATTGATCTTTAAACCGTAACGCTTGAAGATTTCTTCTGGAGTCTTATTTGTTCTAGCCGCCATCGACATCGAAAACTTCGTATAAAGCACAGCGTTTTGCTTTGCTTCGTTTGGTCCAATCAAAGGATTGTTCATTGCCAGAAGCTGTTGCCGGACATTTTCGCCAACAGCGCGCGCACTCTTTGCTCTAACTTCTCCAGGCGTGAGTTCAGTCTCTGGCTTAGTATCTAAGTCTTCGTTGGATAGAAGCTCAAGGTCAGCCTTGTTTTGCGACTGCTCGGCTTTGGCTTCGTTTGCGGTAAGACTGTCCGGTTTAAACTTTATATCATTTTTCAAACCATTAAAATGCTCGGTATCAACAGCACTCTGAAGCCAGGTCGCAAGCGGAACCTTCACATCAGAGCCAGTGGCCACAGCTTCAGAGAACTCTTTAGTGAGCCCTAGCTTTTGCATCTCTTGAACTGAATCAAGGTTTTTAGACTGAAAGTATTCCTGAACCGCTTCGACCGGCATTAAAATATTTTCAACAGGTCCATCTTTGGTGAGCTTCTCAACAAGATTTTTATGCGCTTCCGGTAGTCGCTTCCTGAGTTTTGATTCTTGAGTCTTCTCACCAAGCGCTGTCATGAAATCGACCGAGCGCTTTGACTCGTTCATCTGATGAAGGCGAGCATAGCCGCCGATCATACCGACGGGTGCGGTCATTGCTCCACCAGAGAACCCGCCGATAACACCTGCATTTCCGATATTCTCGAAGCTTTGCTTCAAAGTAAGATCTGGGTTCGCACCAGTTGTATAGTCACTCATGTCTTGCACGGCTTGGGTTGCCATCTCTTCAGAGCCTTCTTGCGCAACAGAAGCAGCGAGAGTCTTAGTGAAATCCTTCGCGACACTATGCCAAACATCCTTACCGTGCTGCTTGGTGATCACGGCTTCCCACTTCTTGATAAGCGGAATCGTTCCCAAGCTTTCAAAAAGCATTTCAGCAGAGCCTTGTAGGATCGCATTGTTCACGGCGCTCGTTGGATCTTGGCCCGCCTCACGTCCGCGCGCATTGACATCAGCAGCCGTCGTCGCCCCGGCTAAACCTAAACCGACATAAGGCATCCCTGCCGCAGCAAACGCCGCAGTCAGAGCTTGCTGTGGAGCATTCGCAGTGAACTGGATTGCAAGGGCTCTTCCCGCTTTTGCGAAGTTTCCTTTTCCAATTTCATCAATGATTGAGGTGTTCATTTCAGGAAGCTGGGACGTATAAGCTTCGGAAGCTTTATCATAATACTCGGTCGCTGCGTTCTTCCGAAGCCATTCGGGCGATTGCACATCACCGTAGCCGAGCGCGCGATTAAGTGGGTTCACAAGATAGTTGTTATAAGCATCAAGAACGAATGCCGGTGTTTTCAAAAGATTTGAGTTCATTCGAGCCGCGCCAGAGTCAAGGGCTGTGTACATGGAATCAAGAAGGCCATGCTCTTCCAACGTGTCGTTTAGATCGTTGACGTGATCGAGATCATCTTTTGCAACGCCCATATTCTCAGGGTTAGCAAGCCACTCCGATAAGCTCTGGCGTTCAGATGCCATTCGGCCTGGCTGAACGGCCTCAGCTTCCGAGTGTTTTTTGAGTTCATCGTAATTTCGCTCAGCGAGTTCGGGCGCAAGCTTATAGCGTTTCGATAGTTTCAGCACTTCTGCAAATCGATCTGGCTGAGTGTCGGCTGTCGCTGTTATTGCAGTTTGAACGGCACGCTCTAAGTTTGGCGCAGGCTCGTCATCTAAACCAAGAAAGCGGTTAGGCCTCGGATCAGGCACAACCATATCTTCAACCTGCTGCTCGTACTCGTTAATCGCCACTACTTCCGCTTCCTGTTCATATAGAGATTGTACCGCTTCTCGATTGCCTCGGGCGACACCGGCGCTCTTTCGAGCCTGAGAGCCGCCTCAACTTCATCTCGGTCACCAGACGGGATATCGCCAAACTTGATTGTGCCTGATTGGTTTAGTCGAAGCAGCAGGCGGGGGGCCTTCTCGTCGCCGTACCAGTGCTCTTTGAGAGTTACTTTAACTAGATATCGCTCAGCCATTTTTTGTATGTCTGCATTAGTTGGAGCTTTGCCGGTATCGCTCGCGAACTGAACTGAATCAAGTTCAACTTGCGTTCGCATCTTTTCAACAAGAGTTGAGTCCGCAGAGCCTGGCTTTGGACTCACATCAATCTTGTGTGCAGTTAGAACTGAGTTGATGGTTTCGTTCTGAGTTCTAAACTGACCTAGGATCTTGTCGGACTTTCCAGATCCTTTTCGCAGATCGGCTTGAATCTCGATGAGTTTTGACAGCTCGCTTGGCGGCATCTTTGCTGCGTACTTTAAAAGATACTCATTTTTAAAACCATCTTGGAGCTCAGGAGTTGCGGCCCGTGTGCGCAGATCATAGAAGTCCATGCCGTTTGGCGCAGCATCTTCACCAGACATAAGCTGCTTTTTTCTCAATTCAAATGCTTTGATGTGTTCAGTCTTCATGGTGCCAAGCATTTTACTTGGAAACTCATAGCGTCCCTTAGATAGTTCAAGCTGTTTCAGCACGCCGTTTAATTGATTCTCGCTTCGCTCTTCGATCGCTGCTTTCTTGGCGCCAAAGTGTTCTTTTACTCGCGAGACCGTCATGTCTTGAATGTTTGGATTCTCGATATTCCTTGCTAGCTCGAGAGCATGACCTAGATCGCCCGTCTGATTTACAATCAAAGCTGTTTGCCGCTGACTTTCGCCCCGGCTTCCTTCGGCTTCAAGAACCTTCTCGACATCTTCTAATCGGGCGCCAAGCTGAGTCTTATTTTTTTCAAAGTATGCTTTCGCCGCGAGATCGTTCCCGTGTGCAAGGTGCCGATCAATGATCGACTCGTGAACTCTTGCGGTTTCTTCTTGAACAGCGGCCTCAACCGGCACGCCATTTCGCTCGCCAGCTTTCATGATCGCTGCCTGCATTAGACCGAGATTGCTTTTGACTACCCGTTCGTCTTGATAGTTTAACAGCGCTTCGTTTTGCAGTGTCTTTACACCATCGGTTGTGACTTGCTTGTCATAGCTCTCACGCTCGCGAGCGACGTGAACCTGAAGCTTGTCATTGATGTCAGCATGTTCGTTTGCAAGATGCCTGCGCACAAGCTCTCTCTGCTGATCGTTACCTAAGCCATCAATTACTTCTTGGCCGTACTTATCGAACTCTTGCGGTACGGTGTCAGGCAAACCAAATGCGTTCTTACCTTTTTGATTTAAGGCCCCGGTCTTTTCATTTACGAGAAGATCCATCTTCTTTTCTTTGAGTCTTGTGATGCTATCAAAGGCCGCGATGTCATCGGCCTTCTGCTTTTCTTGCATGATAAGGCTATTGGCCTTCATCGCAAGATCGCCAATGGCAGCAATGCCTGCCGCCGCTTGGCCTCCACCGAACGCTTCAACAGGAGCAGACTCCCGAACTCTTACGCTCGGAAGCCCTGACTGTTGGACCTGTTGTTCATATCTTGGCACTACTGGCACAGATCACCCCTTAAGCTATATTCGAAACATTACGGGTCGATGCGCCCGCACCTCTAGGCTGATAGCTCGCTATTTGACCGACCGCCTGAGCGCCTCCAGTAAGAAGTGTTGCGCCTGCTGAGTTACGTCCGGCCATCACTGCTTGTTCGCCAGATGCGAGATACTGATTGGCTTGAATGCGGTAACCCCACGCCTCGCGCTGAGCATTGTTCTTAACCGTCAATGCGTCTAGAGCGCCCAGTCTCGCAGTTTCTTGCTGTACGTCTTGGGCCGATCCTGAATCAAGAGCTACGCCTTGAGCCGCAAACCCAACTCGCTGTGCGCCGCGCACTTGATTGGCCCTGTCTGCCGCTTGCTTTGATGCCGCATCCCCTCGAGCAAGCGCGTCGTCTGACTGCATCTCGGCGAGGCGAGCGTTTACTTTTCCCTGTCGCTCGGCGAATTCGCCCTGAGCCTCCATGCCATCAGCCTGTTTTTTAGCGGCGAGCATTGATGCTGCCGCAGCAACACTTAGAGCAATCATTGATGATACCGCTGCCATCTAAGACCCCATCTTTCTGTATGGAATCTTTCCCGAAGGAGAGATTGCCGAGATTGACATTGGAAGCGGGTCCACTTGTCGAATAAAGACCCTGCCGTTTGAGTTCCAAGAGTTATCGATATTTATCGAGGCCTTGCCAGTTTGAAGCGCGGTCGGATCATCAACATCTTCGTACTGTCTTATCTTTAGTTCGTAGAGCCCTTGAAGCGGATCAACCGCGTCGTCTGTTGGCGGAGCGCCGCCGACAAAAATGCCGCCTGATTCCTCAATGTGAAATGTAACTTGATCGATTAGCATTGCTTTATCGGCAAGCGTTTCGCCCTGGTCGGTATCGATGTCTAAGGACTCGATGTCAGAAATGTAAGGAAGGCCAACCTTTAAAACAGAATAGCTGTTTGATAACAACAGCGTTCCATTCGTGATTGTGTGAATATCGTACTGCTCATTGTAGGGAGAGCCGACAACGTTGCCATCACCTAAGACCGATACGGTTTTACCTTCTAAGTGCCAAAGCCCAGTGACTTCATCAACAGCCTTTGACCAGTTGGTAATGGCCAAACGAAGCGCTGTCGGAACAGTGATGTCTGGTCTACCTGTCACAACAGTCGAGCTTGAATATGCGACGATCGTAAAGCGAACCACATCGCCAGTCGCTGCATCAGTCAGTATGATTTGATTGCCAACATCGCCCGCGACAAAATAAGCAGCCGATGCCGTGAGAGTAAGGGTCTCATCGTAGGCCCATGTGGTGCCGCCAGAGAGATCCATAGTCATAACACTCGTGTTGGTTCCATCATATGTAAGCGATGAATCCATGAAGATCATGTCTTCAATTGCATCCACTCTTCGCTGAGTGAGGCGCTCAATGTAGCGAACAGATCTAGAATTGACTGTCCTTTTAACTACAACATAGACCGCGTCTTCCTCTCCCTCTGGAACAACGCACACGTTTTCAACTAGGCCGCCATCGAAGTCGTGAGTAGCCCAGCCCAGAATCTGTTGGTCTCGAACATAGGTAAGCGATAGCAGCACGCCGTCCCCGCGAACCATCCATGCAATCGAGTGTGGGATCGTCTGATAGGACCAGTCATCAAGCGTGTACCCATCGACTAAATGAGAAGAAAACAAAGAGACTTCGTTTCCTTTATAGCCATCAGCTTGATAGTCGAAACCTAAGTCTCGAACGACAGAGCCTCGGGCTTGAACATAAAGCGCAGTGTTATCGATAACGAGTGGCGCAAGAGTTGAGCAGCCATTTTGAGAACTGGTTTTGAGGTTAATATCAAATGGCGTGATTGATCCATTTTGGTCACCAAGGCAGGTGCTCTCATACTCGCTTGAGAGAAGAATAAGCTTATCGAGATCAAGAAGGTTTCTAATGTCGGTCACTTTCTTCCCGGCTACGGAGAAGATAATTGAGTCAGAGTTTTCTAGTGGTGTGCTCACGTTGAAGTTCCGATATGAGCCTACCTGTGAAGCCCAGACTTTTTCAGGCTCATCGACAGAGCTCGCAAGGATAAGCCGCTGCTGTGAGATAGTAACGCACGCAGGATATTCGCCAGTCGCATCAAACAAAATTCGATACTGAGGAGGAATAGAGGAAACATCGGGCGGGATCCCGTTATCGACAATCTGACTGTCGCCGCCATCAATCAGCGCCATAAAGCCAAAAACGCCACTCGATGTTGTCTTCTTATAGACTGCCCACTGATAAGGAGATGCTGACCCAGCTTTTAGACTCCAACTCACGGTTACCGGCGCACCCGTAGTGGCAACCGTCGCAGTCCCGACCGACATTATGACCTCGCACTCTTGACCGTTTTCATCAAGCGCTGTGAGCGCGTAGGACACCGCGGAACCATTAGCTCCAGAAGTCGTAAATGTTTGAACGATGCCGTTTAATGTGACCGGCGATCCAGTTGTGAAGTTATCAATCGCCCAGCTCGTGTCTGATGTTCTTGCAAGCGTTCTTGGAACGTATCCAGTATGGACGATATAAAGATAGTCAGCAGACTGCGCGAACTTTAGAAGCGGAAGATCTGCCTCGAGATATGTCGTCGTTAATGTATAAACTTCGGCAACAGTTCCGCCCGACGTGTACGATCCAAAGCTCGTGCTGTTTACAGCAGTGCCGTCAAGATAATTTAATTGAAAGGTGTTGGCGCCAGCGTCCACGCCAGCCACTTTGAAATCACGTCCGTTTAAGTATGTGCCAATCGCCCCAGTGATTCCTGCGATCTGAACAATGTCACCATTGGCGTAATTGTCGGCACCTGTATAGGTAACAACGCATGGGCTAGCATTAGTAGCGGCGGTGATCGCCTGAGACGTGAGAGTGATATACGCGCCGTCTTTAATGAAACGAATGTAGAGGTTGCCGAACTCAAGCATGTAGGTGTTGTTGCTATTGAAGACGAAAGGAATAAGACGAACCGCTTTGGTGGAGTCTTTAACTTCACCAACAAAGGCCGTCCCAGGCCGGTTATCCAAACCTCCATGTCGCTTAACGTACGCATTTCTCAGCGTGCGCAGACCAGTCGAATACTTTACAAGATCCACGCCAGCGTAAAGCGTTGGTGCAATCTCGCCGGCTGAGAACCTACGCTGAGTTATCGTGCTCACAGTCTGGCCCTTATGAATTCAGAATCAGGCGCTAGATCTGGCTGTTCTTCGTTTACAGCATTGGCTTGAGCAGTGCTCACGAACGCTAGAAAGAAGTTGTAGCACTCGGCTTTAATTTTAAACGGGTCACCTTTTGTAAGCGTTGGCGCCACAAGCGAGGCCAAAAGGTATGAAAGCGCCATTGTGAAATCGTTGGTGAACTCTTCAGCCGCAGTCACCTTCACCGTAAATTCAACTTGAGCGTCTAGTTGATTCGTAAATATCAATCGACCAGATGTGCCTTGCGCAATTCTATAAACGATTCTATCGGTCGGCGATTCTGGTTGAATGCCGCTTAAGATGCGGCGAAGGTTCACGCAGCCAGATGGATACTGATATGAGTAACCCCAGTCATCGTTGGGATCTTCTTCGACAAGTGCCAGGGCTTCGATCTTCGTTGCAAACGGCCAATTGAAAGAACGAAGGACTGTGTCCCTTGCTTCTTCATAATACCTGCGACACGAAGCTGCTTCGGCGCTTCGCTCAGTCTCTAAGTTTGCAATCTCTTTCCCAACGCCAAGATGGCCTAGTGCCATGTTAGCGATCACAGTATCTGATGAAGCCATCCATGCCCCCAAACTAAATAGAGGGCGGGGCCAACTAAGCGCCCCGCCCTAACGACTCAGATCACATCGTCTGATTCGTCTTTTTGATCTTCAAAAGATTCCACTTCTTCGGGCCCGTTGATCACATCTGGATCACGCTTTCCCTTAGTCGCTTTCTTCTTTTGCGGAGGTGCCTGCGCATCAAAGGGTTGCACCCAAGAACAAACGCGAGGCTTCCCTTCGCGATCGAGGAGGGGTTGTCCATCCTTACCTTTGGGGCGATAGTCTTCATCTCTCATAATGAAGACGACGCCCGGCTTGATTCGGATATGGTTGTAGTAACCTAGACGTAACGCTTTGACCTGCATTCATTCACTCCTTATTAAGAGATGGTGAAACCATCTGGATAAACAACATCACGCTGGATCATCGACATCGGCTGCAAGAACGCGGTCACAGTGATTGTCGGAGTTGTTCCGCCAACATTGTAGTAGGCGCCGAGATACCGCTTCGACTTCGCCCCCGGGGGGATCGGAAGATAGTGAAGCGATCCAATTGTCAAATCTGCCGCCAAGATCGAACGCTGAACCAAGATGTCTGGCGAAGTCAAAGCCGCAGCGGTTGATTGGATGATTTGAAACTCGTAAGTCTCATCAGTCGACGTGAAGTCCGCAGCAACATCAACTTGGAGGACTAAGCAAAGTGGCTCGCCTGTTCCAATTTCGTTTGTCGAAAGACCACTATCGAACGTGTTCGTTGAGTTCGCGTCGACTGTTACAGCCTGCGCGTCGGAAAGTAGCAAAAGTGCATCAATATACATTTTAAAGCTCCTATAAAAAGTTAACTAACAAAACAGAAAACCAATGCCTGTTAGCATGGGTTACGAAACGGTTGCTTCTGTCTCGAGAAGTTGATCGACCAAACGAATTGGGACGCCACGGAATGACATCGTTCGTTTGCCGTCCACTTCACCGTAAGACATGCCAGCGCCCAGAGCGTCGTCACGACGTTGGATGTCTAACATCTCAATGCAAGTGCGGTTCATGTAGAACGCTGGTTTGCACATTGCGATGTTCGGAATACGGTGCATTGCCATGATCATCTTATCGACCAAGTCAGCAGCCGACGATTTCGCAACGAGGTTAGAAATATCGATGTTGCAGATACGGACTGCGTAGCGCCAGTCTTTTACTGCAATACCGCACTTCCACTGCCAGTGATCTTGGTAAGCGCGCATTCGACTGCCGCCAACACCAGCAGTAACCTCAACCGTTTGAAGACCGAGATCTTCATGCACGAGACCCGCTTTCGATCCTTTCGGAAAGATACCGGCAACAGTGTTCGCGCCCCAGCCGATGAGCCAGATCGAAGAGTTGTCTGATCCCGAGCCACCAGCTTTGATGAGGTTCTGTCCACTTGTTGCCGACGCCAACGAGTAACGGATCGAAAGACCAGTGAACTCTTCTGGTGCAACTCCAGAGTTTCCGTAAATAACAGTTTGCTGCATCTCTTGGTTCATTGATTCAATGTAGGCCTGGCCTTCAGAGAGTCTGAACGAAGAAGTGTTGCCGTTAAGCTCGGCCAAGTCTTTATCGACTTCTGACCATGCTTCCAGCATTCCACACTGCTCATCGATTTGAGCCGTTGTGCTCTTCGATGTTGCAACGCCTTGGTTGAGCAGACGCCATGCGACTGCCGGCAGACCAGTGCGTACTGTCGTGCGGTGTCCGGTTGGCAGGTTGCCTTCCATGAACTGCATGTCGAGAAGCATCTCGTTTGACTGACCTAAAAGTTCTACGATTGCCGAGATCTTTCCATCTGGGTCAACCCGTTTTGCCATATCCGAAAGCGTTGCGGCTCCTGCACTAAGTAAAGCCATTTAAAATTCTCCTTTTATGTTTGTTTTCCATAGAGGTGTTCCTCTATAGATTTTTGCCCGCCAGCTTGAGCGCCTGGCTGAACAAGCTTGTCTTCCGACATAGCTTTTCCAAGACGATTGAAAGTCTTTAAGAGACCGGGGTGATTCCCGAGCCCTGAACTCTCTAAGTCTTGTATGAATTCTTGGGGAGCAAATCGTTTTATAACTCGGTGAGCGAGCTCGATGTTCTCTTTGAACTGCGGCCCGCCTAACTCCTTGTCGCTAAACGCCTGCGTCGCCCATTCTTGCTTCTTTGCAGCGAACTGCTCATCAAGAGTTTTTGCATAACCCTCTAGAACCATGTGCTCCTGCTCTAGAACCTTTTGCGCTGCCTCTGGAGTTAGCTTCATCTCTTTTGCAAAAGCTGAAACACGCTCAACCGCGCTTTGGTCTAGAATGGATCCCTCGGGAAGTTTAAGCTCAAACCTCTGTGGTTCGGGCGCAACTAGCGATGGGATTTCACCTGTTGTTGCTACTGCTGCCGTTGCCTCGGGCTGTCCTTCAACCTTCGCGGGTGTACTCACCGCTGGGTTAACGGGTGCAGGTGTCGCTTGCTCCGCAGTCGCGACCGGGGCCGCTGGTGTGGATTGGGTAACTTCAGACATTGGCTTCTTCTCCTTTATTGTTTTCTTTCATCATTTGTAAATATGCGTTCGGGTTAGCATCGATGATGTCAGCGATGAGCTTTAACCCAACTTTTCTAGTGCCTTCTTTAAACGCCGTGACTTCTGCGTTCCCTGATCCAGAGAACGTCTCTTGATAAACTCCGCAATAAGAGATAAGGCTCCACATGAACCTACGGCCCTGCTGTCGATCGAGCAGAAAGCGCACATCTTCAACGGATTCATCCCGCTTCATGCGCTCTTTGCTATCGCGATCTTTTACTTGCTTCTCATCTGAAGCGTTTACTTTCTGACTCATCGTCGAGGCCTTCTGCGATACACGATATAGATCGAGCCACCGCTTTGATCTTCTGGATCCATCGGAATTATCTCACCGCCAGGTGGGAAGAAGGATCCTGCAAACATGGTTTTAGGGAAGAAAGATCCTGCAAACATTATTCGCTCACATCGTAAGCGACAGCGGATCGGTTACCGCTTGCATCAACTGTCGCGACGATTCGGTTCTTGTCGTCCGTCACGTTTCTAATAGTAACCGTCGTGGTTGCAGCGCCCGAGAGCTTTCCGGCTGCCGACGATAAGACTAGGCGCAAAGATTCGCGCATCGAATATCCAGTCTCAATGTCGCTATTATCTAGTAGAGAAGTAGCAAGAGTCTCAGGGCTAAGCGCGGTGTTTGATGAAATGTCCGCTGAAAGGTTGATAAGGGTTACGATTCCAGCGTTTGTTAAAACACCCGAAGCGCTTAAGGACGCTATTAGATTTAGAATACTTCCTAGATCCGCAGAGGTAACTGTTCCGCTTGCCGTGATCGAAGCCTGAAGCTGAAGCGCAAGCGCTAGATCCGCAGAGGTAACTGTTCCGCTTGCCGTGATTGCTGCCTCAAGGCCAACGATAAGCGCAAGAGCTGCACTTGTAGTTGAAACCGAAGCGGCTAAAGCGTCCGCTATAAGGTTGATGCCTCTCGCTAGAGGCGCATTAGTAACAGTACCGCTTGCCGTTAATTGTTGAAACGAAGCAAGTCCGCCCGACTTTCTCGGCAGAACCCAAGCGATCGGATGTGTGTAGCCAACGGGCGTCGCAGCGAATGAATCGAAACCTCCATAGGTGCGGTTCTGTAGGCATCCTGCTTCGGCATAGCATTCGCTATACCCCGATGAAACACCGCCAGCGAACTGGCGATTGATCACGCGGTTGATTAGAGAGTGATTACCGATTAAAGCCATCAGCCCCAGCCAACTTCGATGTGACCGAGGAATGTCGTAGACGCTACGGTTGCGCCGCCAGCGATATAGATTAGACCAAGCACTGCACCGTCAACGACGCGCTCTAAACTTGGAATCATGTTTACAAAATCGCGCTCGTAGTAAACGTTCGCCGCGGGGACTGGAATCATCGCAAGCTCTTTATATAGAACCATATGATGATACGTCCCTGCCGTGCCGCTTCCCGCACTAAACGTGATGCTCTGAATAGATTTTATACCAGCGTCGCCATTGGCCATTGGAAGGGGAAAGTAGTTGTTTGCCGCGATACCAGCGTGAGTAATGTGTCCTTGAATCGCCGACGCTGTACAAGCAACCGTGAACGGCATTTGCCGTGAGCCAGTGTCGCCTGAATTTGTATAAACCATCGAGACGGTTTGAGGCGTTGCACCAACCGCAGTGGGAGTTGTCGAGCTCACGTATCCAGTGCCTGCGGAAACAACAAACGCTTTTACGCCAGCGCCCGAAGTATATCGCGGGAGCGTGTTCGTATTATAGCAAGTTTGAATGGTCGCAAGATTGGCATTTAAGTAGGGATATGCTCCGAGAAGATCAACGATAAGAAATTGACCGACGCCTGTAGCAGCAGTCGTCATCATCCCTGCCGTGAGTAAGTGCTTTGTATCGGCCGCAACAGCGCCGCCATGATATGCAGCAGGCGAATTGCTTGCCGTAAGCGGTTGAAACATTGGCTGATCGCCTGCGTTTGCACCCCATTCAACAATTGAGATGTTGGTTATAGTCCAAACGCCTGTCGCGACCGACGCGTTTAAAACAAAGCCCGCAGTCGACGCTGCTGTGATGATTTCAACAAAGGTGCCGGTAGCCGCACGGTTTGTTCCTGTGACGCCACCTAACGTGAAGAATATGTTTGAAGAAGTGTAGGCAGACACCGTGAATTGCACGCGGTAAAAGCGACCACTAACAATTGCAATGTTTTGAGAGTCAGCAGTCAGAGTCGTGGCCGAGCCGGACGTTTTAACGAAACCGCTAGTGCCAGCGAAGCCTGTGCCGTCTGCTGTCCAATTGAAAAGTGATGTTGGCGCAAATGAGTTAATCAAGTGCTCACCGTAACCGAGACGATCCGGCGAACCGGGGAGAGTTGAAAGATCATAAGCGCGCCCAGCAGCATATGCTGTCGTAATTTGCGTGATCTTATTTAAGTTCGTGCGAAACTTTTTCCCGCCAGTCGTTAGCTCTGAAATCATGTCGTCTGCGCTAGAAAATCCCATTCATTAACCCCATACCACGCCGATAGACCCATACACTGGGACAGTGGCTAGTGAGCCACTCGGCAATGCCAAAAAATTTAAGTACGCGCCGTCTTTAATTTCGGGCAGCGCTAGCCCGTTTTCAGTTATGAAGTCTTTTTCTGCGGGTACATTGGCTTCGCGAATTGCGAGTGAGCCGAGCGGCACAGCGAGCACAAGCGCAAAAATGCCACCATTGGCGGTCAAGAATGTGAAGCCCTCGACCGATCGAATCCCGGAATCACCTTGTTGCAGCGGAATGTTCCAGCCGAAGTTCCCAGCCGCGACACCAGACGTGATAAGTTCCCCAGACACAGCGGTCGAATTACTCGTGCAAGTAGCGCTTGTTCTGTTTGTAACGCCGTCTTGATTCGTATAGCGAATATAGAACCGAGCGCCACCAGTGAAGGCGCCTTGCGATACAACAAAAGCTTGAACACCATCCCCAGTTGTAAAACGTGGAAGTGTTACGGTGTTATCGAAGAGTTGTTCTTCAGCCGCGTCGCCGTCGATAAACGGATAATAAAGAAGATAGTCCATGAGTAAAAGATTGACCCGCGCGAGCGAACTCATTGCGGTTAAACGCTTTAAAAACTTTTTATCGGGCGTTTGATCAGATCCATGTTGAATGCCTTCTCTCGCGAGAAGTGTTGCGGCAGCAAGTGGCGTGCTCGCATAGAAATTTGTTACCGGATGACCTGGCGTCGTCGAGAGATCGCACCAAACCCCGGCCGTCGTAACGATGGCGGAGGTTTTACGAAACGATGCGAAGTGGTTTTTGCCACCATCGACAACGGCTTCTCTGAATTCTTTGAACGACGCAAAGCCCAAAACGTAACCCCTTAATCGAGTGTGAAGACCAAAGTCGTCGCAGCAAACTGCGGCTGATTTCCTGAGGAGATTGTCTGTGACGCGTTCAAAGCGCCTGATAAAATGAGAGTCCCCGCGCCGGATGTTGTTGAAACAATCCCGACGTGGGTCACGATGTTTGAGCCGCCCGTCGACGTTGGAAACTGCACGAGCGCTGCGTTTGTAACCGTTGCGCCTGCGACAGTAAAAGCCGTCGCTCTTTCGACTGCGACTCGAGCGTAGCTCGTATAGGTCGCCTCGCTCGTTACAGCAGTTCCGGCCTCACCTGGGTCAGCCGTGTGGAGCGATAACCAAAGGTCAGTGTTCGCGTTCCAACCGACTGCGGTTCCAACAAAGATGTAGCTATTGATTGCCGTTTCGGCAGCGTTTGAAAAAGACATTAGCTGATCCGTTTCTTCAGCGCTTCTAGCTCTGATTTAAGTCCGCTTAGAACTGCCCCTAACTCTGCCTTCTCTTGAACCATCACGAGTCGCTCTGACTCCAAGGCTTTCACTTCCCCTAAAACTTTCGCGCGATATAGTTCGGCTTCTGCTTTCACAGTTTGAGCTTTGATCTGAGCGTCGGCCATGTGGCTTGCGGCCTTCTCGCCTGCGAATGCAATGATCTTCTCAGCCTTCTCATTGGCCTCATCGATCTGCATGTCGGCGTGAGCTTGCTGGTCGTCTGACTTTTGTTTAGCCAATAGATAAGACTTCGCCGCTTCTTCTTCGTCGCTCTTATATTTCTCAATGCGATTGCTTGCTTCGTTGGCGGCTCGCTCTAACGAGCCAACCGATTCGATCTCGTCTGCGAATTCGATGAGACCTTTGAATTGACGAGCAAGCTTTCGGATATCTTCGACGGCTTGTTGTTTGCTGTTAGACATTAGGGCCTCCGTAAGAACATTGTGCAGACTAGTGAGGTGGTGCCATCGCCGGCTGAGATTCGTGGCCGGACAAAGCGGCAAAGCTCCATCACGGTCTCGATCTTGGCTGCGGTAATACTCAGTGCGTTTCCTTGAGGATCAGTAAGCGTGGCGTAGGTGGTGCCGTCGTTTGAACCTTCAAAGAGAAGTGTTCCGCCAGCTCCAAAAGTGCCAGTGATTTGAATAGATCGATCAGCAGATCCGCCCATTTCAAGCGGAGAGCCCGTGTCGGTGGTTGCGCTGGTGAGTCCTGACCAAGCGACGATGTGGCAATGATCGCCAAACGTGTCGATTGAAGTTACGGTTGCGGTTCTTACGGCCATAAATTACCTCACTGCTGGACGAGCTGCCCAGCGTTCGCGTTTTCGATAAGTCTGTTTAAAGCGTTGTCTTCAGATACATTGGCTTGGCTTAAGTCTTTCATAGCCGAGGCCCCGGCTTGAATAGTCTGAGTCGCTTGGGCTGCTTGTTGCGCTTGCTGCTGAGCTTGACGAATCTGCGCAACAAGATCGTCACTCTTAACAATGCCCGGCTGAATCGAGAGACGATCAGCGAACACATCGATCGTTTGATCTTCATCGAGTTTATCGAGAGCGCCTGGTTTAAACTGTGCGATCTGTCCAACGATACCGACAAAGCGCTCTAAGCTTGCGATGCCTTGAAGCTTCTGCGCTTGAGCCATGATTGATATGTATTCAACTCGAAGCGCTGTGCCTTGAATCTCTGGAGGTGGTTCGGGCAATTGACCTTGGCGCTCCATTATAATGAAGGCGATGTCGATCAATGGATCCAAGAGATCTTGGTTGAGCTGCTCAAGTACAGGGCCAAGAGCTAAGAGCTTTTCTTCATGTCGCTCTTCGATCTCGCGAGCGGTGACGTTTGACCGAGAATCGTTTTGCAGCATCAAGAAAAGGTCTGCATAAAAGCAGCGCTGTATGCGGTTCTCGTATCGAGAGATATCGTCGTTTAATTCTACAACCCTTGGATTGATTTCGTGTGCTGGTCTGAAGCCTCGAGTGCCTTCACGTTCATCAGAGAACGACACATCACCGGGGAGCAGTGACGTCTTCGCATTGCGCATTGAAGTTGGCGCAACCATCGGTGGGTTCACCATCTTTTCAACGGCCTGCATCTTCCGCTTTTCCATGACCTGAAGGGCTTTGTTGTCGCCCAACGACATCATCCCCGGGCATTCAGTCCCGTAGACATCTTCGCCCGTTACTTCCCAGCGCGGGCAAAGGACTGGGAAATAGTCGTACCCCATCTCTCTAAGAACTCGGTCATCATCAGATGACGAAGAGCCCTGGCTTTGGCCGCGCTCATAATAGCAAGAGAGGTACTTCTTGAACTTAGAGTGAAGCTTTGAATCGTCGTGATCTTCGTTTGGTTGGATAACGTGGGCGACTTCAATCCAAGATTCTAACTCACCACGATCATATTGGTTTCGAACTTGCGGCGAGAAGTTGTCCCAAATGATCTGGCCTGATGGATCTCGTTTTCCAAAGCGTTGTACAAGTTGACGCACGGTCATTCTAAAGTCGCGAGTGAAGACGTCGACTCTGCCCTTATCGTTAGCCGCAATTGAAAAGGAGCCGACCGGGAACGCATAAAAGTGCAGGACGTTATCAATATCTTCTTCAACCATCATTGCGCCGGTGCCGAATGCGCCCATGTCGCCATAGATGATTGGAAGAACGTTATAGAGATTCGATTTTAAGAAAGCAGCGCTCATTCGTTCGCTGACAATGTAGAGCCAGTCTTTAATTGGACCGGCTTCCATAAGACTTGGATCAGGGACCGCGAGTCTGAACCATGGGCGCGCTGGTGAAGTTACTCCACTCATCATTCCAGAACGAAGTGTGCGAGCTGCGAGTGTTGCGGTGGAGTTTATGATCTTCTGATTCTTGCGTTCTCCGCGATTGTTCTCTGAAGTTGTAAAGCGTGGACGCATGGGAAGGATGTGATCGCCAAGCTCTCGCCAGACAGAGAGAAACGATGCGCGCTCGGTTTCAAGCTGAGACCGTAGGATCTCAAACTTCTTTCGTTTAGAAATTGAACTGTTTGAGTTCTTCGCCGCCATTAAAGACCCAGCAGCGTCTTCTTACCGCCCATGGATCCAGAGATGCCGCCAATGGCGCCCTGTCCTCCTGGTCCTGTAAGAATAGTGGAGGATCGTCCGCCGCGATAGGCTGACATGGCTCGCTGCCTTGCGCGCTGAAGGTCTCTATGTTTGATGGCGTCTTGGCCTTTGATTGCCACTTGCTGCTCGTCGATGAGTTTATTTTGAGCGGCGTCTGATTTCACGCCAGCATCGTAAGCAGCGTTTTTAGGATCGTTGAAGAATTTGTTGTCTACAGCGCCTCCGGCCTCAGTACCGCCGAACGAGGCAACCGCTGCGTAAGCTCTGAGCGGGTCATTCTTAACAGTGTCAAACGTGTTTGAGACCGCTCGGCCAACCGCTGTGCTTCCCATCAGTTCACCTCATACATAAAGGATCGTTCTTGAAGTCTGAACCCATGCTTCAGCATGAAGTTATCTTTGACCGGGCTTGCGGTTTCTAGTGAGAAGTTGATCCAATCAGCATTGGCTTTGCCGAACTCAACGAACTTATTAAAGAGCATGAGGGCCGCTCTACTCATGCGGTGCTCTTCGGCCACCCACCAGAAAACTTCAGTGAGCGCCATGATCTTCGGATTGAAAGGATGCCGTTGAAGAATGCCCGTGATGAAACCAACAGGACCGACATCTTCTTTGTCGGCGATATAGAAGCAGTGGTTTTCAATGAGCCCAGCCAACCCCAACGGTGCATACTCCTCATTAAATAGAGATAGCCGGGTGCCGAAGAAATCAGCGAACTTCTTAAGCTCGATGACGAGCCACGGAATATCTTCCGCTGTGGCCTGCCGTACTCTTATTTGCATCTGACTTAGCGTGTTGAGATTAACTCAACAATGCAAGTTTATTTTAATTGACTAGGTGTTGGGATAGTTTGATTAGACTTTCGAGGTGTTGGGATACTTCAAAAGATCCTTCGATGGTGGTTCCTAAGCAGGATCATATGGAGCAGGGCTGTTAAGTTTCATCGAAGGATCACCTCAAGCCACTACTTCTTAGTAGTCTTCTTCTTCCAAACCTTAGCTTTTGCTTTGAGCTTCTTACCGGTCTTCGCTTTCAATCGTGTTGCTTTCTTCTTCATAGTCATCATTGTGACCTCCTGTTGATTTAAACTTAACAACATCTCACGAAGATGCAAATGGATCCCACTCATGAAGAGTCTTACCGGCTTGATGCTCTTGACCAGGAAATATAAATCGGCCCGGCATCTCAGGCCATGCGAATGTGAGGTAAAGTGCATCGGCATAGTCAGGAGAAAAGCCCAAGCGACTCTTGATCTGTTCCTTTGGCTCAAGCATGAACTTCCCGTTTTGAAAGGTGTATGTTGGAGCTGTCAGTTCTTTCACGAGCTCTGGTAGTTTTGGAAGAGACCCCGCCCGCTTAATCCAATTAGCGGTAAGAAACGCCATCTCTGATCTCTTATTATAATACCTTGGATCAATAGCCTTACCGCCAAACTGCACTTCAACAGGACTGTGACCTGCTTGAATGAGTGAGTCGATAACTCCAGCTCCGTAGCCACCAGATCCATCAACGAACTCAGCCTCGCTATCCCATTTAGACTTAGCCATCGCAACGCGAGCGGCGATCTCATGGGTTCGAGCACCTCGCATCTCGACTGGTTTAAATGCCATAAGCCCTTGGCGTGGGAAGATGACCGTTCTATCATCCCCAAATCTTGCGCAGTCTACACCAAGACGCTTCTGTGCTCGAGAGACTGCGTCGCCTTCAGCTCTACGATTCATTGCAAGTTCAACTTCGGCGACGCTTAACAGCGTATTGAATCCTTGCTCTGGGAACTCTCCTAAGATCGTGGCCATGACCCAGGGGTTTGTCCGCCCGTTTATTCTGATCTGCTCACGCGCATGTTCAATGTCGACTCGTGGGGTGCGCTTTGGATCATCGGGATCTGCGGTGATTGTGATGATCTTCCACAGCTCTCGCTCCGATGTGCATATATGATAGAGAAGGCCAGACGTTGACGTCGGGTTTCCAGCAACAGCGATGAGTCCATCAACTGTTCCGCCAGTAAAGATCTGTGTCGCCTTCTGCCCCACGGTGAGCGGCATGTCGCCAATCTCATCCAATAATACAAATGGATAGGGCGAGTGAAGTCCTGAGAGAGACTGACCGATGGCTTCAGCGTTTGCATCTTTCGCGTAAGATCTGGCCGATAGAAACCAGGTCTCTTTATGATCCCTTGCTCTAATGACATCTTGGTTCATGTCAAAGGCTGCGCTTAATATTTCAGCGCGCGCTCGCCACTTCGCAAGCTCTGACCATAGGTTGTCGCGAAGGTTATCCCGGCCTTGACCAGAGAGCGCGATGCCTTTTGGATGAAGGCCAATATCACCAAAACAAAGAAGCCTTTGCCATCCAATCCACGCAAGCACTGTCGATTTACCTGGCCCAGTACAGGCCCTCATGCCAAGCCTGCGTCTTGCGCTTATCTCTCCACCAGCAGAATCAAGCGCATCCTTTTGCCACTCATCAGGCTCTGTTTTAAATAGCTCGCGAACAAACTGGAGCGGGCTATGCCTCCACTCTCTGATCTTTGATTGAGCGGGAGTCACTTGATCTCAATTGGTTTCGCAAGTTCAGCTAAGAACTTGTCGGCTATCTTAACCGCCATCTCGTGTGGCGCTTTTGGCAGGTTGCTATCTGGCATTGCTGCAAGTGGAAGGATCAGCTTTAAGATCTCAAATGCATATCGCTCGCGCCGCGAGATCGGCATTAGAAATGGCTCAGGTGGCAAGGATCCAAACTCCACATCAAACATGGTCACAGACGCTTTACCTTCGGAAGCCAGATCTTTGTTGGATCAGCGAGCTTTGATTCTTCTCTCACTGCGTTTATGCATTTGATTGCATAACCGTGAGCCGACGTTACGTCTTCGCCACCGCTGACAACCATCTTAGCCATCGTTTCAAATGTTGGGTTACAGACAACCTTCACTTTGTTTTGAGCTGTGTCCTCTATCGTTATTGTGATCTTCGCCAATCAATCCCCCTCTATCTTCTTGTTTGACCCAGCAACGAGCGCCTCAAGCGTCACCGTTCCTGAGTGTTCAACCCTGTCGGTGAATAGTTTTAAGTGTTTGCCGAGAAGTTCTAGCCCTTTTGTCTTCTCCCAGAATTTTATCTTTCGAACGACGCCGACTTGAGCTCTATCTTTGCCAACACCCTCAAAGAGTTCTTCGGTCTCAACCGATGAGACCGCACGACGAACAAGCTCAGGCATATCTCGAATGGCTAGAAGCTTTCCGTTATCATCGAAAGCTTCGCCGATATCGCAAGTTCCAATTCTCATTAACTCTTGGAGTACCATGTCCGCCGTTATCTGAACTCTCGCCATGCGGCCGGCATTTAGCTCGGCGATTCTGTCTTGAATCTTTGGCTGCTTTAGGAGTTCGCAGGCTTGGCTTGCGGCGCTTGGCGGTGAGTACCCGGCGCGTTCTGCTGCCTTTGTTGCAACGAGATCGACTAGAAACTCTCGGCAAAACCTTGCTTGCATTTCATTTAACCCATCGGCATCGGTCACAGATGGCGTCCAATGATTAGATCTGTTGGGGTGATATCGAGTTCTAGATTCTGCGCCGCTTCTAAGACTAAATGCTGGGCACGATGCGGGATCATCCCGTCTGTTCCTTTGCGATTTTTTGGAACCTGCCATCTGGACACAGACGACGGGTGTCTGCCAATGGCTCTGGCTGTGGCTCTTACACCTTTAAATGCGTGTATGACGTAGTCGGCAGGGCGCATGAACTTCATTCAAGCCTTTGGATGTTGGTTAATTACCAACAATGTTGAGTTTATCTCAACGCTTCGTCAAGGACTGCTTTGCTTGTAAGGCGTTGGGATATACGCAACACTTATCCACATTATGGCTGTGGATAGTGACTGGTTTAAGGAGCAGATGTTGCGGCTTGGGTTATCCCAACGTGGTCTTGCGCGGAAGTTAAAGAACCAGGCGGGAAAAGAAATGGACGTCGCTTCGGGGCGCGTGATGGACTTTGGCCAATAGCGCAGCAATCGCTTTCTTAATTTCCTCGTTCATTTACATCCACGTATGAGCTTCAATAGTTCATTTGCGAAAACGACAAACGTCTCTTGTCTACCAAGC
>Ga0163150_10001552_pt1 | contig 38305 bp, 35 predicted proteins | sample OliLakLV19P2IB_FD_148628 | JGI IMG/M metagenome (GOLD analysis project Ga0163150, IMG submission 148628) | Freshwater microbial mat bacterial communities from Lake Vanda, McMurdo Dry Valleys, Antarctica - Oligotrophic Lake LV.19.P2.IB | ecosystem: Environmental > Aquatic > Freshwater > Lake >... | reverse complement strand
CACCGCCATGCGAAGCCATGCCGCATTGGCTCCGAATCTCCCGCACGGCAACACTCCCGCCGCAAGCTCATTCTTGAGGACGTCATGCACCGCTTCGATCGTCCCGGCTTTCTCCCGGTGCCACTGCAACAGACGGGCCGGCTTCCACTCCCGAATGTTGCTGACAACCGCAAAGTGCTTCACATGGGTGCCGTCGTTCAACAGTCCGCCCTGTCGCGGGCGAATCCGTATGGCGACATACCGCAACGGTTGAAGATCTTTGTGTTCGCGGTGCTCGTTGGGAACAAACGTCACATCCGCGCACTCGCGCGTCACTTCCGCATCGTCCTTGCCATAAGCTTCCCATCGCGCTTCCGGCACTGCCTCCACCGCCTGTCGAAGCGCCGGACTCATGCGCGCGCTGACTCCAAAGCCGATGAAGCCCTGCGGTCCATCCGGTCGCTTTTCATCCCGCAGCCAATCGATCAGTGCATGTTCGTGGCACGCCGAGTCGCCGCGAAAGTAATACTCGTTCACGGTCGAAGGCAGGGACGCGAAGGCCGCTTTCGCTGCCGGAAGACCCTGATACGCTGCCGGTACGTTACCATCTCGAAACTCGTCGGCCAGCACCAGGTTCATTTCCGCCCATACCGCCAGCATCGGTTGGTAGCAGCGCTCCCCTTCATAGCCGCGCAGCGCCTCCCGCTTACTACTCTCGATGATCGTGGCATCCTGATCCACGGTCGCGATCCTCTGATCCGGACATCGCCGCCCCACTTCCCGCACTACCTCGCGATTGACCAGCCCCAACCCGCTCAGCGCAGCGTTCTCGCCCGGAATATAAGCCTTCATCCCCAGCAAAGCGCACTGCTGCCTGGCGTCGTCAATGCGGCTCTCATCATGAAACTCATACAGGAAATTCCGCGCCGCCCCTGGCGAAGGCAGTTCATGTCCCAACATGGATGCCAGTCCAGCGTCGGCGCGCAACTGGGCGAAGTCGTCCAGGCAGTCTCCGCCCACGCCGTTCAGCACCACGAAGCTCTCCACGAAGCTGGCCTCGTCAAAGCCGCGATCCCGCTTCTTGATGTGAATGTGGCGCGCCACGCTCTGCGCGACGCCGAGCGATCGCAGCGTCTGAATCAGCACCGGCGCTCCGCCGCAGGACGTCAATCGCTCCATGGCCGGCTCAGGATCGATCTCAAAGAGAAACTCGCCTTCGGCAGGGGATGGTTTTGAACGCTTCAGCACTGATTTAAGTATGCCCTGCTGAAACACCCTCAGGTGATTTTGTTCTCATTAACATTTGTTCCACCCGCCGCCTTCAAACACACGCCAGGCGGGCTTTCCATTCACAACAAGCCTCACCTTTTCCAAATCGGTCTTCCTTACAGGCGGATCAGGGACAGGAACACCCAGCTTGACTTCGGCTGCGCCCGCATCTTTCCCGGCTTGTTTCTGCGCCAATCCATCCAGAGTGCGGGACAAAACCGCATTCCACAAAATAAAGATGAGCCATTTGCCGGTCGCCGCCCACTACAAGGCTGTACGTCGCAATCGACAGAGCGACCAGCGAAGAACGGAATCCTATGGAAGACCAGGAAATAGTCAACGAATTCTTGATTGAGAGTAACGAGAACCTGGGCCGTCTGGACCAGGAGATGGTGGAACTGGAACGCCGGCCGAACGACGCCGAATTGCTGGCCAGCGTCTTCCGGACGTTTCACACCGTCAAAGGGACGTGCGGCTTTCTGGGCTACGCCAAGCTTGAGCGGGTGGCTCACCAGGCAGAGAACGTGCTGTCGCAAATGCGGTCCGGTTCTCTGCGTCTGACCTCGGATCTGGCGTCCCTGATCCTGCAGGCGATGGATGTGCTGCGGCGCCATCTGACGTCGATTGAGGCCAGCGGCCAGGAAGCCAGTGAGGATTCCAGCGACCTGTGCCGGAGGCTGGAGGAAGCGGCCCGCGGCGACGCCGGCCCGGCTGCGGCGACGCCCGCGCCACCGCCGGAAGCCGAAGTTGCCGCCCAGAAAGCGGGCGTGGCGGACTCGGCTATCCGAGTGGACGTGCACCTGCTGGACAAGCTGATGAACCTGGTGGGAGAACTGGTTCTGGCGCGAAACCAGATCCTCCAGTTCAGCGCACAGCAGGAAGGCTCCGCGCTGGGCGCCACCTCGCAACGGCTCAACCTGATCACCTCCGAGTTGCAGGAAGGGGTGATGAAGACCCGCATGCAACCCATCGGGGTGGTGTGGAATAAACTGCCGCGATTAGTGCGCGACGTCGCCACGGCCTGCGGCAAGCAGATCGCTCTCGAGATGGAGGGCGCCGAAACGGAGATGGACAAGACCATCATCGAGTCCATCAAGGACCCGCTGACCCACATCGTACGCAACTGCGGCGACCACGGCATCGAGCGGCCCGAGGTCCGGGTGGGGCGCGGCAAGCCGGCGCAAGGCCGCATCTGTCTCCGCGCCTTCCATGAGGGTGGGCAGGTGATCATCGAGATCGGCGACGACGGGGCCGGGGTAGACACTGCCAAAGTCAAGGCCAAGGCTATTCAGAACGGCCTGATTCGCCCCGATCAGGCTGAACTGATGGGGGAGCGGGAGGCGTTGAACCTGCTGTTCCTGGCTGGCTTTTCCACCGCCGAGAAGGTGACCAACGTCTCCGGGCGCGGCGTGGGCATGGATGTGGTGCGGACCAACATCGAGAAGATCGGCGGGACGGTGGACCTGTCCAGCCGTCTGGGCGAGGGGACTACCGTCAAGCTGAAAATCCCGCTGACGCTGGCCATCATCCCCGGCCTGGTAGTCACCCTGGGCGACCAACGCAGTGCACCGCGGAACGGCAAGACCGGTGCGGGCGGGGAGCAGTTCGTGATCCCACAGGTGAGCCTGGTGGAACTGGTTCGGCTGGATGGCGAGGCGGCCCTGCGGTCCATTGAGCGCATCCGCGGCACCTCCGTCTACCGGTTGCGTGGCGACCTGTTACCCATCGTCTATCTCCGCGAGGTGCTGGGCATGGAGGGCGGCGGTTCGGGCTCCGGCGTGGTCAACATCGCCGTGTTGCAGGCCGAGGATCGCCAGTTCGGGCTGGTGGTGGATGGCGTCAAGGACACCCAGGAGATTGTGGTGAAACCGCTTGGTAAACACCTCAAGGGTTTGAGCTGTTACGCCGGGGCGACCATCATGGGTGACGGCCGGGTGGCGCTGATTCTGGACGTGCTGGGGATCGCGCAGAAGTGCGGCGAAGTCGCCGGCGGCCGGGAACGCACACGAGAAGAGGCGGTGACCCGTCAGGAGAACGCCGCCGACAGCCGGCAGACCTTCCTGCTGTTCGGCGCCGGCCCGTTCAAGCGTCTGGCGGTACCCTTGTCGCTGGTGGCGCGGCTGGAGGAGTTTCCGCTTTCCCGGGTAGAGCGCGCCGGCAACCGCCTGGTGGTGCAGTATCGCGGACGCATCCTGCCTCTGGTGCCGTTAGCGCCGATTCTGGAGCCAGGCTGCGAGGATACCGCCGGCAGCCAGGACCCTGTCCAGGCCATTGTTTTCGACGATGGGGACCGGCGGATCGGCCTGCTGGTGGATCAATTGGTGGACATCGTCGACGACACGGTGACCATCCGGCAAGCCAGCGGGCGCAAGGGTTTGTTGGGTTCGGCGGTCATCGGCAAACAGGTGACGGACATGCTGGACCTGGACGCCGTGATTGCCGCGGCCTCCGGCGATCAGCCGCGGGAGGAGACTGAGGCGGCCGACGGGGCCACCGTGATGTTGGCCGACGGCTCGCCTTTTTCGCGCGGGATCCTGCGCGCCTCTCTCGAGATGGCCGGCTACCGCGTGGTGGAGGCGTCCTCCACGGACGAGGCCCTCAGACAACTGGCGCGGGTGAAGGTGAACGTGGTGCTTACCGCCCTGGATCTGCCCGGCGGCGGAGGCTGCCAGTTCCTCGAAAAGATGCGCCGGGAGCCATCCCTGGCCGGGGTCCCAGCCCTCGCTCTGGCGGATTCCGCCGAGGAGGCCGGCCTTCAGACACCAGGTTCCTTCCAGAGCTGCCTGATTCGGGGTGACCGCGAGTCCATGTTGCGGTCCATCCACCGGCTGGCGAGCGCCCTGGACGCCACTACTCCAGCCCCCGAACTCGTCGGGGAGAAAGGTTAATGAATCCGATGACTACCACTACAGGAACCGCTCCGTCGCCGCAGGCCGCGGACCAGGCGCTCAGCAGGCAGTATTCCACCTTCGATGTCGCCGGGCTCTATTTCGGGATCGATGTGCTGCAGGTGCAGGAAGTGCTGCGGTACCAGGAGATGACCCCGGTGCCGCTGGCCCCCGCTGTGATCGAGGGGCTAATCAATCTGCGCGGGCAGATCGTCACGGCACTGGACGTCCGCCGCCGCCTGGGTCTGCCGCCGCGGGCCGAAGGGGAGACCGCGATGAACGTCGTCGTCCGCACCGAAGATGGCGCCGTCAGCCTGCTGGTGGACGAGATCGGCGACGTGGTTGAGGTGGAAGCCTCTTCCTTTGAACGCCCGCCCGACAACCTCGACCCGGCGATCCGCGACCTGGTGCGGGGCATTCACAAGCTAAAGGACAGACTGCTGCTGGTGCTGGACACCGGCCAGACGCTGAACCTGGACACCGCGAAGGGGCAGCCCGCCCGCTAACGGGCCGGACCATCCTCATGGCGTTCACTTTCTTCTTCCGCGATTCACAGGTGCTCGAACTGGCCCTTGACCACGTCGTGCCGGAGCTGGCCGGCCGCAGCCGCCCCAGGATTTGGGACGCAGGCTGCGCCATGGGACCGGAAGTATACACGCTGGCCATTATGCTGGCCGGCCGCCTGGGGCAGTTCGCTTTCCGCAACCTGCGCATTGATGCCACGGACCTCGACGAGACGCGTCAATTCGAGGACATTGTCCGGCAGGGGATTTACCCCGAGGGGGAGCTTAAGCGGATGCCGGCGGGGATTCTGGAGCAGTATTTCGAACCGGCTGACACGGCGAACTCCTACCGCCTGGCCAGCCATGTCCGGGCCAGCGTGCGGTTTCAACAGCACGATCTGCTCTCGCTCCGGGAAATCGATTGCGGCTTCAGCCTGGTGGTGTGCAAGAACGTGCTGCTGCACTTTTCCCACGCCCAGCGGGTGGAAGTGATCAGGATGTTCCACCGCTCGCTGGGGCCAGGCGGCTATTTCGCCACCGAACACACCCAGAAACTGCCCGCCGAGGCCACCCATCTGTTTCAGCAGGTGGTGCCCCACGCGCAACTGTTCCGCAAGGTGGAGGTGGATGCGTGCGCGTGATTCTGCTGGAAAACTCCGGGCAAATCTATTCCTCGAACGCGTACCTGGTGTTGGGGAACTGGAGCGGCCTTGGCGACGTGAACACGCTCATCGATACAGGCCGCGATCCCGCTGTGCTGGACTCGCTCAGGCACGCGCCCACCGGCGTCGGCAAGCGGGCCGTTGAACAGGTGGTTTTGACCCATGGGCACTACGATCACGTCGAACTGATCGCGGCCCTTCGGGAGCGGTTCCAACCCATGGTCGCCGGCTTCCGGGGCTCGGTGGAAGGGCTGGACCGCGTGTTGCAGGATGGCGACGAATTGCAGGCCGGCGACGAAACCTTCGAAGTGCTGCACACCCCCGGCCACTCGAGCGATTCCATTTGTCTGTACTGCCGGCGGGAAGGGGCGCTATTCGCCGGAGACGCCCCCCTGCTGATCAATTCCGGCAACGGTACCTATGAAGAAGATTTTGCCGCCGCGCTCGAAAAGATCTGCGCCCGGGACATCCGGACCATCTACTTCGGCCACGGCGCGCCGCTCGCGGCGGACTGCAACCATCGGCTCCAGCGGTCACTGGAGATTGTAACCACCAGCAAACCGCCCAGGCGGGAAGCTCAACAGGAGAAATGTGTCGTATGAAATGGTTTTCTGATTTGAAGATTGGTACCAAGCTGCTGGGCGGTTTCGCACTGGTGGCGGTGATCGCAGGGCTCATCGGTTGGGTTGGGCTCTCCGGCATGAGTGACATGAGTAAGCGCTCGGCTTCGATGTATGCGAACCAGCTGACGCCCATCCGGGACCTGGGATACGCCAACGCGGCGCTGTTGATTTCGCGCGTCGCGGTGGGCGACATCTTCGATAGCAAGGACCCGGACAAACGCCAGGAACTCGCGGGCATTATTGACGCGGAATCCAAGAAGGTGGACGGCTACATCGAAGCTTATGGCAAGACGGTACTGACCAAAGAGGAGCAGGAAACGCTGCTCAAGTTCCAGACCCCCTGGGAGCAGTACCAGAAACTGCGCGCCAAGGGCATTGCGCTGGCGCTCAGCGGGCAGGACGCCAAAGCAACTGCAATCTTCGATGGCGAGGCTAAGCTGTCGCAGGCCGAGGCGCGCAAGAATCTGCGTGCGCTGATCGACATCAACGTCCGCATCGCGGAGCAGGAGAACAAGGCCAACGAAGCAGCCGCGGCCACCGCCCGGAACATGATCCTGGTGTTCCTCGGCTTCGGTGTGCTGGCGGCTATCGGACTCGGGATGCTGCTGGCGCGCATCATCGGCAATCCGTTGCGGGCCATGCAGGCCGCCGCCGACAAACTGGCGACCGGTGACGTTAACGTAAGCATCGAGCTCGACAGCAAGGACGAATTGGGAGCTCTGGCCAGGGCCTTACGCGCCATGGTGGAGGTAACCAAAGACCGTGCCGCCCTGGCGCAGAAGATCGCTGCCGGCGACGTGACCGTAGACGTGAAAACCCATTCCGAGCAGGACGTGCTGGGCAAGAGTTTCATTCAGTTGGTGGAAACTCTGCGCAAGCTGATCGCCGAAGCCGAGATGCTGACCCGGGCGGCGGTGGAAGGTAAACTCGCCACCCGCGGCAATGCGGCCGAGTTCCAGGGCGGCTACAAACTGATCGTCACTGGCGTCAACCAGACGCTGGACGCGGTGATCGGGCCGTTGAACGTGGCTGCCGAGTACGTGGACCGCATCTCCAAGGGCGACATTCCGCCCAGGATCACCGACAAGTACAACGGCGACTTCAACGAGATCAAGAACAACCTGAATGGCTGCATCGACAGCGTCAACGGGCTGGTAGCCGACGCCGGCGTGCTGGTGAAGGCGGCGGTGGAAGGCAAACTGGCCACCCGCGCCGACGCGACCAAGCACCAGGGCGACTTCCGCAAGATCGTCGAGGGCGTCAACCAGACGCTGGACGCGGTCATTGGCCCGTTGAATGTGGCGGCCGAGTACGTGGACCGCATCTCGAAGGGCGACATCCCGCCCAGGATCACCGACAACTACAACGGCGACTTCAACGCCCTCAAGAACAACCTGAACACTTGCGTCGACAGCGTCAACGCGCTGGTGGCCGACGCCGGCGTGCTGGTGAAGGCGGCGGTGGAAGGCAAACTGGCCACCCGCGCCGACGCGACGAAGCACCAGGGCGACTTCCGCAAGATCGTCGAAGGCGTCAACCAGACGCTGGACGCGGTCATTGGCCCGTTGAATGTGGCGGCCGAGTACGTGGACCGGATCTCGAAGGGCGACATCCCGCCCAGGATCACCGACAAGTACAACGGCGACTTCAACGAGATCAAGAACAACCTGAACACTTGCGTCGACAGCGTCAACGCGCTGGTGGCCGACGCCGGCGTGCTGGTGAAGGCGGCGGTGGAAGGCAAACTGGCCACGCGCGCCGATGCCACCAAGCACGGCGGCGACTTCCGCAAGATCGTCGAGGGCGTCAACCAGACGCTGGACGCGGTCATTGGCCCGTTGAATGTGGCGGCCGAGTACGTGGACCGGATCTCGAAGGGCGACATCCCGGCCAAGATCACGGACAAGTACAACGGCGACTTCAACGCCCTCAAGAACAACCTGAACACCTGCGTCGACAGCGTCAACGCGCTGATTGCCGACGCAGACGCGACGAAGCACCAGGGCGACTTCCGCAAGATCGTCGAGGGCGTCAACCAGACGCTGGACGCGGTGCTGGAGCCGGTCAACGAGGCAGCCAAAGTCATCGAGCGCATCTCCAGGAAGGACCTGACGGCGAAGGTTACCGGGCAGTACAAGGGGGATCACGCGAATTTTGCGGCCAACATCAACAAGATGAGCGACGATCTGCGCAAGAGCATGCAGTTGATTGGGCAGAACGCCTCGTCGCTGGCGTCCTCTTCCGAGGAACTCACCGCCATCAGCCAGCAGTTGGCGAGCAATGCCGAAGAGACGGCGACGCAGGCTAACGTGGTTTCGGCGGCCAGCGAGCAGGTTTCCAAGAACGTTGCGGTGGTGGCCTCCGGCAGCGAGCAGATGCAGGCTTCCATACGGGAGATCTCAAAGAGCGCCAACGAGGCGGCCCGGGTAGCCAAGAACGCCGTCGGTGTGGCGGATAACACCAACGCCACCATCGTCAAGCTGGGTGACTCGAGCATCGAGATCGGCCAGGTGATTAAGGTGATTACCTCGATTGCGCAGCAGACCAACCTGCTGGCGCTGAACGCCACCATTGAGGCGGCGCGCGCCGGAGAAGCGGGCAAGGGCTTCGCCGTGGTAGCCAACGAGGTAAAGGAGCTCGCCAAGGAGACCGCCAAGGCGACCGAGGAGATCAGCCAGAAGATCGAGGCCATCCAGGGCGACACCAAGGGAGCGGTGAAGGCGATCGGCGAAATCAGCGCGGTGATCAACCAGATCAACGACATCTCCAACACCATTGCTTCGGCGGTGGAGGAGGCACCGTGGACACCGAGAACGCCGCCAGGGCGCTCAGCCAGATGGCGGCGCAACTGCAAACGCTGGTTGGCGAATTCACCGTTTAAGGCGGGCGGCGGCGCGGCGGGCCAGTGGAGCTCCGCCGCGCCGCCGGACGCTCAGAAAAGGAGTCTATATTCATGAAGGCCATGGTGGTTGACGACTCGCGGGCGATCCGCATGATTCTGAACAGGACCTTGAGCGATCTCGGTTTCGAGGTCGTGCAGGCTGCCAGCGGCAACGAGGCGCTCAGCATGCTGCCCACTCAGGGTGAGCAGCTGTCTCTTATCCTGGTGGACTGGAACATGCCGGGCATTAGCGGCCTGGATTTCGTCCGGCAGGTGCGCTGCAATCCGGCCCTGGCGTCGGTTGCCCTGGTGATGGTTACCACCGAGACTGAGATCGAGCAAATGATGACGGCTCTGGAGGCGGGGGCCAACGAGTACGTGATGAAACCTTTCACCAGGGAGATCATCGCGGACAAACTACACCTGCTGGGTCTGGTGGAGCAGGTGGCACGATGATGGCGAGGGCACGGAAACAACTGTCGCCGGGCTGCCGGATCAGGGTGCTGGTAGTGGATGATTCAGTGGTGATTCGCCGGCTGGTGACCCATGCACTGGAGGAGGACCCGCTGATTGAGGTGGTGGGGGCCGCGCCCAACGGTGCGCTGGCTCTGGAGCGCATCCCGCAGTTGAATCCGGACGCGATCACGCTCGATGTGGAGATGCCGGTGATGGACGGGCTGGAGGCGTTGCGGCGCATCCGTCGCCTGTATCCGGACCTGCGGGTGATCATGTTCAGTACCTTGACGGAGCGAGGCGCCGCGTCGACTTTCGAGGCGCTGTCGCTGGGCGCAGACGACTACGTCACCAAGGCCGCCAACGTGGGTTCTCTGGACCGGTCGATGGCCAGTCTGCGCGCCGATCTGATTCCCAAAATCAAGCAGTTCTTCCGGTCGGCGGCGGAAGGCCTGGCGCCGATGACGCGGCCGGTGGGCGCGCAGTTCGCCCCGGCTGCGCGGGCGGTGCGGGCGGTGCGCCCAAAGGTGCTGGTGATTGGGGTGTCCACCGGCGGACCGGCGGCGCTGGGGCTGGTGATGCCGCGCTTCGAGGCCGGCTTTCCCCTGCCGATCCTGATCGTCCAACACATGCCGCCGATGTTCACGCGGCTGCTGGCCGAGCGGCTGCAAGCCGGTTCCAGGCTCAAGATCGAGGAGGCGGTCCAGGGCGCCCAGGTGGAACCGGGGAAGGTGCTGATCGCGGCTGGGGACTACCACCTGCGGGTCAGGAAGGAAGTCGAAGCGGTGAAGGCCTGTCTGGATCAGTCGCCGCCGGAGAACTCCTGCCGCCCGGCGGTGGATGTGATGTTCCGGTCCGTATCGGAGGTCTACGGAGGAGCCGCCCTGGCGGTGGTCCTCACCGGTATGGGGCAGGACGGAATGCGCGGGGTTCAGTCCTTAAAGGCGCTGGGAGCGTATGTCATCGCGCAGGACCAGGCGAGCAGCGTCGTCTGGGGAATGCCCGGGGCGGTGGTGGGTGCCGGGCTGGCGGACTGCGTACTTCCGCTGGACGGAGTGGTACCGGAGATTCTCCGGCAGATCGGCGGCTATTGAGGATCCATGAGCATAAGCACCATACCGAATCCTTCGGCGGCAGGCGGCGCGGCCGCGCTGGAGCCAGGCAATTACCGATTCTTGCAGGACTATGTCTACCGGGAATCTGGAATTGTCCTGGACCATGACAAGCACTACCTGATCGAAGCCCGGCTCATGCCCATCGTGACCCGGGAGAAACTGGGATCGTTGAACGATCTGTGCGCGCTGCTCCGGGCGGTCAACTCCTCAACGGTAAAGCAACAGGTGGTCGATTCGATGACCACCAACGAAACGCTGTTCTTCCGTGAAATGGCGCAATACGACGCCCTGCGGACGGAGGTGATCCCGCGGCTGGTGGAGCAGCGGCAGGGCTTGCGGCGGATGACTTTCTGGTCAGCGGCTTCTTCCACCGGCCAGGAAGCCTACAGTCTGGCCATCATGCTGCTGGAGATGGGACTGGGGGCCTGGAACATTCAAATCCTCGGCACCGACCTCTCCACCAAGGTGCTGGATCGGGCGCGTAGCGGCCGGTTCCCCCAGATCGAGGTAAACCGCGGGCTCCCGGTGCAATACCTGGTGAAATACTTCACCCGGGTGGGCCTGGATTGGCAACTGAAAGACGAGGTCCGGCGGATGGTCCGTTTTGAGAGCTTCGACCTGCGCCAAAGCATGCGCGCGATGGGTCCTTTCGACGTGGTCTTCTGCCGCAACGTGATGATATACTTCGACGCCGCAACGAAAAAGAAGATACTCGCGGACATCCGCGGCACCCTGTTCGGGGGCGGCTACCTGTTGTTGGGCGGCAGCGAGACAACGTTGGGGCTCGACGAGGTTTACCAGCGTACCGCCATCGGCAAGACGGTTTTCTACCGTTGTCCCTGAGCCCAAAAGGAGAAACACATGCCAGCGATATTTTCCCTGGACACGTACAAAGAGGATTTGGGGCGGATTGCGCACGATGTCTTCGATACCATGCTCGGTATCGAGGTGCAACCGACCGAGGAGGAATGGCACCCTGCCCGGGACCGGCTGACCGGGGCGGTGTATCTGGCCGGGGCCTGGAGAGGCGCGGTGCTGCTGGAGTGCGATCACGGCCAGGCCTGCCATTTCGCCAGCCGCCTGATGGCGGTTCCCCTGCCGGAAGAAGTCAACGACGACGTGCGGGACACCATGGGCGAGCTGGCGAACATGCTGGGGGGCAACCTGAAATCGGTGCTGCCGCGCGGCGTGGTGTTGTCGATGCCGTCGGTGGTGGAGGGCAGCGACTACAGCCTCAGACTCTGCGGCGGCAAAGCCGTGATTGAGCGGGAGGCGTACCGCACGCCGGACGGCGTCTTCTGGGTCACCCTGGTTGAACTTCCGGAAGCCTGACGGCGCCGGGCGCCCGGCCAGCGGACAGGCCAGTGCGAAGCCGATATGTCCAGTTAGGGCCTGTTCCGAAACAACCGATCCAACCACTCCCTCACGGTCGTGGCTCAGAAGCGGTTTCAGCAAATGGAACGGTTGTTTCATGACAGGCTCTTAGAAAGGTATTCCGGCGGCCTGGGCCGGAAGGAACCCGATGATGAAGCAAGACCAGTACCCAGGGGCGGCCCTGATCGCCAAACGAGAAACGGCATGAAAAGCCCGGATGACAAATCGATCCCCGATAGCGGCACTGGCGAAACTTCGCCTTTCCCGAACAGTTGGGCAGGACGAGGAGGTGTTGTTCGCCTGTTGCCGTGGCTGGTGCTGACGGTTTCCCTTTTGATGACCTTCCTGGAGTGGCGATCCGCCAGTACCCATGCAAACCAGGCCCGGAACGACTATTTCGATTTCCGGGTACGCGAAGCAACCGGCCGCATTGAGCAGCGCATGCAGGCCTACAAGCAAGTGTTGTTGGGCGTAAAGGGCTTGCACAACGCTTCCGGCACCGTGAAACGGCACGACTTCAGGGACTATGTCGCATCGTTGCGCCTGGAGGATAATTATCCCGGCATTCAGGGCGTAGGCTTTTCAGTCATCGTTCCGACCGCGGAGAAAGACGAGCACCTTGCGGCGGTTCGCAAAGAGACCTTCCCCGAATACAACATCCGTCCGGTTGGGCCGCGCGACCTTTACACCTCCATCATCTACCTTGAGCCTTTCGCCGGGCGGAATCTCAATGCCTTCGGTTACGACATGTATTCGGAGCCCGTGCGCCGCGCCGCCATGGAACGGGCGCGTGACAGCGGCGATGCGGCAATGTCGGGCAAGGTGCGGTTGGTGCAGGAATCGGGCCAACAGGAGCAAGCGGGTTTTCTGCTGTATCTGCCGCTCTACCGTAAAGGCATGCTGCACCGCACATTGGCGGAGCGGCGCGCAAACATCATCGGGTGGGCCTACTCGCCGTTCTGTGTGACTGACTTGCTGTCAGGCATAGAGGGGGAGCGGGCCAATGACCTCGATATTGAGATATTCGATGGGAACGAGGCGACGGACGGCACGCTGATGTACGACTCGGATGGCAGCCGCGCCGCCGGGTTGCCGCATTGGACGTCACTGCAATCCAGCAACGTTATCAGACTGGCCGGCCACGCATGGACGATAAACATCCGCGCCCAGCCAGGCATTTTCGCCCGTATCTATACAGAACGGCCAACGCCGATCGCGTTTGCGGGTTTTGCTGCCAGCTTGTTGCTGGCCTGGGTGGCGTGGTTGCTGCTGTTGGGGCGTGAACGCGCAATCGGTGCGGCTCGAAAAATGAACCGCGACCTGATCGAGAGCGAAGAGAAACACCGGCTTGTGTTTGACAACGCCGGTGACGCGATCTCCATCCATGACGGGGAAGGACGGTTTCTGGCCGCCAACAAGCTGGCTGTGGAGCGGCTCGGTTACACGCACGCGGAGCTGATGTCCATGACAGCCAGCCAGGTGGCTTCACCGGAGGAAGGGCGGCATGTGGCGGAACGGATCACCGGGCTAATGGATACGGGTGATACGGGTCAGCTCACCTTTGAAACACTGTGGCAGCGCCAGGACGGTTCACTCATCCCGACGGAAATGAGCGCGCGACGCATTGTCTGGGATGGCAAACCGGCGATCATGTGCATTGCCCGCGACATCACCGAACGAAAGCGGGCGGAGGAGGCGCTGCGGGAGGGTGAAGAGAAATTCCGCAGCGTAGTTGAATGCTCCCCCTCGGCCATGTATTTCTACCGTCTCGACGCCGATAACCGGCTGATCCTCACTGGCGCCAATCCGTCTGCCGAGCGGCTCCTGGGCATCTCGAATCAGGCGCTTCTGAGCAGGACGATCGAGGAAGCGTTCCCCAACCTCGCCGGTACGGAAATTCCGGAAATCTACCGGAATGTGGCGCTGGGCAGGATCGGCCCACAGGCGTTCGAGATTCCTTACCGGGATGAGCGCCTTAGCGGCTGCTATGCGGTGAATGTCTTCCAGACGAGCACGCGGGCGATTGCGGTCGACTTTGTAGATATCTCCGATCACAAGCGCGCGGAGGAGGAGCTGCGGGAGCGGCGCTGGCGGCTGCAGAGCATCATCGAAGGCACTCGTGCCGGCACCTGGGAATGGAATGTCCAGACCGGGGAAACAGTCTTCAACGAGACCTGGGCGGAGATACTGGGCTATACGCTCGATGAGTTGTCTCCCACCAGTATCAAGACATGGGAGGCGTTGACGCATCCCGACGACCTGAAGCAATCCGGCGAACTCATAGAGCGGCATTTCACGGGGGAATCGCCCTGCTACGATTGCGAATGCCGGATGAAGCACAAGGACGGACATTGGGTCTGGGTTCAGGACCGCGGCCGCATCATCACCCGTACCGCCGACGGCCAGCCGCTGATGATGTTCGGCACCCACACGGATATCAGCGCCGCAAAACAAACGGAGCTTTACCGGGATCTTTCCAGTAAGGTGTTGGAAATACTCAACGAATCGGTGGACGTTCAGGAATCGATCCGGCGTATTCTCACTGTCGTGAAGCAATTCACGGGTTGCGATGCGGTGGGGATGCGGCTGCAAAGCGGGGACGACTTCCCGTATTTTGGCCAGACGGGTTTTCCCAGCGATTTCCTGCTCACGGAGAACACGTTGGTTGCCCGCGGCCCCGATGGTGACATTTGCAGGGAGCCCGACGGCAGGGCAAAACTGGAATGCACGTGCGGGCTGGTCCTATCCGGAAAGACCCCTCCGTCCAATCCGCTCTTCACGCCGGGCGGTACTTTCTGGACTAACGATTCCTTTCCGCTGCTCCATCTTCCGGCCAGCGAGGATCCCAGGCTCAACCCGCGAAACCGGTGCACGCGCGAGGGCTTTGCTTCCATCGCGCTGGTGCCGATCCGTGAAAAGCGGCGGATTGTGGGCCTGCTCCAGCTCAACGACCGAAGGAAGGGTGTGTTCAGCCCCGATGCGCTCCACGCCCTTGAGGGGATCGCCAGCCGTATCGGTGAAGCCTTCGTGCGCCGGCAGGCTGAAGAGGAGCTCCGGCAGGAGCGGCTGAAGAAAGAAGGGGTGCTCGCCGATCTGTTCGAGCAGGCGCCGGTAGCGTATCACGAACTCGACAAAGATGGCATCGTGCGCCGGGTGAACGCGGCCGAGTGCGCTCTGCTGGGATACCCGGCCGCTGAGCTACTGGGCCGGCCAGCGTGGGAACTGATGGCTGGAGCGGACCGGGACGCCAGCCACCAGGCTGTTCTGGCGAAACTGACCGGCACCCATCCTCTGGTGCCGGTCCGTCGCCGCTATATTCGGCGCGACGGCACCGAGTTGATAGTGGAGCTCCACGACCGGCTGGTTCGAAACGAGACGGGGGAGGTCCGGGCCATCCGCACCGCTCTGTTCGACGTCACTGAGGCTGCCCGGGCGGAGGATCTCATCCAACGCCAAATGATCGACATGGAGGCTTCCCGCGAGGCTCAGGAAAGAAACAGCGCCGAACTGGCGCGGCTGGTGGAAGAACTGAGTTTGGCCAGGGAGCGCGCCGAGTCGGCCAACGTGGCCAAGAGCGAGTTCCTGGCCAACATGAGCCACGAGATCCGCACGCCCATGAATGGCGTCATCGGCATGACCGGGCTGCTATTAGATACGGAGTTGGCCGACGACCAGCGGCGTTTCGCCGAGATCGTGCGCAGCAGCGGCGAGTCGCTGCTGGGAATCATCAACGACATTCTGGACTTTTCCAAGATCGAAGCCGGGAAACTTGAACTGGAGACGCTGGACTTCGATCTTTCGATCCTGCTGGAAGACTTCGCCGAGACCATTGCCGAGCAGGCCCGCGAAAAGGGAATCGAGTTGCTTTGCGCGGTCGATCCGGGGACGCCGGTACTGCTGCGCGGCGATCCGGGCCGGCTGCGCCAGATCCTCACCAACCTGACGGGAAACGCCATCAAGTTCACCCACCAGGGCGAGGTGGTGGTTCGCGCCACACGGGAATCGGAGACGGACGAGCGAGTGCTACTGCGCTTCTCGGTGCGCGACACGGGCATCGGTATTCCGAGTGACAAAATCGGCATGCTTTTCACAAAGTTCAGCCAGGTAGACGCCTCCACCACCCGGAAATACGGAGGCACCGGGCTGGGGCTGGCCATCTGCAGGCAACTGGCCGAGTTGATGGGCGGAGAAATCGGTGTGCAAAGCGAGCCAGGCAACGGATCAGAGTTCTTCTTCACGGTCCGCCTGGAAAAGAGGCCTGAGGGAGCGCGGACGGAAAGCAAAGCCGCTCGCCTGCCGGTCTGGGCGGCGTGCGCGTGCTGATCGTGGACGACAATGCCACCAGCCGCCAGATCCTGACCGCGCGAATGACCTCCTGGGGCATGCGCCCGTCGGAGGCGGCGGGCGGCGTGGAGGCGCTTCAGGCCCTTGGCCGGGCGCGACAGGAGAACGACGCATTCCACCTGGCCGTGATCGACAGCCAGATGCCGGGCATGGACGGCGAGGCCGTCGGAGTTGCCATCCGTGCGGACGAGCGGCTGGCGGATACCCGGATGGTGATGTTGGCCAACATGGGAGCGCGGCACGACAGGCAGCGCCGGGAGGAACTCGGCTTCTCGGGCTTTGCGACTAAGCCGGTGCGGTGCCGGGAACTGCTGAACGTTCTCTGGGGCGTGTTATCCAGCACCCCCGGCTGCCACCGGCGGCCTGTGGTGGCGCACCGGGGGACCGGCGAGTCCCTGGGCCCGTTTGCCGGTGTGAATGCGCGCATCTTGTTGGCGGAAGACAACCAGATTAACCAGCGGGTGGCTATTGGCCTGCTCACCAGGTTCGGCCTTCGGGTCGACGCGGTGGCCAACGGAGCCGAGGCAGTCAGCGCGCTGGAGTCTATCCCTTACGACCTGGTGCTGATGGACGTGCAGATGCCTGTGGTGGACGGGCTGGAGGCCGCCCGCAAAATCCGCCATCCCCAATCCTCGGTCCTGAATCGCGCGATTCCCATCATCGCCCTGACCGCCCACGCCATGCAGAGCGACCGGCAGCGCTGCCTGGACGCGGGCATGAACGACTTTTTGACGAAGCCCATTTCACGGCAGGCGCTGAGCGAGGCTGTTTCGCGCTGGCTGCCGGCGGGCGGCGCCTTTGGTGAGGCCCTGGGCGCGTTGGCCCTGGCGACGGAGGGAGCGTCCAGGGCCCAGGATCCGAGCTCCGCCGCGGCACGCACGGACGATTTGGATGGTGAGGTTGCAAGACATCGGGAAGTGATGACAAGAGAACCGTGAACCAAAACGAATTAAGGCCGCCGAGCCCTACGATTTGATCTGCCTCGACATCATGATGCCGGAGATGGACGGCCACCAGGCGCTGAAGGAGATCCGGGCTCTGGAGGAGGGCACGGGAGTTGTCTCACCCCACGGGGCGAAGATCGTGATGACTACTGCCGTGGATGACATGAAAAGCGTGTTCGCCGCCTACTCCGGTCTGTGCGATGGTTACCTGACCAAGCCCATTCGGAAGCCGAAGTTGCTGGAGGAGTTGCACAAACTGGGGCTCATCACCTGACGCGGAGGAGCGGCGGGGCGTCGGCCGCCTTGTAGTCGTCCGCGGAAAAATAGCCGAGTTTCTGGCCGGCAACCCATGTCGGGACAATCTGGTAGAACAGGACGCCCACGTCCATGGTGAGACGGCGTCCCACTCTCCAGTTGTCCTGCGCGTACCACTCCACGTTGCGGAACCGTCCGTTACGCGCGCGGCTCATAAATAAAGCGCTTCTGAGCCACGGATGTGAGGGAGTGGTTGGATTGGTTGTTTCGGCACAGGCCCTAAGGGCCTGTTTATAAATAACAGTTCCATATAGAAATGTTTTAGCGTACACTGTAGCCAGTGGACGTTGACCCACGAATCAAATTGCGCTTCGAGGCGCTGAGTCCTCTCCTGGATGAGCGTGGACGACGCATGCTGGTGGCAGCGGAGAGCGAAGCGATCGGTCCACCTAGTGTTCCGAGTTGTAAGTTCGCCGCCTAAATCCCCAACCGCTTTCGGCGCGCGACTTATTCAACGCATTGCTAACTCAGGACACTAGTGTATCCGCGGTTTCGAGGGCAACGGGAATCTCGCGGCGGGTGATCCGGCAGGGCATGGCCGAGTTGAAGCAACCGCCGTTGGTCGAGTCTGGACACGTTCGGCGGGCCGGAGGCGGGCGGAAGAGGGCAGCCGATCTGGACCCGGCGTTTAAGACCGTGCGAAGCCGGGGCGGGCCAAAAGCCTCCAGGCCCGTTCGGGCGCTGGCTGCGGTGGCCCTGATCGCCGCTGGCGCACGGACAACCTGAAGTTCGCCCACCGCTGGGAGAAGGACAAGCCGCTCGATGTCGGCATCACCACCATGCCGATCGGCGCGACCTCGCCACCGTTCCAGGCGAGCCTCTGCACAAACTACAGACTACGTGGAAGTGCTGCGCCACCTGAGGAATCTCTACCATCCGCAGGGGCATATGGCGCGACACGCCCGGCACGCCTCAGAACAGCAGTTTGAGGCCCACGAAGACCCGCCGCTCCTCCTGGCCCGTCTGCGTCGAGTTTACGCTCCCGAACAGCGTGCTGACGGGCCCCACGTTCGGCGCCGAGAAGTTCGGATGATTCAACACCCCCTCCGCCTCGCCCCGAAGCTGAAGCTTCAACCGCTCATGCAGCCGGAACGTTTTGAACAGGGAAACATCCGCCACCCAGATCCCATCCGCGCGCACGGCGGAGATCCGCGACGGCATATAGCGGATATTATTCGCTAATTGCCGAAGGTTATTCCGATCAAAGCCGGCCGTATTAAACCACCGGTCCAGCTTGCGCTCGTCTCCGCTCAGCCGCAAATCTGTAAACTGCCCGGTGTAGATCGCGTTACCCCAGTTCAGCGGAGCCCCGCTCTGCTGCTGCCACATCGCCTGCATCTGCCAGCCCCCGATCACCTGCTCCACAAAGCCCTTCGCCCCACCGGCGAACTGGCGTCCCCGCCCGAACGGGAGCTCATACATCCCCATCATGGAAATTCGATGCGGCCGGTCAAGGTCCGACACCACATGCTCCGGCCGCGAGTCCCAGTCGTTCAGATAGCTCACCGCCTCCAGAGTCTTCGACCACGTATAGTTGGCCTGCAGCATCAGCCCTTTCGAAAAGCGCCGCTCAAACCGGGCCGTCAGCGCGTGATACCAGGAGGATCCGGCCGGCAGACCTGTGGTGAGCCCGTTGAACTGCGGCATCGGGCGCAGCAGTTGCTGCCGGCCAATCTGGCGGGCCGCATAGTACGTCGTGCCCTGAAACCCGTCAATCCCGAGGAACGGATTGTTCACCTGCGACGACAGCCGGTCTATCGTCGGCTGATCGCGCACCGCCGAGGTGCTCAGATACGACTGCGAAATCGCGTTCACATCCGTCGTCACCCGGAGGCGCGTGGAGCGCGTCCCCATGTATCCCACTTCCATCACAGTGTTCGGCAGCGGCTCCCACTGAATCGAGGAACTCCAGCGCTGGGTGTACGGACGCCGCCCGTCGGACGCCGTAAACCCCGGGCTCCGCCCCAAAAACGTCGACAAACCCGCCGTGGCTCCTCGCGGCTGCTCCAGACCATTGGGCAGCGGATTCGAGATCGACGCAACGTAGCTTTGACCGTTGTCGTTCGTCGCCACGATATTGGTGCGCTGGCTGAAACCAGGCTGCGCCACATCGGCGAAATCCGCGCCAATTAACCCGAAAAAGATCCCATATCCGCCCCGTATCACCATCTTCGGCCGCACGCTCCAGGCAAATCCGAAGCGCGGCATCACGGCACGGTACGAGATATCCCGCTGGCTGCGCGGCTGGCCACTGGCTCCGAGAAAAGTAACACCGCCCGGCGTGCGGAACTGCGCCGCGGAAACCTCGGCAATCGGAGACCGCGCGTAGGCCGCGCGCGCGGCATTCTCAATCGGGTTGGCCGTCACCTGGTTAAGGTCCCGTGTGCCCCGGTTGAATCGCTCCACCACCGGCGTCTCTACCTCCCAGCGCACACCAAGATTCAACGTCAGCGTCCGGCTCAGCCGCCAGTCGTCCTGCACGAAGGGCGAGAAGAAATTACTCCGCTCCGCTTTTGAGGCGTTCAGGTCCGAATACCCACCCGTGGGCAGGCCGAACAGCAGACTCGCCAGTCCCTGACCCGCGGGCGCCACCGGCGAGTTGTCCAGCGGCCCCCGGGTGAAAGCCTGGTCGAAGTTCATCAGTGGCGAGACATTGCCGTAAGTGTAGGCATTGTCGTACAGCATGCGCCCGTCGAATCCGAACCGCACGCTGTGAGATCCCCGCGTCCAGTTCAATACCGCAAGCATTGAGTGGTTGTACGACGGCTGCCGGAATCCTCCGTCGTTGCCCAGTTGCAGCAAGCCATTCACCGCGATCTGCGGAAAGGAAACCGCTTCTTTCGGGAACTGCGCAATCAGGCTCGCGGGAAATTTGAATTCCGATAAATCCCAGCCGATATTATCGAAACTCTGGTACTCCTGAAACCATGTCATGCCATAGCGGACATCCAGCACCAGCGAGTTCGACAGAACAATCACATCGTCCAGTGCGATTCCACGATGCGGCCTCCGGCGCAGCCTGCCGCGCACCTCGCTGCCAGGAACCAGTTGATCGAAGTGCCCGAAAAAGTCAGAGTGGGAATAGCGCGCGAACATCCGGTTTGTGTCACTGAAATTGTGATCAATTCGGACCACAGGCTGATACAAATCCTGCGTTTCCTGGCGGGTGTTGGCATAATTCGTCAGACCATCCGCCGTACCCGCGTTGTTGGGCGCGGGATAGTAGCGCAGAATATTCTTCGCGGCGGCATCAATTCGGCTGGCCGGGATCACGTTGCCCGCCAGCGGCTGACGGCTGAATCGCCCTCCGGCGGCCGGCGCCGTGGTGATGGGGTCGGACAACTGATACTGTGGGCCCACTCGCAGAAGCGCGGAGAAGTCGCCATTGCGTTGCGGTTCAGTCGGAACGGTCTGCAGGGAGGACGCGGCGCGCCGCCGGTTGTGGCTCTGGTAGCCAAACATCCAGAAGGTCTTGCTCCGGCCGTTGTAGAGTTTCGGCAGCACCAGCGGCCCGCCAATCGTCGCGCTCTCGCGCAGCCACCGCGCCGACGGCGTGTTCGCCCTGATCTTCTCCGGAGTGACAGGACCGGTAGTGGGATCGAAAATGAACTTGTTGGTGAAAAAATTCCGCGTCATCATCGGACCGCTGGACACCGATACGTTCGCCGTCCCGTGCAAACCGTTCGTCCCGGATTTCAGCGAAACGTTGATCGAACCGCCTGTCGTATGCCCCACCCCGGCATCGTAACTGTTGGCCTCAATCCGCACCTCCTGCACCATGTCCGGAGGCGGCACAAACGCCGTGGTTCCACCCTTGCCGTTATTCGTCACGCCGTCGATATTGAAATCCGCTGACGCTCCTCGCCCTCCCGCCACGCTGATGCTCGATGACTGATCCACGTTCCACGGCCCGTCGTAGGGCAGCGCCGTCATGATCACCCCAGGCGCCATCGTGAACAGATACGCAATACTGCCGCCCCTCAACGGCATCTCCGACACCTGCTTACTGGTGATCACCTGAGACACCGTCGCCGTCGCAGCCTCCAGCAGCGGAGCCTGGCCCGTGACGTCCACCACTTCCTTCACGTCGCCCGGCGTCAGGGTGATGTCCAGCCGCAGCCGGTCCCCCGTGCGCAACGTGATCTCGCTCTGCGTCCATTTGCGGAACCCCGGGACCTCCGCTTCCACCCGGTAAATTCCCGGGTTCAGGTACGGCACCTCATACGCGCCCTGGTTGTTAGATCTGTCGCTGGCGGAGACACTCGTCGCGGCATTCGTGATTCGCACCGCCACGTTGGGAACCAGCGCGCCGCTGATGTCCGTAACTTGCCCGTTAATGGTCCCGCGCGGATCCTGGGCGTGAACGGCAGTCATGGCCGCCACGAATCCAAGGAAAATGGCTGATTTCACGAAGTGAGGTTATCACAACGGCCCCGCGCAAGGCTCCTTGCGATGCAGTGGTCCGCGGGGCAGCCGCCGCGTGATTCTCATTGATGACCATCCGGTGAAAGTTTCGATGCGATGCTAAGGCCCTGTTGAATGAAACGGAAAAATCCGTTTATCGCGCTGAGCGAATCATCGGGAAACGGTGACCGCCAGAAGGCAGGGCTGGTGGAGCAGGTTCGCCGCCACCTGCCCATCCAATGGAAGTCGCCGAATCACATTGAGCCAACGACAACCTGGATGGCGTTCCTGATGACCGTGCTGGTGGGTGCCAAACGCTTTCCCACCGACGACACGATCTGTAATCTGTTCCGGAAGTTTGGCATGGGCGAGATCCAGCGCTTCTTCGAGCCGATGACCGAGTGGCAGGCCGCTGCGCCCAGAGGGCTATACGCTCGATATGGATTCCACCGTGTTTGAACGTTACGGTCAACAGGAAGGTTCTCTGAAAGGGCACAACCCGCGCCGACACGGGCGGCCCAGTCATCATCCGCTGCTGGCGGTGCTGGGGGAGGCGCACTTCCTCCTCCACGGGGCCAGGATCATCCGTTGGATGGGTAGGATGCGCTGGCGTCCGCGGGGCTTACAAGTACGGGATGTCTACCTCGGTAAAGCCGCCCGGCGTGGCCGCATTCACCGCATCGATGACGCGTTGAACATGTGGACGGACGTGCGGCCACTGCTGTTGGCCGAGAACGATCACGGCGATTTTTCGTTCAGCTAAATTCTGCTGGTAGCGCATGTTCTTGTCGGTTGTCACCAATAGTTCGAAACCCGCGCATTCGGCCGCGGTGAGCAACTCGCCGTTCCTCAGGGTGTCCCAACCTTGCTGCGCCGCGGTTCTGACTTCGTGACCCGTCAGCCAGGGGCGGATCGGAACTGGCGTGCCCTGATCGAACAGAATCAGCATTCGACGGCTTGTTGGGACGCGGGCGCTCTGTCGAGACTGCGTACGGCGAACCCGATAACCGCCTTTACCTGTTCCCGGTCCAGGCCGTCGAACCACTCCATGATGTCGTCGATACTGGCTCCTGCCTCGATGTTTTCAAAGATGGCGGAAACGGGCATCCGGGTTCCGCGCAGCACCCATGCGCCGCTCACCTTGCCGGGGATGCTCTCCACGGCAGGGCATTGGGACCAGTCGAGAGGTGCCATGATTTGTGCTCCTTGTCCTACGATATCGCGGAACCCGGTTTTGCGCGAGAGCGGCGTGTTTTGGCGGGTTCAGGCCCAGGAGCGACACTGTCAAAAAGCGCCAGGAATCCCCGGGCAACTTGACCTCCCCCCATGCTCTGTTATATCTGTACAGCACACGAAAGAACGCGTCCGAACGGCGGCGGCGCGTGTCCGCAGGATTATCGGTTACTGCCTCAGGCGGCTGACGCCCCGCCCTGACCTCTTCAGAGGCAAGCAAAATAAAAGGAGCATCACCCCATTATGGCCACCACCCCCAACCTCAACGAAGCCATCGAATTCGCTGAGAATCCCGACCCCAGATGCCCGTGCGTCCTGCTGCTGGACACCTCCGCTTCCATGGCCGGGGACAAAATCGACGCGCTGAACGCCGGCCTCAAGGCATTTGAGCAGGACATCCACCGCGACACCCTCGCCTCGCGCCGGGTGGAGGTCGCCGTAGTCACCTTTAACAGCGAGATCGAGGTCGTTCTGGACTTCACCACCTCCGACCAGTTCAAGGCCCCCGTTCTCAGCACCACCGGGATGACTCACATGGGAGCCGCCATGAACAAGGCGCTCGACCTGGTCGAGAGCCGCAAAGCCACGTATCGCGCCAACGACATCCAGTACTACCGGCCCTGGATCTTCATGATCACCGACGGTGAGCCGCAGGGCGAAACCTCCGACGTCGTCGAACGCGCGGCCCGCCGCGTAAAGGAAGCCGAGAAAGCCTCGAAAGTCGCGTTCTTCGCCGTGGGTGTGGAAGGCGCCAATCTTACCCAGCTCGCCACCATCTGCGACCGCCAGCCCGTCGCCCTGAAGGGCCTCAACTTCGTGGAGATGTTCGTCTGGCTCTCCCGCAGCATGGCCGCCGTCTCCGCCTCCACGCCGGGCGATATGGTTGCGCTCACTCCCGCTGGCTGGGGCAAGGTCTAAGAGCAACAGGCAGCCGTCCCCACCCCACCACCACATGCAGCCCACGCCGCCAACCGCAACCACCTGGACCGTCGTTGGAGCCAGCGTCGCCGGAACCAGTCACGCCGAACACGCCCAGCCCTGCCAGGACGCCCACGCCTACGCCACACTGCCCGCGGTGGGAGGCGTCGCACTCGCCGTTTCCGACGGCGCAGGCTCCGTCTCGCATGCCGAAGCGGGAGCCCGCCTCGCCGCCGATACCGCCGTCGAGACCGCCCGCCGCCTGCTCGCCGTGCCTCCGGTTGACCGCACCGAGGACGCCTGGCGAGCACTTCTGAAGTCCATTCTGGAGCAGGCCCGCGACGCTGTCGTTGAAGCGGCGCGCGCGGCCGGCCTCCCGCCCCGCGAATTCTCCGCCACGCTCATCCTGGCCATCGTCACCGGCGACACCATCGCGGCCGCCCAGATCGGCGACGGCGCGTGTGTGGTCGCCACGGAGGCGGGCGAGACCCTCTCGCTCACCGGCCCCGTCATCGCCGAGTATCTGAACGAAACCACCTTTCTGGTCTCCCCCAATGGCATCGATTCCGCCCGGTTCAGCGTTTGGTCCGGCACCCCCGCCGGAGTTGCCCTGCTGAGCGACGGATTCCAGGGTCTGGCCCTGAAACTACCCTCCGGCATCGCCCACGGCGGCTTTTTCCGCCCTCTGCTCGACTTTGCCCGCAACGGAGGCACCACCGAGGGACTTACCGAATGGATGAACTCGCCCAAAGTTACCGCGAAAACTGACGACGATCTGACGCTGCTGCTGGCCGTACCCGCCGCCTGACCGGGATCACAAGGATGCGACTGCGACGCGGGACGAACAGGGAGCGGCTGGAACTCGGTGGGCACCTCGCCACCGGGGGCGAGGCCCACATCTATCTGGTCACCGGTGAGCCCCGCTGGGTGGCCAAAATCTACCACACCGCCGACGACCGGCACTGGGCCAAGCTCCGGGCGATGCTGGAGAATCCGCCCGACGATCCCATGGCCGCCAGAGGTCACTGTTCCATCGCCTGGCCGGTCGACATTCTGGAGAACCCCGGCACGGGCAAGCCGGTCGGCTTCCTGATGCCGAGACTGGACCAGCCGGTGACGGTGTATGAGTACTTCAACCCCGGCCAGCGGCGGAAGCGCTGCCCCGCGTTTCACTATGAGTACCTGCTGACCGCCGCGCTGAACATTGCCACCGCTGTGGACGCCCTCCACGCGCGCGGCCACGTGGTGGGCGACGTGAATGAGAGCAACGTGCTGGTGACGGACGCCGCGCTGGCGACGTTGGTGGACACGGACTCCTTCCAGGTGCGCGGCCGCGACGGCTCTTCGCTGCACCGCTGCCTGGTGGGCAAGCCGGAGTACACCCCGCCCGAGTTACAGGGCAAGCGTTTTGAGGAGGTGGAGCGCACCACTGTCCACGATCACTTCGGGCTCGCCGTGCTCATCTTCCAGATGCTGATGGAGGGAACGCACCCCTTCGACGGCAAATACACTGGCTCGGGCGACCCGCCTCAGCGGGAGGAGCGGATTCTCGCGGGCCAGTTCCCGTACTCCATCCGGCGCAAGGTGCAGTTCGCCCCGAAGGCTCTTGCGCCACCGCTGGAGATGCTCCACCCCACCGTACGGGAGCTTTTGGTGACGGCATTCGATCAGGGTCACGCGGACCCGGCGGCACGTCCGCGGGCGAAGCAGTGGAGGGACGCTCTGTCCACTGCTCGGACCGAGTTAGCCGTCTGCGCAAAAAACGGACACCACCGTCATTACGGCGGCTTGCGCGCTTGCCCCTGGTGCGAAAGGGCTGCCCAGTTGGGCGGCCTTGACCCGTTCCCCTCGGCTGATGCAATTCGTGCGGGAACACACGCCAGCCCCGTGTCCCGCACGGGGCCGGTCCGCTCGCCAGTGGTGCCAGTGGCGGTGGTTACGCCGCAGCCACAACAGCGCTCCAGCAGCCGCCGCCGGCGCAGGTCGTTCCCACAGCCAGTTTTCCCCCATGGTGGGCCGGGCCGGCTGCTGGAGCGCTGTTCGGCGTGACGGCGCTGGTGTTTGGCTCCGTGGTGATTGCCCTGCTCGGCCTGATGGCAACAGCGGCACTGTGGCTGCTTGACCGGCGGCCGCGAAACGGCGTCGCCGCCGTGCTTTCCGGTGTCCTCACCGCGGGCTTGTTCATCACGGGGCTCAGCAGTAAACCGGCTCCGCCTGTCGCCAATTCGCAGTCTTCGCCAGAGGCCAGCAAGGTCGAGCCACTTCCACCGGTCAGAACGCAGATAAACCCAAAGGACGGCCAGACATACGTGTGGATTCAGCCAGGCAAGTTCAGCATGGGCTGCTCGCCGGGCGACTCGGAGTGCGACGCCGATGAGAAACCCGCGAAGGAAGTCACCATAGCGAAAGGCTTCTGGATGGGGCAGACGGAGGTAACGCAGGGGGCCTACCAGAAGGTAATGGGAAACAATCCCGCCAACGTCAAGGGTGACAAGCGGCCAGTGGAAAACGTGTCATGGAACGACGCGACCGCGTATTGTGGCAAGGCGGGGGTACGCTTGCCGACCGAGGAGGAGTGGGAGTACGCTGCGCGTGGCGGAACTACAGGTGCCAGCTATGCGAAGTTGGACGACATTGCCTGGCACGATGGCAACAGCAGCAAACGTACCCATGACGTAATGACCAGGGCGCCCAATGCCTTTGGACTCTATGACGTGCTGGGGAACGTCTGGGAGTGGACCGCAAGCTCGTACAACCAGGGTAGCAACAAGGTGCTGCGGGGCGGTTCCTGGTTCTACTTTACAAGTTACGCCCGGGTGTCGAATCGTATCTACAAGTACCCGGACAACAGGTACTACTTCGTCGGGTTCCGGTGTGCCGGGGATTCCCTTTAGTTTTTTCCCTTTTTCCTTTTTTCTTCTTACCGAGACAAGAGCGTGCTAAAGTACAGGCCAGAGAGGTAACCAGGCGTGAGGCGTAAGCCGAGCGCGGGATTTTTTTTCCGGTGGGGCGACAGGACACCAAAGACCCGGCGGTGGTGGTGGCGAAGGCCTACGATCTTGCCCTGTGGCTGCTGCCGAAGTGCGAAAAGTACCCCCGCAACTACCGCTTCAGCGTTGGGGAGCGCACCGTTGCCGCGATGCTGGATGTCCTCACTCTCCTCGTGGAGGCCAGCTACACTGCCCGCCGCGAACCCATCCTGCAGGACGCCAACCGCAAAGCCAACCACCTGCGCTACCTTCTCCGTCTCGCGAAAGATCTGAAATTGCTGAGCGTGGACAGCTACGGCTACGCCGCCGAACGGCTGGAAGAGATCGGGCGCATGACGGGAGGCTGGCTGAAGTCCGGTCGCACCGCCGCCACCAACCCCGCCCAGACCGAACCACGCGCGGCAGCAAGTGGACCCGCAAACCCGCAAGCAACTCGTGCGTCATACCAAACCGCGCGGGCAGTCGCGGGCAGTGCCATTCCGCATCCTGGCCTGGGTCCCGACGCGACAGGCCGCCACTGGTTGTCGCGTCAAACAAAGGCTGCGCCCGGCCCTCTGGTAGCGGTGTTCGCGCGAACGGCGGCCGGGCGGCGAGTGTCGCGGCCGGGGGCTGTCAGGCGGCTGGCTGATTTTGCCAGTCGAGGACGATGGGCTCGATGAGGTGAGACGAAGTCATGGAATTCACGGAGAATTTCGACCCCAGCTGCCCGTGTGTTCTCCTGGTGGTTACCTCCGGCTTGCCTGGCTTTCTCGCTGCGCGGAGATCGCTGTTGTCCCTGTTGACCACGGAATTGAAGTGGTGCAGGACTTCACCACCTCAGACCAGTTCCAGGCCCCCGTTCTCACCACCGTTGGCATGGCTCAAATGGAAGCGGCCATCCTCAGGGTAGTGGACCTGCTCGAGAGCCGGACAATCACCTGCCGCGCCAACGACGTCGAGTATTTCCTTCCCTGGATTTTTCTGCTCACCGACGGCGAACTCTCCGACATGGTGGAACACGCAGCCCGCGATTCCGGGCCTGCACTTCTGACGCTCCCGCGTGGCCCTGATGAGTGCGACCGCCGGATGAGAAGTCTAAGAGGTGGGTTGTGTGCGAAGAAACTCATCGCGAGGATGCGGAGCCATCCACCCGACTGGCGGCGAGGATCTACAGGTTGCCGCCGACAGCCTGGGCATTGATCATGACCAGCATGGAACCAGCGATGTGGGAGTGCCATTCCGCATCCTTGCGTGGGCGCTTCATTAGCGGCCTGGCCTGTCTGGGACCGCAGATCGAGCATTGAGTCCCCCGTTTGGCGGGCGACAGTGACCTCGCGTTTGTCCCCGGAATCAGACACAATGGGACCATGCGACAGGTTCTGCTGTATCGAGGGGAAGACGGCCTGGTGGTCGCCGAGTGCCCCAGTCTGCCCGGCTGTGTGTCCCAGGGCGAAACCCAGGAATCGGCGCTAGCGAACATCAGGGAAGCTATCCAGGCCTACGTCGGGGCGCTCGAAGCCGACCACCTGCCGGTGCCTGAAGAGCACTTCGACGCACGTCTCGTTACCGTGTGAGCTCCCTTCCCGTCGTTTCCGGGCGCGCATGCCTGCGGGCACTTGAGCGGTTGGGATTTCGCTTAGTCCGGCAGGTGGGCAGCCACATGGTCCTGCGGCGCGATGACCCTTTCTCTCAGGTGGTTGTGCCGGACCACCGGACGCTGGACCGAGGCACTCTGCGCTCGATCCTTCGGTCCGCTGGAGTGAGTCCAGAGCAGTTCCGCGAGCTCTTGTAGCCGCCACTCGCTGTTCCGATCCGCTGCCGAACTGACCAGGTGTATGATGTCCGTCATTGAGGGATGATCGAAGCGATAGGTCTCGCCATCGCGGCGAGCGGTGAGATTTGTGGCAACTGTCGTTGAGCTCATGGGGTCTCCTTTTCAGGCAAGGCGGGGAGGCAGGGGCCCTGGCCTGGGGGCCTGCCCTACTGTGTTGGTGCTGTGTCTACTTCTCCGAGGCCTTGCCTGCAGCCATATCCCGCGGCATCTGTGCCGTTGCGATGGAGCCACCGACGCCCCACTGACCCTCGGGAACGTCCTCGAGGATCACCTGCGTGACGGGGCGTACACCCTCTCCTTCGACCAGGAGAACGGCGAGGTTACGCGTTCGATCATCGTCTTCTTCTGTCCGGACGAAAGATATTCGACCACACCTTTGATCTCTGCGAGTGGCATACGACCCCCGTGGTGGCGCAGCTGTCCGAAGCCGGCTTCGGACAGGCAAACGCGGCGAACGCGGCGCCCACCGGCGTGTGGAACACGTGGTTGGAGTAGTTGCTCAGGATCTTCACCCCGATGGCGAGAATGACACCGAGCAATTGATGCTCGTTGAAGCCCACTGCCAGGAATGGCGCCACGCCGTCGAGCAATCCTCGAATCACCGGTTCCGACACACCGAACAGCCTGGCCACCGAGGCGTGAGCCCCATGGCAGCAGCGGCACCCATTGACGCCGGAACGAAAGCGGCCATGAGTTCGCGTTCCTGCACTGTAAAAGGCGACTCGCCGCGCAGCAGTGCTTGATGAAAGTCAATGAGGGGCCGCTCAGCTCGCGAGCGCATCGCATTGAACTTGGCCAGTACGTGCGGAACCTTGTCCTCGTGTGCAATCGACGGCGGAAACGGCACGGGACACTTCTCTTTCTTCGAGACTACTTTCGCTTGAGGTTTGGCGATGGCCGGATGATCTCCGTGTCGGGGCGGAACACCAACCAGGCAAATGCAAACGACACCGTGTGCGGAAAGGGCTTCAGTTGCTTGCCCGCCAATGGGCCGGCGGTCGCTACTCCCAATAAGTTCCAAGTGCTTCCGGTTTGATCGTCGATGAATCCGCCCTCGCGCTCTCTGAAGCTGAGGGCCATTCCCTCGTTCTCCGGCACAAACACTCCTACGGCTCCTACATCGCGTGACTCGGCCAGGCGCTCGGCGTCGAGGGCAGACTTGCCTCTCTCAGAGTAGAAAACCACGTAGCGTGCACCCTCATACTCACCTTCGACGATCGGCACCTTCCGTAGCGCTGAGAATGGGTAGGCGCGCGATGCCGCAGTCCCATTCAGCGCTACAACGCGCTCCAGTAGCTTGACACCGCGCAAAGAAGGCGTTCGCACCGGAAACATAAGTTGATTCCCAAATTCGTAACCGACGTATGGATTCCTGCCATACTGTCGCGAATGGCCCGTATTGCGACTAAGCACCCTGGCCTCAGGGTACTGTTTCGCGACCGTCTCGAATGTAACTGTCTGGCTTGGGATCATTGGAAGTCGCTTGCCGGTGTGGGTTCCCACGATGGCTTCTCCGGTGATCTGCTGCCAGAGCGATTCCGTTTTCCGATCGAACATCACCATGTCGCTTTCGCGCAACATGCCCGAGACGCCAAACTGGACTGGCTTGCCATCGATCCGCCGGTCGAAGACGATTGTGCTGTTGCACAGTGGGCAATAGCTCACCAGAATCGGCACGCCACCGATCTCGTCGTTCACCAGTTCATGCCAAATCAGAATCTGGACCGGGTATACGCGCACGTCGCTGGGGCCGCCAACTACAATCACCGGCTCCTTCGGGTCGAGCCACTTGTTCGCACCGGCAATCGGCTCGAACTTCGGGTGGGAAAGCGCGGGAATGCCGTCTTTTCCCGGCCCCCCAAATTTCAGTTCAGAGAGCTCAATAGATCGCTTCGACAGGTCCGTGCGCCAGTTCGCCGTGGGCTGGCCGACAGCGAAAATGCTGAAGAGGGTCAATGTAAAGGCGAGCCGAGCGATCATCATGATTTACTTCTACCGCAGCCGGCGCGAAGTTACGGGTCGGCGGAACAATTTCTACTCCTGCGTGACTTTCTGTGCGGTTGCCGCGAAGGATAGATGTAGTTTCGCCGCGCAAACGGGCCACCACTACAATGGATCAAAGTCTTGTGAATGCCACAACCGGATAAAACCCCGTATCCAGACAAGACCGTAGCCAGCTCGGCATATGACGCTTTGCCCCTCGCGGTTCTGCTCGTCGCCAACGGACTCCTACGCGTCGCGGGCGGAGCCGGTGGCGTCCTGGTGGGGCTGTACCTGGCAAATGCGGCTGCACATGGCGCAAGCGTAGCTGCTTCTTTAGTCGGGTTGGTCGGAGCCATTTCCTTCGGCGCGGAACTGCTCGCCGCGTTGCCGATGGGGATTCTTTCCGACGCCGTTGCGCCGCGATGGCTGTTGACGGGTGGTGCGCTGCTCGGCGCGGTCGCCACGCAATTGTTTGGCATGTCGGGTCGCGCGGCGGTCTTCTTCTTGAGCCGCGGAATGGAAGGCGCCTTTCTGCTTATACGGAAGCAGGATGGAGCACAATGGCTGTCCGGAATCTTTGCCGAACATCCTGAACAAATCGCCTGGGTGATGCGTGGTACGCGGATGGACGGCTTGCCCTCGTTACGAAAGGATTCGACGATGCGATAGTTACTGAATACCGTGAGACCGGTAAGCCTGCAGCGAAGCCATCATTGCGTATATACCATGAATCGCCAGCAACTGTCGTGGTCAATTTACCGCAGCTACCGCCGCCAATACCCCTATTTATTTCCGTATATACGCGTGAAGAACTGCCAATTGCCTTGTTTTAAGCGCCTTACGCACCTTAACGGCTCCCCTCGTAGTAAACTCCCGCTAGCTTCAGACATCCAGGAGAGCTTTGTGTTGCCGTCGCCAACGTTCTCACCACCAATCGAGAGGCAGCTTAGATTAGCCGCCCGGCACGTCCTCTGGGATACTCAGCGACTGAGTCCTGGGATGCTCGATCAAACAACGCTTCAGGCTCTCTCGCTGCTGAAATAGCGGCATGAGAGTTCGTCGAAACAAGGAATCGCGCCTCACGTATTTCACGTCGAGCGCTTTAGTTCAATCCGCGTTTCCTTACACCTGCGGTTCGGATACCACCCTGCCTGCCCGCGGATCTGCCTGCCGCAGGCCGAAGGAGACTTATGCGTTGAACTAAAGGATCGATATACGATGCTTCGCCGCGGCTGCCTGAGGTGCTTCGGTCGTACTGGTTGGCATCACGCCCGATGGACTGGCTGTTTGCCTCGTTCTGGCGGCCGTAGCGGCATATCAATCAGGGCTCTCTCCCAGGCATGCCGCGATGCGTGCAGGGAATCAGGCATCGGCAAACGCGTTACAGCTCACACGTTGAGACACAGTTTTGCGACCCATCTGCTGGAAGCCGGAACCGATACTCGTGTAATTCATGTGTGGCTCGGCCATTCCCGCATCGACACGACGGCACACTATACGGCGGTGTCGGCCCAGGTGACCGGAAGTGCGTATCCAGCAGCGGCAGGCAAGGGTGATGAGCGGAGCATCTTACCCGGCGACCGGGTACCTCCTCAATGCCAGGAACGCCGGGAAACCAACCGCGAAGCAAGACAGGAGCAAACCGGCCATGGCTGTCGCAACACGCGCCGAAAGCTCACCCGTCTCTTCCTCCCGGAAAGTAAACTCCGGTAAATCGTCAAGATCGGACGGCTTCAGTTTTTCTTTGCGAACGATACGAGGCGCCAGGAAGTCACGCCAGGCTTTGTGGTACCGGTCCACCTGCGCCAGGAAATACTTGTATCGATGAGACCCGGACCCTGCAAGATCGTTGAAGCAGGTCTGGGCCACGATTGCAGGCGACAAATACCGGAACCGATCCACCAACTGATTCTGAGCAGCCAGCTGGCGGTCGAACTCGTCAATCACCGGCTGGACGCTGCGCTCTGTCGCTTCATTTACAGCGATCAGAAGCGTACCGTAATCGGTCGCTCCGCCGCCCTTCTGCGCCGGCGCCAGTTCCGGGTGATCCTCCAGATAACGAGCCAGCAGCTGACTGCTCTTTCGAGTCGATTCCTCGCCCGCGACACGCATCGCCTGGATCATCTCGACGCGCGACGGAACGGGGTACGCCGCCTTCAAAGCAACGTTGAGAACAGAAGGCATGACAACCACGAAAAGCAGCCATAATCCGGCGAGCGTGATCGCATTTGTGCCTGACGATCGGCCCAGTGCGTTCACGGCGACCGGCAACGCAAACCAGAACGCGGCATAGGCAGCCGTCACTCCGACCCAGCCGAGTAGTCTTACCATCGAGCCCTCTGCCGTCAGTTCAGCGCCACCCATCACCACGCCAACAATCGAAAGACCCAGTGCCAGGGCCTGAATATCAAGATCGCCCGGCAGCAGGGCTCTCACTACCTGAAGGCGGGCTTCGAGACCCTTGGCACGTACGCTCCGAGCCTGCTGCAAAATGCCAATCCAGGTTTCGGATTCAACGGGGACGCCACCAATTCCACCTGCGTCAATCCGAACTTCGGGGTGTCGGGCAACCCCTACGCCTCCTTTTTGGCCGGCGGCGTAGTTCCGATCGGCGCCTCTGCGAGCGGATGGGACACCAATGGAACCTCCATGCCCTCCCTGATTTCGCCGACGTTTTCCAGCCGGTTCCATGGGCTCTTCCTCAACGACGACTGGAAGATATCGAAGAACCTCACCTTGAATCTGGGAATCCGCTGGGAGTATGAACAGCCCTATACCGAGGAACAGAACCGGCTCACCGCGCCGATGGATCTGGCGGCACCGCTCCCCGAACTGGCGGGAGCCAGGCAGCCCGCGGGGCTCCAGCAGTACTACAGCGGCCCCTGGAATCTGACCGGTGCCTTCCGGTTCACCACAGGAGACAACCGCGGCGCATGGAACTCGGACAACGGTACGTGGTCTCCGCGCGCCGGTTTCGCCTACCGGTTGGGAGACAAGATGTCCTTGCGCGCGGGATTCGGCCGTTATGTGACCCCCTGGACCCTGGGCGCGGAGGATCAGTTCGGTCCGGCCACACAGGGCTTCTCGAATTACACCGATGCGCCTCCCAGCGTCCTCGGTGTGCCCCAGATGAAGTTGTCGGATCCGTTTAACTCCTCATTCCCGATCCAGCCGAGTATTGGGAACAAGTATGGAATCTATACCGGGATCGGTGGCGGCGTCACCTTTTTCGCCGCGAACCGGCCGCACCCCTACAGCAACCGGCTGAACATCTCACTCCAGCGGCAATTGCCAAAAGGCATCGTCGCCGACGTGACGTACTTCCTGAACCGGTCGAGCCAGGTCAACAACGTCAGTTACAACATCAACCAGGTCGATCCCCGGCTCTCCATTCAATACGGTTCGGCAACCAACGCGACGGTGCCCAATCCGTTCTACCATCTCGCAATTCCCAATCCGTTTCCGGGCTCGCTGTGGAACCAGTCCATGGTCGGAATCATTTCGTTGGCGAAGCCGTATCCGCAGTACGGCAACCTGACTGTGATCGACGGGATCTCTGGCGGCAACATGACCTTCCACTCACTACAGGTGAAGGTGACCAAGTCATACAGCGCCGGTTTCACACTGCTGGCCGGTTACATCTAAACATCCTGCGTCTTCGGTCTCCCGCTGTGTTGCTGTTCAGGGAGCCCCTCTGGTTTCACTGCCGCCGCTTCACGGCGAAGCGTCTGGTGCTTCATGAGGTGGTGCTCCGGTTTCTCACTCGTCAACTCTTGGCGGAGGTCCGAATGCCGGCTGGGCGGCGGCCAAACGCATGGGCAACCGGCATGGGTCATTCGTGACACTCAGCGGTTTGACCATTCGGCTGGTGTCCCGTTCTGCTGATCGCGAAAATGGGCAATCCCGGCTACCTTGCTTTCTCTCACCTTGAGCCGCTCCGAGAGAGAAGCCGAACCATCAGCGACAGTCAACAAAAAACACAGGCGGCGCCAGGCGCGTTCGCACAAAAATCAACGAAATATTCCGCCTGTTTTCAAACACATCCATTTTTAGTCGCCCGAATTCCGCGCACCCGTGTGTCACACTTTTTGCGATGTCGGACCGCGCTATGTACTGCCAACCCGCTAAACCCCGCTCAACGGCACGCCCGGGGTCCATCCCGGCGGTATATCTCCCGGGACGCATCATGTGGCCATGGTGCGCCTGCCTCTATGGCAAGCTCTCGGCGCGCGATCTGCTCGCCCTCAACAACGCTGTCGACAAACCCGCCCCCAGTCCCACACCCAACACCGAAAATCCGGGGAGCAAACCCGAGCCTCTCCCCCCGGCGCCCAGCCTCAACTACACCCAGGCCTGGAACCCAGTCCACGCCAAAAACCGCAAAAATCAGGAACAGCGGCAACCGCCCAACACCGCAAACGAATCGTGGAAATCCGGCGTCAGCGAAATCGAATTTATCTTCGCTCATGAGGTCAGCCGCAAATACCCGGAGGCCTACGCCTACGTAATCCGGCGAATCTGCGAGCGCGCCGGCGTCCCGGTTCCGGACTCCCTTCAGCCACCACCGCTCAACCCGCCGAGCGACAAAAAGGAGACCTGACCCATGCCCGCCATGGACCACTTCCTCCTCGATCCCGTCCTCTTCGCGATCCACCTCCTCCGCTTTCTCCCGGATCCGAACCAGGCCCTCGTCCTCAATTCACGCATTCTCCGAGGTCTCCTCATGTGCTGCCGCCAGTGGGGAAAATCCACCATCATGGCCATCAAGGCCCTGCATGAGGCACTCACCGTCAACGGAACCACCGTCCTCGTCCTCTGCCCGACGAAGCACCAGGCAGGAGAATTCTTCGAAAATGTGCGTGCATTTCTCGAAATCCTCGACATTCGTGTGCGCGGCGACGGCCACAATTCCTGTTCCACGCGCCTCCCCAACGGTTCCCGCATCATCGGAATCTCCAAACGGAGCCAGCTCCGCGGCTACCGCAACGTCTCGCTGCTACTCATCGACGAAGCAGCCGAGGTCGACACCCACGCCTACCGCATCGTCAGCCCCGCCCTCGCCACAGCCGGCGAAGAAGGCGGAAAAATCTGGATGATGAGTACGCCCAACGGCCCCCGAGGCATGTTCTGGGAAGCCTGGGAAGATCGGGAAGACGACTGGTACCGCCTGAAAGTAACCGTCGACGATTGCCCAAGAATTTCAAGGAAATTCCTCGCAAGAGAGCGAAGAATCCTGGGCGAAAGCCTCTACCGCCAGGAATATATGTGCGAAATCATAGATCCACCAGACTGTTTCCTGAACCGCGAAGACGTCGCCGGAGCCTTCCGAGCCGATATCCCGCCCCTGTATCGCTAAAACTCGAAACTCAAAAAGTGAAGGAGCAAACCCACCTCTGCCAGTAAAAGCAGAGAAAAGGGGGGCAGGCCCCCAGGCCTGCGGCGGACGCCCACGTCCGCCAGAAAGCAGAAGCAAAACAAAGGAGCAAACCCAGCAATGAGACCAACACCCCTGATCCCCGACATCCGGGAGATCCTCGAATCCACCCAAATCTTCAACCCCCGCACCAAAGAACCGCGCCCCGAGCTCCTCCGCTGCCACCCCCGCGCCTACATGGGCCTCGACCTCGGCCAGGCACAGGACAACGCCGCCCTCGTCATCCTCCAGCGCCTCGAGCTCGTCTTCCCCAGCAAGCGCGACCCCGTCACTTACCAGCACCGCCACGCCACCGTCATCCTCGCCCGTTACGCCGAGCGAATCCCCCTCGGCCTCGCCTACCCCGCCGTCGCGCGCCATGTCGCCGACCTCGCCGCAATCCCTCCCATGCAGGACCGCGGCCAGATCGTCGTCGATGCCACCGGCGTCGGAGCACCCGTCGTCGACATCCTCCGGGCCACCGTCGGACTACGCAGCCGCATCGTCCCCGTCGTCATCACCTCGGGCGACCACGAATCCGAACGCGACACCCGCTTCTACGTCCCGAAACTCGACCTCATGGCCGGACTCCGCGTCGCCTTCGAAGGACACAGCATCGCCCTCACCAGCGAAGTCGAAGGGGCACTCGACCTGAAGGCAGAACTCACTGACCTCCGCCAAACCCGCAGCCACACGGGATCCGAACGCGTCACCGGACGCTACAAAGATGACCTCGCCATGGCCCTCGCCCTCGCATGGTGGCGAGCCAGCCGCGAAGCGGGACGCCTCTCATGAACATCGAAAATCCAGGGAGCAAACCCGATATGCTGACTGACATCGCCATCCGCTGTGGACACCCAATGACCCTGTCGATCGGACACCCTCGCCCAGCCATTCGGCTGCTGCTGGCCAGCGCCGCGCTTGTCCTGTACACCGCCGTTCCAGGAGCGAGCGCGAAGTGCTCGGCCGCGTCCCCGCTAACGCACCCGGAATCACGTGGAGCGTCACCAAAACAGTCAATGATCGCGTCGGCCCGTATCCCGTCATCGCACGTGAACTCACCGGCGACGCCGACAACAAGTACGCACCCGAAATCAACTTCGATGTCCAGATGGTCGTCGTCACCCCGGCATGGACGCGCAAACCCGTGCCCCTCATGATGATGTTCGGCCGCCCGGCCCTCCCTTCAGCCCCCGTGCCCGAGGCCGTTGCACGCTTTGCCGCCCTCGCCGGTACCGATCCTGCCGCCACCCTGCAACTCATCGCCGTCCGGATGGGGCTATTGCTGCCGAAAATCAGGGGCAGCAACACGTGGACCAGCGGCTTTCTTCCGGCAGCACATCAGGGCGTGCGGCTCCGAAGCGGGCCAGAGCCCCTGTTCTACCTGTCGAACCCCCCGGGTATCACTCAGGAGGAACAGGCAAGCGTCATTGGCGCCGTCTCAAAGCTGAACAAGATCCAGTCGGAAAAGCTGGCCGATCCCGAGACCGAGGCGCGCATCGCTCAGTATGAACTCGCCTTTCGCATGCAGTCCTCCGTGCCGGAGCTGATGGACACCAGCAAGGAGCCCGAGAGTGTCCGGCAAATGTACGGTGCGAAGGCCGGTGAGCCGAGCTTTGCGAACGACTGTCTGCTGGCACGGCGCCTGGTGGAGCGCGGGGTTCGCTTTGTCCAGGTGTGCGCCAGGAGCAACTGGGACCACCATGAGAACATCTTCGGACTGCTGCCGAGGAGTTGCCGTGATGTGGATCAGGCGAGCGCAGCTCTTGTGCAGGACCTCCGGCAAAGAGGACTGCTCGAAGACACGCTGGTTATCTGGGGCGGCGAGTTCGGCCGGACTCCTGTCGTGCAGGCGATCAACCCGGCGGGCAAACGCGGTCAACCGGGGCGTTATCACCTGAAGAGCGCGTTCACTGTCTGGATGGCCGGAACCACCGACGATCTCGGCTTTCGTCCTGTCGAGAATCCGGTGCATGTGCACGACCTGCATGCCACAGCGCTGCACTTACTCGGCATCGATCACAAGCGCCTCACATGGCGTCATCAGGGAAGGAACTTCCGCCTGACGGATGTGCACGGCGCGGTGGTCCGCGATATCCTTGCCTGAGAGTGAACATGACACGCAGAGCCTTCGCAGGCGTCTCTGCGGCAGCCGGACTCGCAGCAGCCCCGGCCGCTGCCGCCGCGGACGGGAAGTTCTT
>Ga0163150_10001551_pt1 | contig 38344 bp, 25 predicted proteins | sample OliLakLV19P2IB_FD_148628 | JGI IMG/M metagenome (GOLD analysis project Ga0163150, IMG submission 148628) | Freshwater microbial mat bacterial communities from Lake Vanda, McMurdo Dry Valleys, Antarctica - Oligotrophic Lake LV.19.P2.IB | ecosystem: Environmental > Aquatic > Freshwater > Lake >... | reverse complement strand
CACCCAAACCGCGCCCCGACGACCCCAAAATCCCGGTGGCTTGCCCACCGGTTCTTTCGGTTTCCAGCTACATCAACTAACGGAAACACTCCCCAGCATGACCTCGACAGCCCTAAATCAATCTTCAATCCAAAATCTCCAATCTAAATCTCACCCCCCAGACCGCAAAGTCAAATGCTCCATCGTTATCCGGCATTTCAGCCCAGCCGATGTTTCACCCAACCCGGATCACGTTTTTGACCAACAACCGCAACAACAGTAAGTGAGTCTTTCGAATTCATGCGATAATAAATGAAATAGGGAAATGTCTTACAGAGTGCCCGATGGTAGCCGTGCACGATTCTGTGGACGTTTCCGAGTATGGAAAGCGACTCGATATCCGATATGACGCTCGACCGGAAGTAGTCGCCGAGGCCGGCTTCGCGATGTTCGTGAAACCAGAAACCGTCGGCAATGTCAGATTCAGCATCCGACGAGACTTGAATTTTCATGAACCGAGACCATTGAGCCGTTTTTTGGCGTCCTCCCAACTGGAGACAGTGGCATCGCCATTGGCAAGTCTTTGCGTTCGTTCAGCCAACAGTTCAGCATGCCAGTCGGGTGAAGGTGCATCATCTGGATTGCGTCGAATGCTGTCCCAAACCAGTTCGATCACCTGAAGTTTCTCGGAAATCGACATCGTGTCTAACGGCAATCTGATTGTCATCATTCGATTCCTGTTGGTCGTGTTTCCGCCAAAGTAAATTGTAACACGGCCGCTCTGGCGTTCAACGTCCCGGTTTTCATTTAAGGACACATCGTTCGCATGCGCTACCAGTCGCGAGGTGTGTCAGGCGGCCGCCAATTACACCAAGTGTATTCGCATAAACCCAAACCGCGCCATGAAGACCCCGAAATCCCGGCGACTTGCCCTCCGGTTCCTTCGGTTATCCGCTACACCCAAACCGCGCCACGACGACCCCAAAATCCCGCTGGCTTACCCACCGGTTCTTTCGGTTTCCGCTACATCAACTGCACCGCCCACTCCATGGCTGCAAGAACAAGGACTTCCTTCGCACAAACATCCATGGTGCGACCTTGCACCGCTTCGGGGAACCGCCCTGTATTTCCAGAGTAACTGTGCGGAGCCGCATGCCGGGTGGTGTGGGGAGTGTCATCCGCGAGGATGACCTTTAAATGATTTATTCGGCGATACGGCAATGGGACGTCACGACTCTCCGCCAGCCTGAGGGCTTCCGGGATCCGGATTCAAATCGCCAGTCTTCTCCAGACTCTTCGGAGCCAGCTCAACTGGGTTCGGTTGTCCAAAAACATCAATCATCACCGTGACAGTATCGGTTTCGAAATCAACATGATCAACGGTGCCTTTGTACCTCGCGAAATACCCGTCGATTACGCGAACATAGTCACCGGGCTTGAATCGCGAGCTTTCGTCTGACGAAGCAATCATCGCGAACCTCTCGTTATAGATCGAATTACCAATATTGTTTCATTGCCGGTTGTGTCGGGGAGCGGATCGATTGGGGGAAAACCCTGTTGAATATATGGCGCGAAGCAGGGAGTAGATTGTCTTGGAGGTATCTACCTGATGGCGATTTTACCAGGGGGCTGGAATGCTGTCGATTTTTTTTGCGGTGGCGAGTCGGGGTGGGTTTGTTTCGTTTAACGCCCAGCCAACGGCGCCGGCAGAGCAATCGCTGTCCATTGGGTGGGGTCGCCGGTGGCTCGCCGTAAGACGATTGGGCGGCTCTTGCGCCGACGATGATGATCTACACTCGCGTCAGAAGGTGGGGGCGGCGAGGGCATTTTGTGTGGCAGGGAATGGATCCGGGAGACCTGGAATTCCGGCCTTCGGGCAAGTAGCAGGATTTTGGTCTAATAAGGGAACTCTTTGGCCGTTGAAATCGTCAGAGAAGGTGGCAGTTCGGTTTTGGACCGAAGTGTTCGGGATTGGGGCGTTTATTCAGGAGTGTAAAGATGGGCAGTTTTTCCAGAAGCCGGATGTTTTGCAGGCTATTTGCCGCCATTTTTGTCTGCCTGTTGGCTATTCCAACTGGCTGTCTGCTGGGGCAAGGCATTCTGTTGCCGGAAGATCCCCACTTCCGCCTTCCACGACCGACCCATCAGCCGGTCGACGGCTCGTACCGGATTCGCGAATTGTCCGTCGACGCTTCGATCAAAAACCAGGTTGCGGTCACGCAGGTGACGCAGATGTTCGAAAACACCGGCAATCGGCAGATCGAAGCCAGCTTTGTTTTTCCGCTTCCCTATGACGGCGCGGTCAACCAGATGACGTTCATGATTGATGGCAAAGAGTACGAAGCCAAGTTGCTGAAGGCCGACGAGGCCCGCCGGATTTACGAGGGTTACGTTCGCCGCAACCAGGACCCGGCTCTGCTGGAATGGATTGGAACGGGAATGTTTCGCTCCAGCGTCTTTCCGATTCCTGCGGGAGCGACCCGGACCGTAACCCTGGAGTATTCGCAGTTGTTGCGCAAGGACCAGCGTTTGACGGATTACCTGTTCCCGCTCTCCACCGCCCGTTATACAACCAGCCCGATCGAAAAAATTTCCCTTCGCGTCGCGGTCGACTCTGCGGAAAAACTTCGCAGCATTTACAGCCCAACCCATAATGTAGATATCTCGCGGGACGACGATTATCACGCCGTTGTCCGCCATTCGTCTTCGCAATCGATCCCGCACAACGATTTCCGACTGGTCTTTGATTCGTCCGAAGGAAAAGTCGCTTCCAGCCTGATTTCCTGCTGGCCCGAAGGCGAAGATCAGGGCTATTTCGTTCTGCTGGCCAGTCCCGAACTGAATCCGGCCGCCCAGGATGCGATTCGCAAGACGGTGATTTTTGTGGTCGATCAAAGCGGCAGTATGAGTGGCGAAAAAATTGAACAGGCCCGCGAAGCTGCAAAATTTGTGATCAACAACCTGAAAAAAGATGACCTGTTCAATATCGTCAGTTATGAATCGACGGTGAATCCGATGAAGCCGGAGTTGCAGCGGTTCTCCGACGAATCCCGCCAGGAAGCGATCGGCTTTATCAATTCAATTAACTCTGGTGGCAGCACGAACATCAATGAGGCGCTGAAGACAGCCCTTGGTTTGATCAATACCCAGGGGCAACCGGCCTATATGGTCTTTCTGACCGACGGGTTGCCGACCGTGGGCGAAACAAACGAACTGAAAATTGCAGAGAATTGCAAACTGGCCAACCGCTACGGGGCCCGGATGATCAGTTTTGGAGTGGGTTACGATGTGAACAGCCGCCTGTTGGACCGGCTGTCTCGGGAGAATCACGGTCAGAGTGAATACGTCCGGCCGGATGAAGATATCGAAGCCAGCGTGGCCCGCTTGTACGGCAAGATTTCTTCGCCTGTACTTTCCGACATGATTGTCAAATTCGAATTCGACACGACAACGGCCAGCACCGGTGAAACGGTGAACCGGGTTTACCCAAAAGGGGTGACGGACATGTTTGCTGGAAGCCAGATCGTGATGATCGGGCGATATCGTGAAGCGGGGCCGGTGACCATCAAGATTGCCGGCAAGGTGGGTGACAAAGACGAGAATTTCCGGTTTGACCTGAACCTGGCGAAAAAAGGGGAAGGGAAGGACTATGCTTTTGTTCCCTCGCTTTGGGCCGCCCGTCGGATTGGAGAGATTATTGACCTGCTCGATCTGCAGGGTCAAAACTCCGAGCTGATCAATGAGTTGGTCGAGCTGTCAACCAAACACGGAATCGTTACGCCCTATACGTCGTTCCTCGCCGATGAGAATTCAGCCCTTGCCGGATTGGCGGACAAGCGGGGCAGAAGAAGCGCAACCACCGAAAACCTGTCTTTCCTGCAGAGCGAATCGGGAGGCGAAAGCGGCTTTGCCCAGCGATCCAGCAAGCAGGCTTTCAAAATAGCTGACAATATGCAGCAGGCCGATTCGGCCGGCGCGGGAATCCAGCTGGGGGCACCCGGGCAGATGGCAGGTGGCATGGGTGGCCGTGGCGGTGGAGGCCTCGGTGGAATGCCGGCCAACAATGCTGGTGGATCCGGCGGTAGTGCAGGAGGCAGTTCTGCCGGTCAAACCCTCGGTCCTGCCGTCGGCAACGGCCAGCAGGGTGTCCGGAAAGTTGGAACGGTGACGCTGTATGTTCGCGGCGAGACGATCGTTGCGGACAACGCGGTGGACGTCGATCTGGAAAAGGAAAAGGATTCGATCACCGAACTGGCACGGTTTTCCGACGGCTACTTCAACCTGGTTGCGGACAACACTGCGTCAGAAAACCTGATTCTGGCCGAACAACGTGACGGCGAGACATTGGTCGTCAAACTGCGGAATAAAACCTACCGCATCAAATAGCGTGGTTCGTTTGAGTCCGTTACAAAACAGGGCCCCGGTCGGTTTGACCGGGGCTTTTCTGCTTTCGCAGCAGACATTTTTTGAAATGCGGTTGCCGACTCATCCGGTTTACGGTCACGGCCAGGGCAGATCACTAATGCCTGTTCCGCTGGCTGAAACAGGAATCTTAAATGTTTAGGAATTGGTTAAAAATAACTTCCCAGATCCTGGGAGGTTGAGAAACAGGTTCGCTCGAGAGTATGTCTCGGCAGGAGCCTCGACCTCCCGAATTGGCAAAACAAAAGCGGAAGTTGTTCTTGACCGGGTCCTTAACCGATGTGCGCGCTGCATGCAGGCGCGCTGAGCGGTTAAACAATTCACTCTGCTGGTGGAAGCGGAACAACCATCTGTGACTCGCACGAAATACCCCCATCCGGTCGACCAGAGGCCCCGGACCGGATGGCACCGGTTTTCCTTTGGTTGGGGACGGGTGTACGATAGAGGTTCGGGGCGTTTCAGAAATCGAGGTTGATTGGACATGATGGGAATTTCAGGTTTCCGGTTTGCACCGGGTTTGTTTCTGTTTTTGATCTCCGTTTTTGCGATCGCGCCGGGCCTGTATGGATGGCAGGGATCGGCAACCCGTGCGGCGGCGGAAAATTTGGCCCGGGCCGGGTCCATGCCGGAACAGTGGGCCGTGGTCGATCCGGCCAACAGACTGGTTCCGCAGGTATTGTTGCCACTGGTTCATTCGGTCGAGGTTCAGGCCGAACTGGGGCTGGATGAAATTGGCTTGCAGCGACTGGAAAAGATTTTTTCAGAAATTGACGGTCCATGGTTTCGCGCCCGAATTCGGCCGGAAGCCGAGCTGCGTGAAACGATTGCGGGCCTGGAACGGCAATTGAATAACCAGTTGGTGAACCTGCTGCCGGCTGGCAAGTTTCAAAGGCTGCAGCAACTGGAGTTGCAGGCCCAGGCTTCGAGACTGGTGCACCGCCCGGACGTCGCCACGTATCTGCTACTGGACGATTCCCAAATGGCCGCGTACAGAAAGCTGGCAGAGGCGACTGACAAGGTGGCAAAGGAAATTGCCGATGCAGCGACGAGCGGCAAGCCTGTCGATAACGCACCGTCAAAACTGAAGCTGGCAAAAGATAACGAGACTTTGGAAACGGTCCGGCTTTTGACCGAAGAGCAAAAGACGGGATTGGCACGGATCACGGGGGATCCGATGAACCTGACGACACTGGCCAGAATCTATCCGATGGTTCCCGAGCTGATGGATACTGATGGCTGGATCGGGACATCGCCTGGGACGATGGAATCGCTGAGGGGAAAAGTCGTTTTGGTCCATTTTTATGCCTTTCAGTGCATCAATTGCCGGAACAATCTGCCCCGATACAACGAATGGGCCAGCAAGTTTGCCGACGATGACGTTGTCATATTCGGAATCCAGACACCGGAGTTACCAGCTGAAAGAGACGCGGCGCTGATTCGCGAAGCTGCCGAACGGGAAAAGATGGACTACCCCGTGCTGCTGGATCTGCAGTCAAAGAACTGGGAAGCCTGGTCCAACACAATGTGGCCAACCGTTTATGTGATCGACCGGAAAGGCTATATCCGGTTCTGGTGGCAGGGTGAATTGAACTGGCAGGGGGCCCAAGGGGACAAGCAAATTGCCGAACTGGTCGAGCGGCTGCTTGAGGAAAAACAGTAGCGTCCGGAAATCGGGCCCGACTGTTGCCTCCATTCCGAAATTTAACCGTCGGTATTGCCGGCTTGCCGGTCGGAGGGTCGTTCGTTGAGCTGTTTCAGCTTCTGTTTGCGAATGATTTCGTTGAGGATTTCCTGTTGTTTCTGTCCGTCGTTCCTGGTGATTTGAAATACACCGACGGACATCAGGTCCATGGTGGCGAGGACCAGGATCAGGACCAGGAACAGGACCAGAACGGTAACCAGCGTTACGTACATGTACGGATTGCCTGTATTGGCCAGGCTGGTAATGATCGCACCGCATCCGGCAATCAGGGCTCCGACCAGTGTTCGCCGGCGGAACTTGTACCACTCGAACCGGACCAGCCGCTGGTCGTCACTGGAAGTTTCGACGTGACGCCAGTGCCGGAGATGTTGGAACATCATCACGACGCCACCGGCAAACGTAACCAGGCCAAACAAAAGGGTGAGCGTGTCCAGGCGGCTATCCAGCAGTGCGAGGTACGGTCCAAATGCATTCATGGTTTTTCAGTCCCGGCAATTCTGCTTTCCCACCAGGTGTAGACCCTTTGACATACAAAGGTCGCCTGTTCCCTGTTGGGTATCGGCCTTAAAGTTTTTGTAGCCTTCGGAGGTATTCCAGCACCACGCTACCGACTTTGCCCAGTGATTCCGCCGAGCAGTTTTCGGGGATGTCCTGGGTGGTGTGCCAAAAGGCGTTTTCCGAATCCTCCGCAGGGTAATCGAAATCGATGATGTCACAAGTATCGATTCGTGCGATGGTATTCAGCGGCAGGTGATCGTCCCGGATTACGTGTTTTTTCTTTCCGATAAACTCCTTGACCCCCATGTCATCGGCGACCGCCCAGATACTTTTGGTCAGCCGGGGGGCCATTTTCAGCGAGTTTTCTTCCATGTAAATCTGCAGGTCCTTGTCTCCGATCATGTCCACCAGGATGGCGAACGTGTATTCGACGTCCCATTCCCGGCGGGCATAGGCATTGGCAAATGCTGTGGAGCCCACAAACATGGCGTCCCTTTGGGCGACGTACACAAATTCCTCGCCATCGAAAAAGCCGATGTCAATTCCGTATTTTCCATCCATGTCCTTCAGGTGCCGGGCAAGTTCGGAGAGCAAGCCGACTCCGCTCGCTCCGTCATTGGCGCCCAGGAAAACGCCTTGCGGGTTTTTCTTGTCCCGGTCTGCAAACGGGCGGGTGTCGTAATGGCAACAGATCAGGACCCGTTTCTTTCGCTCCGGATGCCAGCGGCCAAACAGGCTTTTCATTTGCACAGCCCGGCCGTCGAGCGGACTTCGGACTGTGAATGTGTGCGGGTGAACAGTTCCCCCTTCGGCTTCGATATGGGCGGTCAACATTTCCTGTTGCCGCAGCATGCCTTCGGTACCGCTGATTCGCGGTCCCAAATCACAAATCTGCTTGAGCACTGCATAGGCGAACTCGCCGTCAAACTGGTCACTCTTCGGTTTGTCGGCCGGCTTTTCCGTTTCCTGCAAGGTCTGTGTCGGAGGTTGTGAGACAATCGGACCTGCAAACGAACACGCGGCGACGGCAACTGCCAGAACAAAAATCCCGCTTTGGATGTTTCGTGCGCGCAAACTTGAAGGGTCAAAAAAGTCCATTTCCGTTTCCAGTTCCTTTGTTCAGCAGATTCCGGAGGCCTGGTCTGCAGCGAACGGGAATGTCCCGTTGGGCGGAAGGTCGCCAGGCACCGGATGGTTCGCCTGATTGTACGGCAGATTCTGAAACCAGGGCAAATCAGTTGTTTACGGAATTCCGGGTTGGCGTGATGGCGGGCGCGACCGGTTTTAGCCAATGAACCTGCTTTTTGGGTAAAACAGACCTGTTATCCCCTTGCGGGAATTGGCTACCATGGTCCCTCCTGGCCTTGAGTGATATTCCATCCGCAAGGATTTTGGGGTTTGGCCACCTCGTCGGACTGGCAGGTTTTTTCAGTTTTCTGTGCTGCCGCCTGGTCCCTGGCGTAAATAGTTACGCGGGATTCAGGCAATTCCCCCGGGCGTATTTATCGGGAACGAGCGCTGGATGCGGTCTTGTTCGCGGGCCGTAGCAAACCCCTTATTCAGTCTGTAAATTACCATCGGACTATGAACAACGCACCACAGCATGGAAATTCCGGCGATAACGGCCGGAGACGGCCGGGAAAATTGGCCGGGATTTTGGCGACCTCGCTAACGGCATTGTCGGTGATTCCGGTAATCATCTGGTTGTTTTCGTTTTTTGGCGATTATTCGTTTCTGTCTGAAATGCTGGTGAATTTCCAGCTGCAGATTCTGGCCGTGATGATCCCTTTCCCGTTTCTGATTGCGCTGACACGCCGGTATTGCGTTGCCGGCGTTCTGCTTTTGATCACCGGTACTTGCGCATTTCCGGTTGTGCGGGCGTGGGTTCCGGCCTGGCAGCCGCCAGCGGGGGACAAATCAGTCCGGCTGATGACGTTTAATGTCCTCGCTCCGAACCAGCATTTCGACAAAGTTATCGAAGAAGTACAACGCTTCGATCCCGACATCCTGATTATCGCCGAAATGAGCGAAGCCTGGAAATTGAGGCTGGATACGTTGGCAGAGGTCTACCGATGGCAGGCGATCCAGCCCCGTTCGCATGGCTATGGAATTGGAGTTTACTCCAAATTCCCCATCACCCGGCAGGAATCCATGCAACTGTCTCTGAAGTGGACGATGAATCTGGCTGACGTTCCCGCGATCGATACGACCATTGACGTTGACGGCACTGACCTGCGGGTCCTTGCCGCTCATTTCACCAGTCCCGTTTCCCCCCAGCGGTTGCCGATGAGAAACGATCAGATCCAGGAGATTGCCGAAAAAACCGGAGGGGCCACGTCCGCCACAATTTTGGCCGGAGATTTCAACTGCACCCCTTTTTCCAACCAGTTTCGACGACTGTGCCAGGTCACCGGACTGCGTGACAGCCGGATCGGATTTGGCTATCAGGGGAGCTTTCCGGACAAACCCCTGGTTCTGAGGATCCCGATTGATCATGCCCTGGTATCACCGGATATTCATGTCTCGAACAGGCAAACCGGAGATGCCTGTGGTTCGGACCATTTGCCCGTCATTCTTGATTTTTCCATTTCGCCGGAAAATCGACGTTGAACCGGAGGCGCCTGGAATAGTGCAGCTGCCGGTTGTCCTGAAGCAATGTTCTGCTGACAATTGGGCGGATGCTAACCGACCTGATTCTGGGCACTGCCGGCCATATCGACCACGGCAAATCTTCGCTGATCAAGGCGCTGACGGGTATTGATACCGCCAGATTGCCCGAGGAAAAAAAGCGGGGCATTACGATCGAGCTTGGCTACTCGTTTCTGGAATTGCCTCCTTTCCGGTTGGGCATTGTCGATGTGCCCGGCCACGAAAGATTTGTTCGCCAGATGTTGTCTGGTGCAACCGGGATGGACCTTGCCCTTTTGGTCATTGCTGCCGACGACTCGATCAAACAGCAGACGCGGGAACACCTGGACATTCTGCGGATGCTCGATTTGCCGGCCGGAGTAATTGCCCTGACCAAGGCGGATCTGGTGGAACCGGATTGGCTGGAACTTGTCGAGGAGGAGATCAGGGGGCTGGTCGAAAACACTTTTTTGGCCCGCGCTCCGATCATTCCCTTCAGTGCAAAGACGCTGTTTGGACTCGATGCGTTGAAGTCCGCGCTGGCCTACGCCGCGACCATCGCCGCCAACTCCAGCCGGCAATTGCAGCTGTCTTCTCCATTTCGGATGGCCATCGATCGCTGTTTCCCTGTCGAAGGGTACGGAACGGTTGTAACCGGAAGCGTAGGGAGCGGAACCCTCCGGGTCGGCGACACAGTCGAAATTCAGCCTCAGGGAATTTCCGCTCGAGTTCGGGGATTGCACAACCACGACCAGATTGCCGACGAGGTCCATCGCGGCCAGCGTGCCGCCGTGAATTTGGGTGGAATCCACCATGAACAAATTGGCCGTGGCGATGAGATCGCCGAACCTGGACACCTGGTTCCATCGCGCAGGCTGTTCGCGGAAATATTGATGCTGGATACAGCCATTCGTCCGCTGGTCGACCGGACCCGCGTGCGGGTCCACCTGGGGACCAACGAGCTGTTGGGCGTGGTCCGGTTGGTTGGCGACGGACCGCTTGCACCGGGGACGACTGGAAATGCGATGATCACGCTGGCCGATCCCTGTGTGGCAACTTGGGGCCAGCCCCTGGTGATTCGGCAGGAGTCACCCATGTTTACCATCGGCGGGGGGAGGGTATTGCACCCGGTGGCACCCGAGATCCGGAAGTTTTCGGGAGAGGACGTGGTTCAGGTTCAGGCACTGGCCAGTCCCGACCCGACAGTTCGTGCTGGAGCTGCAGCGTGGTTTTCCGATGCAGAAACCTGGAGCCATGATCAGCTGGCGCGATCGGCGGGGATCGTCGATACTGCGGCTGCCTGGAATCAACTGTTGCAACAGGATGTGATGCTGGAAATCCGGGCCTCAGCCAGCCGCAATCTGACGATTCACCGGGGACGGTTCGCGCAGATCCAGGATTCATTGCGCCGGATTCTGGAACGGATGCACGACCAAAACCCGCTGCGGCTGACCCATCAAATGGCGTCGCTGATGGCAGCCGCACAGCACGTGGGTCCTTCAGAGATTCTGAACGCAGCCATTCGTCAGCTGGTCACGGACAAAGTGCTGATTCACCGTGGTCAAACAGTTTCCCTCGAAGGGAAGGGTCCGAAACTGACCAAAAACGAACGGTTGCAACTGGACGAAATGCTCGAACAGGTTCGTGCCGCCGGCCTGGCCGCTCCCACGATCGCGCAGATACAGAAGTCAGCCACGCGCAGCCGCGATTCGATTCCGCAGTTGGTTCAGATCGGAGTTGGCAGCGGCGATTTGGCATTGCTGGGAACCGACATTGTCGTACATCAACAGACCATCGAAACGGTCGTCCAGCGGCTGAGATCACAATACGGCGGAGGAAAGCAGTTTACAGTCAGCGATTTGCGGGAGTTTCTGGACACCAGCCGGAGGTACGCTATCCCGCTTTGCGAGTTTCTGGACGAAGCCGGTATCACCAAACGGAACGGAGACCAGCGGGAAATGGTCGTTCCGGATAGACTTGCGATCACCGATGCAGAGGAATAGGCCAAAACTGCCGGGCAAAGGAGTTCTGATGTATTCCTCTTCCGGTTGCGATGACGAAACGTTACTGCCAGGTCCAGCGGCCCGCGACCTTTCCCGCTCAATCTTCGGGCAGTATATCGCACAGGATTTGGCAAAGCCAATCTTTCGACTTCACAAGGGAAGGAACGCCCTGACACTGGCGATGTTTGAGGTTGGATTTTTTGGAGTGATGAGTTGGGCCCATTTTCCGCAATCCCTTCCGATTGCATTGGAAAACCCGGTTTCAAGGCGCAGCTGGTGCAGCCACCGACTTGCACCTTGTGAGAATCCTGAAAAGCAGTTCCAAAGTGGGAACTCAGCCCGGTTTGAAAGTCCAGTGATTTGGAAATTCTCCGGCCCGGAGTAGTGGTTTCCAATAGGCAGAAACAGGGCAAGTTTGTAGAATTGGCTCAAAGAACAGGTGAATTACCGGGTCTGCCATGCCTTCGTCGGTTCGAATGCAGGAAACGATCCAGCAACCGCAGGTCAATTTGGCCGAAAATCACCGTGCCCAAACCGGCCGGCGACCCCCAATGAACGTTTCCAGCCAGTCTTACCTGGACGAGTTGTTTGAGGCTTTTGAGCGTGATCCCTCGTCTGTCTCTGCCGAGTGGCAACAGTATTTTCATCAACTCGAAAACGCCTCCACTGCCCCCGTTGGCAATGGCCAGCTGGCGAATGCTGCCAGTGCAACCGGTTCCGGTGGCAAGCAAGCCGGTCTGGTTGATGCAATTCGACAGGACCGGGTTGACCAGCTGATTCGGGGGTTTCGTGTTCGCGGTCATCTCGAAGCCCAACTGGATCCGCTCGGCCGTCCACGCGGTACCAATCGGGAATTGCAGCCGGCCAACTACCACCTGACCGAAGAAGATTTCACCACGGTTTTTTCCTCGGCGACGATCGAAGGGGACAATGCCCGGACGCTGGAAGACATTGTCAATCTGTTGCGGGCCACCTACTGCCGGTCGATTGGCGTTCAGTTTATGCACATTGACGACCACGGTGTACGTCACTGGTTGCAAAACCGGATGGAAAAAACAGCCAACCGCTGCAACCTGACCCGCGACCACCAGGTCCGGATCCTGTCGCGATTGACCGATGCGGAACTGTTCGAGGAATTTACCCGCCGGAAACACATTGGGGCCAAGACATTTTCCCTGGAAGGGGCAGAGACGCTGATCCCGCTTTTGGATCTGGTTTTGGAAAAGGCCGGTGAACACGAGGTCGATCAGGTTCTGATCGCGATGCCGCACCGGGGACGGTTGAATGTTCTGGCCAACATCATGGGGAAACGGGCCCGGAACATTTTCTGGAGCTTCAACGATCCAAGCCCCGAAAACAACCGTGGTCGTGGCGATGTGATGTACCACATGGGATACAGCAACCGGTGGGTCACCGGTGCGGGTAGGGAAGTCCACCTGTCGCTTTGTTTCAATCCCAGTCACCTGGAATATGTCAATCCGGTTGCTCTGGGACGCTGCCGCTCCAAACAGGACCGGATGGGAGATTCCAGTCGCACCAAATGCATGTCCGTGCTGATCCACGGCGATGCAGCATTTGCCGGCGAGGGTGTGGTCCAGGAGTCGCTGAATCTGAGTGAGCTGGAAGCCTTCCGCACTGGCGGGACATTGCACGTTGTTGTCAACAACCAGGTTGGATTTACGACTTGCCCGGAACAGGGGCGTTCCACGACTTACTCGACCGACGTCGCCAAGATGCTTCAGAGTCCGATTTTTCATGTTAACGGCGAAGACCCTGAGGCGGTTGCCCAGGTGGTCGAGCTGGCGATGGACTTCCGTCGCAATTTTGACCGCGACGTGGTCATCGACATGTACTGCTACCGGAAACTTGGGCACAATGAAAGCGATGAACCGAGATTTACCCAACCATTGATGTATCGCGAAATTGACAACCGGACCACGGTTCGCGACGGCTATGTCAAGCGTTTGTTGAAGCTCGGCCAGGTGACGCAGGAAGATGCTGACCGGATTGCCGAAACGCGCAAACAGACTTTGGAAGGCGAATTCGAGGCGGCGAAGAACGAATCGTTCTCGGCCGACATGCAGAGCCTGGGAGGAATCTGGCAGGGATTTACCGGCGGTCCCGAGCCCCAGGATTCTGTTGACACCGGCCTGCCAATTTCGCGGCTGTCAGAGCTGATTGCGAAAATGGCGACTGTGCCCGCCGGCTTCAACGTTTTCCGCCGGCTGATGCCCATGCTCGAAAGCCGGTTGGAGATGAGCCGTGGCGAGCGGAATATCGACTGGGCCACGGCGGAGTTGCTTGCTTTTGCGTCGCTTGCAATCGAAAATCATCCGGTTCGACTGACCGGTCAGGACAGTGAGCGGGGGACATTTTCCCAGCGTCACGCCGTTTTGGTTGATGCGGAAAATGGCCAAAAGCACTTTGTTCTGGAGCATTTGGACCCGGGCCAGGCGCCGGTAACGATTGCCAACAGTCCGCTGTCCGAAATCGCCGTGCTTGGATTCGAGTATGGGTACAGTCTGGACCAGCCCGATGCCCTGGTGCTGTGGGAAGCCCAGTTCGGTGATTTCTGGAATGCTGCCCAGGTGATTGTGGACCAGTTTATCAGCAGTGCCGAAGACAAATGGATGCGTTACAGCGGCATCACGATGCTGCTTCCGCACGGTTTCGAAGGGGCTGGTCCCGAGCATTGTAGCGCGCGGGTCGAGCGGTTTTTGACGTTGGCCGCCGAAGACAACATGCAGATTACCAACCCGACGACGGCGGCCCAGCATTTCCATCTGCTTCGCCGGCAGGTCAAACGGAAATGGCGCAAACCGCTGGTGGTGTTGACCCCGAAAAGTTTGCTTCGCGAGCCGTATGTCTCGTCCCCCCTGGCACAGTTTGCCGAAGGTCAGTTCCAGCGCGTTTTGAATGATCCACGACAGGAAGAGATTTCAGAGCCAAAACACATTGTGCTGTGTTCCGGGAAAATCGCCATCGATCTGATGAAACATCGCGATGAAAACAAACTGCTGGATTTCGCGATTGTCCGGCTGGAACAGCTCTATCCATTTCCGCTCCAGGAATTGAAGCAGGCGATCGGTGCCTGGCCCACGGGGACGCCTGTGATGTGGGCCCAGGAAGAACCGCAAAACATGGGGCCCCGCAACTATATGAAAATCCAGTGGGAAGAACTTGGGCTGGACCGCTATGGAAAACTGTACGCGATCAGCCGCCCCGAATCGGCCAGCCCGTCCACCGGTTCGAAAAATGCCCACAAGATCGAACACCACGAATTGATCGAAGCCATCGTCGCCGGACCAGCAGTCGAATCGCGGCAGCGCGAAACCACTGGCGTCTGAGGCGCGGAATCATTCACGCCGCAAGGTGAACGGAGGTTATTTTCCGGATACTGTCGTCAACGGAGTCAGGATTTCCGGCCGCTCGTCACCGGGTTCGGTCGCGATGAAAATCGGACGAAACAACCCGCCTGATCCGTTCCAGTCGTTGACTGCAATGACCAGTTCCAACGGCTGGCCCGGAGCGATTTCGGCTCCAATATCGATCGATTTCTCCAGGTCAAAGGCTGTTTCCTTGCCGACGAGATCCCCGCAGCTTCCTGCCAGTTTGCCATTCACAAATACTTCGCAATAGTCGTCGGCACCCGTGAAAACCAGCCAGCCGTTCTTGTCCGGCCAGTTCGCCGGAACCGGTATGGACGTACGATACCAGGCCCAGCCATTCAGATCCGGATAGCCCTGGGATTCCCAATGCTCTCCGATTCGAATCGGACTCCAGTCCCGTTCGTCCGTCCGCTCCGATTGCCAGTTCTGCTGGTGCCCCAAGTCGTTCCGGTCGGGCCGAAACAACCAATCAACTTCGGTCAGGGCCAACCGTTTTTTGAGCACGTTGTGCCGGAGCAGCTCGGCATTCGTTCCATCCGGAAAGGATTCCGTCAGGCTTGGCGGCGAATTCGTGGCCAACGAGCGGATCAAATGTCCGAGCAGCCACTTTCCCGCCGCGTTGGACTCCCCTTCGTGGTTGAGCGCACTGGTCATCAGGACTCCCGATTCGCCAACCGGCATCGAAAAGAGCAGGCCATGGGTCCGGAATTCGCGCAGATCGTGATTGTCCCACAACAACAGTTTCGGATGGATCCGTTCTATCCATGGATCAATCCGGGGAATCACCGGTCCGGCCAGATCAAAATGCTGCAATTCAACCAGCATCTCGTCTACCGGATTCTGTTTGACATCTTCTCTGTCCGCGTTCTGGCTCCGAAACAGGGCGGGGGCGCCTCGCAAAAACCAGTGCTCTTCCAGTTTGAAATTGCCTCCCGATTCTCCTGGCAATAACAGAACCGACCCTCCCGATTCCAGAAAATCCAGGATCTGCAAATCAACCGACGACGTGAGCAGCACATCCGGGATTTCTGCGCCAGTAACAAATTCGCGGATGTTCTGGAATTCGGCGCCCTGAAACCAGTCCCGGAATGAACTGGTTGCTGCGACATCAATGTTCGAAACATCAGGTCTTGGGCAAATCCAAATGGGCCATTGATTGCTGACAATTCGATCACCATGGGCGAATTCGCAATGAAGCGTAACACCCAATGGCTGGACTGTTCCTGGGACACTAACGCGGGCAGTGGCCTGCACATAGCCGCTTTCCTCCACGCGTGTCATTCCGTCTGCGCCGACAGTCTCCGTCGCCAGTTTGGTCCCGTTTCGGTCACTCAACGTCCACGACAATTTCCAGTCCGGGTCGATCTCGCGGCCCGGCAATCCCGCAACAAGAAAGCGGAAATCGTGTTCCCTGCCGGCCACGAAACTGCGGCAGTCATCGGGGGTAGCGAGCAGGACCATCAGGTCATTCTGGAAACGCCACTGGTCGGGGGACGTTTTGGGCGTGCCGGAAAAGTCGATCATTCCCATCGCCGCTTTGGGAAAATCCCGGATGACGCTGACGACATAGCCCCCTTGGGGAACTTCCCGGCGGTAAGTCTCGACCTGGAATTTCCGCATCGCCATAGCGTACGATGCCGAATCGCGAACCAGCTGTTCTTCGGAAACTGCCTGCCCGGATCGTGCCGCCTGCTGCTGGCGTGCAGCCAACCACTTCCTTGCCGCAGCGAAAGACCAGGGCTCATGCGCCGATTTCTGCATGGCCATGGCGTCGGCGAACGGATTGACCGGTGTCCAGGTATCCGCCGCAATCGCTTCCCCCAGCACCAGCGGCAGTTGCCGGCGTTGACCGACATATTCGTTCAGCCGGTTAAGCGTGCTCACCCAGGTATGGTTGTTACCATAAGGATGGTCGTCGTAGAAATCATGAATCCGGTTCCACTGGATCCAGCTGCTATCGTCCTCGATCATGGCCCCCGGAACCATCGACTTGCCCAGGTTATACAGTTCCCGAATGACTTCGATATCCGCCGACGGGCCCGTCTCACAGGTAAGTGACCGAAGTGCGATTGAGACATGATTCCGGTCGGCACGAAAAAACTCGCCATATTCCTCAAACAGGTCTTCGCGGTGCTTCTGGTCCAGGCGCGGGTGCCAGGTCGGGTATTCAATCCAGGCCAGCATTCCCATTTCATCGCACAATTCCAAATACCGTTTGGGCGGAAACCACAAACAGAACTTCATCAGGTTGAAACCACGTTCCTGGGCAAACCGGATTTCATCCCGCATCCATTGCTCATCCAGTGACGGGGCTATCCGGGGTGGCGCGTAACCCCAATTCAGAACTCCCCGAACGATCAATGGTTCCCCATTCCACAACAAAGTCCGGCCATCATTGGTACAACTGGAAAATCCAAACCGGACGTCTGCCGTGTCCAGCACTTCCTGCCGGCCTCCTGGTTGAACCTCCAGCAACTCCAGCCGGGACTCGTACAGCTGTGGATTGGCCGGACCCCACGAAATCGCATCCGGCATGGAGAATTGGCCACTGAAAACAGCATTCGCGTCACCGTTGTCTGATTCGGGTGCAGCCAATATGCCAATTATTTTCCATGCAGCCCCACCCTGACCGTTTGCAGCATTCCACGGCCGAACGGAAACCCGCAGCGTCTGTCCAGTGACAATTGGCCTTCCGGAAATTCCAGCTTCCAGCTGCAACACTTTTGTTTCGGCATCGCCGCGAACCAACATGGAGCTGGTGTCGATGCGGCTTCTGGGAACCGACTCCAGCCACACCGGTTGCCAAATTCCGCCAAAATGATGCGTGATGATCGGCAAGAATCCCTGGGTGTTGTGCCCGACCAGTTCATCCACTTCGACTTTCAACGTCCACGACTTCCGATTCGCACTCGCTGAAACGAAATCCGTGATGTCAAACTCAAATGGAGTCCACCCGCCAAGGTGTTCGCCAATCCGCTGACCGTCTATCCAGACTGTTGCCCTGGTGGCTACGGCTTCGAAGTGAAGAATCAACCGCTGATTCGCTGCAACTGCAGTCGCCGGCACTTCCATTTGCCAGGCGGATTTCCCGTCGTACTCGACCTGCCAGGCGTCTTCCAGCGACGAAGGGACCTGAACCGGTCTGGGCTGCAGTTGTTCGTCCGAAGTGACCATCCACTGGCCATCCAGTGAAATCCGTTCGTGTTGCATTCCGTACAAACACGCTTGTGGATCAAGCCACGAGAACAGGATTCCCAGAAATGCAACAACCGTTGCCAATTGACGTCGCTGCGCAGTTTTACTTTTCAACGGACGATCTCCCGGTTTCCGATTCATGGTCACACCAGAGGCATTGTACGAAGCGGCGTACGCGACCGCAGCATACCGTCTTCTACCGGCTGACGATTGCCCTGTCGCCAATTCAGGAATGGGCCGACTGTGCCCGGAGTTCCTGAAGCACCGAGTCAACGCTGTTTTTGGCATCGCCGAACAGCATTGCCGAATTGTCAAGGTAGAACAGCGGATTGTCGACTCCGGAATACCCCGTTCCCATGCTCCGCTTCAGAATCACAACGTGTTCAGCTTTCCAGACTTGCAGGACCGGCATGCCGTAAATCGGACTGGATGCATCATCCTCTGCGCCTGGATTAACGATATCGTTGGCTCCGATGACCAGCACCGTTCCCGTAGAAGGGAAATCTTCGTTGATCTCGTCCATTTCCAGAACGACGTCGTAGGGGACGTTGGCTTCGGCCAGCAGCACGTTCATGTGGCCTGGCAACCGCCCGGCAACCGGATGAATGGCAAAGCGGCAGGGAATGTCCCTGGCCCCCAACAATTCGGAAATCTCACGAACCGAATGTTGCGCCTGGGCAACCGCCATGCCGTATCCGGGCACCACGACAACCGGACCAGCCTCGAGCAACCACTGGGCCGTCTCGGCTGCATTGGTTGTGTGATAGCTGGTGGGACCGGTTGCATCACCGGATGGACCCGCCGACTCGCCACCAAAGCCACCCATGATGACGCTGATGAATGAGCGGTTCATGGCGTGGCACATGATGTAACTCAGGATCGCACCGCTGCTTCCAACGAGGGCTCCCGTAACGATCAGCAAATCGTTGGGCAGCAGGAAACCGATGGCTGCGGCAGCCCATCCGCTGTAACTGTTCAGCATCGAAACCACGACCGGCATGTCGGCCCCACCGATGGCCGCAACCATGTGGGCTCCCAAACCAAACGAAATCAGCGTGATTAGTACCAGGGCAAACAGCGCCGCGTACCAGTTGCCGGTCGTACAAATCCAGACTCCCAGAGCCAATGCTGCGAGGACTGCCGAGAGATTGATCAGGTGCCGGCCGGGCAGCAACAATGGTTTGCTGCTGAACCGCCCTTTCAATTTTCCCCACGCCAGAACCGAACCGGTAAAGGTATAGCCGCCGATGAAAATCCCCAGCGCGACCTCAACCAGATGGATAATTCCCGGATCATGACCGGCGTGGATCAGCCAGTTGCTCCAGCCGACAAATACTGCGGCCAGCCCCACGAAACTGTGCAGGATTGCCACGAGTTCCGGCATGCCAGTCATCTCGACCTGGATCGCCAGGCGTATTCCGACCACGCCACCGCCAACCAGGGCCAGCAACACCAGGGCTGTGGAACCAATTCCATGTTTCCAGACCGTTTGCCCTGCGGGACCTGGCAAGGTAGACGAAAAGATCACGAACAGTGCCGCAACGATCGCCAGCGACATACCGGTGATCCCCAACAGGTTCCCCCGCCGGCTGCTTTCATGGCGGCTCAATCCGCCCAGACTGAAAATAAAGCAGACGCCGGCAGCCAGCCAGGCCATCATTGGAATACTACCCATCAGTTTCTTATCCCCGTTTGCGGAACATACCCAGCATTCGATGTGTTACAAAAAAGCCGCCCGCGATATTGATGGTCGCCACCAGAATTGCTGCAGCGGCCAATAGCGATGAAACGGCGTACCACGGACTGGCGATTTGCAGCAGTCCTCCCAACACGATAATGCCGCTGATCGCGTTGGTCACACTCATCAAAGGAGTGTGCAGGGCCGGCGTAACATTCCAAACCACTTGCCAGCCAACAAAGCAGGCCAGGACAAACACCGTCAATCGGGAAACAAAATCAGGCGGAGCGTATTTCCCCAAAACCAGCATCAGGATTCCCGCCAAAACGAAAACCGCCGGCATGGCAAAACGGGAAAGGAGTGACGGTTCCTTTTTGTCGCCGGCACCGTGTGCAGACGGTTTTTTGTCGGCAGCCGGCCTTTTGACGCTGTCCGGAGCGGGTTTTGCCGGGGGGGGCCAGATCATTTGACCCTGGTGGGTCACCAGCGTTCCCCGTACCACTTCGTCGTCCAGGTTGAATGTGATCACGCCATCTTTCTGTGGCGTCATGTCGGTCAGCAGGTTGACCAGATTGTTTCCATACAGCCGTGAGGCTTGGGTCGGCAGACGGCCCGGCAGATCGGTATAGCCCAGAATGTTGACTCCGTGCACGCAGGTCTTTTCGCCAGGTCGGGTCAGCTCGCAATTACCACCCTGTTCAGCTGCCATATCCACAATGACGCTGCCTGGTTTCATCGACCGGACCATATCGGCAGTGATCAGTTTCGGAGCCGGTTTTCCCGGGATCAGCGCCGTGGTGATGATGATGTCGACTTCTTTCGCCTGCTGGGCAAACAGTTCCATTTCGGCCGCGATAAACTCGGGGCTCATCGTTTTGGCGTACCCGCCTGCCCCTTCGCCATCCTCCTTGAAATCCAGCATCAGGAAATCTGCGCCCATGCTGCTGACCTGTTCCGCAACAGCCGGCCGGGTATCAAAGGCCCGGACGATTGCGCCCAAACTGCGGGCTGCGCCGATCGCAGCCAGACCCGCCACCCCTGCACCGATGACCAGGACCTTTGCGGGAGGAACTTTTCCGGCCGCAGTGATCTGCCCGGTAAAGAAACTGCCGAACTCGTTGGCCGCTTCGATCACGGCACGATATCCGGCAATGTTGGCCATGCTGCTGAGCGCATCCAGCTTCTGGGCCCTGGATATACGGGGCACGCAGTCCATCCCAAGGGCCTGAATGCCGGCCCCGGCCAGCTGCTGAACCAGTTTTTGGTTTTGGGCCGGCCAGAGGAACGAGGCGACCGTCGATCCACGCTTCAACCGGGCCACTTCGTCGGACGACGGTGGCAGGACCTTTAAAACAATGTCTGCGTCCTTCCAGGCCTTGTCGGCCTTTTCGCGTGAAACTACGACCGCTCCGGATTTTTCAAAGGCAGCGTTTTCGAAACAGGCCGCCTGGCCGCAATCTGCCTCGACCTGTACCTGATAACCCAGTTGAACCAGTTTGGCGACAGACTGGGGAGAAGCGGCAACGCGGGTTTCACCGGCAGCGGATTCGCAGGGGATGAATACAATCATGTCGGCCTGGGCTTGTGCTGGGTTATCAGGAAACGGGTGACGGATGTCTGGTGACGGGTGAAAACGGGAGGAAGGCGTTGTCCGGGAAAACTATTCGGCACTCAAAGCCGCATCGAGGACTTCTTCCTGGATAAAAATGGGCAAGGCCGGGTCACAGGTTACTGCAACGGCAATTGCGTCCGAGGGTCGTGCGTCAATTTCGATGATCTCCCCATCCCGCCGGATTCGCAATTTGGCGTAATAGGTGTGCTCCCGCATGTCGTTGATGATGACACTGTCCAGCACACCTCCAAGTGATTCGATCGAGGACACGATCAAGTCATGGGTCAGCGGCCGCAAGCGGGGCATGTCCTTGACGCGGCGGTCGATGCTGGTCGCTTCGAAGATTCCGATCAAAATCGGAAACTGTCGTGAACCATCAACTTCCTGAAGGAAAACGACCTGGCTTTCGTTAATTTCGCTGATGATGATGCGGCTAAGTCGCATTTCAACGGGCACAGCGGACTCCTGGAAATGGACGGGCGAAATACCTCGGGCGATGGATTCCAGTACGGGTCCATCCTGGGCAAAATTATAGCCGCATGATTTGTGATTCGTGAATGGCCCTGCAATTAGTGGCGGCCGTTCAAGAAGCAGGGTCTGACGCATTTTTCGGCCAGGGCTACCCCTAATCGCCTGGATGAAACGAAAAATGACCTGTCGAAAACTGGCTCTGACCCTCTAAAAGTGGATCGTGCGTAAGGGCCCGCTTGCCGTTTTCAGGCAATTCGCCCAAGATCGAGGCGCATCTGTAGTTTTGAAATCGAACAGGAATACAAATGTTAAAGGTTGGCATTGCCGGAATCGGCTTCATGGGATGGATTCACTGGCTGGCGTGGCACAGGATCCCCGGCGTCGAGGTCACTGCGATCGCGACCTTTGAACCGGAACGGCGTGCCGGCGACTGGACGGCAATCAAGGGGAATTTTGGTCCGCCAGGAAAAAAAGTTGATTTGTCCCGGTTGAGTGTGTTCGAAACAGCCCAGGAAATGGTCGGCTCCGGTTCGATTGATCTGGTCGATATCTGTCTCCCCACCCGCTTTCACCCGGCTGCTGCAATTGCAGCCGTCAATGCCGGCAAGCACGTCATTTGCGAAAAACCACTTGCCCTGACTCTTGCAGACTGCGACTTGGTCTTGAAGGCTGCCAGCGACGCCGGACGAAAGCTGATGGTCGGCCATGTTCTCCCGTTTTTCCCGGAATATTCCTGGGCTCTGGAGCAGGTTCAGTCAGGCAAATATGGCAAACTGCTGGGCGGGAATTTCAAGCGTGTGATTTCGGATCCGCACTGGCTGCAAAATTTTTATGACCCGCAGGTGATTGGCGGTCCGCTCCTCGATTTGCATGTTCACGACGCACACCTGATCCGGTTGCTGTTTGGCATGCCCACCGGTGTCCAGAGTCGAGGACGTTTGAGGGACGGTACGGCCGAGTACGCAGCGACCCTGTTTGATTTTGCTGACCGGTCCCTGGTCGTTTCCAGCACGATGGGTGTCGTCCACCAGCAGGGGCGACCATTTACCCACGGCTTTGAAATTCACCTGGAAGGGGCCACGATTCATTTTGAATCAGCAGCGTTTTCGGATCAGGCAGAAACCTTGCCGGTCAAGATGATGACGTCAGCTGGAAAAGTTGTCCGTCCACCCATGCCCGGAGGGGATCCGGTGGACGGATTCGTCGCTGAACTGACCGAGGTGAAAGACTGCCTTGCCGCTGGCCGGGACTCGGCCATTCTCTCCGGTACGTTTGCCCGGGATGCGATCGAACTCTGTGAAATGCAGGCTGCAGCCATCCGGAAGAACCTGGGTGTTTGACAGGTACCCGTTACCGGCGGCCAGGTGCCAGGACGATTTGAGTGAGTTCCGCCCTGTCCAGCCAGACCAAGGCACATTCCCTGCAGGAATCGATCACCAACTATAATGAATTCCTGACATCAAATGAAAGTTTGATTTTCTGCAATTCTTATGGCACCGTCTTGATGGCCATTGTTAACTGTCGGCAATTCTTCGCAACTCAAATGTCGCATTGGCTTGAATCCGGGATTTTGCAACTCGAAGCAGGCAATACCTGCTGCGGGGACCTGTTGAAGCCCGGCCGGTTGACGTTCAAGACAATTCAACTGGATTCTTCCGGATTGCCATCAGGTTTGGAGAAGGCCTGGCGGCTGGTTCAGCAATCCAATCCGGAGTTGGGCAGCCCCTACTTCTCACCGGAGTTCACCATTGCCGCCGCGGCAGCACGGGACGATACCGAAGTCGCCGTTGCGTTTGACGGCGATACCCCGGTTGCATTTCTGCCATTTCATCGGGTCGGCAGACAGTCCGCAATTCCGGTTGGCGGCGCGATCAACGATTATCACGGAGTCGTTGCGCCTCCTGGCCTGACCGGCACCCTGGAACGACTGATCAGTGGTGCGGGTCTGAAGAGGTTTGAGTTTCATTCGCTGTGGCATCCCGTTGCGGAAGTGGAACCCTGGGCGGTCGATTCCCGGATCGTCGAAACCAGTGCAGCAATCTCCGGTGGTGAAACTGACTACCTGGATGAGTTGCCGAAGCATAGCCGGACGATCTGGAAGCAGGGACAGAAGACCCGCAGGATGATTCGGGAGCTGGGTCCTCTCCGGTTTGAATGGCATGATCCTGATCCAGCCAGGTTGCAGTGGTTGATCGACTTGAAGCGCAACAAGTACCGGAGAACCGGTTGCACTGATTTTTTCGCACCGGCCTGGAGCCGGAATTTGCTGGCCGAAATTCACCAGACACAGACCCCTGAATTTCGCGGAGTCCTGGGCGTGTTATATGCCGGCGAGCAAGCTGTTGCTGCCCATTTCGGAATGGCAACACCGACGGTTTTGCATTACTGGTATCCGGTTTACGATCCCCGGTTCGGGATCTATTCACCTGGTTCCGCGTTTTATCTGCAGCTTGTTAGCCAGGCGATCTCCACCGGTATCCGTCGAATTGACTTTGGATACGGTCAGGAGACATTTAAAATGAAACTTGCCAATCGACAGGGACGTTTGGCATGCGGTTGCACAGGGGCCGGGCAATTGGAATTGCTAACCCGAAAGTTTTGCTATCGAACCCATCAACGAATCAAGCAGAGCCGATTTCGCAGCCTGATTCGCAACTCGGTCAGATTCTTCTGGCCTTCCGCCGGCAAACCGGTTGTTCGCTAGCATGCAATGCCGGTGATTTTGCCGTTCGATGCCGATTCGTGTTCCTGCCGCATTCACGTTGGCTGTTTGCTGGCAATTTCCCCTTGATTCACCGACATGATCCCGCTACGGTCCCGGCGAATCCGTGCGCGCGCTCCGGAAAAACAGGCCAGCAAGGCATATCGGGAGAGCGACCGGATTGCTTCATCGAACAGTTCCATACCGACCAAGGATGTCTTTCATGGGAATTCACCAACGTCTCACCACACTCTGTAGTGGTCATACGAAGGCTATCGTCCTGTGCATTGGTTTGCTGATATCGCTTGCGACCGCAGGGGGATGCAGCAACATCATCCGGCGCGGGCAGAGCCCCGACGTCAAGGAATACATTGACAAATCCACGAAGAGTTCGACCCGTTATGTTGGGGACATTTCCGGCGTCAATGGTCTGAACTACGCCAAAGTGGAAGGAATCGGGCTGGTTGCAGGTTTGAATGGAACCGGCAGTGATCCGGCTCCCTCCTGGCAAAAGGATCACTTGCTGGACGAAATGAAATTGACACGGGAAATTGAAAACCCGAATGCAGTTCTGGCCAGTCGCGACACGTCGATCGTCCTGGTTCGGGCGATGATGCCACCGGGTGCCAAAAAGGGGGACCCGCTGGACCTCGAGGTCATCCTTCCTCCCAATACCGAAACGGGCAGTCTGGAAAACGGAATTCTTTCTCCTGTCCGCATGAAACCCATGGCTTACCTGGGTCGCCGGGTCCGTGAAGGAAAAACTCTTGCAATCGGCATGGGTGACGTAGTCGTCGATTCGGTTTTTGAATCCCGCCAGGACCAGGCCAACCAGATTCGCGGATGGATACCGGGGGGCGGACGGGTCATGGAGGATCGCGAAATGTCCCTGACCCTTCGCAGTGAACAGCTTGGGCCTTCGCTGGTTAGGGACGTGACCAATGCCATCAACTTGCGGTTCACGACCTATGGACCGGATGGAAGGATTGGCGTCGCCGAGGCGAAGACCGACCGGGTGATCAATTTGGCCATTCCGGAAAACTACCGCTTCAACGTGGGGCGATATATCGAAGTAGTCCAGAGCATCGCCTGGGGCGAATCATCGACGGAACGGGTAAACCGCCTGCAAGTACTGGACGAACAAATCGATCACCCGACGATGTGCATCGTGGCCGCGATGCGGCTGGAAGCGATGGGAAAAGAAGGCGTTCCGGCCCTGCGCAGGGCCATGATGAATCCGGATCGCGAAGTACGCTTTCATGCGGCGCAGGCTCTGGCATACCTGGGCGAAAGCGACGGGATCGAGGTGTTGCATCAAAGCGCATCCGAGGTACCGGCTTTTCGCTGGAATGCCCTGACCGCGCTTGCGTCTCTGACCAGTATTGAAGCCGGCAACGCCCTGTCCAGTCTGATGAATTCGGAAAGTGCCGAGGCACGATACGGCGCATTCCGAACCATTCACCGCCGGACTCCCAATGACCCGATGGTAAAGGGTGAAACCCTCCCCGGCGGATTTTTTCTGCACATCGTGCCTGTGGACGGCGCCCCGATGCTGCACGTATCGAGGCTCCGCCGGCCCGAGATTGTTGTGTTCGGCGACGATCAGTTTGTCTCTGACAAACTGATGCTGGTCCAGCCCGGCTTGACTATCCGCGCCGACGAAACAGGCGCGATCCGGATTTCGAAATTCAAGGTCGGTGGCGACGAACTAAGAGCGGTCAGCACCAACCGCGTTTCCGATTTTGTGCGGCAACTGGCCTCGGTTAACTGCACCTATTCCCAAATGGTTTCGATCCTTCGGGAACTCAAACAGAAGGACATGCTGACATCGCGACTGGTTGTGGAAGCGGTTCCAAAACCGGGACGAAGTTACGATCGCGACAGCCTGGTCAGCAATTCTCCGGTGGCTACGGCAAAACGGAATATTCCCCACGATGACCAGGCGGCCATAGAACGGGCATCCAGTGAGGCTGAAACAAAAAAGACCACAGTGCTCAGCCGGATGAAATCCATCTTCTCCGGCACCGACGACTTGAAGAAATAACCCATCTTCCGCAGCACGCGCAAGTCCGTCCGTTCCATCCCGGTTGACCGGGTTCAGAGAGCCTGCATCCGGGAGTTCGATCCGCTACAATGCCTCGTCCGGTTTGTCGTGGAAATGCGGGCCGAATCACAGTCCGCAACCAGTTCAAAACGCCACATTTTCCGCTGGTTTCGCTATGGGTTTGCGGGTCTGGTCCAGCTAAACTGCCCCTGTTTCTGATTCTGGCAAAAACACCAAGTTCGGATGCTGTCCCTGTGGCAGCGGTTGCCGACAGGTTTCGTCTGAAATTGCACAGTTATGCTGAAGGCCCTGGAGCTAAGCGGATTCAAAAGCTTTGCCGACAAGACCCGGTTCGAATTCCCGGCCGGGATCACCGTCATTGTCGGCCCCAACGGGTCCGGAAAAAGCAATATCGTTGACGCCCTGAAATGGGTCCTGGGAGAGCAGTCCGCCAAGAGCCTTCGCGGCAAGGACATGTCGGACGTGATCTTCAAGGGCTCGACCGGGCCGGGATCGCGAAAACCTGCTGGCGCCGCCTCGGCCACGCTGGTTCTGGATAACTCCGACGGTCGCCTGCTGTACGATTCGCCCGAGGTCAGCGTCACCCGGCGTGTCTATCGAAGTGGCGAAAGCGAATACCTGATCAACGGCGAAGCGAGCCGGTTGAAGGACATTCGCAACCTGTTTCGCGGCACCGGAATCGGTACCGACGCCTACAGCCTGATCGAACAGGGGAAAGTCGAACGGCTGCTTCAAGCCAGCCCGAAGGACCGCCGTGCCGTTTTCGAAGAGGCGGCCGGAATCAGCCGGTTCAAAGCAAAAAAGGTCGAAGCCGAACGGCGGCTGGAGCGGGTCCAGGGGAACCTGGTCAGGTTGGCCGACATCGTGGAAGAAGTCGGCAGCCGGTACCGGGCCATCAAAAACCAGGCTTCCAAAGCCGCAAAGTATCGTGAGTGGACCAACCGGCTGCAGGAATTGCGGACCTTTGTCGGGTACCGGGACTATCGGATCCTGGCTGATCGAATCCAGACGGTAACCGAATCGGCGTCGGTCGCGACTGGAGAAGCCGAACGGTTCGAAACCCAAATGGCAGATGCCCAGCAGCAGACAACCGTCCTGGAACAACAGATTGAACAGGCGACTTCCGAAATCAACCGATTGCAGGAGCAGGTCTCCGGGACGCGGGAGTCGATCGTCCAGGCTGAGTCGAGGATCGAAATCGAGAATCGCCGACGGGCTGACCTGCTGGACCGAATCGGCCAGAATTCGACGCAGCTGGACCTGGCCGACGAAAAGGACCTTCGGCTGCAGCAGCAACTGTTGGCGGCGGAAGCAGAATTGAAATCGGCCCGTGAAGTTTTTGAGCAGACGACCGGGCAGGTCAAATCGCTGGCGGGATCGCTGGAAGAAACCGACCGGGAACTTGCCAAACTGAAAACGGTGGACGAATCCCGCCGGTCGGAACACTCCGGTCTGATGGAGACATTGAACGGGCTCGGCAAGTCTCTTGGCATCCTGGCATCCAGGGTTGAGTCGGCCGAAGCAGACCATGCGCGATGCCAGGGGTTATTGCAGGGGCTCGCATCGGATCTCGCCCGAATGCAAACCGAGGCGGCGGGATTGCTCGAACAAAAGACCGCCCTGACCCTGGAGGCCGAACAAAACGACTCGGCCCTCCGGTCATCGAGGGAAAGCGTTGATTCGCTGGAAGAGCTGATCGCAACGAAACAGCAGGAGCTGGCCGATCAAAAGTCGGTTCTGTCCGGCATCGTGCAACGTGCCAAAGTCATCTCGGAACTGGAAAAGAAACTGGAGTCGGGCAACTCCGGAATCCAGGAGCTTTTGAAACTTGGCAAGCGGGACAATGCACTGGGAATTGAGGGGCTGGTTGCCGACCTGATTCAGGTCAATGTCCGCCATGCAGCGTTGATCGACGCAGCACTTGGTCCGGTCGCCCAATACATTGTGACCAGCGATGATTCACTGGTCCGTCGGATCGCCGTTGGCCAGATCCGGGTACCGGGCCGCGTAGGAATAGTTTCGCTGCAAAATCCTCCGCAACTGTCATCGCGGTCTGACCAGTCACTGGCCGACAAACCGGGTATCGTTGGTCCCGCCGATTCGCTGGTCGAAACAACCAACAGCCGTCATGCTGATTTTATCCACAAACTCCTGGGCGGCACGTGGATTGTCAATTCGCTGTCCGAAGCCATCTCGCTTCGTGAAACCGGAGCGGATCAGTGCCGGCTGGTCACGCTGGACGGTGAGCTGGTCGAAACGGACGGTACCGTCGTGGTCGGCTCAAAATCGTTTGTGCAGGGGATTGTTTCCCGACGCAGCGAACTGAGGTCGCTTGCAACCCAGCAGGAGGAGCTCAAAGAGGACGTTGCTGCACTGGAACGAACGGTAGTTGAACTGCGGAAGGAGCATGCCGAGGGTCGCAAACAGGTCCAGAGCCTGTTGGCAGTCAACCAGGATGTCTCGACCAGGCAGTCCGATATCTCTGCGGTTTATGATCAACTGCAAAAGCAGATCGAACGCCAGCAAACGCAGAAAGTAGATACCGACCAGGAATTCTCCCAGCTGGTTGCACTGGTTTCCGGATTGACTGAATCACTTGTCCGGGACACCCAACAGCAACAGAAAACGGAAACCGCCATCGGATCGGTCACTGCGATCCTGGACCGAACCCGGTCGCGACTGGACGAGTTGGCGGCTGACCGTACGGACAACGAGCAGAAATTGACGGTGGCAAAAGTTGGTTTGGCGAGGGCCGAACAGCAAATGACCTCGCAAACGGACCGCCAACAGGATCTTCAGCGGCAAAAGGAAGAAAGCACCCAAGGGACTTCGCAGCTGAAAGTCCAAATCGGAAACGACCAGAAAGCAGCTGCCACAGCAGTGACCGTGGTCGAAGAAGTGACCGCCCAACTCGAAAAGCTCTCAGTCCAGCGGGAACAGCTGGCGGATTCCCTTCAGTCGCTGGTCAACGATAGGACCACGATCGATCTGGAACGGAAACGGCACGCAGCCAGCCTGACCGAAGCCCGCAGCCAGCTGAAAAAGGTCCAGGAAACGGTCAACGAGGACAGGCTGCGGATCAGCCAGTACCAGCTGGAACGGGACCAGTTGGCCAGCCGCCTGTCCGAAGATTATGGCATCGATGTCGCCGGCATGGCGGAAGCGGAGACGCCGGAACAGGCTGGAGACCGCGAGAAAATCGACGCTGAAATCAGCGAACTGCGGCAAAAAATCGGCTCGCTGGGCAACGTCAACATGCAGGCCCTCGCCGAACTGGAAGAACTGGAACAGCGCTACCAGAATCTGGACCAGCAGTACCAGGACCTGGTCGCCGCGCGGGATTCACTGTTGAAGATCATTGCCCGGATCAATAACGACAGTCGCCGGCTGTTTGCCGAAACGCTGGAAGCAATCCGGCTCAATTTTCAAAAACTGTTCCGGCAGACGTTTGGCGGAGGACAGGCGGATATCGTGCTGGAAGAGGGAGTCGATGTGCTGGAGGCGGGGGTCGAGATCATTGCGACACCTCCCGGAAAACCCAAATTCAACAACTCGCTCCTTTCCGGTGGTGAAAAAGCCCTGACAGCAGTTTCCTTGCTGATGGCCATCTTCCAGTTCCGACCCAGCCCCTTCTGCGTTCTGGATGAGGTCGATGCACCGTTCGACGAAGCCAATATTGGCCGGTTCATCGACGTTTTGAAGAGCTTTTTGGGCTGGACCCGGTTTGTAATCGTGACCCATTCCAAGAAAACGATGACAGCTGCCACCACTCTGTATGGTGTGACCATGCAGGAGTCGGGCGTTTCGAAACGGGTTAGCGTCCGGTTTGAAGATGTTTCCGAGGACGGCCAGATAGCGCGGGAGGCTGTCGACCGGACTGCCGCGCCGGAACCGGACTCCCAGGATGAACAGCGCACGGTTGCCTGATCCGGAATATGTAACGGATATGCCGGTTCCAGCCTGCAGCTAGCGGCCAATCTGGCACGGGACAGAGTTCAATCGGCAGAAAAAAATCCGGGTTCACCCAAAATCCGGAATGCCTTCGATTGCTGTCACCTTTCTGCCAGTTGCGACTGCATTTACCCGTTGAACGGGTGCCGGTTTGCCCTTTCGACCTGCGCCTATGGAACGCCAGGAACGACCGATCTGCGCGGATTTCAGTGCACTACCCTTGAAACTCCTTAAAGTATTACCAGCCATTTATCGAAAATGAATAGCAGGACTGGTGCCTTCGGATTGTTTGCTGCAATCAAATGCAGTTGCCATTCGAGAGTATCAGGACTGTTCAGGGGGGATTTTGCTGACTGGTGCGCGCTGCGCACTGGACTGTTGGATTGACTGCCGGCTGACCCAATCTGCCAGGCAGGTATCTGCACGATCTCTTCTGTGTGCCGCCCGGCCTGTTGCCAGGCAGTTCAGGTTGACTTTACCGGTTTTGAAGTCACGTCTGCAATCATTCTTCCGATTTCCGGGGTTTGACCAAACGTGAGCAAAACACCAAGGTCGATGATTGAACCAGCCGATGCCAGGCTTCGGATAAAACCGAACTGGCCGGATTACATAATTGCCCTGACCCAGATTGGTAAAAGGACTGCTCCCGCCGAAGTGTCCCAAACCAGAACAATAGGGCGAACTGTTACGCAGCACCTTCCATGGAGGGAGGGGAGATGCGTAGCGAAAGACGAGTCAACGCAAACTATGGAGAGCCTGCGATGAAGGTGTTCACAACCGGACAGGTCGCGAAGATCTGTAAGGTCGCCCCGCGCACGGTCAGCAAGTGGTTCGATTCCGGACGCCTCAAAGGCTACCGGATCCCCGGATCACAGGACCGTCGCATTCCACGGGAATACCTGATCAAGTTCCTCAAGGAACACGGTATGCCGTTGGGTGACCTCGAAGACGAGGCGATGGCCAAAGTGCTAATCGTTGCCCAGGATCAGGTATTGATCGAAAATTTGAAACGGGAGCTGCCGACCGAACGGAGCTTCAAGGTAGCCGTAGCTTCGAGCGGATTCGAAGCGGGCATACAGGCCGAGAGTTTCCACCCGGACTGCATCATCTGCGACTTTTCGATCGGCAAGATCGAAGCCCTGCAGATCTGCCAGAACCTGCGGAAAAACGCGGACTTCGGCGAGACGATCCTGATCGCCTTGCTGCCAGACGATGGAAACCCGGTCTCCTTTGACCGCAGTGCCATCAACGAGACGTTCAAGAAACCATTTGATGCCAGCCTGTTGGCTGAGCGTCTGCGGACTCTGATCGGTTCCAGGAAGGAACTGGTTTAGGGTCCGGAAACTGAACAGGTGATTCTCGCCATCGCCCGCTCAGCAAAAAACTCGCCGTCTTTCGCATATGCCGTTGCACCGACCAGTGCAACGGTTTTTTGCGTTGATTGGGGCCGACAGGCGGTCAGGAACAGCGTCCCAAAACCACAGTCTTGACGCCGAACCCGAACCGTTTAGACTCTGTCCAGTCAGCTGTTCCATGGACGGCCGGCGAACACGAACACAGCCCGACAATGCGGTCGTGGCGAAATTGGCAGACGCGTCAGGTTGAGGGCCTGATGGTAGCAATACCGTGGAGGTTCAAGTCCTCTCGACCGCACTCTGAAAAAAGGGGTCACTCTGAAAAAAGGGGTCAGGTCTCTTTTTCAAAAAGAGACCTGACCCCTGGTATTCGCCCGCAGCAGCCCATTTCCCCCCGGACTGAACCCAGGAATGGGTACAGCGTTCTGCTGATTCCCACAAACATTTGACGCCATCGTTACCACTGAACAGTCGAATCTTGTCCGCGTTGACAAAAACTGGACCCGTCCCGGACCTGCCCCAGTTTCTTCCCGTCAACGAATTTTCTCCGGCTTTGGCAGTCTTGCAGTCTTCGCACTTTTGGGGTCGTAGTAAACGTTCACCTCGCAATCGGGAAGCGAGCGTTTGAGAGTTTCAATTACGTCCATGGGAATGAAATTCACTGACGTAATCGTACACACTTTCAACTTCTCAAGATTCTGAATCTGTTTGAAATGCTCCGCACTGATTTCCACATCTTCCAGAGTCAAGCTTTCCAAACTCGTGAGCTCTGACAAGCCAATCGCGGTGTTCGACGCAAATTTGGCATATCGGATCGTCAAATCTGCCAATTGCCTGTTTCTTGACAATGCCGAAAGGCCAATTCCATCGAACTTCGTATCCTCAATGGTTAGCCTGTTCAGGCTGTCGATTCGGGAGATATAACACAAAGCCTCTGCATTAACGCCAACCTCCAGAAGCATCAACGTCTTTACCGTTTTCAAGTGGCTGAAAAACTCAAAATGTTTTTGCTCGAAACTCGCTCCCCAGAATCCAACCAGGACTGGACTGTCACCTGACTCCCAATCCCCTCCCAGTCGCAAAACCTCCGCGCGAATCAATTCCTCGGTTGCGGTGAGTTGCCCGTAACAATTTGGGCCAACAAACAAGGCGCTTAAAGCCACAATACATGAACAAACTTTGAGCATTCCAAAACCTCAATTCTTTTATCAATTCCCGGGAATACCAGCTTCGGTTTCTTCAACTAATTTGCACGCGGACTTGCCCGCTGCACTTTGGATGTCATCTAGCGTTCCAGACGCGCAATCCGGAAGTTCAAAACCCTCAAAGTCAGGAATCAGCTTGCTGATGTACCGTCCTGGGAATTTCCGGCAAACAACAGATTCTGTTTTCGTTTCCCGCCCTTCGCCTGGAGGACATGTCTCAGATAAGCGGCGCGTGATGGTTTTCTCAAAAACAATCTCTGTGAAAAAGTGATTGGAAAGTTCCTTTGGATCCTTGACGTGCTCATCCTCGTAACCCGGTCTAAAACAGCGTCTGGCGCGGATACTAATGGTTACTTCGAGTTCGCAACAACTATCAAGCCCAACATTGCACGACCTCGATTTCAAAGAATAGCTACTCGGACGTCTCGGCTTGCATGGCCATTTGTCCCAGTTGTCCTGGTCAGTGACGTCGCTTTGGTGATACCACCAGGCTGGATTTAGTCCGAATGGCCCAAAATCATCGGCTCGGAACTCTTGTCCGGATGGGTCTGCGCCCATCGGTACAAAATACGCCCGGTACAAATTCGGACCATCCACAAATCCCAGCGGGTCCATCGACAGCCACCGACCTATTACAGGCTCATAGGTTCGAGCGCGGACGTAGATGTCATTGGTTGCTGTATTGGTGTAATATCCGACGGCACCCTTGTAGCCGAATGGATTAAAGGTGGTTCCTGTCCGTGCGACCAGTTCCCCGAAGGCGGAGAAGATGTACGTGTCGGTGATTTCCCCGTTGTCGTCTGTCAGGAGTCGCGTGGAGTGTGCGCCATCGTAGAGATAGTAGCTGGTCACACCAGATCGTTCTTGCGAGATGAGTTCGCCAAACCGTTCCGGCCGGTGGTTGTACACGACCGTTGGGACATTGTTTTCGTCCGTCTCCATCAGGACATTGTCGCTCAGCTCATCCCAAATGAAGTTGGTGACGGTCATCGGCTTTTTCCGTTCGAGGAGATTTGCCTGAACACGCTACTGGTTGACGCGAACTTCGCAGTTGTCTGGATCCTGCATTATATGACGATCTCACGGACTGAACATGCGGTAATTGGTCGACGCTGTCTGATTCTCGAATTCTACTGCGTCCAGCATTTGGTCAGGAGTTCAATTGCGACAGGGAAAGTGTTGGCTGTAGGCGCAACGGGCCACGGGCAGTAATTGCCACTAAGTTACGAATTCGCGAAAGAAGCACATATTAATGGCGTGGCGTTGGCCATTGGCGGGTGGCAAATTCCCGTGTCAGGTTGTCAAACTGGGTAATCTGGACAGCACATCCGATGCCGGAAGCGTCCGTTGCATGAATTGCGTTTACTCTCCCGTCATCGAGAATCCCTGTGGAGCACGATTGTGGAGATCCTTCATGAGAATCACCTGATATCCGGCAAAAAGGATCCGCCAACCCCGGTCCTGAAGCCAGGGAATGGCCAATCTGCCCTTACCGGTAAAGATCCCGTTGACGATTGCTTCATTGGTGATCAGACGTTCCGCTTCAATCTGGGCCGCCGTTGGCCGGGAACTGGATAGCAACAGGTCCACGAGAGCGCGACTGGCGGGCCGGTACCGAAGCAACCCAATTGCACCAGTCCGGCCAATCCATTGACTGGCGAAATGCGATCGCACATATGATGTTCGATCTGTGGATGTACTACGAAGGCAATCGTGGAGTTCTGGATGGTCGGCACGGATGGCTCCTCGCCTGGCTGTCGGGCCAGTACCGCTGGCTTTCACACGCAAAAATCCTGGATGTCGATCCAAACGGAAATGAGCCGGGCGCTGAATTGTATCCGGCCAACCTCGATGCAGTTTTTTCAGTTATGCGCCAGGAGCTTGAGCGATTAAGAAATCGCAGTCGATCATTGCCAATGGGCGTCGTCTGGCGATCTCCGATTTGGGATTCAAGCGGAAATGCCGATGAAGGGCGGTGTGTCGCCAAGGCATTGGCACGTTCCAATCGGAAGGTATCGATCGAGGAAATTCGATGGAGCGACACAAATTGCGATATTCCGCCAGACGACAGTGCCCTGCTTCGGGCGTTAATGCGCGGTGAACGGGCCAAATCCAACATCTCTGTTACTAATTGCATCCCAACCTTGGCGAAACCCGATTTGGCGGCGGCTTGGCGTTCGATGATTAGGCCGTTCTTGACTGTTGAACCAATAGGCGACTTTCGGAAGTTGAGCGCTGCAAAATCGTAGTCACCAAGTCGATTGAACGTAAAAGTCATTTGGTGAAGTGCCATGTTATTTGCTACCTGGCAGATTTACTGGACCTATCCGTGTTTCGGATCGGTTTTTTTTCGACGCCGCTCAATCAATGAGCTGCGTCCCCTGGTTCTTGTCAGTCATTGTACAGCGCTAAACGGTTAATGGCGTGTTCAGTTGTTGACACATCATGCTCGGCCAAATGCCGGGCTTCCGTTTCGTACTGATGCTTGCCGTTAAGTTGCTAAACAGTGCGAGAATCGCCAGTTAATGGATTCTCACTTGCCATTGGCTCGTAACAAAATCTCGTGTTGGCCACGGTCAACCCAGGAAGCTGGGCAAACTCAGCCGTCTACCCGAATGGCTAATCGAATGAAGTTCATCTATCCTTCCGTAGACATGGGAAATCCTTTGTAGCACCACGCCGGTGTTCATTAGCCAGAATCACCTGATATCCGGCAAAAAAGATCCGCCAGCCTCGCTCCTGTAGCCATGGAACTGCCAACTTGCCCTTGCCAGCAATTTTTATCGATGCCAAACCACTAGTCACCGCCGAATGCAGTTGAAAATTTCAACAACGTCGATCCGTCCAGTTGATCAAACGCATGAACATAGATTCCCCTGTGAACCGACAGAAAAAACTCGTTTTCGACAAATGATCCTGTAATGACCCCGGATATTTCTCCGCCAACAAACCGAATTTTCGTTAGAATGTCCCGATTCAAAAAAACCTGATCATTTCCCCGTATGTACGAGAATTTGTCTCCAAAGAACGTGACCGAATCGTCTTTGGGACACTTCAGTTCTACCATTCCGAGCATTTGATCCCCGCAGCAAATCGTCTTGTACGGACATTCTGCTGGTTCGGTGAAAAAAATATTGTGCCGGTGGCTGGCTCGGCACTCCAATACAGCTTCGTGCCACCAACCTGGAATCGCAGAGTTGCAACGATCTTTGACGAATCCAAGAAACCAAACGAGCTTTTCTGAGTCAGGTAGTATTGGCTTATTTTGGCGGTCAAGTGGTACAGCTAACACGATTGTCCGCCATGCGGATTGCAACGCAACGGAATCGTTTTGGTGCTTAAGCAACCTGAATACGAGGTCATTTCCGGCCACAGCGAAAATGTCGCGATAAATCTGTGCGTTTTCAAAGTTTGGCTTATCCAGTTCTACCAACTTGATCCTTGCGTTTATGTCCTGCCATCGTCGATACGTTTGCCAGTAATTGACACCAACGATACTCATTGCGACCGCTGTAGTTACAAGCATCAGCGTTTTGATTCCGAAACGAAGCCTTGCCATTATTTCCCCACAGGTGGCTATATGCTGATTCAAATGACGACCGTTCATGGATTGCCGGCAATTAATGCCCCAAACTGCCGTTTAATAAAAGCGGGGCATTGGCAGCTTAACTCTTGGATGGCGTCAGGCAGGGATGGAATTCGATAAACAAAAACAATTCTTGGTGGGCCAAGTTGCCGCTCTGGGACTTCTTAGGGCGAAGTGAGCTATTTGCATCATATTCTAGGCAGAAAAATGCCAACTTGCAAACATGGACGGCGAATGACCCGGCTTGCGCGTCTATCAACCTGCGGTTGATACTCCCCGGATCCCCGGATTATGCGACATCACTACTAATAAAAAAATGATTGCGGACCTTTTTCAATCGACGAAACGGCGATTGCCGCGTCGCCGGTCATGTTCTTTGCCAAGTATTTCGGTTGCCTTCGGCCAGTATTGAACTTGGCGATTCGGAGCTCAGGATCGTTCCTGTTGACCCATACTTCGTAGCAGCTCTTATATTAATTGAGGCATTTGTCAAAACGACGAATGTTGTCCACGTCCGAACCGTGGCGACGATTCTGCAAAGCCAACAGCGTAAACACAACCAACTCAGGACTCTCAGGACTGGATCGGACAAAGGCCCCCACATCCTGTTCGCGGAGGCGGTTGGCCAACATTTTATGCAGCAGCGCAGTATCCACTGGGGGCTGCAAAGTACCTGCCGACTGACTAACTTTCGATCTGGAGAAAATCCCATTCATGACTCCCAAGTCAGAACCAATTTCCCAATTTCAGCCAACTTCAATTTCAACAGGCTGAATGGTTACTAGGACACAAGCGATGAAATTCGACGATTATCATTTTTGAGCAACCAGTTCAATCCGTTTCGAACACAATGAAACCAAGCTATGAATGGTCCTTACTTCAACTGAGATCTGGAACACGATCATCGTATAGAACTTCCGGCGGCGGCGGCGTCTTTAGGGGGGCCGCAGCAAGTCCAAGTTACCCACAAATCATACGTAACGGGTCCCGCGTCAGGCTTTTGAAGCCAAAAGTTTGGGAATTTTCCACCACGAATTGGCAAAGTCCAACGCCCCGTATGATTCTCCGCAAAACATTTCTTAGTGACATACACTGCGTTGACATCCCATGACTCAAGCATACTTTTTATCCTGTCTCCACAATAAACTTTTGCTTCGGCAGTTGGATGATGGTGCCCGCATTTGGAAGGATGGGTGAACTCGCTGAACGTGTGGCCTTGCGCGCTGGATTCTGGCGACGCTTCATCTATTACGAGCGGGCCGATTGCCTCTAGAAACTCGAAGGTTAACCCGTGCCCACGATCGTATTCACAGTTGCAGTTGGTGTCGCAATCGGCATTCAAACAGTAGAGCTGTACGCGTTGGATTAGGTAACAATCTCGACCCACTCCTTCATCGTCAAACATCACGTCCGAGTTAACAGTCATTTCATGTTCAACTATAAAATGTTGTCCACACTCACTAGGCGGAAAATTCCGCTTCGTTTCTGTGACTGTGAGTCCATTCCGGGTAACAGAACCTCCGACATCGCTGCCGGTGGCATCGAACGAGCGGGGTACAAAATACGCCCGATACAAATTCGGCCCATCGACAAACCCCAGCGGATCCATCGACAACCACCGTCCTGTCACAGGCTGGTAGGACCGGGCCCGGACGTAGATATCGCCAGTTGCCGAATTCGTGTAATACCCGACTGCGCCTTTGTAGCCGAACGGATTTGTCGTCGTCCCTGTTCGCGCAACCAGTTCGCCATAGGCAGAGAAGATGTACGTGTCGGTGATATCCCCGTTGTCGTCTGTCAGGAGTCGAGTGGAATGCGCGCCGTCGTAATGGAAGTAACTGGTCACACCGGATCGTTCTTGCGAGATGAGTTCGCCAAACCGCTCGGGCCGGTGAGTGTACACA
>Ga0163150_10001550_pt1 | contig 38363 bp, 31 predicted proteins | sample OliLakLV19P2IB_FD_148628 | JGI IMG/M metagenome (GOLD analysis project Ga0163150, IMG submission 148628) | Freshwater microbial mat bacterial communities from Lake Vanda, McMurdo Dry Valleys, Antarctica - Oligotrophic Lake LV.19.P2.IB | ecosystem: Environmental > Aquatic > Freshwater > Lake >... | reverse complement strand
TGCCGGACGATGGCAACAAGTACGAGGTGGTGCACGGGGAGCTGCTGGTGAGCCCGAGTCCGCGGCTGCTCCACCAGCGCATCGTGGGGCGCCTCCTCCGCCTGGTCGGGGCATACGTGGACACCCACCGACTGGGCGAGGCCTACCCGGGCGGGGATGTCCAGTCCGGCACCGACAGCCTCGTCATCCCGGACCTCCTGGTGCTCAACCTTGAGAGCGCCCGGGAGGCTCGCTGGGTTGCGGGAGTGATCCCCCTCCTGGTGGTCGAGGTCTTGAGCCCGTCCAGCCTAAGGCACGACCGCTTTACCAAGCGGCGGCTCTATCAGGAGCTCGGCGTCCCGCTCTATTGGCTGGTGGACCCGGATGCCCGGTCGGTCGAGGTGTGGACGCCTGAGGCGACCTTCCCCGTGACGGAGCACGAAGCGGTCCGTTGGCAGCCTGATGGCGCGAACGAGCCTCTGGTTCTATCCCTGAACGATCTTTTTCGAGCGCCGTAGGGAGCAGTATCCTAAGGGGGCGCACAGGAGGGCGCCCCTACCCCCCCCCGCGTCCAAACCGGCACATGCCGCCATCCGATACAACGGGCGCCCGTATAGGGCGCCCCTACGATCATTGCCCACCGCGTCCAATCCGCCCCATTCCGCGTGATTCTGGTTACCGGCGCCCTGGCCCGGGGCCCCATCATGGGGGATGTCTTGCCAACCCCCGACCGCCGAGCCGATACTATGGGCATGCCAGTCCGCCACTACTACACCGCGGCCGACCTCCTCGACCTGCCGGACGATGGCAACAAGTACGAGGTGGTGCACGGGGAGCTGCTGGTGAGCCCGAGCCCGCGGATGGCCCACCAGGGCATCGTCCATCGGCTGGACCTCCTGCTCGGCAACTACCTCATCCGGCACCGGGTCGCAGCGGTCTTTCCTGGCGGCGATGTCCACTGGGGATCGGACAGCCTCGTCATTCCCGATCTGCTGGTGGTGGACTTGGAGAGCGTGCAGCGCGGCGACTGGAGTCAGATCAATCCCCCGCTGCTCGTGATCGAGGTACTGAGCCCATCCAGCACCCGGCAGGACCGCTTCACCAAGCGGCGCCTCTACCAGGAGATGGCGATTCCGCGCTACTGGCTGGTGGACGCCACCGCCCGCGTCGTGGAGGTGTGGACCCCTGCAGCGACCTTTCCGACGGTCGAGCACGAGCGTGTGTCATGGCACCCCTCCGGCGCGCCGGAACCGCTGACGATCGAGCTGGTGGAGCTGTTTCGGGAGGGGTAGGCGGGCGGACAGGGCGGACAGGGCGGACAGGGCGGACAGGGCGGACAGGGCGGACCGAACGTAATCGAATCGTAGGGGCCGATTCCAATCGGCCCGTGGAATCGAGATCCGACCTACACATCGGGGCCGTAGCGTCGCACAGCTGTGCGACGCTACGACGGGTGCGCCCCATCGAGTCAGGCACGGGCGGGATCGGGATTGTTCCGGACCGACGTCCGGGCTCGGCAGGTGGGCGCTGACGCGCCGTCGCTTCAGCGACGCTCCTGGCCGAGCCGCGGGTTTACCCGCGAGATCCCACCATGGCGGGCCGGACACCCGACACCCGGCACCCAATCCCCACCCCACGGTGACATTTCCCCCTGCCCGCACGTATCATATTGATGGCTGAGACATTTCCGCTCGCTCCCCTCAGTCCAAGGCCCCTAACCAGGATTCCCCAATGCGCCTCCGGTTCCGCCATATCCTTCCCGCTCTGGCCCTCCTGGCCCTTGCCCCACTGCCAGTCCGTGCGCAGGAGCGGGTTGACGCCGCGGTGGTCCAGCGGATTCGTGATGAAGCCTTCAATCGTTCCCAGGTGATGCATATCGCCAGCATGCTCACCGACATGTATGGTCCCCGGCTGACCGGCTCACCTACGATGAAGGCCGGGGGCGACTGGGTCATCTCGGCGCTGCGCGGCTGGGGAATTCCCACCGGCCGGATGGAGCCATGGGGACCATTCGGCCGCGGCTGGACCAACGAGCGGATGGTGGCGCAAGTGACCGCCCCGACCCCGTTCCCGGTCATCGCCTATCCGGCGGCGTGGACACCCGGCACCAGTGGTGCGGTACAGGCCGAAGTCGTGATGGTGGCCGCCGATAGCGTGGCCGACCTGGCCCGGTACCGTGGCAAACTGCGGGGTAGGATCGTCATGACTGCCCCGATGCGTGCCGTGGAACCCAATTGGCAGCCCAACGCCCGCCGGCTGAGCGACGAGCAACTCTCGACCATGGCCAGCGCGCCGCCACCCGCCCCGCCGGGCGGTGGTGCAGGGGGTCCGGGCGGTCCCGGCGGCAACCCCAACGTTGCGGCGGCCCAGGCCTTGAACGCTGCGCGCACCGAGTTGTTCAAGAGCGAGGGCGTCGCGGCGATCCTGCAGCCGGGACGCGGCGATGGCGGCACCGTGTTCACCGGCGGCGCCGGAAGCCGAGACCCGGCCAACCCGGCCCCCCATCCGATTGCGATCGTGGCAATTGAGCACTACGGCCGCATTGCCCGGCTGCTGGAAATGGGCCAGATCGTCCGGATGGAGCTGGACATCCGTAACACCTTTCACGACGCCGACCTGAACTCCTTCAACGTGATCGCCGACCTTCCCGGCACCGACCGGGCCGACGAGATCGTGATGCTCGGCGCCCACTTCGACACCTGGCATGCCGGCACCGGCGCCACCGACAACTCGTCGGGTTCGGCGGTGATGATCGAGGCGATGCGGATCCTCAAGACCCTCAACCTGCCGCTGCGCCGCACCGTCCGGCTCGGTCTCTGGTCCGGCGAGGAGCAGGGGCTGATCGGTTCGCGGATGTACGTGGAGCAGCAGTTCGGCAACGCCCAGGGCGAGCGCAAGCCGGCCCACGCCAGGATCAGCGCCTACTACAACATGGACAACGGCACCGGGGCGTTCCGGGGAGTCTACCTCCAGGGCAACGCCGCCGTGGGCCCGATCTTCAAGGCATGGATGGCGCCGTTTGCCGACAAGGGCGTCACCACGGTCACGATCAGCAACACCGGCGGGACGGACCATCAGTCGTTTGACCGGGTCGGGATCCCCGGCTTCCAGTTCATCCAGGATCCGATGGAGTACAGCACCCGCACCCACCACAGCAGCCAGGACGTCTTTGAGCGGCTGTCAGCCGAAGATCTGAAACTCAATGCCGCCGTGGTGGCAGCGTTCGTGTATTTCACCGCCAATCGGGATGGATTGCTGCCGCGGAAATAGGGAATGGGGAATAGGGAATAGGGAATGAAAAGCGACGGGGGCGCCGCATCGGAGCCCCCGTCGTCTATTCCTTCACTCGTCATCACTCCGAGACACATTCCCCATCCCCTATTCCCTATTCCCCGCCCTAGTGCACCACTTCCCAGTACGACATGAGGACCATCAGCATCACGATGATCACGGTGGCAATGATGATCGGGAAGACGAACAGGCTGGTGAGCATCTTGCCGTCGCCCTTGAGGTGCATGTAGAACATCGCCACCAGGGCAAATTTGGCCGCGGAGAGGACGATCAGCACGGGGATGAGCGTGGCCTCCATGACCGTATGCAGCGGCATGGTGGGCCCGTGGGCCATCTCATAGGCCAGCACCTCAAGCGCGGTCAGCGCAAAGAGCACCACCGCAATCTTGACGTAGGTGCCAGCGGTGGGGTGGGCGTGGCCCTCGGCGTGGGCGCTCTGAGAACTCATCCACTCACCTCATCAGGTAGACAACGGGGAAGATCACGATCCAGACCACGTCGACGAAGTGCCAGTACAGGGCGGCAATCTCGAGGTTCATCGCCTTCTGGGGCGGCACCCGGCCACGAATCGCCTCGACCAGCACTGTGGAAAGCCAGATCAGGCCCAGGGTCACGTGGGTGCCGTGGAACCCGGTCAGGAGGTAGAAACTCGAGCCGAACAGGTTGGTGCTGAGCCCGAGCCCCTTGTGGTAGAAGTGCTGGAACTCATAGACCTGCATGCCCACGAAGAAGAGCCCGCAGATCACGGTCAGGGTGAGCCAGCCGATCAGCTTCTTCCGATTGCCCTGCTGGGCACCGTTGAGCGCCAGCACGACGAAGAAGGAGCTGAACAGCAGGACGGCGGTGCCGAAGGTGACGAGGGGAATCTCGAAGATGTCCGCCGGCAGCGGCCCGGTGATACTCTTCCCCTTGTACACCAGGTAGGTCGAGATCAGGGTGGCAAAGAACAGGCATTCCGAGCCAATGAATGCCCAGATTGCCACCTTCCGACTGTCGATGCCGGTGGTCGTTTCGGGATGTGCTGCATGCGCCACAGTGGACACGAATCAGTCTCCGTCTTGCGAGGTCAGCCGGCCGGCTCGAAGGCCCAGCTGAAGATACCGTAGAGCATGACCGCCAATCCGGCGAGGCTCATCGCCCACCAGGGCCAGTCGGCGTGGGTGAACATGATGGAAATCATCATGATGAACATGCCCACCGCAACGATCAGCGGCTTGATGGAGGGATTGGGCATGTGGATCCCGCTGCCGTCATGGAACGCCGGCTCAGGCAGCTGCCCGCCCGCCGCACGACGCGCGTCCCACACGGGCATCGAACTCGCCACGGTGGGGATTTCCGCGAAATTGAACTCGGGCGGGGGGGACGGGATGGCCCATTCCAACGTGGCGCCGTGCCAGGGATCGGCGGGGGCTGGTGCGCTGTTCCGCGACTTGATCATGTTGTACAGGAACACCAGCATCGACAGCGCGATCACGAACGAGCCCACCGTCTCCACCATGTTCCACATCTCAAAGCCCAGACCCTCCGGATAGGTGTAGGTCCGGCGGGGCATCCCATTGAGTCCAAGGATATGCATCGGGGCGAAGGTCAGGTTGAAGCCGATGAACATGAGCCAGAAGTGGACCTTGCCGAGACTCTCATTGAGCATCCGCCCGAACATCTTGGGCCACCAGTAGTACGCGCCGGCCGTCAGGGCAAAGATGCTGCCGCCAAAGAGCACGTAATGGAAGTGCGCCACGATGAAGTAGGTGTCGGTCTGCTGCAGGTCCGCGGGCGGCGAGGCATGCATGACGCCGGAGAGGCCGCCGATGATGAACATCGCGATGAAGCCCAAGGCAAAGTACATCGGGGTGCGCATCTGGATCGACCCGCCCCAGATGGTCCCGATCCAGTTGAAGATCTTGACCCCGGTCGGGATGGCAATCAACATCGTGGTCAGCGAGAAGAAGGCGTCGCTGTACGGGCCCATGCCGGTCGAGAACATGTGGTGGCTCCACACGCCGAAGCCCAGGAAGGCAATGAACGCCCCCGAGAAGACCATGGCGGTGTACCCGAACAGCGGCTTCCGTGCAAAGACCGGCAGGACCTCCGACACCACGCCAAACGCCGGCAGGATCAGGATGTACACCTCGGGATGCCCGAAGATCCAGAAGAGGTGCTGCCAGAGCACCGGATCACCGCCGCCACCGGGAATGAAGAAATTGGTGCCAAAGTGCCGGTCGAACATCAGGTACACCAGCGCCACCGTGATGACCGGGAAGGCCAGCAGCAGCAGGATCTGGGTAATGAAGCTCATCCAGACGAACATCGGCATCCGGAGCAGGGTCATCCCCGGCGCGCGCATGTTGACAATGGTGACGAAGAAATTGACCGCCGCCGCGATTGAGGCCACGCCGAGGATCTGCAGGCCCAGGAACCAGAAGTCGGTGTTGGGGCCCGGGCTGTACTGCGGCGAGGTCAGGTTGGCGTAGCCGAACCAGCCGGCGTTGGGCGCCGCGTTGAACAGGAAGCTGGCGTTGATGAACAAGCCACCCAGGAGGAACACCCAGTAGCTGAAGGCGTTCAATCGGGGGAACGCGACGTCCCGGGCGCCGATCTGGAGCGGAATGAAATAGTTGAAGAACATCGCCGACATCGGCATCACGGCCAGGAAGATCATGCTGGTGCCGTGCATCGTGAACAGCTGGTTGTAGAAGTCGGGGCTGACCAGCGTGTTCTCAGGTCTGGACAGCTGGAGTCGGATGACCAGCGCCTCGAGCCCGCCGAGCAGGAAGAAGAAGAACGCCGAGGCGCCGTAGAGGATCCCGATCCGCTTGTGGTCCACGGTCGTGAGCCAGCTCCACAGGCCGGTCTTGGCGGCGGGTGGAGCGTGGGAGTGATCGAGTACCGAAGAGGCCATGTGTCTCGTATCCCGGTTACTGGTGGGCCCGCAGGTATGCCACCAGCGTGGTGATTTCGTCCTCGGTCAGCGGTCGCGGCAGGACCATCTTGGACCCCTCCTTCATTGCCTGGGGATCCCGCAGCCAGTTGGCCAGGTTTTCAGGGGTGTTCAGGTACATGTTGGCGCCGAAGCTCCGCCGGCTGCCGAAGTGCGACAGGTTGGGACCCATCAGGGCGGTGGTGCCAGCCAGCGGCGTCCCGACCATGGCATGGCAGGCAATGCAGCCGGCCGCCTGGAAGGTCTGGGCCCCGACCGCCATCAGGCTGTCCGGGGCCACCGGGGCGCCGGTGCTGTCGGTGGCCGGGGCCACCACCCCGCCATTTACCAGCGGCGAGCCGATTCGCTGCTGGGCTACCCAGGCGTCAAACTCCGCCTCGGTCTGGACGATGACCCGGAGCCCCATGCGGGCATGCTGGATGCCGCAGAACTCGGCGCACTGACCGGAGAAGTCGCCCGTGGTGTCGGCCCGGAACCAGAGCGGGTTGACCTTCTGGAACCGCGGCCCCTGCGGAAAGACATCGCGCTTGGCGGCGAGCTGCGGGCTCCAGAAGCTGTGGATGACGTCGGCACTCCACATCTTGAGAGAGATCGTCTTGCCGACCGGGACGTGCATCTCGTTGGCGGCCACGACACCCAGCGCCGGGTAGCGATACTCCCACCACCACTGGTGCCCGATCACCTCGATCTCCACCTCGGGCGCCGTCGGGCTGGCCGAGGTCTGGAAGATCGTCTTCACCGTGGGGATGGCGATCGCCACCAGGATCAGGGTGGGGATCGCGGTCCAGACCAGCTCGAGCATCACGTTGCCATGGACCTGCTTCGGCTCGGCATCGCCCGGCTTGCCCCGGAACTTCCAGATGGCAAAGAGCAGCCCGCCCTCGACCAGGACGAAGACCAGCACCGCCCAGAAGAAGGTGGTCTGCAGGAGGTCGTCCACCAGGCGGGTAAAATCGCTCTTGGGGGCGAGGGTGGTCTGGGGATAGGTGGCCTCGTTGGTGGTACATCCGACGAGGACCAGCAGGGCGAGCGTCAGCGCGCCGACCAGGTAGGGCCGACCGCGCCGGAGCAAACCGGTGCTCAGGGCCATGAGGCAGACATCCCGTGCGCAGGAAACCAACGGTGGGCAGGAAAGCCCATAATTACCGGGCGGATTGTACTACCGCACCGTCAGACAGTCAAGGAAAATCCGACTCTGAAGCCGGTATTGCGGTGCCGGTCGCCTCTTCCGCAGGCCCGGTGGTGGCTCCATATTGTACGGAGAACCCTACCGGCCCGGCGAGCTCCCTCGCCGGGCGGACCTTTTTTTGTGGACGGCGTCATGATCCAGGAAATGCGCGAAAAGCTTGGCAAGGAGATTGAAGCCCTGAGCCACGAGTTGACGGTCACCCTCCCCCAGGCGATTGCCACCGCCGTGGAAATGGGCGACCTGCGCGAAAACAGCGAGTACAAGGCCGCCCTGGAGCGCCAGCAACTGGTGCAGGCCCGCCTGGGGCAGCTCCATCAGCGGCTCAGCCAGCTGAGCCAGCTGGCAGGGACCGAGGCCCCCAAGGACCGGGTCGGGCTGGGCTCCCGGGTGACCGTGTCCGATCTCAGCACCGGCCTGGAGGACACCTACATGGTGGTGCTGCCGGAGATGATGGACATCGACGAGGGCCATATCAGCCTGGCCTCACCACTGGGACGGGCACTCCGCAACGGCAAGGTGGGTGACGAGGTCGAGCTGCAGCTTCCCACCGGCCGGCGCGGCCTCCGGATTCTGGGACTGATTACCGTCCACCAGGCTTCCTGACCCCATGGACGATTTTCCCCACAAACGACTCCACGTCGTTGGCGACCGGGTCCTGATCACCCCCGAAGACGGCGAGGAACGCACCAAAGTCGGTCTTTACCTCCCGGCCTCCGCCATCGACACCCAGGCGGTGCAGAGCGGCCTGATCGTGGCCACCGGGCCTGGCGATCCGATCGCCGATCCCGGCATCAACGAGGAAGAACCCTGGAAGATGGAGTACCGCTCCGCCGGCACCCGGTTCCGCCCGCTGCAGGCCCGGGTCGGCGACCGGGCGCTATTCTTCCGGAAGGCCGCCGTCGAGGTCAAGTATGAGGACAAGCCGTACCTCGTGGTGCCGCTCGCGGCGATCCTGCTCCTGATCCGGGATGATCTGCCGATCTGAGGTATCAGGTATCAGGTATCAGGTATTAGGTACCAGGAACAGGGAACAGGCAGGAGGGAAGAAGGGCAAATGGCGGGGTGCAGGGTCAGTGATGAGAGCTGCGGACTGAGAAGCAGGAGGCCGGTATGACCGATGCCCAGCGGAGCCGTTCACCGATGCGGGCGGCGATGTGGCTGCTGGTCGGGCTGGCCACCTACTGGCTGTATACCGCGATCCGGGCCGCCCAACAGGGGGAGAGCGGAATGCTCGGGCTGAGCCTGGCGTTGAGCGGGATCTCCCTGACGGTGGCCGGTCTGATCGGAGTGCGTGCCGCCCGCCAGCGCTTGAAAAACCAGGCGGTCTCGGCCGCCCAAGCCGCCCAGATGATGCTGATCGCCCAGCTCGGCCAGCAGGATGACGCCACACTCGAGCGCCTGACCCGATCGGGCGGAGCCTCGGCGGAGTCCGCCCGGATGATCCTCCAGGGTCGCCACCTGGGAAACCCGGCGGGACGCACCCGCCCTCATACTTCGGAGTTGGAATGAACTTGCTGTCCCGGATTGGTGCAGGTCTCGGCGCCGTGATTGTGCTCCTTCCCGTCGCGGCCAGTGCCCAGGCCCCGGCGCCGTCCTACGTCCCCCACCGCGTCATCCTGACCAAGAAGCAGCGGGTCGAGGATTTCGAGACGATGGCCGCCGAGCTGGCGCGGGCCGACGTGGTGTTCTTTGGCGAGCAGCACGATGATCCCGCCACCCACCGGATGCAGCTGGCCCTGCTCGAGGCGATCGGACGGCGGCGGGACAACATCGTCCTCTCGCTGGAGATGTTCGAGCGCGATGTCCAACCGCTGCTGAGCCAGTACCTGGCCGGCCAGATCGGGGAAGATGTGTTCCTGGCTGGTAGTCGGCCCTGGCCGCGCTACGCCACCGACTATCGCGGGCTGGTGGAGCTCGCCAAGGCCCGCGGCTGGCGGGTGATCGCCGCCAATGTGCCCCGGCCGATGGCGTCGGCCGTTTCCCGCGCGGGGCTGGGATATCTGGACACCCTGCCCGCCGACCGCCGGCCCCACGCGGCCGCCCAATTGAGCTGCCCCGAGAACGACGACTACGCCGAGCGCTTCCTGGCCACCATGGAGGGGATGCCGACCAACCACGGTGGCGGCCCTGAGGACCCGGCCGCCGCCCGGCAGACCCTGCTGCGGATCTATCAGGCGCAGTGTGTCAAGGACGAGACGATGGCGGAGTCGATCGCGGCCGCCTGGACGCCTGGCACGCTGGTGGTCCACATGAATGGCGCCTTCCACAGCGACTACCGCCTGGGCACGGCCAGTCGGGTCAAGTCCCGCCTGCCCAAGGGCAGCACGGTGGAGGTAGTGGTCGGAATGCCGGTGGACGACCTGGACTTCGTGGATCGGAAGGCCGAGAAGAAGCGCGGGGATTGGCTGGTGTACGTGCTCAAGCCGGTGGCGGCGCCCAAGTGAGGTTCGTCATCCTGGCCTTTGCCCTGACGGGCTGTGCCATGGAGGCGCGCGCGCCACAGGCACGGGAGTCCGACCCGGCAGTGACCGCGCCGGACCTCTCCCGCGGGACCCACGTGGTCCTGCTCGGCACGGGGAACCCGAATCCCGACACCGCCCGATTTGGTCCGGCGGTTGCCATCGTGGTGAATGGGGAGCCCTATCTGGTCGACGCCGGAGTCGGCATCGTCCGGCGCGCCGCGGCGGCTGGCATTCCGGTTCCCAAGCTCCGCCGGGTCTTCCTGACCCACCTCCATAGCGATCACACCATCGGGATGGCCGATCTGCTGCTGACACCCTGGGTGCTGGAGCGGACCGAGCCGCTCGAGGTGTACGGCCCGACCGGCGCGGACGCGATGATGTCGCACCTGACCATGGCCTACGATGCCGACATCCGGAACCGGATTGACGGGCTTCAGCCGCAGAATCCCAGCGGATGGCGCAGTGAGGTCCACCGGGTCCAGCCTGGTGAGGTGTACCGTGATTCGCTGGTGACCGTGACGGCGATCCCGGTGCCGCACGCCGACTGGGCGGAAGCCTGGGGCTATCGCTTCGAGACCGCCGACCGGGTCATCGTGGTTTCCGGCGACACCCGCTACAGCGAGGCGCTGATCGCCGCCTGCAACGGTTGCGATGTCCTGGTGCACGAGGTCTACTCGGATGCCGGGTTCGCACGGCGTACCCCGGAGTGGCAGGCCTATCACGGCCAGGCGCATACCGGCGCTGCCGATCTGGGCCGGCTGGCCACCGCAGCCCGACCCGGCCTGCTGCTCCTCTACCACCAGATGCTCATGGGAGCGACCGAGGCCGACCTGCTGGCGGAGATCCGCGCCACGTTCGCCGGGCGGGTGGTGTCGGGACGGGATCTGGGGGTGTACTAGAAGTAATAGGGAATAGGGAATAGGGAACAGGGAATGGCGGATGGGGGATGGGGTATGGGGATAAGGAAAGGTGGGAGGAACGGGAATGAAGGCAAGGAAGGGGACTCCACTTGGAGCCCCTTCTACTTACCTCTCACGTCTTACCTTCCGGCCAGGCTCGCCTCCCGCCGCGCCCGGAACTCATTTCCCGGCGCCCACTGCGGATAGGTGGCCGCCTGCGCCACGCGGTATCCGACCGTGAAGAACAGCCCCAGATCCTGCAATGCGCCCTCGGTGGTCCACTCGGCCTGCATCTGGTCGCTCGGCTTGTGGTAGCGCTGGGTGGTGTACTCGGAACGCTTCCGCTCGGCGTAATCCGCGGGCTGGCCGTCGAATGTCACACCTACATCGGTGTACAGCGCCGGCACCCCGACCTTGGCAAAGTTGAAGTGGTCGGAGCGATAGTAGTATCCCTTGGCCGATTCGGGATCGGGCAGCAGGGTGCGTGACTGCCCTGCCGCCGCGTCTCGCAGATAGTTGTCCAGGTCCGAGGCGCCGAGGCCGATCACCACAATGTCGGAGGAGCGGCCATTCATGTTCAGGCCGTCCATGTTGATATTGGCCAGCGTCTTGTTGAGCGGGTAGAGCGGGGTGCGGGCATAGTACTCGGAGCCGAGCAGGCCCTGCTCCTCGGCCGTCACCGCCAGGAAGAGCACGCTGCGCTTCGGCTTGGTCTCGAGTGCCTGGAATGACCGGGCCAGTTCCATCAGGCCGGCGGTCCCAGTCGCGTTGTCCAGCGCCCCGTTGTAGATCGAGTCGCCATCGACCGGGATTCCCACCCCGAAGTGATCCCAGTGTGCGGTGTAGACGATGTATTCGTCCTTGAGCACCGGATCACTGCCCTCCACCTTCGCCACCACATTTCGCGAGTCGAGGGTGCGCAGGGTATTGCGAATCCCGATCGATGCGGTCAGGCCGAGCGGAACCGGGGCAAACTCACGGGTCTGCGCCCGAGCCTTGAGGGAGTCAAAATCCTGGCCGGCGCTGGTAAAGAGCTGCCGTGCCACGTCCAAGTGGATCCAACCCTCCACCGAGGCACGGCCCAGGTTCCGGTCCGGCGTCACCAGGTCAAACTTCTCGCCGCCCATTCCCTGCACCACCGCCCACGGATACCCGGCCGGTCCCTCCTCGTGGACGATCAGCATCCCGGCCGCGCCAAGCTCGGCGGCCTGCTCGAATTTGTAGGTCCACCGCCCATAGTAGGTCATGGCCCGGCCGCCGAACTGGGTGGTGTCGGCCAGCGGGGGGTCGTTGACCAGAACTACGAGGGTCTTGCCCTTGAGATCGGCACCCTTGATGTCATCCCAGTTGTACTCGGGCGCCTGCGCCCCATAGCCGATGAACACCAACTCGGAATTGGCCAGCCGAACCGAGTCCGCCACGTGACGGGTCCAGGCCACGAATCCCTCCCGATAGACCAGCGGCAGCGGGCTGCCACCGCCGGCCACGGTCAGGACCATGCTCGGGTCAGCGGTAATGCCGACCAGGGGCACGTTCTGGATGTAGCTGCCGTCGGGATTCCCGGGCTGGAGGCCGATCGCTCGGAACTCGCGTTCGAGGAACTCGACGGTGCGCTCCTCCCCCAGGCTGCCGGGCGCCCGGCCGAGGAACGAGTCGGAGGCGAGCATTCCGACATCTTTGAGCAACCGGTCACCGTCCAGGGCGGGGATGGGAGTGCCGCCGGTCGGGGCACAGGCGGCGGCGATGAGCAGAAGGGCGGCCAAGGACGGGAGGCGCATGGGTTAGTTCTCCGGGGGTACAGGCGGTTGCCAAGGACCACAATATATACCTCACACGCTTGCGCCTTGGGTCCGCGTTGCGACCCCGAACGCCCCTCGCTCATCCAAAGCAGAGACGACCAGCGCATGGCAACGGACCCCGAGCCTCGGCTCGGCGGGACGGAGGCAGGATGCCACAATTCTCCGGGACACTGGGCGTGTCAGCCCCTGTCCATCGGGCGTCACCATGGGTATGTGGCCCAGAAGCCGTAAGGAACCGATGTTCCAGCAAACCCGCTCGTTCAGGAATCACCTGCTGCTCCTGGGCATGCTGGTGGCAGCCTGCAGCGATGGCTCCGGTCCGATCTCGTCTCCCCTCGACGGCCTGACCCAGTATGCCGGCACCGACAGCATCGGTACCCCGCCTCCCCCACCGCCAACCGGCACTGCGGCGCCGGGGTATTTCCGGGGCATTGTCGTGGGGCCCTCGCCGCCGGGCGCCGGCAATGACAGCCTGGCAACCGCACCGCGAATCGCCGGCGTCACCGTATCCGCCTACGCCGAGCTCGAAAAAGCCCCCGTGGCCACGGTGATCACCGGCGCCGATGGCCGGTTCGTGCTGCCCACACTGCCCGCCGGACACTATGCAGTGACCGTTACCCCTCCCGTCAACTCGCCCTATGGCGGGGTCTGGGCCACTGCCCCGGCGCACGCCGAGAGCCATACGCACCCCTGGTGGGTCGTGCTGTGGAAGAAATGAACGAATGATCATTGGCGCGGCGGCAAGATGGCCGACCGCGCAACAGGAAGGCATCGATGGACGTAAATTGGGAGAACCTTCCTCCCAACCGGACCGTCACCATGCCGCAGCCTCGCCTGCTCGCCATCTGCGCCGTCCTGATTCTTGGCGCCAGCTCTGCTGCCCAATCCCAGGCCAATCGAGCACCCGCCATGGGACCGGTGGACACGGCGCTCTTTGCCAGCCTCCGGTACCGGATGATCGGCCCGGCTCGTGGTGGTCGGGTCACGGCGGTGACGGGCGTGATCCAGGAGCCGCACACCTTCTACTTCGGCTCCACCGGCGGGGGCGTCTGGAAGACGACCGACGCGGGCGGGCATTGGAGCAACATCACCGACGGATTCCTCGATGTCAGCTCGATCGGCTCCATCGACGTATCCGATTCAGACCCTCGTGTTGTCTGGGTGGGCACCGGCTCCGAGGGGCTCCGGAGCAACGTCTCGATCGGTCGGGGCATCTGGAAATCCACCAACGCCGGGGCCTCCTGGCAGTCCATGGGGCTGCGCCAGACCGGCCAGCTCGGCGCGGTGATCATCCACCCGACCAATCCGGAGATTGTCCTGGCCGCTGCGGTGGGGAACCCGTTTGCCCCGAATCGGGACCGGGGAGTGTATCGGACCCAGGACGGCGGACGGACCTGGTCCAAGACCCTGTTCATCTCCGACAGCACCGGCGTGGTGGATCTGGAGTTCCATCCGGGCGACCCGAACACCGTGTATGCGGCGGCGTGGCGGGCCGAGCGGAAGCCGTGGACGATCATCAGCGGGGCAAACGAGGGCGGGCTCTACCGGAGTCGAGATGGTGGACAGACCTGGGCCAAGATGACCACGGGCCTGCCTGCTGGCTTGATCGGCAAGCCGGACCTGGCCGTCTCGGCCGCCGCACCGAACCGGGTGTACGCGCTGATCGAGGCGCTGCCGAATCCAGGCCTGTACCGATCGGACGACCGCGGTGACAGCTGGAAGTTCGTCAGCAACCAATCGGGGCTGCTCAACCGGCCGTTCTACTACACCAACCTCGATGCCGACCCCAGCAACGCCGACCGCCTCTTTGCCGGGGCAGAGGGGTTCTATCAGTCCACCGACGCCGGACTCACCTTCCGCTCCTTCCGGACGCCCCACGGCGACAACCACGACCTGTGGATCCACCCGCGGGACCCGGCCATCTGGATCCAGGCCAACGACGGCGGGGCCAATATCACGCTGAACTACGGGGAGACCTGGTCGACCCAGTACAACCAGCCCACCGCCGAGATCTACCAGGTGGCGGTGGACAACCAGTACCCCTATCGGGTCTACGGTGCCCAGCAGGACAACAGCACCCTGATCCTGCCGAGCCTGCCACCGGCGTCCGGCAGCCCCGATGACCCGATCCAGCTCTGGCGCCAGGGCCCCGGTTGCGAAACCGGCCCGATCATTCCACACGCCACCAACCCCGACACCGTCTACGGCAGCTGCAAAGGCCAGTACAGCCGGATGAGCTTGCGCACCGGGCAGGAAAAGCAGTACTGGGTCGGCGCGCAGTCGCTCTACGGCAACCCCGGCACGGCCATGATCTATCGTTTCCAACGGGTCTCCCCGATGGAGTTGTCTCCCCACGATCCGGGCACCGTCTACTACGGGTCCCAGCACGTGCACCGGACCCGGGATGAGGGAGTCACCTGGGAGGTGATCAGCCCGGACCTGACCGAGTTCGATCCAACCAAGCAGGCCCCGTCCGGCACCCCGATCACCCTCGACGTGACCGGCGAGGAGTACTACAGCACCCTCTACCAGATCCGGGAATCGACCCTGGAACCCGGGGTGATCTGGACCGGGGCCAACGATGGACCGATCCATGTGACGCGGGATGGCGGCAAGACGTGGAAGAAGGTCACCCCGCCGACCCTCCCCGCCGGTGGCCGGGTCCAGACGATCGAGCCCTCTCCGCACCGAAAGGGCTCGGCCTACGTGGCGGTGCTGAGGTACCTGTTGGGAGATTTCCGTCCCTGGATCCTCCGGACCGACGACTACGGCGCCAGCTGGACCCTGCTGACAACCGGCACCAATGGCATCCCGGCCGATGAGCCAACCCGCGTGGTGCGCGAGGATCCCGATCGCGAGGGGCTGCTCTACGCCGGCACCGAGTTCGGGATGTTTGTCTCCTTCGACAACGGGGGACGCTGGCAGCCGTTCCAGCTCAACCTGCCGCGCACCCCGGTGACCGACCTGCGCGTCCATCGCAAGGACCTGGTGGTCTCGACTCAGGGACGGTCGTTCTGGATCCTGGACAATCTCTCCGTGCTGCAGCAGGCCACTCCGGCTGCCACCGCCGCACCGGTGCACCTCTTTGCGCCGCGCGAGGATATCCGGTACCGGTACAGCGGCGGCTTCGGCGGCGCCGAGGGCGCCCGCCCGCCTGCCGCCGACCAGCCCGAGTTCCCCCCGATGGGCGCCGGCATCGAATACTGGCTGGGGGCGTCCGCCGGTGGTCCCCTGACCCTGGAGATTCGGGACAGCCGCGGCACGCTGGTGCGGCGCTTTTCCAGCGAGGGACCGGGCGAAGTGGCCCGCGACCCGGCCGAGCCAGGCATGCGCCGCCCAGTGCAGGAGATCGAGGGTACCCCCCGGCTCCCGGCTCGGCCGGGGGTGAACCGGTTTGTGTGGGATTACCGCTGGCCCGGGGCCTGGGCGGCCAACCCTCAGGCGAGTGGGCGCAATGGCCCGATGTCCGTTCCCGGTCGCTATACCGTGCGCCTGGCGATGGGCAGCTGGAACGCCGAAGTGCCACTGGTCATCCGGGCCGATCCTCGGGTGACGCAGGATGGGGTGACCCAGACGGTGCTCGAGGACCAATTGGCCCACAACCTCCTGGCCCGCGACCTGGTGAGCGATGCCAACCATCTGGTGGATCGGTTGCGGACGGCCCGGCAGCGGGCCGCGGCAGCCCCGACTCCCGACCGGGCCCTGCTCGACGGCCTGGCGGCGGTGGACGAGAAGCTGCTCACACCCCCGGTGCGGTACAGTCAGCCGGGCCTGCAGGCCCATATCGGCTACCTTTATGGCATGGACACCCGGGCCGACCAGCAGGTTGGCAAGGACTCCAAGGATAGGCTGCGGGTGCTTCGGGTTGAATTGAATGCCCTGGTGTCCACGCTGAACAGACTGACCGGATCACGATGAACCGGCAGGCGGGGGGAGACGGCTAATGGCCGGCCCGCCTGGATTTCCCCAACCGGGTGAGCCAGAGTGGTTTCGACTGGTGGCGGCGCAGGTTGAGGGGGAAAACGTTCCCGCGACCCTGCCCCCCATCCAGCCCGGCCCCGAGGTGGGCTTTCGATCGATCTCGTCGATGACCCCCGATGCGGTGATGGTGATGGATGCCGCGCTCCGGATCACCAGCGCCAACGACGCCTTCGTGGAGCTCTTCGGGCTCCCCGATCGCTCGACCGTGATCGGCCAAAGCGGCCTTCGCTATCTGGCCGAGTCCGACCGGGTCCGGGCCACCCAGCTGGTGGCCAGGTTCATCGAGATCGGGGTCTGGGACATTGCCGAGCTCGAGGCACAACATACCGATGGTACGGCCTTCAAGGTCGAGGCCCATTGCGAACTCCTCCGCCATGACGACGGCCGGTTCGAGGGGATGCTGGTCCTGGTCCGGGACATTCGCTACCGCCATCATGGCGAGGATCCACTTCGGCTGATCGTCGAGGCGACGTCCCGGGCCACCGGAAGCGCCTACTTCGGCTCGCTGGTGGAGCATCTTGCCGGGATCTTCCGGGTCCGCTTTGCCATGGTCTCCGAACTGACCGGAGCCACCCCCGCCACTGCCAGGACTCTTGCCCTCTGGGTGGGGAACGGGCTGGTGGAGAAAGTCGAGTACCCGCTGAAGGGAACCCCCTGCGCCGGAGTGGCCCAAGGCGCTGCATGCTACTACCCCGAAGGCACCCAGGAGCTGTTTCCTGATGATGAGTGGCTTCCCGAGATGGGGGTCGACGGGTTTCTCGGCGCGCCGCTGACCGACTCCTCTGGGAAGGTGATCGGGCTGCTCGCGGTGATGGACACCGCGCCGATCTATCGCAGCCGGGACGTCGGGGCCATCCTGGCCGTCTTCGCCGCGCGCGCTGCCGCCGAACTGGAGCGCCTGCAGATCGAGGCCGCGCTGGCCAAGAGCGAGGACCGACTTGAAGCCGCGATCAGCGGTTCCCGCGATGGCCTGTTCGATGCCGACATTGCCACCCTCTCGGTCTACTGCTCCCCCCGGTTGTATGAGATTGCCGGATATCGCGGGCATGAGGACGAACTGGACCTCTCGATGGCGGGGCTCCTCTCGCACCTCCATCACGGCGATGCGGAAGACACCCGCGCGATCCTGCTGCAGTGCATTGCCGCAGGCCGGCCCTATCACCACAGCTTCCGGTGGCGGACCCGCACGGGCGAGTATCGCTGGTGCGAGGCTCGGCTCGACGCCCGCTGCGATACCGCGGGCACGCCGATTCGGCTTTCGGGGTTTGTCAGCGACGTGACGGAACTCCGCCGGGAAGCGCGACTGGCTCGCGAGACTGGCAACCTGGCCCTGATCGGGGGGTGGGAGTTGGACCTGGTGTCGGGCCAGCTGCACTGGACCGCGGGCACCTACCAGCTGCACGGCGTTTCCCCCGCGGACTACACGCCCACCGTAGAAACAGCCATCTCCTTTTACACCCCGGAGAGTCGGCCGATCATCACACGCCTGGTGGAACGGGCCATCGCCACCGGCGAGCCATTTGACCAGATCCTCCAGATTGACACGGCTGGCGGCGACCGTCTCTGGGTCCGGGCACTTGGCCGGGCCGAGTGGGATGGCAGCCGACCGGTGCGGGTCTTCGGAGCGATCCAGGATGTTTCAGCCCAGCAGCGACTCGAGCAGGAACTGCTGCACAGCCAGAAACTCGAGGGCATCGGCCGGCTGGCCGGGGGAATCGCCCACGATTTCAACAACTTGCTGACCGCGATCCTGGGCTACGCCGACCTCGGATTGAGTGCCTTGCCCGCCGACAGTCGAGTGCGGGAGGACCTGGAACAGATCCGGCGAGCAGGAGTCCGCGCCGCCGAGTTGACCAGCCAGCTGCTGGCCTTTGCCCGCCGACAACGGATCTCGCCCCGGGTGGTCGATCTGCCCACGCTGCTTCAGGAGGCGCTGCCACTGCTGCGCCGCCTCGCGGGTCAGCCGGTGACGATCGTGATCGACACGGCGGCCGGCACCTGGCCGGTCATGGTCGATCCCGGGCCGCTCGAACAGGTCCTTGTCAATCTCGTCATCAACGGACGGGACGCCATGCCCGACGGTGGGATCATCACGATCGGCACATCCAATCGGGTCGGCCACTCCCCACCGCGGCAGGACGGAGGGCAACACGCTCCTGCCGACTGGGTCGAGCTGAGTGTGACCGACACCGGCGGCGGCATTTCTGCCGAAGTCCTGCCGCTGATCTTCGAACCGTTCTTCACCACCAAGGCGCGCGGCAAGGGGACTGGATTGGGCCTGGCCACCTGCCACGGCTTGATCCACCAGGCCGGCGGGCATATCTGGGCCACCAGCAACGGTCCAGGCTGCGGCGCCGAACTGCATTGCCTGCTGCCGCGATCCCGCAAGACCCCCGTGCTGGAACCGGGTCCTGCGGAGGCCCCGGGACAACGGGGTCACGAGACCATCCTGGTCCTGGAGGATGAAGCGCCGGTGCGAGCCTTGGCAGTGCGGGTCCTCCGCTCGGTCGGCTACCACGTTCTCGAGGCCGCCAATGGCGACGAGGCGCGGTTGATCGCGGCCTCCTGGGGCCAGAAACTGGACCTGATCGTGAGCGACGTGGTCCTGCCAGATGTCGCCGGCCCCGAGGTGGTCCGTGACCTCCGGGATCGCCATCCCGGACTCAAGAGCCTGATGGTCTCAGGCTATGCCGACCGGGCCATGCTGGCGCTCGAAACCCTCCCCCCCAACACCGCCTTCCTGCCCAAACCGTTCAATCTGGGCGACTTGACCGCGAAGGTCCGCGAAATCCTCGATGCCCCCTGAGCTGAACTCCCCCGGCCGGGGTTGCTTTGGTCGGGGGACGGCAGAGACCTTTCAGCATGAACCATCGCCTGTCCCTGCCCACGGTCGTGGCACTCGCCACCTCGGCCCTGCTGCCGCCCCCCGTCATGGGCCAGCTGGCCATCTCGGGTGTGCGCCGAGTCGCTGCCGGGGAGGCGGTTCGCGATCGGCCCAGTGTCGCGGTCGGCCCAGTGGGATACCGGGTCGTCTGGGAAGAAGCCCCGACGATGGTACCGTCCACCGACTTGGGCCGGAATTTCCGCATCCTCCAGCAGGAGGTCGCCTTCGACGGCACCCTGTTCGGCACTCCCACCCTGGCCATGGCCGACTGGTCCCACCAATGGGGTGCGTCCCCCGCGATGAGTGGGGAGCGTTCGTGGCTGGCGTATTACTTTGCCGATCGCTCGATGCGCACCGGTGACCGCGACCTCGGCCTGACGTGGTATTCGGGCTTCTTCGACCGTCCCGAGATCACCTTCCGGTTGAGCCAGGACCCCAGCCGTGGGCCACCGATCAACCACTCGTCCCCTGCCCTCCTCTATGACCCCGAGGCCGCCAGCCTGATCGTGGCCAGCAGCATCGGCGCCTACCTCGGTGAACCTCGGCCAGGGCGCCCTTCCTACGATAGCGTCAACATCGAGGTCCGGGTCATGGACCTGGCCGGGACCGAACAAACGCGATGGCAGGTCAAGGGTCCCGATGAGGTAGGGGAGGCGGCCACACCGGCGCTGGCCATCCTGCCGCCCGAGTGGCGGGAGCGGTACATCCTGGGCTATGTGTCCAACGCTGGGCAGCGCGACAATGGTGTCAACGGTTACAGCGTGTGGCTGGAACTGTACGATCGCGACTGGCGGGTCGTGGGCGGGCGCCACCTGCTCCATCCGCTCGGCGGCGCCGCCAGACCCGCACTGGCCACCGTGGATGGCAAGCTGTTCATCGCCTGGGTGGACAACGCGACCAACGACATCGTGATCTCCGAGCTGGACCAGAATCTCCACCCCAGTTGGCCGGTCCGGCTGCGTGATGCCCTCGGGGCGGCCGGATTTGCGGAGCAATTCGGGGCCGGCGCACCGGGGCTCAGCTCACCAGCGCTGTTCGACAATGGCGGCCGACTCGGCGTGGCGTTCGTGGCCACGTGGGAGTGGGACGTCGCTTCGGGAAGGGCGCGGCAGGAGATCTTCCTGGGGACGGTCGCCTACCGCCACTGATCCCCGAGGTTGCGCTCCCCGGAAACCGCCGCACGGCACCAGATCAGCCGTGCGCGTACCGGGAGCGCGGGTCGACCCGTTCCAGCTTCCACCCCTCTCGACCACTGTAGATGTTCTCGCGCAGCCACGCCAACTCCGCCTCACTCTCTTCGCCCTCCGGCAGCTCACAGTACCACGCCTTGGCGCGGCCGTCCTGGCCGCCGTTCCACCGGTAGCGCCGGGCCTTCAACATGTCCTTCTGCTCGATCGGGGAACCGATTGCCCAGATCCTGACCGTCCGCCGTCGGGCTCCCTCCAGCAGCAGGCCCATCGGGGTCGCGGTGTCCTCGAAGGGCACCGCCAGGGCATGGAGCAGCGCCTGACAATCGGCCTCGGCGGAGTGGGCCTCAAAGAACATCTGGTGACGCCGGTAGAGCAGGAACTCCAGGCTGCGCGACTTGAAGCCATACCGCTGCCAGGGTATCCCCTCCACCGAGCAGGCCCAATGTTTGTCGCGGAACGGGCCCGGGAGGCGACTGTCGATGAAGGGGCGATCGAATCCCGCGTTGTGGGCAATCACCAGCACCGCTGGTCCGAGCAGCTCCCCGATCGCCGCTTCATCGAGGCGTTGACCCGCCACATCGGCATCGGTAATCCCGGTCAACGCGGTGATGAGCGCCGGAATCGGCCGTCCTGGGTCGTCGAACCCGGTCAGCGGCTGGCCGACCTCATAGATCGTCCCGGTATCCGTGGCATAGGTGAACGGAATGCCGCAGAACTGGATGATCGCATCGCGATCGGGATCCAGCCCGGTGGTCTCCACATCCACCACCACGGCGGTCTTGAGTTCGGTGGCATCGGGTTCATGCCACTGACGCCTGGGCTCCAAGCGGCGCAGCACCTGATAGCGGCCGGTGGTCTCGAGTTGGCTGGCGAGCGCTTCGTAGTCGGCAGTGGGCATGCGTGAAGATAGCGAATGGGGACTGGGGTATCGGGTATCAGGTATCGGGTGTTGGGTATCAGGTATCAGGTGTCAGCAGGGGCCTGCCCGGCCCGAACGGGGTTGACACCACCGCCGACTTCGGGATATCTTCGGTATAGCGATACCGATCAAACACCGAAAAGATGGGCGCCATGACCGACCTCCGGACCTCCAGCGACTCCAGCACTTCGCCGCCAAACCCTCTGACTGCGCCACTGATTCGGGTCTGCCCGGAGTGTGCGGGGCCAATATCGCGGAATTCCGGGTGCCTGAACTGCCTCTGTTGTGGCTGGGGACGCTGCGCATGAGCCGGGAGGACCAATTCCGGCTGACACTCGAGGAGGGCCCCCTGCCTTGGCCGTTACTGGATGCGCGGGAGAGGGGCACTACCTTCATCGGGCTTCCCGTCCGCCGGGTGCTCAATCCGCCAACCACCACGGGAATGCAGTTCTGGTCGCTTAACCCCTTTATTGGCTGCGAGTTCGGCTGCAGCTACTGCTATGCCCGGGATGCCCACCGCTGGGCGCTGGAGCGGCACGAAGGATCGGACGGGGTTACTATGGGTGCAAGCTTGGGTGTGCGAGATGGTCGGGCGGCGTCACGGTGGTGGTCGCCAACCTCTCCTGCGTCGAACGGTCATCGCGCCACCCTTGCTCCCCGCCCCCCCTTTGAATCCCGCATCCTGGTCAAGCAAGACGCGCCGCGGGTCCTGGCCCGCACCCTGGACCCCTCCCGCCTGGGGGGGCTGCCCTTGGTTATCGGGACAGCCACCGACCCCTATCAGCCCGCCGAACGCCAATTCCGGATTACCCGCGGCATCCTGGAAACCCTGACCGGGTATCACGGCCTGCATATCGGGATCATTACCAAGTCGCCGCTGATCAGCCGCGACCGCGACCTGCTGGTACAACTGGCTCGGCAGCACCAGCTCTCGGTGCACATTTCACTCTCGGCGCTCGACCCGGATCTGCTCCGCCGACTTGAGGCGCGCTCCCCGACACCCCGAGCCAGGCTCCGGGCGCTGCGGCTGCTGGCCGATGCCGGGATCCCGGTGGGCCTGATGCTGGCCCCGGTGCTGCCGGGCATTACCGATGGGAAGGAACAACTGGCCGCGCTGGTCCGGGCGGCACGGGATGCCGGTGCCCGCTGGATTCGCGAGTCGGCGCTCCGGCTCAACCCGGCGGCCCGCGCCCGGTTCCTTCCTCTCCTGGCCCAGGAGTTTCCCGAACTGACCGATCGCTACGCCCGTGGCTACGGGAGGGGACAGCACCTGGGGCGGGCGTACACCGCAGCATTGCGGAAACGGGTGGGGGCGGTGGATGGCGAGGATGCCGCGCCCAGCCGGTAGGCCACGCCCCTTCTCACTTCTCACGGCCCCGCATGCGCTCCATTCTCTACATCGACCCCCCCGCCTTCTGCACCACCGTCGAGGCGCTGGTGGCACCCGCTCTCCGCAGCCGCCCGGTGGCGGTGGCGGCACCGGGAGCCGACCGGGCCACCATCCTGGCGCTCTCCCCGGAGGCGCGCGCCGCCGGGCTTGAGCGGGGCATGGCGGTGCGGCTGGCCCGCAAGCGGTGCCCGGACCTGCTCCTGCTGCCACCCAACCCACAGCTGTACGCCCGCGCCTCCCGGGCCCTGCACGAAGTGCTGCGCATCTATGCCCCGGTGATCGAGCCGCACGGCTATGGCCACGCCTTCCTGGACCTGACCGGCACCACCCGGCTCTTTGGCCCGGCGGTCGACGTGGCCGCCCGGATTACCCGGGAAGCACGGGCGCGCATTCGCCTGCCGCTGACGGTCGGGGTGGCGGTGAACAAGCTGGTGAGCGAGGCGGCCACCCGGGTGGGGCGGCTGGCGACCGCACTGCCATTGATCGAGGTGCCGGGCGGCGATGAGGCAGGATTCCTGGCGCCGCAACTCCTGGCGGTGCTGCCCGATCTTCCCGATGACATCCGGGAGCGACTCGACGAGTATCACCTCTGCCGGATCGGTGCGGTCGCGGCCATCCGCGAGACCGATCTCTGCGCCGTCTTTGGCCGGCGCGGTGCCATCCTGCGTCAGCAGGCGCGGGGCGTGGACCCCCGTCCGGTGCTCCCCCCCGAGATTCGCGCCGAGTTCCGTGCCAGTCATACCCTGGCCACCGACACCAACGACCGGGCGGTGCTGCACCCGTTGCTGCGACGCCTGACGGAGCAGCTCGGCAGCCGCCTCCGGCAGCGCGGCCTGGCTGCGCAGCGGCTGCGCCTGGCGGTGGACTATACCGACCATGCCGCAGTCGCTCACACCCAGTCGCTGCGCGAATCCACCCTCGATCTCGAGCTGTGGAGCGTGGCCCGCCAACTGCTGGACCGGGCCCTGGCACGGCGGGTGGCCGTGCGCACCGTTACCGCCACGGTGGATCAGCTTGTCGAGGCCAACCGGCAGCTGGACCTGTGGGAGCTGCCGACACCCCGGGCGTTCATTGTCCAGCAGGCGATGGACGCCGTGCGAAGGGAGAAGCGAGACGGGAGACGCCGAGCTGTTCGAGCGCCCGATGCTGGAGATCAACCAGGCGGGATTGTCATGGCTGACGCTTCTCAAGAAGCGGGAAGCGTTCCGCCTGGCCTACGGCCAGTTCGATCCTGAGGTGGTGGCACGCTACGGCGCCCGGGACCGGCAGCACCGTGACACGGACGCTTGTCAGCGTCCGCCAGGTCGCGCATCCACGCGGTTTTTCATGATGACTTCACGTGACGGGGTATATTTTCGTCACGCTCCTGATTCTACCAAGACCCCACGGAAGGGAACAGTCATGCTGCGTCGCATCGTGCTCCTCTCTTCAGCACTCCTCCTCTTAACATCCGAGGCCAGCGATGCACAGCCCAGTGACGCCTCCCGGATAACACTGTCGGGGTCCCTGCGCTCCAGGGCCGAAACCATGGACTGGTTCGGTGCTGCCCCCGGCGGGCGATACAGCTTTCTCGGCAGTACCCTCCGTGTCGGACTTGAGCAAAGGCGTTCCATGCTCGATTGGCGCATCGAGATCGCCGCTCCCATCCTGCTTGGTCTGCCCGAAGACGCGATCGCCCCGGCCCCACAGGGGCTCCTCGGACACGGCGCCAACTATACCAGGGCCAATGACGGCTCTGCCAACACCGCTGGTGTGTTCCTCAAGCAGGGATTCCTCCGCTGGCACACGGAGGATCGCCGGTGGCAGGGCCGGCTTGGTCGGTTCGAATTCAGCGACGGTGCCGAAACGGTGCCCGCCAGCCCGGTGCTGGCGGCCGTCAAGCGCGGTCGTGTTGCACAGCGCTTGATCGGGCCATTCGGCTTTACCCACGCGGGGCGGAGCTTCGACGGGGTAGACCTGGCGTATCAGCGCCCAGGGCTCCAGGTCACCCTCATGGCCGGACGACCCACCAAGGGCGTCTTTGCAGTGGATGGGTGGGAGGGTGTCGAACACACGGGATTCGGATATGCCTCAGTGACCCTGCCAGGCCTCAGCGGCACAGCGCAGAGCGAGTTCCGTGCATTCGGCGCCTATTATCGTGACAACCGCATGCTGGTGAAGGCCGACAACCGGCCGCTGGCAGTCCGCCAAGCGGATACCGACCCCATTATGATCGGAACGATCGGCGGGCATTACCTGCAACTGCTGACCACTGGCGCCGGACCGGTGGACCTCATGGCGTGGGGAGCATGGCAATTCGGTTCCTGGGGCAACAGTGACCACTCGGCCCAGGCGGTGGCGGTCGAAGCTGGCTGGCAGCCAAAGATGCTCCCGGGATTGCGGCCTTGGCTTCGGGCGGGCTATTTCCATGGCAGCGGCGATGACGATGCCACCGATGCCACCCACAGTACGTTCTTCCCATTACTGCCAACCCCCAGGCTCCATGCTCGCTTCCCGTTCTACAACTCCATGAACCTGGAAGAAGCTTCGGTCAGCCTGACCCTGCGACCGGGCACGCGGACAACGGTTCGTGGCGACCTGCGCGAACTGCGGCTGGCCAATGACAGCGATGGCTGGTATCTCGGCGGCGGCGCTTTCGCCGACAATGATTTTGGGTATGCCATGCGACCGTCCCACGGCAGCCGTTCGCTGGCAACCCTCATGGATCTCAGTGTCGACGTTCGCCTCCACCCGCGCTGGATGCTCGGGGCATACGCCGGCCGTGCGGATGCGGAAAGGGTAATCACCGGCACGTATGCCACCTCTCCCAATGGCTGGTACGGTTTCCTGGAGCTGGAGTATCGGTGGTAAGCACCGGTCGGGCGCTTTTCCTGGCTGCTGCCATCCTTGCTGGCAGCGCCGCAGGCCTGGGCCTGTTCACGTTCGGGTACGCCAAGGGCGGCTCCTACCTGACCGATGACCCGGCGGCATGCGCGAACTGCCACGTGATGCAGGATCAGTATGATGCCTGGATCAAATCGAGTCATCGTGCCGTGGCAACCTGCAATGATTGCCACACCCCCCACACCACGCTGGGCAAGTATGCCACCAAGGCACGCAACGGATTCCTTCACAGCGTCTGGTTCACGCTGGGCGGCTTTCCCGAACCGATTCGGATCACCGCAGCCAGTCGAGCGGTGACCGAGCGCACCTGCCGCGCCTGCCACGCCGAGGTCGTGGACGCGATGGACTCGGGCGATCCGGCCGCGCACGAGCAGGGTTCCTGTATCCGTTGTCATGCCGCAGTGGGTCACTGGACCCGCTGATTCAGCCCCTGTTGGAGACCCGAATGCCCGCTTCCCCCTATCGCTTCCGGTTGCTCCTGCTTGTCCTCGGCTCGGCCGTGGCCGTGCTGGCGCTCGCAGCACTGCTCACCAACATCTTCGAGCGACGCCAGGAAGCACGCAATCCGTTCTATCGCGTCGTGGCCCTCAGTGACACCACCGATGACGCCGCACTCTGGGGCCGGAACTTCCCTCACCAGTACGACGACTACCTCAAGACCACCGACCAGGTCCGCACCCGGTATGGCGGGAGCGAGGCGTTGCCGAGGACCCCGACAGACGTCGATCCCCGCTCGGTGGTGGCCCAGTCGCGACTGGAGGAGGACCCTCGGCTCCGGCAGATCTGGGCCGGTTATGCCTTCGCTGCCGACTTTCGTGAGGAGCGCGGCCATGCCCATATGCTGGTGGACCAGCAGTTCACCGGACGGCAGCGTGTGGTCCAGCAGCCGGGGGCCTGTCTCAACTGCCACGCATCCACCTATGTGCCGTTCCTGCGGGCTGGGGATGGCGACCTGGTCCGCGGCTTCGAGCGATTGAACCGCATGCCGTATGACTCGGCGGCGTCCTGGGTAAGCCACCCCATCACCTGTGTGGACTGCCATGACGCCACCACCATGGCCCTCCGCATCACCCGACCCGCTTTCATCGAAGGTATTCGTGCCCTCAGGGCTTCCCAGGGCATCGCCAACTATGACGTGCAGTCGATGGCGACACGGCAGGAAATGCGGAGTTTCGTGTGCGCGCAGTGTCACGTCGAGTACTACTTCAAGGGTGACGAGAAGCGGTTGACCTTCCCGTGGCACCGGGGGCTCGCTGCGGACAGTATTCTCGCCTATTACGAGGATGTTGGCCACAAGGACTGGACTCACAAGACTACCGGCGCCCCCGCGCTCAAGGTGCAGCACCCTGAGTTCGAGCTCTGGTCCCAGGGGATCCATGCCCGAAGCGGGGTGACCTGTGCCGACTGCCACATGCCCTATAAACGGGTCGGTGCCATGAAGGTGAGTGACCACCATGTCCGCAGTCCGATGCTCAACGTCAACCGGGCCTGCCAGACCTGCCACAAGGGTGCGGAGTCCGAGCTGCGGGCCCGGGTGGAGGAATCCCAGACCCGAACCTACCAGCTCCGTAATATCGCGCTCGATGCGGTGGTGGCGCTGATTGGAGACATCGAGACCGCCCTCCAGATCGACAGCGCAGCCTCCGCCATTGCCGAGGCGAGACGCTACCAGCGACAGGCGCAGTTCTACGTCGATTTCGTCGAGGCCGAAAACTCCATGGGCTTCCATGCCCCGGGTGAGGCGGGTCGCATCTTGGGCTTGAGCATCGATGCCTCACGGAAGGGGCAGGTCGCCCTGCGTGGAGTGGTCAGGCGATAGGCCAGCGGGAATGCCCTCAACTCCACGTCGTCGACACCTACTGATCGCGGCTGGGGGATGGAGCCAACCCAGCCTTGCCGTGGCCACTCGCTACCCCGAGTCGGGATACCGCGTGGCCATATAGCGCCACGACTCGCTCACCAGGGACTCGAGCACCTTGAGATCCACGTCGGCCAGGCGCTTGATGTAGAGGCAGGACTTGCCGGCCTTGTGGTTGCCGAGCTTGGCCATCAGTGCCGCGTAGCGTGGAAAGCCACTCGGGAGGTATAGCGTCAGTGCCTCCTTGCGGGGCGAAAAGCCAATCCGGGGCATGTCGCCCTCGCGGCCACTGTCATAGCGGTAGTGACAGGAGCCGAACCCCACGATACTGCTGCCCCACATGCGGGGCTCGATCTTGGAGATCTTCCGCATCAGGCCAAGGACCACCTGACTGTCCTCCGCGCGTTGCGGATCCTTCAGGCCGGCCAGGAACTTGGTGACACTGGCCGCCGTCTCCACGGTCTTGTTGCCTGCCGACTTGGACTTCCCAGCCACGGCGCGCGGCTTTGTGGGGCCGGCGGTTGCCTTGCTGGTACGCTTTTTCACTGCCATGCTGCCTCCCTGAAAGTTGAGAAAGCGTGAGGAGACCACAGTGTCCGACCAGCTCACGCGCCTGGGCCGTCGGGCAGCGCGGATCATTGGGTGGGCGGGGACTCCGGGTGGTCCGGGGCGGGGCGGACCGCCACCTCAACCCGGTCACGGCCGCCGACCTTGGCGGCATACATCGCCCCGTCGGCCCGGGCCAGGAGTTCCGGGATGGCCCGGTCGCCCGCGGCGGCCACCGTCAGCCCGACGCTGCAGGTGATCTGCAGATCGGCGCCGGGAACGGTCACCACGAGCTCGCGACAAGAGCGGACGATCCGATCGGCCATGTCGTGGGCGGCAACCAGGTCAGTCTCGGGCAGCAGCACCCCGAACTCCTCCCCGCCAATGCGCCCGACCAGGTCAAAGGGCCGGGACTGTCGTCGCAGCAAGTCGGCAAAATGGCGGAGCACCAGGTCGCCGGCCAGGTGCCCGTAGGCATCGTTGACCCGCTTGAAGTCGTCCAGATCCGTGATCAAGATGGCGAATGGCCGTTCGTGGCGGAGGAAGCGGCTGAGCTCCGCTTCGGCCAGCTCCAGCCAGCGGCCTCGGCGCAGCACCCCCGTCAGTCCATCGGTATTGGCGCGCTGTTCCAGCTCCTCCTGACGGTTCCGGGATTCGCTCCTGGCCAGGAAATGCCGGCGGCGCATGGCCAGAAAGCCCGCCGCCGAGAACACACCGGCCAGATTCACGAACAGGTAGGCCAGCACCGAACCGACCAGGATCCGCGGCGCCATGCCGAGGACCAGCCACTGGAGAAGGAGGTCCCCCCCGGTCAGCAGCATCGTTGGCAGGAATCGGAAGAGGAGGCGGCTCGGCAGCACCGCGTAGGCCCCGAACGCCAGGAAGACGATCGTGGCGCCCTCGATTGCCGGGAGCCGAGCGGCGCGGTGCACCAGGAAGGTGGCGACCCCGGCAAATTGCCAGCCCAGCAGCAGCCAGTCCATCCGACGAGGTGCTGCTGATCGATCCAGGGCCCGATAGACCAGGACCGACAGCAGCAGGAATCCGCCCGACACCAGCTCCCGGGCGGTGGTCTCCAAGAGCGAGCCCGCCAGCCACAGGTCGGCCAGACTGATGAGGCAGAATCCCACCGCCACACCGGCCACGGCAATCTTTGCCCGGGCAAGATCCGAGGCGAGGGCATCCTGCCGGAAGGCCGGTTCGCGGCCGCCAAGCCCGAATCCAAGCCAGGATCGGATCGAACCCGGTTCAGCTTGCAAGCTGGGCCCGGGACTCAGAGACGCTCACCCGATCTGGCGCTGGGCCAGCGTGAAGTTCATCCCGTCGGGGTCCTCGTACAGCGCCACGCGGTTGTCGTAGCTGGTTTCGGGCTCGGTCCGGCACCGGACACCGGCCTCGACCAGACGGCGGTGAGTGGCGTCGAGATCATCCACCGCAAAGCCCAGTCGGCAGGACCCGGCCAGCATCGGTGGATGATGGTGTTGGGGATCGTCGACGTGGGCCGCATGCAGCGCAAAGGTGGTATCGCCGACGTCAAACTCGGCGGCGGTCCGGGACTCCTCGCGGAGCGGCAGCCCCACCAGATCGCGGTAGAAGCGGATGGACACGTCCAGATCGGTCACGAACACGATGGCGTAGCGGAAACGCATGGATCCTCCTGGGTGGGAGGGATAGTGCGGGGCGGTGCAGAAATGCTCCTGTAAAATACCCCGCCCACCGGGGCAGCGGGAGGCGTCGGGCCGATCCGACGCTGGCGCAGCCCGTGATCGCTCGAGATCTCCGGGAAGGATCCACTCGAGCTCGGGACGCTTGGGATGGACGCCATCTCCTGACGAGCGCCCCTGCAGGTGCCGCACCACCCAGGGCAGGAAATGGTCCCGGATCCAGCGACCCTCGGCCCGGAGGGCGCTGGTCACGCCACTCGGCGGAGAGCCCGGCAGTGGTGCTGCCCAATCCGGGTCGGCACCCGGCAGGCCAAGGGCCAGGGCCAGTGCTGCCGCAATCCTGGTATGGCCAGCACTGTTGGCGTGGAAGCGGTCCGCGCTCCACAGCCTGGGGTCCGTCGTGGTCGGGATCCTCGCGAAGTCGAGCAGGATGACGCCGGCCTCGGCTGCGACCTGCCGCACGACGTCATTCAGGGTGGCGATCCTGCCGCCCAGCAACCGGGCCAGCGGCATGATCGGGGAGAGATCTGGCAGCGTGAATGTCAGCACGGTGGCGCCGGAGTCGACCAGGGGATGGTGCATCGCGGCAAGATCGCGACGGATTGCCTCGGGGTCGAACCGGCGCGAGACCACGTCGTTGGTGCCGGTAAAGATGGTGACAAGGTCGGGGGCAAGGGCCAACGCCGGGTTGAGCTGGTCCTCGAGGACCTGGCGAGTCCGGCGCCCACGGACCGCGAGATTGGCATAGTGGAGCCCCCCCTGGGCCACCGCCACCTGCTCGGCGAGGCGATCGGCCCAGCCACGGAAATGTCCGCGGCCATCGGGATCATCGAGCCCCTCGGTAGAGCTGTCGCCGATCGCCACGTAGCGATGGAACCGGATCGGGCTGGGGCCGGTCATCGAGAATCCAGGAGCGCCAGGCAGGCGACCTGAAGGCAAGGCAGTGGAGAAAGAGGCATCCCGGACGTTACCGGAGTCGGCGGAGCAGGCCAACCCCGGCGGGTTCAGGCGGGCCAGAGCATCCCGAACGCCCCACCGGTCACGAGGGCGTAGATCAAGCCATCGAACATGGCGCGGAAGGTTGCCCCCCAGTTGCGATGGTACCAGATCGAGTGCTGCATCTGGCCCAGCGCGTACCCCACAAACGCCACCGTGGCGGCGATCCGGAAGACCGCCAGGCACTCGGCTCCCGGGGCGAGGGTCCGGCTGGCCAGGTAGCCAGCGAACAGGCTGATCAGCAGGGAGTAGCCAAACCATTGGGCCAGGCTCTTCCCCATCGCAAATGGTCGGTTGGGAAGCACCGTGAACATGAGCACCGGACCCCGATGGAGCTTTTCGCCATACTCCGGTGACTTCATGGCCGTGGCTGACCCGGCGTAGGGCACCACGTAGTCACCGGGAGGGATGGCCAGCGGCCGCAGGGCATCTCGCGCGGCATCCTCCGCGGGTAGTTTCCGGAAGTCGTTCTTGTGATACGTGAACAGCATATGGACCAGGGAGCTGACCACGAAGACCAGCACAGCCGATAGCGCGATCGGCATCCACAGCGACAGCAACGAGACGGGAACCATCGATTCCTCCTGGCGCCATGCGCCGTGACCACACCCAACGGTGGGCAGGTGTCGCGCCGACCGGGGAGGGTCGGCGGACTGCAGGGATGCAAGAGGTTACGAGTTCCGGGGCCCTGGGGCAAATCCTTGATGACAATCAGGCAGGGGCACACCAGGCCGCCACCAATCGTCGCAGGCTCGATAACGCGCGGAACGTGGTGGGCTGCCCCAGCGCCGCATTGGGGAGGTGCTCAAGGAGATGACGGGGCCGACATGGCGAGCGAAGGAAGACAACGCCGTTTGCCATGGCGGAGGATTCCTGACCGGAGGTGGCCTTGGAGGGGAGCCTTGTATCCAGAGGTTCCGGGTTCGGACCCTGCTGGGAAGGTAGTAAAGACACGCCCCGGCCAGGTAGCGAACCGCCGCGACGGCGCACCACAACCGCCATAACTGTCGCGTTGATGCAACACATCTTCCGAAAAGAGCCCCTTTGTGTTGTGGATGTGTGGCACGCCCTTCGCATTGGAGGTCCCGTTAGATTACGAGTAGCCCCCTCTCACAGGTCTAGCCCGTTCCAGGAGTCTTCATGTACATCGGCCCTGACGTCCTGATGCCGGTTGCGTCCGCTATAGCGGCCGTGGCTGGTTTTCTCCTCATGTTCTGGCGCCGGGTGGTTGGCTCAGCCAGGCTGATGACCCACAAATTGACCGGCATGTGGCGGAAGCAGCCCTGACACCACCGTCGATGGGTCCATACAAGCGGGTCATTGTGATCGGGCTGGATGGCCTTGAACCGACGATCGTGGACGCGATGCTGGCGGACGGGCGGCTGCCGAACCTCGCGCGCCTTCGCAGCGAGGGGGGATACAGTCGGGTGGCAACCACCAGCCCCGCCCAGACCCCGGTCGCCTGGTCCACCTTTGCCACCGGAGTCAATCCCGGTGGGCATGGGATCTTCGATTTCCTGCGTCGCGACCCCAAGACCTACCTCCCCGACCTGTCGCTCAACCGCTACGAGCAGAAGAACACTTTTCTGCCACCGAAAGCGGTGAACCTCCGGGGCGGAACGCCGTTGTGGCAGGTATTAGGCGAGGCGGGGATTCCGGCCACGGTGATTCGCTGCCCGTGCACCTACCCTCCCGACCCCATCAAGGGGCGGATGTTGTCGGGTATGGGCGTTCCGGACCTCCGGGGGGGGATCGGGACGGCAACGCTGTACACCACCACCCCCGGGGCGGTGCCACGGGAAAGCGAGCAGGTGATCCCGATCACGGCCTCAGGGGGGAGCTTCACGACCCACCTGATCGGTCCCCGGAACCCCAAGGCCGGCACCGACCTGCACGCTTCGATTTCGGTGATCCTCGGCCCGGACGGTGGCGCCACCCTGCAGAGCGACGGCCACCCCAAGTCGTTGGACCTGCGCCCCGGACTATGGAGCGACTGGCTGCGGATCCGTTTCAAGACCGGGCTGCTGCAATCCACCTCCGGGCTGGTCCAGTTCCTCCTCGTGCGCACCACGCCGCACATCGAGCTGTACGCTTCGCCGATCAACTTTGACCCCGAGGCCCCGCTCTTCCCGATCAGTGCCCCGTGGGAGTACTCCACCGAACTGGCCCGGGCAATCGGCGGCTACGCCACCATGGGCATGATCGAGGACCACCGGGGACTCAGCAACGAGCGGTTTGGCGAAGTCGAGTACCTGGCCCACTGCGACCTGGTCATGGGTGAGCGGGAGGCGATGCTGGAGTTCGAGCTCGGGCGGTTCTCGGAGGGACTGCTGTACTGCCTGTTCGACACGCCGGACCGGATCCAGCACATGTTCTGGCGGTTCCGTGAGCCAGACCATCCCGCCAACGCGGAGGCCCGGCGAGTGGGCGGCACTGCCGGCGACGATGCGGCATGTGGCCAAGTCATCGAGGCGCACTACCAGCGCTGCGACCGGGCAGTCGGAATGGCGCTCAAGGGAGCCGACGAGTCGACCCTGGTCGTGGTGTTGAGCGACCACGGCTTCACCAGCTTCCAGCGGGGGGTCCACCTCAACAGCTGGCTGCACCAGGAGGGGTTGCTGACCCTGAAGGCAGGGGCGGTCCCCGGCGAGGGGGCCGGGGAGTTCTTCCGGGAGGTGGACTGGTCGCGGACCCGGGCCTATGCCCTGGGCATCGGCGGGATCTACCTCAATCAGGCCGGCCGCGAGGCACAGGGCATCGTCCCGGCCGACGAGGCGGGCGCGCTGGCCGGCACCATCGCGGCCGCACTGACCGGGCTTCCCGACCCCGACCGTGGCACCGTGACGATTCGGGGGGTGGCCACCCGCAGCGAACTGTACTCCGGCCCTTATGCCGACCAGTCGCCGGACCTGCAGGTCCACTGCGCGGCCGGATACCGGGCCTCCTGGACGACGGCATTGGGCGGGATTCCCACGGGACTCTTCGAGGACAACATCAAGCGCTGGAGCGGGGATCATATCGTCGATCCCGCCCTGGTGCCCGGCGTCCTGTTCATGAACCGCGCTTTTGCCGGTGACTCGGCCCGCCTCCAGGACCTGGCACCCACCATCCTGACCGCGCTTGGCGTGGCGGTCCCGACTGTCATGGAAGGAAGTTCGCTGCTCTGATGAAGCTCCTCGTCGTGGGACTCGATTGTGCGGCGCCCGCCCTCCTGCTGGAGGACGAGCGCCTGGTGAACTTTCGCCGCCTGATGGCGGCCGGATGCTACGGCAAGCTGGAGAGTGTCATCCCACCCATCACCATCCCTGCCTGGCGGTGCATGGCGACCAGCCGTGACCCGGGCTCGCTCGGGGTCTACGGTTTCCGCAATCGGGCCGACCACAGCTACGACAACCTGACCATCGTCAATGCCAAGTCGTTCAAGGCACTGACCATCTGGGACCACCTGGCGATGGAAGGCCGCAAGTCGGTGCTGATCGGCGTGCCACCCTCCTTCCCACCGCCGCGGGTCAACGGGATTTCGGTCGGTTGCTTCCTGACCCCGGACCCCGCAGTGGACACCTACACCTACCCGGCGGAGATCAAGGACGAGATTGCCGGCCTGGTGGGGGAGTACCTGGTGGACGTCAAGGGATTCCGGACCGGCGACAAGGATTGGCTCCGCGACCAGATCTTCGAGATGAGCCGCAAGCAGTTCACGGTGATCCGGCACTACCTCCAGCACGCCGAGTGGGACTATTTCCAGTTCGTCAACATCGCCCTGGACCGGGTGCATCACGGCTTCTGGAAGTACCTGGACCCCAGCCACCCCGACCACGAGCCGGGGTCCCCGTACGCCTCGGTGATTCCCGACTTCTACCAGCACCTGGACGAGGAGCTGGGCCGCATCCTGGAGCTGGTGGACAACCAGACCGCCATCCTGGTGGTCTCCGACCACGGGGCGCAGGCGCTGCATGGGGGATTCTGCGTCAACGAGTGGCTGGTACAGGAAGGGCTCCTGGTGCTGGAGGAGTACCCGGCCAAGGTCACCCCGTTCTCCAAACTCAAGGTGGACTGGAGCCGGACCCGGGTCTGGAGCGAGGGCGGGTACTACGCCCGGATCTTCTTCAACGTCCAGGGCCGCGAACCGATGGGGGTGATCCCCGCCGCCGAGTACCAGACCTTCCGGCAGGAGATGCGCGCCCGGCTCGAGGCGACCGCCGGGCCGGATGGCCGCCCGCTTGGCACCCTCGTCTTTGCCCCGGACGAGATCTATCAGGAGACCCTGAACGTGGCGCCCGACTTGATCGCCCACTTCGGCGCCCTGGACTGGCGCTCGATCGGCGGGGTCGGGTACAACGGCGTCCTCCACATCCGGGAAAACGACACCGGTCCCGATGATTGCAACCATGCCCAGTTCGGGGCCTTCATCCTGGCGGCGCCCAACGTCCCCGCACTCGGGCTGATGACCGGCGCGCGCTTGCTGGACATGGCGCCCACCCTGCTCGAGGTGGCGGGATCGGAGATCCCCGCCTCGTTCCAGGGGCGGTCGCTCTTTGATGGCACCCTGTCGACAGGCGGCGGGGACGGCACGACGGCGGAGGGTGAAGAAATCATCCGGCAGCGCCTGAGCGGTTTGGGGTACATCTGATGGCCACCGACCCGACCCCCTCCCCGGTGGCCAACGGGGCGCCGGAGGCGCAGCGCATGACCATCGTCATCGGTGGCCATGTGGACCATGGCAAGAGCACGGTGATCGGTCGGCTGCTGGCGGACACCGGCTCGCTCCCCGAAGGCAAGCTGGAGGCGATCCGCGCCCATTGCGCCCGGACGGCCCGCCCCTTCGAGTACGCCTTTGTCCTCGACGCCCTGCGCGACGAGCAGGCGCAGGGAATCACCATCGACGCGGCCCGGGTTTTCTTCAAGAGCGCGCGTCGCCACTACATGATCCTGGATGCTCCCGGCCACATCGAGTTCCTCAAGAACATGATCACCGGGGCGGCACGCGCCGAGGCGGCGCTGCTGGTGATCGACGCCAAGGAGGGGGTCCGCGAGAACTCGCGCCGGCATGGCTACATGATGTCCTTGCTGGGCATCCGTCAGCTCACCGTCCTGGTCAACAAGATGGACCTCGTGGGGTACGACCAGGCCACCTTCGACGCGATTGAACGGGAATACCGGGAATTCCTGGGGCGGATCGGGGTGGAACCGGCTGGGTTCATCCCGGTCTGCGGCCTCGACGGGGAGAACATTGCGAGCCACTCCCCCCTGATGCCCTGGTACAGCGGACCAACGGTCCTGGGCGCGCTCGATGCCTTCGAGGCGGAGCCCCCGCCGGTGGCACTGCCGTTCCGGATGCCGGTGCAGGACGTCTACAAGTTCACCGCCGGCGGCGATGACCGGCGAATCGTGGCCGGCACGATCGCCACGGGGACGATCCACATCGGCGACGAGGTGGCGTTCTTCCCCTCGGGCAAGCGCAGCCGCGTGCGGAGCATCGAGGGGTTCAACCAGGCCCCGCCCTCCGAGGCCAGCGCAGGAAGTGCCACCGGCTTCACCCTTCACGAGCAGATCTACATCGGGCGCGGGGAGCTGGCGACGCTGGTCGGGGAACTGCGGCCGGCGGTGACCACCCGCCTCCGGGTCAGCCTGTTCTGGCTCGGCCGGGAGGCGATGACCCGTCACAAGGAATACCTCCTCAAGCTGGGCAGCGCCCGGGTTGCCGTCCGGCTGGAGGAGGTGCACCGCGTGGTCGATGCCTCGGACCTTTCCTCCAGCGAGGCGAGGGACGCCATTGAGCGGCATGAAGTTGCGGAATGCACCCTGGTGCTGAAGCGGGCGATGGCGTTCGACTCCGCCGAGGCGATCGCGGCCACCAGCCGCTTCGTCATCGTTGACGACTACGAGATCCGGGGCGGAGGGATCGTCCGGGAGGCGCTGCCGGACCGCCAGAGCGAGATCCGTGAAAAGGTGATGCTCCGGAACCTGAAGTGGGAACCGAGCAACATCCCCCCTGAGCGCCGGGCCGAGCACTATGGCCAGCGCGCCACCCTGCTGCTGATTACCGGCGATCAGGAAGGGCCGCGCAAGGGACTCGCCAAGGACCTCGAGGCCCAACTGTTCCAGGATGGCCGGGTGGTCTACTACCTGGGCATGGCCGGCATGGTCTACGGCGTGGACGCCGACCTGGCCCGCGAGGCCGACCACCGCGGGGAGCACCTTCGCCGGCTCGGTGAAGTGGCCAACATCCTGCTGGATGCCGGGGTCATCCTGATCGTCACCGCGCAGGCGCTGACCCAGGACGACCTGGAAATCGTCAAGACGGTGGTCAACCCCGAGCGCCTTGCCCTCGTGTGGGTCGGGGAAGCGGTCACGACCGATGTCAGCGGGGCGATGGTCCTGGCACCGGAGGACGCCGAGTCGGGCGGGGTGGACCGCATCAAGGCACACCTGCAGGACAAGGGAGTGATTTTCAAGCCATGGTGAGCACCGACTCCGTTTCCCCCGTGGCCATTTCGCAGGCCAGCCTGGAGCGACTCAGCCAGCTTGCGCGCCAGGCGGGAGCCGCCACCCTGGAGCACTATCACGCCGGGGTGGCGGTGGCCCAGAAGGGTGACCGCGGGCCGGTGACCGCAGCCGATCACGCCGCCCACGCCATCATCGTCCCTGCCCTCGAGGCCTGGGATCCTGGCATCCCGGTGATTTCCGAGGAGGGGGCGATCCCCGATGCCGCCGCCCGCGCCGGGTGGCGGCGATTCTGGCTGGTGGACCCGCTCGACGGCACCAAGGAGTTCATCCACCGCAACGGGGAGTTCACCGTCAACATCGCCCTGATCGAGGATGGGGTTCCGGTGCTCGGGGTGATCCATGCCCCGGCGCTGGCCCTGACCTACCGTGCCGGTCGTGGCCTCGGCAGCTGGCGGCAACGCGGCAACGAGCCGGCCGAGCCGATCTGGTCCGACCGGCCAGCCGCTGGGCAGGCGCTCCGGGTAGCCGAGAGCCGGTCGCATCCCTCCGCCGAACTCGAGGCCTGGGTGCAGACCGTTCCGGTGGCGGCGAGGGTGCCGGTGGGCAGTTCGCTGAAGTTCTGCCTGGTGGCCGAAGGCAGTGCTGACGTCTACCCCAGGCTGGGGCCCACCATGGAGTGGGACGTTGCCGCAGGAGACTGCATCTACCGCCACTCGGGCCGGGCCGCCCCGCGGACCTCCCCGCTGGTGTACAACCAAGTGGAACTGCGGAATCCCTCCTTCGTGCTGGGACTGGAGCCCTGATCGATGTTTCATGAAACACACGCCCGGTCGGTGGCCAAGGCAGTATCCTGGCGCGTCCTGGGCACCCTCGCCACGGCAGGGCTCGTCTTCATCTTTACCCGGCGGCTGAGCCTGTCCTTGGCGGTGGGGGCGCTGGAGTTCGTCTCCAAGATCGGGCTGTTCTGGCTGCACGAACGGGCCTGGGACCGGAGTCGCTTCGGCCGGCGGGAGGTGACCCCGGCGGTGGTCTGGTTCACCGGACTCTC
>Ga0163150_10001546_pt1 | contig 38374 bp, 32 predicted proteins | sample OliLakLV19P2IB_FD_148628 | JGI IMG/M metagenome (GOLD analysis project Ga0163150, IMG submission 148628) | Freshwater microbial mat bacterial communities from Lake Vanda, McMurdo Dry Valleys, Antarctica - Oligotrophic Lake LV.19.P2.IB | ecosystem: Environmental > Aquatic > Freshwater > Lake >... | reverse complement strand
GGGTTGCGGTGGAATATGTTTATCAGTCATTGGACGCCTTGCCGCCCGGAGTCCACGTGCCGGAGGGACGGGAGAAACCATGGGGGACGGGCCACGCCGTCTGGTGCGCCCGCGAGGCCATCACGGGGAATTTCGCCGTCATCAATGCGGACGATTTCTACGGGGCGGATTCGTTTGCGCAGCTCGCTACCTTCCTGATTGGTCGTAAGGGCGAAGAGTTTGCGATGGTGGGCTTCCGCCTTACGAACACGCTGTCCGAGCACGGCGTGGTTTCCCGCGGCATCACGACCGCCGGCGCGGACGGCCGGCTGCAATCGATCGTCGAGCAGGTCGGCATTGCCGCGGATGAAGTCGGGGTGGGGAGGAATTTTTCGGGGGACGAAATTGTTTCCATGAACTGCTGGGGTTTCACACCCGCTTTGTTTCCCGGGCTCGATGCGCAATTTCAGGAATTCCTCTCGACCCGAGCGGTCGAACCGAAGGCCGAGTTCTATCTGCCGGCCGCGGTTTCAGCGCTGATCGGGCGGGGCGGCGCGACCGTGCAGGTGTTGCCCACGGAGAGCACGTGGTTCGGTGTGACCTACCGGGAAGACAAACCGCGGGTGCAGGCGGCGATCGCGGCGCTGGTGCAGGCCGGTCAGTATCCGAACGAGCTTTGGTAAAGCCAAGGATTGTTCGTCCCGCGGACGCTGGACTGAGCGGTGCGCGTTTATAGTTGAGGGCAGTCTGGATTTGGCCGTTCGTCTCCGGTCTTACTTTTCGCATGAGCCACGCCGTTTCGCCGCCCAGCCTCGAACCCATTGTCGCCGCTTTTGCCGTGCGCGGCCGGTTCGTGTCCGCCGCGCCGTATGGTAACGGGCATATTAATCAAACGCTGCTTGTCGTCATGGCCGACGACGGCGGCTCCCGACGTTATATTTTTCAGAAGATTAATCATCGCATCTTCAAGAACGTGCCCGCGTTGATGGATAATATCCGGCGGGTCACCGCTTATATCGGACGGAAATCATCGCGGACCATCGCGCTGGTGCTCACGCGCGACGGGCAGCCGGTACTGCAGGACGCGTCCGGCAATTGGTGGCGGGCGTACGATTTCATCGAAGGCGCGCACACCGTGGATCAGGTCACGAGTGAGTCCCAGGCGCGTGAAGCCGCCCGGGCCTTTGGCGATTTTTCGGCGCAGTTGGTCGACGTGCCTGGCGGGCGTTTTCATGAGACGATTCCGCGGTTTCACGATACGCGCTCCCGGTTCGAGGACCTGCGCGCAGCGATCGCGGCGGATACGTGTAGTCGCGCGGTAAACGCGCGGGCGGAAATCGAATTCGCACTCGCGCGGGAGGCCGACACCGACGTGCTCCTGGGACTGCTCGCCCGCGGCGAGGTGCGCGAGCGTGTTACGCATAACGACACCAAGATCAACAACGTGATGCTCGATGATGTGACCGGGCGCGGCGTCGCGGTGATTGATTTGGATACCGTGATGCCCGGACTTCCGCTGTATGATTTTGGTGATCTGGTGCGGACCTCCGCGAGCTCGACCGCGGAGGATGACCCCGATCCCACGCGGATGCACCTGAATCGGCCGCTCTATCGCGCCCTCGTTTCCGGATATCTGGAGACCGCGGGCGATGCCTTGAACGCTACGGAGCGCGCGCATCTTGGCTTCGCCGGCAAGCTCATGACGTTTGAAGTCGGGATTCGTTTTCTCGCCGACTATCTACAAGGCGATATCTATTTCCGGACCAAATCGCCGGACCATAATCTCGTGCGCGCGCGGACGCAGCTGGCCTTGGTGAGCAGTATTGAAATCGAACAGGACGCCATGGCACGCATCGTGGCAGACGTGCATGGAGCAGGGTGACTTTATAGCCTAAATTCAGAAGTTTATTTTACCCACAGATTACACAGATAAGTACGGATACGGAGAATTACTAATGAAGAGGTACCTAGCCGCAATTCACCCCCAAGGTGAAAAGACTCTATTTTATGCCTCGTCAGCTGAATCTATGGGTTAACTCAGGTTCGGGCAAGTGCCCAAGAGTATGATACAGGGCCACCTCCAGCGCCCGGTAGGTGCGAAAGCCATACGAGCGTCTGGTCACCACTCGGACTTTGTTGTTCAACCCCTCGACCACGCCGCTGGACAGTTCACCTTTCGCTCTGAACCAATTCATCAGCAGTGCCTCATGGCGGCGGAGCATGCGGGCCACTTTTTGCATGGGCTCGAGCCGACTGCGCTGGGCCCGGCGGCACCAGCACTGCAGGAACGCGGCAGCGCAGCGGGTTGATCGATAGGTCCAAAAGTGGTGAAACGCCTCTTTCAGAATCCACGCCCGACCAGTCGCCAGTTTACTGCGCACGAGCTGGTGCAATTTGCTTTTGGCCTGACCGCGCACCCGGCTGCCCCGCCGCAAAAGTTGCCAGCGCATTTTCTTGAGTCGCTGCGCTCGGGGTTGGCCGCGCAAGCGCCCGGTTTCCGCCCGGCGCACTTGGTCCACCGCTTGGTTCAGGTGCAGCGCTATATGAAAGCGATCCAAGACATGCAGCGCGTGGCCGACCTGCCGGGCGATGACGTTGAGGTAGGGTTTCCACATGTCGCTGCAAACAAACCGCAGGCCTTGGACCACTTCCGGTCCGAGGGCTTTCAAACCGTTCCGCAAACTGGCCTGCGTCCGGCGCGGGCCGATCCACAGCAGCCGCTTGCAATGCCGGTCGATCTGATAAATCACCGTCAGAAAGTTGGCGCCTTTCCTGCCCTTGCCGCAATGGATCTCGTCCACGCCGATCGACTCGACCCCTTCCAGTTTGCGGTGGGCCAGCCCCCACTCCACGAACCACTCGACCGAGCGGTAAACCGTTTCCCAACTCGTGCCGAAGACTCGCGCCGTTTCGCGCCACGACAACCGTCGCGCCCAGCGGGCCAGGAATCCCATCATGGCCGTGGTGACCCGCTGCTTGCCCGCATTCCACGGCATGAATTCGACCACCACTCCGCACCGCGGGCACTCCACCCGGCGCGGCGTGTAGACAAACTCCGTCGCGATGCCCCACAGCGGCACGAACACCCAGCGGCGTTTTTCCAACCGGTCGTAGCCGGGACACGGCTGGCGGCAAGATCCGCAGCACGGCCGGCTTTGGGCGTGCGGCTCGACGTGCACCTCGATTTTTCGCGCGTTCCCGGCGCCGATCAGGCGCACGCCGCGGTAAACGAAGCCGGCGAAGTGTTGCACCAGATTCAGGAGGGTTTTAACTGTCAGTTGCGTGGTTGGCGTTTCTTGTTTCACACCCGCTTCGATGGTCGAAGCGGTTTACAAGCGCCAGCCACGCACCTGTTTATTTTCCTTCCCAGCGGATCGTGGTTCGGAGCCGGAGGCGAAGACCAGTCCCCTGATGAGTCGTTCTCAGCGTTCGCTCTTGGCCACAGCAGATGACCACTCGCACCGTTGCCCCTTTCCGGCGAAATTGCTCTCGTCCTATATTTCGCTTAAGATCGCGTTCTACCCACAGATTTAGCCATGGAGCCCCTTTTTCGAAGTTCACAATGGTAGGGCGGCGAGTCCCTTCGCTTCCGCGGTGGCTTCCACCGCCAACCGGCAGATGCGCGAGAGGGCGTGGCGATCCAGCTCGATGGATGGCTTCGTCGCTGCGCTCCTGTTATCGAACAACTACAGGTTGTCATTGCGAAGGAGCCTAAGCGACTGCGGCAATCCACGCGTCCCGATGGATTGCCACGCTCGGCCAGCCTCGCTCGCAATGACAATCGAGGGTGTTCATTGGCGATTCCACCCAACGTCGGATTGGTGCAGCTCTCGCCATGACAAGGTAATAATAGACGTATACGGCGGATAGAGCGTTCACGCCAGAGTGTGAAGTATTCCGGCTAACGGGCATTGCTGGCTGGAGTGAAAAGTGTACGGATGAAGAACGGGCTGGCGTACCGGCGGATTTCATCACGGATCGTTCCCCGTTTCTTCTCCCATGTTCCCTCTGCTCATTCTCGTCCTGCTCCTCGGCTTCGGCACGTCGCTCTTCGCGCAATCGGCAAAGCTGAAGCAGCCAAATCCTAAGCAGGTGAATGCGGATGCCATGTGGGTCGCCAGCCCCGGGCCGGAATTGCCGGCAGGCGTAACCCACCATACGTTTGAGAGCGCATCCATGCGGCGTCCGGTCGGCTACTGCGTATATCTTCCGCCCGATTACGGAACGGCGCCGGACCGACGTTACCCCGTCATCTACCATCTGCATGGTGCTGGCGGGAACGAAACCCGGTCGGTGTATTCAGCCAGCGTCCTGCATGAAGAAATCGTCGCGGGCAAGCTTCCGGCCATGATCATGGTGTTTCCAAATGGCGGCCGCTCGACTATGTACCAGGATAGTGGAGACGGCCGGTTCATGGCGGAGACGATGGTGATCCGCGAGCTCATCCCGCTCATCGATGCGACCTATCGCACGGTGGCTGACCGCCGAGCCCGGTGCATCGAAGGATTCAGCATGGGCGGGCGCGGCTCAACCCACCTGGCAATGCGTTATCCGGAGATGTTCGGCTCCTTGTTCAATCAGAGCGGAAACGTCTATCCCGTGTCGGCTCCCGCGCAGCTGCCCAACGCCTACTTGGGCGAGGATCCGGGGCGGCTCGAAGCCAACGATCCCTACCGCAACCTCGAAAAGAATCTGGCGTTCATCAAAGCCAACCTACGCATCCAGGTGGCGTGCGGTACCGCTGATCCCGATCATCTCACGACGGTTACGGCAGTATCACGCGGCTTTGAGAACGCTGGGGTGGCCCACAGCTATTTCGAGGTGGAGGGGCTGGACCATAACCAGAAGCGGATGATCGACGGCCGACGAGCCACGTGGTTCGACTTTCACGTGGAGTCGCTGCGACAAAACCACGTGGCCCTTTTTTACCGCTGAATCGACGGTGCGGCGACACCCTTCGAGCGAGACCGGGCGGTCGGTCAAACGACAAGTCAAAAGGTGAAGCTGCCCTCGTAAGGTACCGCCGAACGGTAGAGCTCGCTAAAGGATACGATGCTGAACGTGTAGGTTAGGCGTTCGATGATGTAGGGAATCGTTACGGAATGCCGGGTTCCGATCGCTTCATCAGCGATTACGTAGTCGTCTATGGCGACGGCCCCCTGCGCCCGAAAGTTTGTCTCCCAGGAGATCTCCACCTCGGTGCCGATCTCCACGATCGTTACGTTGAGGATCTCCAGCGATTTCTTCTGAATTCCCGGTGCACTATTGGGCTTCGCGCCAGCGAAGAACATCGGGACTGAAGCCAGCATGAGAAAAGCCAAGAGCTTGATCATTGTCTTCATTGATGGGAGGGCAGCATCTGGACGGAAGTGCTCAAATCACTGCGGGGAAGTTGAAAGTGTTTTGCTAAACCAATGTAAAGACTATAAACTCATAATAGAGGTGAGTATATGTCCCTATAGTTAATCGGTAGCGCTGGCGCCAGGACTGCTTCGTTCCCCTAACTCGGTAACTGCGTCAGCTGATTAACAGTAGGCGCGGTGGCTGACCTGGAATGTTTTCCGGTGCGCGGTGAATACAAGGAGGGACTGGGCTGCCTGGGTAGTCGATCGCGATGCGCCAGAGATTGCCCACGCCGAATTCAAACGGCCGCGCTGCGGGCAGCGCAGCGTAATGAAGGTCATAGCAGTTCTCTTTCAGGTACTCCTGAAATTCGCCGTTATCCGCGCCGCCAAACTGAGTGAGCAGTTCAACGCGGGTGGACGGGATGGTCACGCGTTGTTGAGCCTCTTCGTTGCGCAGCCCCTCACTCGTCGCACCGTAATACGTGCACAAATACGTGTCGGCTTCGACGGTCGCGCTGTCGGCATGGAACGAGTAAACATCCGTGGGCACCGGACCAGGTTCATCGTCGCGCGGGTAACCGAGGATGCAGTCGAGCACGGGCGAGAGGCCGCGGTCGCGGAGCAGTCGGAGGTCCGCGATGAGCACCGCGACGGCGGCGCGGCCGGTGGCGCCTACGACCAAAGCCTGGAGGATAGGTTCATCCAGCGAGGTAATTCCCTCGTCGGCGCCGAGCGTTGTGACCACTTCCCCGAAGCCGTCGGGCAGTTCGCGTTGCCAACAAAGCGCGTTCACGCCGGCAGCGAAGCGCGTCGTGACCAGCTCGTCAAAGCTGTGCACGCGTTTGATGCGAGGGTTGTCGGACGGGAGAATGAAAGGCGACATGCGCGATGTGGGTAGCGGCCGGTAGTAGCGGAGCCGCCGAAAAAAGGAAGGCTGGAAGGGACTGGGACTGCACCGTTTGGCAATTTGAGGTTCAGTGTCTGGAGCGGTCGAGGATGGCAGGATGGGATTTAAGACCTTGACCGCCGTAAGTGCCAGCAACCACATTGGGTGTAGAATGGCTGTGCGTTCGCAATCAACCGCTCGCATCACGGTGGCTTTTTGGCTGCTCGTGCTCAGTTGGGCGTGCGCTAATGTCCGACCGGCGGCTGTGGTTAGTTGGTTTACGCAGGCCCGGCTATTATCTCACCAACAGCGTTTGACTGCAGACGTGTCCGCCTTGCTTGGGGGCGAACGGGAAACCTCGTCCGCAGAGCTGGCGGGGTCTCAAGCGAATGGTAATCGAACCAAGCCCGCCCTGCCGGGCGCCGATTTCAAGAAGCTTGAGGTTCCATTGCCCGGGCCAGCATTGGTCTTCGGCGCAATCCTGCGCGATGAGATTCGCTTATTGATGCTCAGCAATTCGGCCGGGATTGGGCGGGCGGCCCCGCTCCACGATCCGCCGCGAGTGACGACCAGGAGTTAATTTTAAGTACGCCGGCCCGCGTTTGCTCATGGCCGGTCCGTTCCCAACCCGCACGCGGGCAAGCTCGCGGCGGAATTGAAACGTTCAAAGCCAGCACCGTTTTCCACGGGTGCGCTAGCCCCGGATATTTTACACTTAGATTTGTCATCGCGAGCCCGAGGAACGAGGGCGTGGCGATCCAGCTAGATGGATTGCTTCGTCGCTGCGCTCCACGCAATGATAAGGCAATAATAGAGGTACACAGCGCGTAGAGCGTTCTACGCCAGAGTGTGAAATATTTCCGCTAGGCGTTAACCGGCGACTCGGATTCTGGCGTCTCGCATAGAAAATCGACGCAGCGCGCTAGCCGCGGTGCTCCACGTATTCTCGGATTTCCGACTCATCTCATGTTTTATTATTCAACGTTACGCGCGACCCCGCGTTGGGCGTGTATTCTGATCGGCACTACAGTCGCCTCGCTGGCAGCAAATGAAGGTTCACTCCCCGGGCCCTCGCCATTGCAACTGGCGCCCGTAATCGTACCTGGGCGCAACACCGACCTCATCGGCGTCGCCACGTCGGCCGCGCAGGGTATCGTCGGAGCGGCCGAGTTCGCCGCGCGACCTTTTCTGCGCCGCGGTGAACTGCTGGAGGTGATTCCCGGCGTCGCCGTCACGCAACACTCCGGGAGCGGTAAAGCGAACCAGTATTTCCTGCGCGGCTTTAACCTCGATCACGGCACCGACTTTTCGCTCTCGGTGGACGGAATGCCCGTGAACCTGCGCTCGCATGCGCACGGCCAAGGCTATGCGGATTTGAATTTTATCATTCCGGAAATGATTCAGCAGGTGGACTACAATAAAGGTCCTTTCTATACGGACGTCGGGGATTTCTCCGCCGCGGGCGCGGCCCAGTTTCGGCATTTCAATCACGTCGACCGTCCCTTCCTGAGCCTAACTTGGGGAGAGACTCATTTCGTCCGGCTGGTGGCCGGTGGATCGCTCGCGCACACCAGCGGTTCGCTCACCGGCGCGGTTGAGATATCGATGGAAGATGGTCCGTGGCAGCTCGCGGAGAACGCGAAACGCTTCAACGGTTTCGCGCGACGTCACTGGACCAGCGCCAACGCGGATTACCGGATCACAGCGATGGCGTACCGTGGTCAGTGGCGCGCCTCGGACCAGATTCCACTTCGGGCGGTCGAGGCCGGCGATCTAGATCGGTTTGGCCACGTCGATCCCACCGCGGGGGGAGAGAGCGAACGGGCCAGCGTGTCGGTTGATGCGACGCTCAAGGATGCAGCAATGACTCGGTTTAATGGGTACGTGATTTTCTACCGGTTGAATCTTTTTTCCAACTTCACCTATTTTCTCGATGATCCGGTCAACGGGGATCAGTTTAACCAGCGGGATCGGCGCTGGATTCTCGGTGGCTCTGCTCAGCGCACGTGGACCCATGCGGCCGGGGCACGGCGGAGCGCAACTTCGTTCGGACTGCAAGGTCAGGCAGATTTCATTGACGAAGTCGGGTTACATCGCACCCGGCAGCGAGAGCGTCTCTCCAGTGTGCGTGATGATCGGGTGGATGAAGGGAGCGTGGCGTTTTTCGCCGATAATGAAACGCAGTGGACCGACTGGCTGCGCAGCAAGGGTGGTCTGCGTTTCGATGGATTTCGATTTAAGGTGCGCAGCGATGACTCCCGAAATTCGGGATTGCGCCTTGCCGATACGATCAGTCCCAAACTGACGCTCGCGTTCGGCCCGTGGCAGAAAACCGAACTTTATGCTAACGCCGGGTTTGGTTTTCACAGTAACGACGCCCGAGGCACCTCGATCCGCTTCGATCCCGTCCAGGGCACTCCGGTCGCCGCGGTCACGCCTCTGGCGCGATCTCGCGGAGCGGAAATCGGTGTGCGTACGAGTCCACGACCCGGATCAGTGACGACCCTTTCCGTCTGGGGACTCGATCTCGATTCCGAGCTCGTTTTCGTGGGCGACGCCGGTGGCACCGAGCCCTCCGGCCGTACCCGACGTTATGGCTTGGAGTTGGCAAATTACGTCCGGTTGAATGCTTGGTGCGCGGTCGACGCCGACGTGGCGTTTACGCACGCTCGGTATCGCGACCATTCGAGCGGCGAATCGCGCGTCGCGAATTCCCTCAGCTCAGTCGTCACCGCGGGGGTCGCGTTGGGACGCGCCACCGGCTGGTTTGGCAGCGCTCGCCTTCGCTACTATGGGCCGCAGCCGCTCACCGAGGACAATGCGGTGCGTGCACCGTCATCTCTCACCTATGCGCTTGGCGCGGGGTGGCGGGCGCGGGACTGGCAGGTGGCGATCGACGTTTTCAATGTTTTCGACCGCCGTAATTACGATATCGCGTATTACTATGCCTCGCGGCTTCCGGGAGAGCCGGAGGGCGGGCGTGAAGACCTGCATTTTCATCCCGCAGAACCACGGACGGTGCGGCTGACAATGACGCGTCGATTCTGACGGGGCTGAGGTACGGGGCACCGCGGCGTATCCAGAAAATCTTCACGGCGTTATCACGGGAAAAAATCTGGCGTACGCGTCAGTCGTTGGCGTGAATCTCATTATGACTTCACAGACCGGTGTCACTGCCCTCGGCGCCGTGCTACGTCCCAGCCGCGATCAAGTTCTCAACCCAGACGCGGTAAGCCTGAATGGTGGAATTACTGCAGATACGCCGTTGCTCGTGATTCTCGCCGCGGGCAAGGGCACGCGTTTCGGCCAGGCGCCGAAGTGTATCCAAGTTGTGGATGGCACGCCGCTGGCGCGCCATTCCATTGATGCATTTCGCCGCCTGGCGCCGGCCCCGGTGATCTGCCTCGTCGGCTACCGCGACGCGGAGGTTTCAGCTGCATTGGGGGCGGACAATATTTATGTGCGTTCCGGAAACCCCGCCGGAGGAACGGCGTTTGCCGCGTTTGAGGCCTTCAGTGTCCCAACGTTATTGGAAACCAATCCGCTGCTCGTGATCACGATGGGTGACCGGATTGTGACACCGTCGATCTTCCGGCGCCTCTGCGAAACCCATCGGGCGGGTGGCCGCGAGGCGGACCTCACGATGCTGACGGCCGATTACGAACCGCCGAAGCATGTGGGCAAGGGGAGGGTGGTTCGAGCCGCGAACGGCCGCGTAGATCGAATCGTGGAGCAACGCGACATTGATGCGATCGACGATCCTGTTGCCCGAATTCAGCTGCAGGATCTCACGGAGGGTAACTGTCCCCTCTACGTGATCCGCGCCGCCGCGCTGCATCGACATCTCGCCGGCGTGACGAAGGGGAACGCCCAGCAGCAATATTATCTCACCGACATCATCGAATCGATTCAGGGCGAAGGCGGCGAGATCCGCACCGTGACCATCAGTGTGGCGGATCCCGAGTACGATTTGCTGTGTTCCGATGTCACGCTTCCCACCGACCGGGCCTTGCTCGAAAGTATCGTCGCCGCCCAGGGGGGCGAATTGTTATCGGGAGCGTCGGACGTAAGTCGGCGGCGCGCGCCATCATGGCCGATCGGCCGGCCGTGCAGGTGGCAGCGATTGCGCGCCAGATCGAGCGGCTGATTGTAACCGCGACAGACGAGAAGCTTGGCTTCAAAGCCGATCAGCCGGTGGCGCTTGGCATCTCGGGCGGACGATTCCGAATCGCGTTCATGCATCCGGATATGGGCCGCTTCTTCGGCCCCGCGTGGCAGATGCCGATTGGTGCCGGGGATGCGGCGGGCGATGAACAGATCGTCCTCCTCACCCAAACAGCGGGCGGCAAACAGATTCATTTGTTTCCCACCAATCCGCTGTTTCGTGAGAACGTGAACTCGGTCGGAACCGACACCTCGTTGATGTATCCCGGCGAGGAAATCTCGGACTGGAACACCTACGAGGAATTTGGCACGCGGATGAGCGAGAGCCTGTTGCTCGCGCTGGGATATTTCAGCGATGAGGAATTGCAGCGACGACGCGAGCGGGGGCAGCCGTTGCCCCCGGTCTCGCATTGGCTGACGAGCAATATGCGGCGTCCCTTTTCGCTCATCGGCAACGCCATTGCATCGCTGCGGACCTTGCGCAAAGGGCGACTCGGAGCGGAAGTGCAGCTGCACTTGGGCCGCGACGGATTTCAGGGCCTGCGGATCGTCACGACCGGCAATGTGCCCAAGGGCGGTTTCTCGAGTTCGTCGGCGGTAACGGTTGCCACCAAGAACGCGATCAATGCGCTCTACAACCTGCGCATTCCGCCGGATCTGCTCGTGCACCTCGCCTGTCAGGCGGAGTACGGCACGGGCGTGCGGGCGGGTTCACTGGACCAGGCCACCGAGCAAAAAGGCCGGGCGGGTTGTGGAACGCTCATTTCGTCGAATCCAAGGGAAAACTTCCGCATCATCGGAACGTATCCCGTTCCCGCAGACCGTTTCCATGTGATCTTTCCTTACAGTGTCGAACGCGATCGCGAGGCTTGGAAATGGTCGGGCGGCAGCTATGCGGAAAATGCGTCCCAGCCGACGCCCACGACGGGCGAAATACGCAAGCTCACCGGCAAGGCGGCGGAGATTGCGGCGTGGTTGATTCGTCTGCCGCTGGAGACCGACTTCTTCAAGGTGGTCGAAGATGATCTGGTGGAAGACGGTGCCTTGACGCTGCCAAGCCGGGCGTGGATCGCGGGTGTGCTACGGCAACTGCCGTTGTTGGCCACCCAAGCCGAACTGCGGCAGAAGCTGGTCGATCACCGGGCGTGGTACTTGGCGCAGTTGATCGAAACAACGGGCCTTGATGCGCAGGCCGCCACGCAGAAGACGGATGCCACGCTCGCGTCGTTATTCACCGGGTGGCGGGATCCGGTGTTGCGTCGCACCACGGCGGCGGGCGACGTCGTCGAGGAGACGGGCGTGCCGCTGCGCGCCATCGTGGCGTACTTGTTCGCGGAAGTGGCGCGCAATTTCCACCTGGTGCATCATCCCGAGGAATGGATTGAATCAGTAACCTGGTCCCAGCGCGGTGACCGGTCGTTCGAGATTAATCCCGATCGCTTGCCGCCACGGGAGACCCTCGCCGTTAAAGCGGACTGGGAGCAGGGTCTCGACGGGCCCGAGCTGTTGAACCAGTGGCTCATCCGCGTGGGCGCAACGCCCTTTGATTATCAGCGAGGACTGGATGATGCTTCGTTGTTGGCCGATACGCCGCCGGACTTCCGCCGCCTGGCCGGAGCCAGCTTCTTCCGCGGGCTCGCCCTGATTGATTTTACCGAGGCGATGTTGAAGCGGGCGTTTGGCGTCGACGCGGTCGCGCTGCGGGTGAACGCAGCCGGTCAGGGGGATTTCTTCCAAGTGCACGTCGACACGCACCAAGTCAGCGACGCCGACGTGAAGCAGTTTCTCAGCACTGCTTTCTACCGCCGCTTCGGGCTTTCACCGGAAACGGAATTTGTGGAAATTCATCCGGGCGGCGGCGCGGTGGGTGTACGGCTAAACCGGTATGCGGATCTGGAGAAGCTCGTGCGTAAGCTGACAACGCCCACGCCGCCTCCTCTGGTCCAGCTCGACGGGCTGGTTCTGATCGCGAAATGACCGGCTGATAGATAAAGAGCGCCGATGCGCGACTGTCGGCGGGGGACCGGGAACTAGCCGAGTTGATCCAAGATCAATACGGTCGAACGTTTGGCAACCGACTAGGCTAGAGCAGTTTTCCGTGCTGCGCGTATTGCAAGACTTCAATATAAGCGTGAGTACCCATTGAGCTGCGGTGCTCTCGGGTGGAAAATTGGAATTGGGGTGTATTACCTAGGCGCTCAACTTCAAGCCTAGTTAAGCCGCTATATTTGAATGAATACATCCATCGATTTCTCGGCAGCGTTTGTGCGTCGGTTAGCTTTGGGATTCATTTTCTCACTCGTGGTGGGCGACAAGGTCGCTGCGGTGCCTCTTACCCAATCAAGTCCGCTTCTCGTCTTTCAGGACTTTGTTGAGTTGGGAACGACGTTGACTGCGGAGCAGTCCCTCAGCGGGACCTTTGGCATCGTGAATGCCGGCTCGGGTTCGACCACAATCATCGGGGGTTACGCCAACGCGGGCCAAACCTTTACCGACCGTGGTGGCTATGTGCCTCTAACCTCGCTCACTTCAGCCAAGGTTTATTTCTATATTCGCGACGGTAACCAAGGTAACGATGCCGTCGGGCTGAGCTTGGGCGGATCTCAGTTTTTCAATTCGAATACGGGATCCGGTAATACTTACGCGATTCTCGAAGGCATCGCAGACCTTTCCCTGCTGCAGACGAGCGGAATGTTGGGTTACTCAATCTCGCAGTGGAGCGAGTCGCGCGGTTCCGGTTTCACGGTTGATTACGTGCAGCTCCAGGTTTTTATCCCGGCAGAGTCAAGTCCAGTGCCAGATGGTGGAGTGAGCCTTGCGCTCTTAATCGTTGGGTTGGCCGCACTCTTTCTCATCAAGCGCAGGAGTAAGATTTGAGCCGGGCTGGAAATACGTAGTCCACGGATCCAAGGGATTGCGAATTTCCGCGCCTCGGGTTCGCAGAGTGGCGGGCTTAACTCCCGTTATCCGGAATTCCGGGAATTCCCGGACAAAAGCCTTGCCAAGAGCCGAGGGCATCTCTGTTTTCGACCGCTCTCCATGCAAAAGACAAAGAAGTCCGTGGCCAAGCGGTTCAAACTCACCGCCAAGGGCAAGCTCGTTCGCCGCACGCCAGGCTTTCGTCACTTGCTTGGCGCGAAGAGCACGAAGCAAAAGCGTCGTGCCAGTCGTGACAAGCTGGTGGCTGAAGGCCATGCGAAGCCGCTCAAGCGCGCTCTCCCGTTCGGTCTCAGGTAATTAGACCGCTCGCTTAAACCATAACTTCGTGCGCGGGTGATATTAGGCCGACCTGCGTGCGAATAACCTACTAAAGGAAACCAAACATGGCTCGTGCAACAAACTCCCCCGCGTCGCGTAAGCGACACAAGAAGGTACTGAAATACGCCAAGGGCTATTTCGGTAACAAATCCAAGCTCTTCCGCTACGCGAAAGAAGCTGTCCAGCATGCCTGGCAATACGCCTATCGGGCGCGCCGCAAGAAAAAGGCCGACTTCCGCGGGCTCTGGATCGTGCGTCTTAACGCCGCCTGCCGCAGCGCTGGCATCAGCTACAGCCGTTTCGTTGAAGGCATGAAGGCCGCTCACATCGAACTTGACCGCAAGGTCTTGTCCGACCTCGCGATTCGCGACGAGGTGGCATTTAACGGTCTGGTCAAACAAGCCCAGGACGCGTTGAAGGCCAAGGCGACCGCCGCCAAGCAGGCCTGATCACAACGCGGGCCGTCCCGGCTCGCCTCCCCTTGGGGAATTTTCGGAGGACGGGTCTCGCTGCGCGGGATGCCGTCCTTCTTTTTTGCCACGCGGCAGCCACCGCCGGGCGGTGGTGCGTCGACGGCGCTTAGCGTTCGAATTAACCTGAATTCCGCAGAAGAAGTAACCACTGATGAGCACTAATAGACACTGATCAAACAGATCCAGATCGACGGGATAGAACTTTCCCTGCAATTACCGAGTGAAGGGCCTCCATCGCGCCTCTCTGTTTGCATCAGTGGTCATCAGTGAAAATCAGTGGTTCAACTGGGTTTTTTAGGATTAAGTTCAGGCCGAAAGAGGTTGTTCGGCTCGCGTGCCTCCGGCTGTCTGTGCCCTGCTGGTTCATCTCTCCCGCTTCTCATGCAAGACCATCTTTCCGCTCTCCTTGCCAAGGCCGCCGCTGAGCTGCCGGGCTTGAAAACCCGTCCCGAGTTTGAGGCGGCCAAGGCGCGTTACGTCGGCCCCAACGGCGAACTCACCGCACTGATGAAGCAGATGGGCGCTGTGCCGAAGGAGCAACGCCCCGCTATCGGCAAGCTCATCAACGAGACCAAGACGGCCCTGCAAAGTGAACTCGACCGCGCCCTCGCGCGAATCAGCGATTCCGAGCTCGCCGCCCAACTTGGGCCCGCCGTGGACTCGACGCTGCCGTCGCCCGATGTCGGTCCGGGAACGTTTCACCCGCTCACCCTCGTGCGCGAGGAAATGTGCCGCATCCTGCGGAAGGTCGGCTTCACGGTTGCGGATGGTCCCGAAGTCGAAACCGAGTATTACTGTTTCGACGCCCTCAACACGCCGAGCGATCACCCGGCGCGGGACGAAAAGGACACGTTTTATTTCCCGGAAAATGCCCGCTTCGGCAACGTCTCGAAGAAGACGCCCGACGAGAAGTATCTGCTTCGCACGCACACCTCGTCCGTGCAGATCCGCACGATGCTGCAAGGCTCGCCGCCGATCCGGATTGTTTCACCGGGCCGGGTTTATCGGCGGGACACGACGGATGCCACGCACAGCGCGAACTTCCATCAGCTCGAGTGCCTCTACGTCGACAAGAACGTGACGGTTCGCGACCTGAAGGCGCTGTTGGACTATATCTTCGCGTCGCTGCTCGGCAAAGAAACCAAGACGCGTTTTCGGCCCCACTACTTCGGCTACACCGAGCCTAGCTTCGAGGTCGATTTGACCGCGACGCATCTGCCGAAAGTCAAAAAGCCGTGGATTGAAATCGGTGGCTGCGGGATGGTGGATCCCACGGTGTTCGAAGCCGTCGGCTACGATCCGGAAGTCTGGAGCGGCTACGCGTTCGGCATGGGTCTCGAGCGTCTCGCCATGCTGCTCTACGGGATCGATGATATCCGCTATTTCTACCAGAACGATCTTCGCTTCCTGAAGCAGTTCGCCTGACCCAAACCCGCTATTCTCGCACCCGATTTCCGGCCGGTCGATCCCATTGGGTTTCAGGTCGAAGTCGAAGTGATGCCAGGTCTGCTCCCATGCCGCATCCCCGACCGTCAGCCGGGTTCGTAAGGTTCTCACTTCCCGCTACTCGCTCCTTCACTCATGAAAATCTCCCTTAATTGGCTCCGTGATTACGTTCAGCTCGACGCTCCGGTCGAGGAGATCACGCGCGCCATTACCTTCCTGGGCTTTGAAGTTGAAGGCGTGGTCTCGACCGGCGCGCCCAAGCTCGAGCATGTCGTCGTCGGCGAGATTCTGACCCGCGCCAAGCACCCGAACGCCGACAAGCTTTCGGTGTGCACCGTCGACATCGGGTCGGCCGGCGGAGTGAAGACGATTGTTTGCGGGGCCCATAACTGTGATGCCGGTAATCGCGTCCTGGTGGCGCTGCCGGGCGCCGTTTTGCCGGGAAATTTTCAGATCAAGGAATCCAAGATCCGCGGCCAGGCCTCGTCGGGCATGATGTGTTCGCCCGATGAGATCGGGATGGGCAGCGATCATAGCGGGCTTTTGATTCTCGACCGGACATCCGCGTTGGGAACGCCCATGAACCAGGCGCTGCCTCCGGGAGATACGGTACTCGACGTCGAGATCACGCCGAACCGGCCCGACTGCCAGTCGCATCTCGGCATCGCGCGCGAACTTGCCGCCTGGTTTAAACTGCCGCTCCTCTACCCGCAGGAAAAGTTTCGTGGTGCCATTGAGGATACGGCGGGCTCGCGAACGGATTTGTTGAACGCCGTGCGGGTGGATGCGCCTGAGGAGTGCCCACTTTATACCGCGCACATTATCACTGGAATCAAGATCGGGCCGAGTCCCGCGTGGATGCAGGACCGACTCAAGGCAGTCGGGCTCCGTCCCATCAACAACGTCGTCGACGTGGGCAATTACGTGATGCTTGAGTCGGGTCACCCGCTGCATGCCTTCGACGCGAAGATGCTGGGCGGCGGACAGATCATTGTCCGCCCGGCGGTCGAGGGTGAAAAGCTGACCACGCTGGATGGCAAGGAACGCGTATTGAACAGTCGGATGCTGGTGATTGCCGACGCGGAAAAGCCGGTGGTGATCGCCGGGATCATGGGCGGCGAGCACTCCGGGGTGTCCGCGGACACCACGGACATCGTGCTCGAATGCGCGATTTTCAAGCGCCAGTCGATCCGCTGGACCTCGCGGAAACTCGCGCTTGCGTCGGATTCCTCCTATCGCTTCGAACGCGGAGTTGATCCGCACACGGCGCTGGAAGCGGCTTACCGCGCCATCGATCTCATCCTCGAGACGGCCGGCGGCAAGGTGGTTGGTCCGGCGTATCGGATTGGGGGAGACGTACCGTGGCAGCGGGAAGTGGTGGTGACGCACGATTACATCACGGAGCGGATTGGCTTCGATATTCCTGCCGAAGACATGCGGGCGGCCTTCGTGGCTCTCGAACTCCACATTGTGCGTGAAGAGGAGACGGAGCATCCGGCGCGCGGCCCAGCTTGGACCGTGGCGATCCCCAGCTGGCGCGATGATCTGGACCGTCCCATCGACCTCGTCGAAGAGGTGCTGCGACTTTACGGCACGGAAAAAATCCCCGCCGCGGTGGTGAAGTCGCCCGGCTTGCTGGCTGAGGATGATCCGATCGTGATCTTCAACCGGCGCGTCACCGACTACCTCGTCGGGCACGACTTCCATGAATGCGTGAATTACACGCTGCGGCCCGCGACGGAAGTTGCCACGTGGACCTCGCAGGCAGCGGCGGCCGAGCTGGCGCTCGCGAATCCGTTTGTGGAGGACCAGTCCCACTTGCGCCCCACGTTGATCACGGGGCTGCTGCAATCGTTGCAGCTTAATCAATCGCGCGGCGTTGCCGTTTCTCGACTCTGCGAAACGGGCCGGATTTTCATCGAACGCGATGGGCACAATTTGGAGTGCGCCGCGGTTGGCTTCATCGTTGCGGAACTGCCCGGCGAACGTTCGTGGCTCAAACGTGAGCCGGTCGATTTCTACGCGGTGAAACATCACGTCACCGCGCTGGCGGCGGCTGCTGGCGTGGACCTCGGCCGTCAGCCGTTGACTCCAGTAACCGGAACGAGTGGCTGGCAGGAAGGACACTCGGCGCTGGCGGGAGATTTCACGAACGGCTGGATCGCGCGTTTCGGTCTCCTGAATCTGGCGATGGTCAAGCAGCTTGGCCTCGAAGGGAAAGTGTACGCGGGAATTTTTGCCATCCTGCCATCGAAGTTAACCGGTGATGCGACACGGCGACGTTACTCCGATTTCAGTTTGTTTCCCGCGGCGCTGCGCGATCTGGCGGTCGTGGTTGATCTCGCGACACCGGCGGCTGACGTCCAGAAGGCGGTCGCCAAAGCCGCGCGTGCGGCTGCGGGCACTACGTTTACGGTGGAAAAGGTGACGGTGTTCGATGTTTTTCAAGGTGCCGGTTTGCCGGAAGGGAAGAAGAGCGTGGCCTTCAACCTTTCGTTCCGCGCCGCCGACCGAACCCTGACTGACGACGAGGTGAACGTCGTTTTCACTCAGGTTCAGGAACAGCTGCTAAGCACCACTGCCTACCAGATCCGCAAGTGAGTTGGGTTCATCGTCCCTAATCCCTATCGTCATGTCTGCACCTGCTGACCTCAACATCGACCGCGTGGCGAAGCTGGCGCGCATTGCGCTGACTCCCGAGGAAAAGGCGACGTTCTCCCAGCAACTCGGGCAGGTGCTGCATCACATTGAGCAGCTCTCGAAGTTGGACGTGAGTGGAGTGGAGCCGTCAGCTCACGCCTTCGCGGTGCACAATGTTTGGCAGAACGATGTGGCGCGTCCGGGATTGCCGGTTGATCAGGCACTGCGGAATGCGCCCGCGCAGCGCGATAACATGATTGCTGTGCCCAAAGTCGTGGAGTGAACCGGGAACCTTTCCCCATGTCTTCCGAACTTATTTTCCAGCCGATTACGGCACTCGCAGCCAAACTGGCGGCGAAACAAATTTCGGCGGTCGAACTCACCGAAGCCGTCATCGCGCGCCGGCGGGCGGTTGACGGGCGGGTGCGGGCCTTCACCGCTTTCAACGACGCGGACGCACGCGCGCAAGCGGCGGCGTCGGATTCCCGGCGGGCCGCCGGGCAAAGTTTGGGATTGCTCGACGGAATTCCGGTCGGGCTCAAGGACGTGATCGCGGTCAAGGATCAGCCGTTGACCGCCTCAAGCAAGATGCTCGCGAATTTCGTTTCGCCCTATGATGCGACGGCCACGGTGCGACTCAAGGCCGCGGGTGCGGTGCTTTATGGGCGACTGAATTGCGACGAGTTCGCGATGGGATCGTCGACCGAGAATTCGGCGTTTCACCCCACGGCCAATCCCTGGGACCTCACGCGCGTACCCGGTGGTTCGTCCGGCGGCAGTGCCGCGGCGTTGGCGGCCGGCGAGTTGATTGCGACGTTGGGATCCGATACCGGCGGCTCCATTCGCCAACCGGCCGCACTGTGTGGCGTGGTGGGATTGAAGCCGACGTATGGTCTGATCTCGCGTTACGGATTGGTGGCGTACGCTTCGTCGCTGGATCAGATGGGTCCACTCACCCGAACGGTGGAAGATGCGGGGATTGTGCTCGGAGCGATTGCGGGTCACGACGAGCGCGACTCAACGTCGTACCCGGCTGAGATTCCAAATTACCAGGCCGAGTTGGCGAAACGTCGCGGACCTTGGAAGCTGGGGATTCCGAAGGAGTACTTTGGCGAAGGCCTCGATCCGGAGATCGGTGCCGCGATGGAGCGGGCGATCGCGTTTTATACCCAGCAAGGCTGTGAAATTCGCGAAGTGTCGCTGCCGCACACGCAGTATTGCCTCGATACTTATTACATCATCGCGACAGCGGAGGCCTCGTCGAACCTCGCGCGGTTTGACGGCATTCGTTACGGCCACCGGTCGAAGCAGGCGAAAGACGTGGTCGATATTTATTTCCAATCGCGCGCGGAAGGATTCGGGGCCGAGGTGAAGCGGCGCATCATTTTGGGGACGTATGTACTTTCGAGCGGATACTATGATGCTTATTACGTGCGCGCGCAGAAGGTGCGGACCTTGATTCGGCAGGATTTTCTCAATGCGTATCAGGACGTGGATGCGCTGATCACACCGACCTCGCCGATCCCGGCCTTTAAGCTCGGCGAGAAGTCTGATCCGCTGGCGATGTACCTGTGTGACATCTACACCATTGGCGTGAATCTCGCCGGACTGCCGGCGATCAGTGTGCCGTGTGGTTTTACCTCGAGCAACCTGCCCATCGGTCTGCAACTCATCGGCCAACCCTTTCAAGAAGCGAACCTGCTCGCGATCGCGGCCACGTACGAACGCGCGCACGACTGGGGCGCAAGACATCCCCAGCTCTGAGGAGCCACAGAGGTCACAGTAGCGAGTAGTGAGTAGTGAGTAGCGAGCATGACAGAAAAATCTCAATCTTTTCGGGATGTGATCGTGTGGCAGAAAGCCCACGCGTTTACCTTGGCGGTGTATCGCTGCACCGAGAGTTTTCCCAAACACGAACTCTTCGGCCTCACGTCGCAATTGCGGCGAGCGGCAACGAGCACGGCGTCGAACATCGTCGAAGGCTTTCGCAAGCGAACAGGCCCGGATAAGCTTCGGTTCTATAATATCGCGCAAGCGTCAGCTGACGAGTGCGTCTATCAACTTATCCTGGCGCACGATCTGGCTTACGCGGACACGCTTTTGCTTCAGGCAGATTTGGAGGAAGTCTCGCGACTGCTCCAAGGTTATATCAACGGCCTTAATCGTGCGCCCTAAGGCTACTCACTACTCACTACTCGCTACCCACTACTTCTATGACTTACGAAGCCGTCATCGGCCTTGAAGTTCACGTTCAGATCAAGACCAACTCGAAGGTCTTCACCCGCGTGGCGACGGGGTATGGGCAGGAGCCGAATACGTTGACCGATCCCACGGTGCTCGCGTTGCCGGGGGCGCTGCCGGTGATGAACAAGGCGGCGCTCGATGCCAGCATCAAGGCAGGGCTGCTGTTGGGTTGTAAGATCGCGCCCATCTGCAAGTGGGATCGGAAGAATTATTTTTATCCCGACTCCCCGAAGAACTATCAGATCTCCCAATACGACCAACCCATCTGCCTCGGTGGCAGTGTGGAAATCGAACTGCCCGGCGCCGCGCGGAATCTGATGGGTGAGCACAAGCGAATCCCCCTGACCCGAATTCACCTCGAGGAGGATGTCGGCAAGCTCAACCACGGCGCCACGGAGTCGTTGGTTGACTACAATCGCGCCGGAACGCCGTTGATGGAAATCGTATCCGATCCGGCGATGCACTCGGCCGAGGAAGCGTACGCGTACCTGACGTCACTGCGGGCGACCATGATCTACGGCGGAATCTCCGACTGCGACATGGAGAAGGGGCAACTGCGCTGCGATGCGAACATTTCCATCCGACCCGTCGGCGACACGAAGCTCGGAACCAAGGTGGAGTTGAAGAATCTGAACTCCATTTCATTTGTGCGGGATGGCATCAATCACGAGATCAAGCGGCAGCTGAGCGTTGTGGAGCGTGGCGGCACGTTGGTTCAGGAAACCCGCGACTACGACGGCATGACCGGAACCTCGCAGTCGCTGCGGACGAAGGAGGAGGCACATGACTACCGTTATTTTCCGGATCCCGATTTGATGCCGGTGGTGGTGGACGAGGTTTGGAAGGAGCGGATTCGGGCGGAGTGTCCCGAGTTGCCGTTCGCCAAACAGCAGCGGTTCATCGAGCACTATCAGCTGCCGTATACGCTTACGTCCGTGCTCGTGTGGGATCGCGCGCTGGCCGACTACTTCGAGGCAGCGGTGAAGGTGGCCGGTACGGAGAAAGCCCAAGCCGTGGGCAACTGGATCACCAACGATCTGCGGCGTGAGTTCGGAAGTACGCGGCAATCGCTCGCGGCCACAAAAGTTCGACCAGAGCACATCGCGGCGCTCGTGGCGCTCGTTGACGCTGGCACGGTGCTCGCGAATGCGGCCAAGGAAATCTTCGTCGAGATGTTTGCGACCGGTGATCTCCCCGAAGTCATAGCGGAACGGCGCGGGTTGAAGGCGACACCCAGCGATGCCGGTGAACTCGAGCAGTGGTGCCGTGATTCCATTGCCGCGAATCCGAAGGCCCTGGCTGAATTCAAGAGCGGAAAAGACAGTGCGATCAACGCGTTCAAAGGACCGATCATGAAAGCTGCCAAAGGCAAAGCTAACCCCAAGCTCGTTGACGAAACGCTGCGCCGCCTGCTGGCGCAGTAACATCGGTCGTTTCGGCCCGATGGACCGTGGTAGGGTCGTTTGTCCCCAACCGACCTTCTAAAGAACACTACAGTTTGTCATTGCGAAGGAGCCTAAGCGACTGCGGCAATCCACGCACCCCGATGGATTGCCACGCTCGGCAAGCCTCGCTCGCAATGACAATTGGGGGTATGCAGGGGCTCCGCCAATTCTCAATTTGCTCTAGTCTGGCAGCAACCGGCGCAGACCTGCCCTACTTTGAAACGCCTGCCGAATTTTAGACCGCGCAAAGCTTCACCGAGGCTCGCAGCGAGGCGATCGGATCGCGTTTGGGCAAGAACTCCTGCCCGACAAAACCTTTAAACCCGGTCGCCTTGATCGCGCGCATGATTGGCGGGTAGTTCAACTCCTGTTGATCCTGAGGTTCAAACTCGTTCCGGCCGGGATTCCCTGCGGTGTGATAATGGCCGATGTACTGATGGTTCTCCTGGATCGTTCGGATCACATCTCCTTCCATGATCTGCATGTGGTAGATGTCGTAGAGGAGCTTGAAGCGCTCGGAACCGATGCGCTTCGCCAACTCCACTCCCCACGCCGTGTGATCGCACATGTAGTCCTTGTGGTTCACCTTCGAGTTAAGGAGCTCCATAACGACATTTACCCGACGCTTTTCAGCGAAAGCCATGAGGCGCTTGAGACCGGCTGCGCAATTCTCGAGCCCTTTTTCGTCGGCCATGCCTTCGCGGTCGCCGGAGAAGCAGATCACGTTTTCGAAACCGGCGTCGGCGACTTCACCCATGCGTTTTTCGTAAAGTGCGACCAGCGTGTCGTGATGCTCGACGCGGTTAAAAGCCTTCCGGATGGGGCCGACGGTCACACCTTGCGGCGTCTTGCCGGTGGGGTTGCTCACCATCGCGCACGAAAGACCGTATTTCTTCAGGATGGGAAAATCTTCGGGATTGAGCAGTTCGACTGACTCAAGGCCGATCTCCTTGGCCGTGGCGACGAAAGGATCGAGTTGAATGTCCTTGAAGCACCATTTGCAAACCGACTGGCGGATGGAGCCGGATGCGGCCGGTTTCGCGGCCTTCGGGGCAGACTCCGCAGCCTGGGAACGGGGAAGTGCGGCAACGGCGGCGGCGCCGGCAAGCGAGCGAAGGGCAGTGCGACGGGAAATAGGGGTGTGCATAAGGGACAGGTTAAAACGGTCGGACCGAGGATCCCGTTTGGCAAGCGTGCAGGCTCAGGTTGGCGGCCCGCGGGAGCCAGCCGCAGAAGGGACAGGTTATACCACAGATGAGATTTGGACTTTTCCGAGGGTAGAGCCCGACTCGGCAGGCGGTTGGCAGTCACATTTTCTGAGCGGCCCGCCGGGAGGTCGGGCCCTACCGGCGCTGCCGCGCTAAAGTCAAAGTCACATCGGTCGCACGTTTAGCCGCCGAAGGGACAGGCTGTTTAGCCGCCGAAGGGACAGGCTGTTTGGCCGCAGAAGGGACAGGTTGTTGGCGCGAGCGTTTGGGTTCTTTCGAACTTTCGTCGTGAACGAGGTTACGCCGGTCATAACGAATCTCCTTGTTCCGAAACGTCACCGCTCGCCCAATCAGCATTGCCTTCTCTCCACGGCGCAATTTCGTCGCGAACCTGACCCTATGGTGAAAAGGCGCCTTCTCGCCTACTCTGCCGGATTCCTTGCCGCCGTGCTGGGCTTCACCGCCTTGCTCTATGGGTTTGCGGCGGCTTTCCGTCCCGACATCACGACGCCACCGTTACCCCCACCGGCTGCTGAACTCAGCGCCGTGCTGCAGGCCCGGGAGCTGTCACGTCGGATCGACCTGAGCAATCCGCCGGTGATTGCGCGCGCGGTCGACTACCGCAAAATCAAGGATGCCGAGTGGCGTCCGCGCCACGAGGCGCCGATATTCGACGAGTTGGTGGAGGAGGGGCGTCTCCCGCCGGTGGAGCAGCGCGTTGGCCTTGAGCCGCTGGTGCTGCAGGGGGTGGATGGAATCGGGCGTTATGGTGGCACGTGGCACCGGCAGGTGAACTCCATCCTGGATTTCTCCACGGTGTACTGGAGGCTTTCGGGTGCGACCCTCGTGCGCTGGTCGCCGCAGGGGTATCCGATTGTTCCGCACGTCGCGAAATCCTGGACGGTTTCCGCCGACCATCGCGTGTACACCTTTGAGCTGCGTCGCGGCATGCGGTGGTCGGACGGGCATCCGCTGACGAGCGATGACATCACGTACTGGTACGAGCACGAGATCAGATACTTTAACGCGCAACCCAAGTTCCTTCGCGCCGGACCAACGCAGGGGCGCGTGACGAAACTGGACGAACTTCGGGTGCAGTTCGAGTTCGCGCAGCCCAATCCCTTGTTCCTGGAGCGCCTCGCCTCGACCGGGATGAACTACGAAGATCACACCGATCACATCGTGCCCGCGCACTACGTGCGAAAGTATCATCCGGGAATCGGCGACCAGGAGTTGATTGCTCGGACGATGACGGCGTTTCAGCTCGCGAGCCCCGTGGCCGTGTACAAGCGGATCAAGCACTACATGAATCCCGAGCATCCGCGACTGTGGCCTTGGGTGATGCACACGTATCAGGCGTCGACGCCCCAAACCTTTGTGCGGAATCCGTATTATTGGGTGGTGGACACTCAGGGCAACCAGCTGCCGTACCTCGATCGGCTCGTGCTGGACATCAAGACCAACAACCTCATCGCGCTGTCGGCGGCGAACGGTGAACTTTCGATGCAGGATCGTCATATTCGCTATGAAGATCATATTCTGCTGCTCGGCGAAGCGCGGCGGCATGGTTATGACGTGTATCATTGGAAACCCAGTACGCAGTCGCTCTTCACCATTTTCCCGAATTTGAACCGGCGGGTGGATGCAGCCCGGCCGGAGACGCGTTGGAAACACGAGCTGCTGAACGATCGTCGGTTCCGCCAAGCCTTGTCGCTGGCGATCAACCGCCGCGATATCATCGAAGCGGAGTTTAACGGCCAGGTGGAACCCGCGCAAATCACGCCGCCTCCGGACTCGCCGTACCACCACGCGCGCTTGCTGCATTCGTTTACTGAATACGATCCCGCGCGGGCCAATCAGCTGCTGGATGAGATGGGGCTTACGCACCGCGACAGTGCGGGGTATCGCGTTTTTCCGGACGGCACCCGGATGCTGTTTACCTTGAATCTGACCGATTACACGACGGACGGCCCGGCGCAGTTTGTGGTGGAGGATTGGGCCGCGGTGGGCGTGCGGGTCCTGCTGCGCTCCCGCGCCCGCCGGTTGTTCGAACAGGAAAAGCTGACCTACGAACATGACTTCACAGTGTGGACGGGAGAGAGTGAGTTTTATCCGCTGGTCGAGCCGCGGAATTTCGTGCCGACGTATTTTGAATCCTTCTACGCGCCCGGATTTGGCTGGTGGTACCAATATGGCGGACTGCACGGGGACCCCGCCGCCAACCGGCCCAATGCCATCGAGCCGCCGCGCGATCACCCGCTGCGGCGGGCGATGGAATTACTCGACCAGGCCAGCATGATGACGAGCGAGTCCGATCGCATCGCGCGGTTCAACGAGATCCAGGAGATCGCCGCCGACAACGTGTGGACCATTAGCATTGCCACTCCGCCACCCCAGCTGGTGGTCGTGAAAAAGGGATTCAAGAACGTCCCGCGCACCGCGCTCTTCGGCGCAAATTTTCAAACCCCGGCGAATGCGGGCATTGAGACGTATTTCTGGGAGCGGCCGGTTGACGACCCGCAGGCGACCGCCGCAACCCGGGAAGCTTTGGTGACCGTTACGCCGTGGCCTCGATCGGTGGCAGCCGCGGACGCGGCCAAAGCGGGATCGGGCGCATTGGGGAAAGTGGTGAGTGGATTAATGGTCATCGCCGTTCTCCTGGGAGCATGCCTGATCGGAATGCGCCATCCGCTGATCGGTCGCAGGCTGGTCATGTTGGTTCCGACGATGCTCGTGGTGTCGGTGATCGTGTTCACGCTCGTGCAATTGCCGCCGGGAGATTTTGCCGAGACGCGGGTGATGCGCCTCGAGCTGGAGGGAAGTTCAGCGAGTGAGGAATTGGCGGCGGAGCTGAGGCGGAGCTTTCACCTGGATGAGCCCATGTGGCAGCGCTACGTGCGTTGGATGGGGTTGAAATGGTTTATCAGTTTTCAGCCGGATGATTCCGGACTGCTTCAGGGTAATCTCGGGGTCTCGATGGAGCACGAGAAACCCACGCGCGAGGTGATCGGTGATCGTATCCTGCTCACGGTCCTCGTCACCCTGGTGACCGTCGTTTTCACGTGGGCGCTGGCGCTACCGACCGGCATTTATTCGGCGGTCCGACAGTATTCGCCGGGAGACTACGTCCTTACCTTTCTCGGTTTTCTCGGTGTTTCCATTCCGTCATTTCTGCTGGCGCTAGTGATAATGTACCTGGCCAAGCGGTGGTTTGATTTAAGTATCGCCGGACTTTTTTCCCCGGAGTTCGCCTCTATGCCGGGCTGGAACTGGGCCAAGTTCGTTGATTTGCTCAAGCACCTCTGGCTACCGGTGGTGGTGCTCGGTTTAGGCTCCGCGGCGGGAATGATCCGCGTGATGCGGGCGAATCTGCTCGATGAACTCAAAAAGCCCTACGTCACGACGGCGCGCGCGAAGGGCGTCCGGCCCTTGCGCCTTTTGCTAAAGTACCCGGTGCGGCTCGCGCTAAATCCCTTTATTTCCAGTGTAGGCGGCTGGTTCCCTCACCTGGTCTCCGGAGGTGCGATCGTCGCCATGGTCTTGAGCTTGCCGATGATCGGTCCGACTCTGTTCGACGCCTTGATGGCCGAGGACGTGTATCTCGCCGGTTCGATGCTGATGCTGCTTAGTTTGCTCGGAGTGGTGGGGACGCTGATCAGCGATCTGCTGCTCCTCTGGCTCGATCCCCGAATCCGTTTGGATGACGACGGAACCTAAACCGCCGCTTGCGCGCGGGATAGGGGCCATTACGGTACAACGATGAACCCTCTTCATTCCGTTACCCGCCGCGATGTCATTAAGACCATGGGCGCTGGCGTTGCCCTGGTGAGCCTCGGTGCCCTGGCATCTTCCAGCCTCGCGGCGTCCGCCGCAGCATCCGGCCTGACGCAGCCATTTTCGCTGCCGAAGTTGAATTACGGATACGACGCGCTCGAGCCGCACCTCGACGCCCGGACGATGGAGATCCATCACACCAAACATCACCAGGCTTACATCAATAACGCCAACCAGGCGCTGGCGGGGCAGGCCTCGCTACAAAAAATGTCAGCGGAGGAATTGCTGCGATCCCTGGATCGCGCGCCCGAAGCGATTCGCACCACGCTGCGCAATAATGTCGGTGGTCATCACAACCATGCGCTCTTCTGGCAGATGATCGGTCCCAAGGCAGGTGGAACGCCGAAGGGTCCGCTTGCGGACGCCATGACGAAGACGTTCGGTTCTTTCGACGCTTTCAAAACCCAGTTCGGAGAGGCCGCCGCGAAGCGTTTCGGCAGTGGGTGGGCGTGGTTGACGCGACGCGATGGGAAGCTCGCGATTTCGTCGACGGCCAATCAGGACTCGCCGCTAAGCGAGGGCACGACTCCGCTGCTCGGCCTCGATGTGTGGGAGCACGCGTATTATCTGAAATACCAGAATCGCCGGGCCGACTACATCGCGGCCTTTTGGAATGTCGTGAATTGGGAACAGATCACCGCCAACTTTGCGGCGTCGAAGTAAGCCTGATGCGTTCCGGCGGGTACTAAACGCCGGATACGGGTGGCGTCTGTCGTTGCGGCGGTCCGTGCCCAATCCTGAGCTTATCCTAAATTCCTCAGAAGAGGTGACCACTGATGAGCACTAATAAACACTGATCAAATGGATCCAGATCGAGGGATAGACTTTCCCTTCACTTGCCGGGTGAACGGCCTCCATCGCGCAACTCTGTTTGCCTCAGTGGTCATCAGTGAAAATCAGTGGTTCAACTGAGTTTTTTAGGCTTATTGGGCGTGCCGACCGCGTTTGCCGCGAACCGCTTACAAAAAAGGCGCGGGTTTTAACCCGCGCCTCACTGGACCTGGAAAGTGTTGCGATTAACGGTTCTAGCTCGCCGCCGACGTCAGGCGATTCTGGGACGGGGCAACCCCGAAAAACTCGACCAGATGAGCGACCTCGTCGTAGCCCCGGGCGCGGAGTACCTCTTGCACGCCGTCAATCGCACGGCGGAGATCGGAGGTCGTATCGCCATCAAGTTCGACGACTTGATTCGTCGCCTTGCAGTAGACGTGAAAGCGGGTGGGTTGACCGAGGTTGATCTCGTACAAAGCGGTTCCGTTATGGAAGAAAGCCCGCCGGGCCAGGCCGATCTCCTCGAACGCGGCCATGCATCGGTAGACCGTTACCAAATCACAATTTTCAGGCCCCACGTCTTGGTGGAGTTGCTCAATGGTTGTGGGTTGCTCGCGGGCACTCAATGCGGCCAAAATGGAGAGACGTGGTTGGGTGATGCGAAGTCCGGCAGCTTTCAACTTGGCGGTGGCACGTTCCACCGGGCTGGCGCTGTCGGAATCGGGGTTTCCAACCATGGGGTAATTGGTCTGGGTCGAAGCTATCATATTCACACGGTTGTAACATGCCCTAGGGAATTTTCCAGCGGATAATGATTAGCAGAAACACGCATACGTTACAGGGCTCTCGCCGGGGTTGCAGCGCGCCAGCGGGTGTGCCAACGTCGACTTCCGCGTATGCAAAATCCGGATTTCAGTGAAATCGTCACTCTCATCTGCAAGGAAGATCGTCGCTTTGACCGTAAGGCGTATGATTTCGTGCGATTGGGTTTAGATCAAACTGTCAAGGAGTTACGCAAGAAGGATACGGCTCGAGCGGAGAAGTCCCGGCATGTGAGTGGACCGGAGTTGCTCGACGGCCTGCGGGTCTACGCCTTGGACCAGTACGGTCCGCTGACTAAGACGGTCCTGAACACGTGGGGCATTCGGCGGTGCCGTGACTTTGGGGACATCGTGTTCAATCTCATCGAATACAATGTGTTCTCCAAAACGGACAATGACCGCCGCGAAGACTTCTCTGACATCTTCGATTTTGAGGAGGCGTTCGTGAAGCCGTTCGAACCCGCTCGACGGAGTCGGGGCCCTTCAGCCGCCGGCGCGGTCGGAGCCACTTAATGTCGGCAGCCGAGTTCAGATTCGTGTAAGCGGTTACTTCCCCGGTACTTTCCCTATCCATGCCCAAATCTTTCTCTCTTTCGCCGGACTTTCGCCTGCTGGATACTTTTTGGCGCGAGCCGGTTGATCGGAGTATCTTCGCCAACGGATTGACGTTGATTATGAAGCGCGACACCTCTGCCGCGCTCGCCTCGGTGCAGGTGTGGGTGAAGACGGGAAGTATGCACGAAGATCAGAACCTCGGCGCGGGTCTTTCGCATTACCTGGAGCACATGCTGTTCAAAGGTACGACGCGGCGCGCGGGCCGCGATATCAGCGCGACGGTTCAGGCTCATGGCGGCTACATCAACGCGTACACGACCTTTGATCGCACGGTTTACTACATCGATTTGCCCAGTGAGCACACGGGCGTTGCGCTCGATCTTCTCGGTGACGCAGTCCTGAATTCGACGCTGCCGGCCGATGAGGTGGCGAAGGAGAAAGACGTTATTCTCCGCGAGATCGCGATGACGAAGGATGATCCGGACAACCGGCTCTGGGATTCGCTCTTCACGACTGTATTTCGTGAGCATCCCTATCGGCAGCCCATCATCGGACATCAGGATGTGTTTTCCGCCGTCACGCGGGATGACCTGCATCAGTACTACAAAGCTCGATACGTCCCCAATAACCTCGTTGTGGTGGTGGTCGGCGATATCGATTTGGCGGCCACTCGCGCAGCTGTGGAGCAACACTTCGGCGGAGCGCCGCGCGTCCGCCTTGCGCCGGTGCTCGTGCCCGGGGAGCCCACGCAGCTGGCGCCACGGGCGGAGCATCGTTTTGAAGCCGTGGAAGTCACTCGCGGTGTGCTCGCGTGGCCCATTCCGGGTCTCGGCCACGAGGACGCCGCGGCGATCGATCTGCTTACGGCCATTCTGGGGCACGGCGACAGCTCCGTCCTGTGGCAGGAGGTCCGCGAGACGCGGGGCTTGGTCCACTCGATTGACACCTCGAGCTGGAATCCGGGTTCAAGTGGACTTTTCTGTGTGTCGTTTACCTGCGACGCGGAGAAACGGGAAGCCGCCACCGCATCGGTCATGAAAACCCTGGCCCGTTGCGCGACGCGGGGTTTCACGGCTGCCCAGCTGAAGAAGGCCGTGCGTCAACTCGTCGTGGGCGAAATCAATTCGCGCAAGACCATGAGCGGCCAGGCTTCGAGGCTCGGAGTTGCCGAGGTCGTGGTCGGCGATCTTGATCACGGGCGTACCTTTTTCGAGCAGCTGAGCCGGGTTACACCGGCCGATCTCCGCGCGGCGTTGAAGACGTACTTGATTCCGGGGCATCTGACGTCGGTTTCGCTAAATCCGCTAGCCCCGGAGTCGACCACGAAGGCGATTGCGACGGCGGTGACGACGCAGCCGGATTTTACCGAGATCAAGCTGCCGAATGGCGCGCGCTTGCTGCTCCAACCCGATCGCCGGCTGCCCAATCTGCACCTTCGTTTCGTGATGCAGGGCGGTCCCTTGTTCGAAGCGGCGGACAAACGCGGCTCGACGTCGTTGCTCGCGACGATGCTGACGAAGGACACGCGGACGCGCAGCGCAGCCGACGTGGCGCAGTACATTGAAGAAGTCGGCGGCGCATTCCATCCTTTTGCCGGCAACAACAGCCTGGGGCTTGCCGTGGAAGTTTTGCCACCGGACGCGGCGCGCGCGATTTCAGTCCTGTCGCAGGCGTTGCTGACTCCGGTCTTTAAAGCTCAAACGTTCGCGTTGGAGCGGGATGCGCAAATTGCGGCGTTGCAGCAGGACGATGACGATGTGGTCACTTTGACGCGCAAGCGGGGCCGGCAGAAGTTCTTCGGCTCGCATCCACTTGCCTTGGACGCCAGCGGCAACCAGGAGGGATTGAAGGCACTGCAGCCGCGTGACTTGGTCGCCTTGCACCGGCAGCTGTGTGTCGGATCCAACGCCGTGCTGGCGGTTGCGGGCGACTTCGATCCCAAGAAACTTGTTCCGGCCCTGCGAGCCTTCCTCGCCAGGATCCCGAAGGGTAAGGCAGCGGTTCCCGCATCCGCTTCAGCATTACACTTGCCGGCGTTTCCAGGTGAGTTCGTCGAAAAGGAGCCGCGGGAACAGGCGGTGGTGTTTCAGGCTTATCCGGGCCCCCGGGCGCACGGCGATGATTTCTACGTCGGCGAAGTCGCGGATGAATTATTCAGCGGCATGGCGTCACGGTTGTTCGAGCGCGTGCGGGAGGAAAAAGGACTCGCGTACTTTGTGCGCTCGGCGCGCGTGACCGGTCTCGATGTGGGCATGTTTTTTTTCTTTGCGGGAACGCAGCCGGGACGGGAATCCGAGGTCATCGCCGAGATCGATGCCGAGGTGGCCCGGGTCCGCGCGGGCGGAGTGGAGCCGGTCGAGCTCTCGCGCTGCCATGTGCGTCTCAAGGCCGCGCGCCGGCAGAGCCTGCAAACGAATTCCTCGCGCGCGATGCAGGCCGCGTTGAATGCGCTGCAGGGGCAGCCGATCAACGACTGGAAAAACTACGATGTCCGGGTTGAGGCGGTCAGTATCTCCGATTTGGCGGCGTTTGCGCAGCGCTATTTCAGCGCTGGACAGCGGACGCAACTCGTCGTCCGTCCTTAACGTATCAGAGCCATGGATGCGGCGGTGCCGGCGCTCGCAGACCTTTTTCCGGACGGAGATTTCCGGCTCCATCTGACCTTACGCCGCGGAGAGCCGCGCGATTTTTTCGCTCCTCGCGCCAGCCGGACGGACGTTTTGGCCGAACGCGCGCACTGGATTGAACAGGACCAGGCCCGCTATACGGCATTGACGGAAGCAGGGCTTCCGCTGCTGCACGAGTTGGCGTCGATGGCAGGTGCGTGGGGTATGCCAAATCTGGTGGACGTGGTCGGGCTGGGGCGGGCCTTCGATTGCGATGTCCTGATGCTTTCGCGTGACGAAGCCGGCGAGTTTCGCCTGCGCGGGGGCGCGCTGTGTTTTCCCACCGGCTGGGCCCTCGAGGAGAAACTAGGGCTCACGCTGGACGAGATCCATGGGGTCGTGCCGGGACTGAATCCCGCACTGGGTTCTCCGATCCGACAATTCCTGGGACGCCTCAAACCGGGCCTGGCCTACCTGCGTGACAACTGGGGCCTGGCTGCGACGGATGAATTGAACCTGCATCCCGCGCGCGCGATTCCGACACCCGTTCCACCGGTGTCGCTCGATTGCTTATGGTTGCGCGTCGAGCATCAGGCCCTGGTCGCGCTTCCCCAAACGGGTGGCATCGTTTTTGGGATTCGCATCGCGCTGCATCGCCTGGATCACGTTGCCGGAACGACGGCGGCTGCGGGGTTGCGGAAGGCCTTGGTGACGATGCCCACCGAGCTCGCGGCCTACAAACGCCTCGATCGCATTCGGGCGGACGTGGCCCGTCTGCTGGCGCCGGAGACGTCGGAATAAGGGCACAACCGGCTGCGAAAAAGCCGTTTGCGTGGATGGATGTTTTTAGGGCGAAGCCTCTCGCCATTCCGGTAAATTCGGGCAGGATTTTAGAAATGCAAAGCCGTGATGTGAGAATCGCTTTAGCCGCAGGCGCGCTCGCTCTCGCCGTGCTTGGCCTCACCTCGACGGCGGGTGCAGCTCAGGAAAAAAGCGGCAGTCGCAAGGACGAGAAGAAGTCCGTCGTTAGCGCCGAGGATTTACGGAAGTACGACCGGAACGGAAACGGCAAATTGGATCCGGACGAAGAGGCTGCCATGCGAGCAGACGAAGCACGTCTCAAACGGCAGAAAGACAAGAAGACAGGTGGGTAGCCTTTGGTGGGCTCGCTGGCTGAGGCGGACTCATGCGATTGATCGGCGCGGGTGTTCCCTGGGACCGCGGCCGCCCCCGGCCGCATTTTTGAAACGAGTCCACCTTCCCGCTGGTCGCTCTACGGTAGCTGCTTGGGGACAAACCATCTCAAACCAGCGTCTGAAGCGATTTTGACCTGGGCGCGGCGCCGGAAGTAGAGCCCGGGCTTGCTCGTGGCCAATTCGTTTTCGCGCCGACGTTGCAAGCCACGACCAAGGTCGGGCCCTACGCCAGAAAAGTCCAATCTCCGCCAGAAGAGTCCAATCTCCGCCAGAAAAGTCCAAATCTCGCCCTACGGTTTACCGCTGAAGCCGCCGCTCCAATTCAGTTTGGTGCGGACGACTGAAAAATGGGAGTATCCAGGACGTTGCGCCAAAGGCAGGCGGCGCTCGGCGACCGAGATTTCGACGGGCGAACGCGCGCTGACCTGGAGGTTGCGCTGGCCGTCCATCGCGACCAATAGCCGGGAGTGGGGCGAGCGGTTGAAAATCTGGAGCTTCACGGTGTCGCGCAGAATAACCGCCCGATTGCTGAGCGTGTGCGGACAGATGGGGGTCAACGCAATCACCCCGGCTGACGGGTGCAAAATGGGACCGCCCGCTGAAAGATTGTAGGCGGTGGAGCCGGTCGGCGTGGAAATAATCAAGCCGTCACACGTGTAGTCCGTCACGAGTTCGCCATCGGCAAAAACCTCCAGCCGAACGAGGCGCGAGTTAACCTCATCCTTGAGGAGCACGTCGTTGAGGGCGACGTCGTGGGATCTCCCGCCCGTCGAGCAATTGAGCATCGTGCGCTGATCGACCTCAAAGGCGCCGGCGAGCACGTCCGCGAAATGGGCGCGCGCCTCGTCCGCGGAAAGCGTCGTGAGAAAACCGAGGCTGCCTCGATTCACGCCGATAATCGGAACCTGTTCGCGCGCCGATTCCCGCGCCACGCCCAGCAGCGTGCCGTCGCCGCCGATGACGCAGCAGGCGTCACAGCCTTTCAAATACCCGCGCGGAAGTGGAAAACGCTTGGTCTGCTTGAACGTGGCGCCGGCTTGACGCGCGATGGCGGCAAGTTCCTTGGCGAGGGCAGGCGCACCTTCTTTTTGCTCATTAACAACGAAAGCGAGCTTGCGAACAGGATTCATGCGGCGGGACGACTACACACGCTGAGCCGGGGATTGCCAAACTTGAATGCGCCTAGCCCAGATATTTCACATTCTGATTTGTCATCGCGAGCGCGAGGAACGAGGGCGTGGCGATCCAGCTAGATGGATTGCTTCGTCGCTGCGCTCCTGCTATCGAACACCTACAGGTTGTCATTGCGAAGGAGCCTAAGCGACTGCGGCAATCCACGCGTCCCGATGGCTTGCCACGCTCGGCCAGCCTCGCTCGCAATGACAATCGGGGGTGTTCATTGGCGATTCCACTCAACGTCGGGTTGGTCCAGCTCCTCGCAACGACAAGGTAGTAATAGACGTACACAGCGTGTGGAGCGTTCACGCCAGAGCGTGAAATATTCCCGCTACGCGTTAGATTCCTGGCGCAGGCAGAGGAGGAACTCGCGATTGCCATCGGCGCCCTTGAGCGGCGAATCAATGGAGCCGACCAGCGTCGCACCCGGGAGCTCGCGTAGCGCAAATTGCCGCACCGTGTGCAATGTCTCGTCCTGCACGGCGGGGTCGCGAATCACCCCGCGGCCTTTGTCCACTTCCGCCTTGCCTGCTTCGAATTGAGGTTTGACCAACGCGACCAGGGTTCCCCCGCGACGGAGCAACGTCCACACCGCGGGGAGCACGGCCTTCAGCGAAATGAACGACACGTCCATCACGATGACGTCGAAGTCCGCGCGGGGAAGCGCCTGCGCCGAGAGCGTGCGGGCGTTGATTTTTTCCAGGTTCGTTACGCGCGAGTCGGCGCGCAGCCGGGCGTGGAGTTGCGCTCGCCCGACGTCGACGCAGACCACATCAGCCGCGCCGTTCTGGAGCACGCAATCGGTGAAACCGCCGGTGGACGCGCCGACGTCGAGCACGTGGGCCCCCTTGAGGTTCAGCGAGAAATGTTCGATCGCCGCGATGAGTTTTTCGCCGCCCCGGCTGACGTAACGCGGCGCCTGCTCGACGGTGAGTTCCGTATCGATGGGGAAGTCTTTGCCCGGTTTCTCCAGTCGTTCCGTGCCGCGCAGCACGCGCCCGCTCATGATGAGCGCCTTGGCTTGGGCGCGCGATTCCGCGAGGCCGCGTTCCACCAGGAGTTCGTCCAAGCGGAGGCGTTTCATTTGAGCTTTTGTCGCGTGGGCGACCAACAGGTGGTCCGGCCGCCGATGGTGGCGTACGCGAGCGGTTTTTTGGTTCTGGGACAGATCCCGCCGGCCGCCCAGCGGTGATGGAAGAGCCAGCTATCCGGAATTCCGACGTTGAGATCTGCCGGTAGATGATTGCCCTGACCTGCGATGGCAGCGAGGGCCTGGCGACAAACCATCCGGCAACTGCGCCAAAGAGTCCGCACCTCGGCCGGCTTGAGCGATCCAGCGGCGCGGCGCGGGTGAATCGCCGCCCGCCAAAGAATTTCATCGGCCATCCAGTTTCCCACTCCCGGGAACCGCTCCTGCATCAGGAGGACGGCCTTGATGGGAGCCCGGGCCCGGCGTTTTAGAAAAGTGGATACGACCGCAACCGTGAAGTCCCGGGAGAGAAGAGCGGGCGCGATGCGCGTCCACCATTCGGGTGGCTCGGCACTCACCTGGAAGTCGACGCTGCCAAACATCCGCGGATCCGTGAAAACGAGGGCGTGGTTTTCAGTTACGAGCACGAGATGATCGTGCTTCGCCGGCACATGGCCGGGAGTTGCAACGGTTAGCTCGCCGCTCATGCCGAGGTGAATGCCCAGCCACACCGGGCCGGTAAATCGAAACAGCATTTGTTTCGCCGAAGTTTTCGAATCTTCGAAGCGGGCGCCGACCAGCGCGCGACGCAGCGCGGGGACATCGATCTCGCGCATCAGCTTTTTCTGGTCATGCACGAGCACCGCTACCACGCGTTCACCGCGCGCAGCGAGGTGCCAACGCTTGCGGAAAAATTCAACTTCGGCGAGTTCGGGCATGAAACGGGGGAAAGGGTGTCACAGAGAACGGTGCCCGCGAAGAATGTGAATCATCGTTCACGTTTGGGCCCAGAGAGGAATCCAATCAAGGCCGCCGGGGTTGCAAATGAGATCAGGCCGCCAGCATCGATCGCGTTCATGACGCGCCCGTGCCCGGCGCTGGTGGTGGCGGACTTTCCAGCGCGGCCACAAACTCGACGAGGCTGGGGAAAACGGGCACGTTTTTGCGCGCGAGGGCGGCCCAGCCAGCGGCATCGAACTTTCCCGTGCAGAGCGCAGCGGCGTTGATGCCAGCGTTGAGCCCCGCGTCCACGTCGCCTTCGCGGTCTCCGATCATCCAGCACTCGGCGGGAGTTAGCCGGTGACGCGAAATGCTCTCCAGAATGAAGCGAGGCGAGGGCTTGCGATAGCCGTCTTTTACCTCGGGGCCGTCGATGGCGATGCAGATGTCGGTGAACACGGGGAGAGGCAAACCGAGCAACTCCTCCATGCGTTCGTTGCAGCGCAGCACATCGTCCAAGGTGTGCAGACCACGGGCCACGCCGGATTGGTTCGTGAACAAGAAAAGCTGATACTCCAGTTCCCGGGCGCGCTGGAGCGCGGACGCCACCCCGGGGATCAGCTCCACGCCGGCGGGATCGAAGAGGTAATGTTTATCGTAGATGAGCGTGCCGTCACGATCGAGGAAAAGGGCCTTGGACATTCGAGCAGGATGGATGCGAGCGATGCGCCGGGTGGCGGGGCGATCAGCGACGATTGACGTAGGCGACCAGCTCCTGGGGCGTGACGGTGGCGGTACCGAGTTTGCCCACCACGACGCCGGCGGCAGCATTGGCGAAAAGCGCCGCGGTCTCCAGCGGTGCGCCCGCGCAAAGCGCGAGCACGAGGCCGGCGAGGGACGTATCGCCCGCACCGGATACGTCGAAGACTTCGCGCGCGGCGGTGGGGATGGTTTTGATAATTTTTCCGCCCGCGCTCAGGAGCATGCCGTCTTCACCCAGCGTAATGACGACGTTCTTCGTGGCGTGAAGTTCGTGCAGACGCGCACACACTTCCGCGGCGGGAAACGGTGCGTGCGGCAAGGGCTCGAGGCCCGCGAGTTGCAGGGCTTCCCGTTTGTTCGGCGTGATAAGATCGACGTCGTTGAACGCGAGGCGCCGCTTCGGCTTGGGATCAAGCGCCACAAAACAGCCCGCGGCCCGGGCCAGTTTCGTCACTCGCGCCACGAGTTCATCGGTGAGAATGCCCTTCGCGTAATCGGAGAGGATTACGGCGTCACAGCCCTCAATGGCTTTGGCGAGCAATGACTCCGCTTTGTTGGCGCTCACATGATACGCGGGAATCGGGGCTTCGCGATCCAGGCGGCAGAGTTGCTGGTGCTGCACCAGGACGCGCGTTTTCACGATGGTCGGGGCGTGGCCCGGCGTGACGATCGTTGCGATTTTTTTGCCGTGCAGAATGGTCGTGAGCCGTTGGCCCGCTTCATCATCGCCGATGAACCCGGCGACCGTACAGCGGGCGCCGAGCGAGGCGATGTTGAGCGCGACATTCGCCGCCCCGCCGGCGGTCCATGAGTCGCGGGCGATGTCGACCACGGGCACGGGCGCCTCCGGCGAGATGCGCGTCGCGTCGCCCCAGATGTAATGGTCCAGCATCACGTCTCCGACGACGAGAATGCGGAGGCGGCTGATTTTTCTGAGCAGTTGCGGCAGGCCTTTGATCACAGTTCCCACGTGTAATGATAGTTGGAGAGAAGTTTTGGTTTTCCGGTGGTCACTTGCACCACATCCTCGATGCGGCAGGCGCCGATCCCTGGATAGTAAAGGCCGGGCTCAACGGTGACGACCGCGTCCTTTTTCAGGATCGAGTCAACCGAGCCGCTGAGGCGGGGCAGCTCATGCACGTCGAGACCGAGGCCGTGGCCCGTCCCATGGAAAAATCCCGTGGAGCCCTTGGCCGTGTGCTTCGTTTCGAAGCCGGCCGTGGTGAAGACGTCCACGACTTTACGGTGAACGTCGCGGCCATTCACGCCGTGGCGGATCAGGCGCAGCGCGGCGAGTTGGGCGCTCCGGACGGCGTCGACGATGGCCCGTTGGGCGTCGTTGGCGCGGCCACGAAGAAACGTGCGGGTCATGTCGCCGTGGAAACCGGTGCGCGTGACGCGCGGGAAGATGTCGATGATGATCAGCTCGTGCGGCCGCAGCGGGCCGGAGCCGCGCTCGTGCGGATCGCAGGCTTGGTCGCCGCCGGCGACAATCGTGTTGGCGGAAACGGCGCCCGCTTCGAGACACGCCACTTCAATGGCAAACTTGAGTGTTTCGCTGGTGACCACCTGACCCCGGTGCAGGAGCTTTCCGCCGGAGATCTTGCAGGCGCGGAGGATTTTTTCGGCGGCGGCAAAGCCGAGGGCGCTGCAGCG